>Ga0209501_10000179_pt1 | contig 79729 bp, 79 predicted proteins | sample ArcticOcean_MG_C_4_FD_187434 | JGI IMG/M metagenome (GOLD analysis project Ga0209501, IMG submission 187434) | Marine microbial communities from western Arctic Ocean - ArcticOcean_MG_CB4_134 (SPAdes) (version 2) | ecosystem: Environmental > Aquatic > Marine > Oceanic | place: Arctic Ocean...
TCAAATACGTAAATACATACCAAAAGAGTTTTTAAAAAACATTAACTAGTTCAAATTGAACTTGGAAAGGTCAAATATAACACGTGTGACCTTATCGGAGAGTTCAAAAAAGCCGCCATGTTTTTCAATGTTGGTTTCATTCATATAGAGTGATCGGTTGATTTCAATCTGGAGAGCATGAACACCTTTATCCGGTTTGCCATAGTGGCAAGTGGTGTATCCTCCTGAATAGGGTTTGTTGCGGCAAATGGATAGGCCCTGACGTTTCAAGCTTGCACTGGTGTATGAGAGAAGTTGGGGGGCACAGGATGCGTCATGATTGTTTCCCAGAACGACATCAACTCTATTGTTGCCCGTGCCGTCGTCTATCGGGCCACCTATGGACGGCATAGAATGACAATCAATTAAGATGCAGAACCCAAACTTGATGCGGGTATTTTCGATTAGTTGTTGGAGCGCCTGATGGTAGGGAAAATAGGAACTTTCAACCCGGCGTTTAATCTCCGAAAATTTTAATTTCTTACGGTAAATATTTTCACCGTTTATAACAACTCTTGCCACTGTCCCAAGGCCAGCAGAAATCTTGGCGCTATTGGTGTTCACATAGTCGGGCAATTGATCCTCAAACATCGTCGGGTCTAACTCGAAAGGTTCTCGATTCGGATCAACATAGGCGCGGGGAAATGTTGCTTTTAACAATGGGGCCCCATAGTTAGGGGCTTTCGAAAACAATTCGTCGATGAAGCTATCTTCTGATCGACGCAACATTACGGGTGTGAGCCTAGATGCCTCTATAAACGCAGTTGGGTAGCGACGACCGCTATGAGGGGAGGCAAAGATAAAGGGAATTGTTTGCTCATCAGGGTATAGAATTTGGAACGCAGATTGATTGTTATCAGTTTCAACGGTCTGGTGACCCGAAGTTTCTAAGTGAGTAAAAGAGTTTGCTAGTTGATCCAATTTTCGTTACCGCGATATACTAGTTAGAATGAAAAAGAATTTTGGCTAAAGTAAATGAAGTGGAGCTGACAACGCTAGGACAAAAATACTATTGTACAAAAGTTCGCTGCGGTAAACAGGGAAACAACAGGTATATGAAGAAAAGATCATAAAATTCCCCAACTCTTGAACTATCTGTGGTTTCCAATATAACACGGTCAACATACTTTAAGATGCATGAGAGAAAATCTCATTTTTAAAACGTATTGAATACTGAATTTTGGGCGCGTAGCTCAGTGGGAGAGCACTGTGTTGACATCGCAGGGGTCGCTGGTTCAATCCCAGCCGTGCCCACCATTCCTTTCAATGACTTAGTCAGTCGTCAGGCATCAGCTGAATCAACTTTGTCACAATCGTGTCACAGTGAGATTCAGTTATGGCCAGTTTTAGAAAGAGAAAAGGTGGCTGGAATGTTCAGGTAAGACGTTCCGGTTATCCTCATTTATCCAAGACATTCACTATAAAGACAGATGCTCAAGCTTGGGCTAGGGATGCAGAACTACGTCTGGAGAGAGATGAACTGTTTATACCTGCAAAACCTGACCTCAGTACGTTAGGTGATATTTTGTCTCGTTATATAGGGACATCACAAGTAAGAAACGAGGTGCAGGACCTGAAAGCTTGAGGATAGGGAAAATTCTCAGGCATTCTATGTGTTCTATCAAAATATCAAAACTGTCCTCTATGGACATTGCTTCCTACAGGGATGAACGACTTCAAGAGGTGGTTCCAGCATCCGTTGTTATGGAGTTAATGCTGATCTCCCATGCCATCGATACTGCCGGGAGGGAATGGGGAGTAGCTTTGCCTGACAACGTGGTTAAGAATGTAACCAAGCCAAAGGTTGACAGAGGGAGGGACAGAAGGTTACTGGCAGGTGAAGAACAACGACTTCTGTTGGCTTGTTCTCAAAGCAAGAATTACTGGCTACACCCTGTTGTTGTCATGGCTATCGAAACAGGTATGAGAAGGGGAGAGTTATTAAATTTGAATTGGAAAGACATTAATCTGGATAAGCAGGTTGCTGGTTTGGAGATGACCAAGAATGGTACAAAAAGGGATGTTCCTTTAAGCAGCAAAGCCATAGAGATACTTGGTTCATTACCTCATGAAATTACAGGTAAGATATTTCCTTTGTCTCCTGTCGCCTTAAGAGGCTTGTGGAACAGGGTCTGTAAGAGGGCTGGAATTAGTAAACTCAGGTTCCACGATTTAAGACATGAAGCCACCAGCAGGTTCTTTGAAAAGGGTCTGAACGTCATGGAGGTAGCTGCCATTACAGGACATAAGGACTTACGGATGTTGCAGAGGTATACTCATTTGAGAGCGAAAGATCTGGCGAAGAAGTTGGGATAAGGTTATCTATTACCTAATCCCCCCCACTTCACGTTCCCTAACCTAACTAAATCAATCTTTATTTGTTATGTTTAATTATGATTATTTTTTACCCCTACTTTTCAAAGGTTGTCTATGTCATCTTCTTCCGAAAAAGATATTGAGACAGAGGGCAACTTAAGCAAAGCTGTTACTGGCTACTACTTTGTCAATAGTGTTCAAGATAGACACAAATTAAGTTGAGAGGGTTTATAAATGGACTTTCAAGTTGGTAAGAATTCAGTTGTTAAGCTTGGAAGTACCAGTGAGGAAGCAGCTCGACGTATTGATATTCAGTGTGGTGATAATTGTTTAATTGATATAGCTGGAATTTCTAGAAATAATATCCTTCTGGAAATTTTTATGGCCGACAATACTGTGCTCAAAGTTGGGGCAGGACAAATGATGAATGGTCTAGTTAATATCTTTATGCATGAGAAAAGTACAATTGAAATTGGGGAGGCATGTTTGTTTGCAGAATGTGATATTTGGTCAAGTGACATGCACTCTATAATCGACGTTGAAAGTAACAAAAGGTTTAATTTTGCTGAAAATATTACTATTGGTTCAAATGTTTGGATTGGTTACCAAGCCCTTATATTGAAGGGAAGCAGAGTGGAGGATGGTTGTGTAATAGGTGCTAAGTCTGTTGTTACAAAATCAACGAAAACTAAGGCTAATTGTTTGATAGCAGGAAACCCCGCCAGGGTTACACGTACAGGTATTACTTGGGATGAACGGTTGCTGTAGGTAAGCATAAACAAATGAGTAATTTACAAGTTGCTTAAGCTCGCACATCGTGTAACCAAAAATCTTCGGAGCCCGGACATGACGGAGTACCTAAACCAACTACCTCTAAGGTTGGCAATTATTACCTGAGTTCTCAGACAGTGGAATGGTATGGGGGTGCAGAGTTCAAGGTTAATAGAAGAGCATTAGCCCTTGAATTGAAAAATAACAACCCTCAGTGACTCTTAAAATGACTCACAGAACATGTTTGAAAGTAGGTTTAGTTAGATTGTTTTTGTAGTGATTAGATGAAGTGAAATTCGTAGATATTGTTTGGGTTAAAGGTGGATATATAATTACAGTTCCCCATTTAATAAAACAATAATAAAATTGTATTCCTAATTTGTTCATACTCAAATGCTACCCCAAACTAAAACACAGAGGAAAGCTACAGCCTGACGATGGGTCTGGTTTGTCTCCCTTGCTAGAAATCTAACCCCATATTCAGCCTGTGATTCACATCTATTCTTGTCACACTCTTGCCACACCCAGATAAACTTTGGCTATATTCAGGAAACTTCCAGTTCTTAATGACTAGAACATAATTAGATGCTAAGATTCTGGTAAGTGGTTGATAGGACTTATAGAGTCAAAACTAGAACACTATTAGAGCCATTGAATAAGAAGTGATGAAAACAGTCAGAAGTGTGTTGACATCGCAGGGGTCGTTGCTTCAATCCCAACCGTGCCCACCATTCCTTTCAATGACTTAGCCAGTCGTCAGGCATCAGCTGAATCAACTTTGTAACAATCGTGTCACAGTGAGATTCAGTTATGGCCAGTTTTAGAAAGAGAATAGGTGGAGGCGTATTGGCGCTGTTCAATTCAAATCGATTTGATGTTTCTTAAGGTCATCAAGGTCAACAAATTCCAGTGTTTTTCTATTGGTTGCTGTAAGTTTTACGCGTGGGGCAAAGCCCTCCGATCTCGCTTCTTTCCAACGCAGCGCACATAGACACCAAGGATCACCAGCCTTCAGCCCTTCAAACCCGTATTGAGGGATTGGGGTACTCAAATCATTGCCTCTACTTTTCGAATAATTCAGAAATTTATCCGTAACGATCACACAAACGGTATGCGTCCCAACATCATCATTGCCCGTGTTACAGCAGCCATCACGATAAAACCCTGTCATCGGATCGGTCCCACAAACCTCTAAATCTGTTCCCAAAACATTTAGTTGCTTTTGTGGTTTTTGTGGCTTTTCGGAAGTATTGTCGAACATACTCCAATTATGGGACTAAATGAGGTGTGGCTCAAGACAACTAAATACACCTAACCGATTCTAATTCTCAAACGATCAGGTATTTCCCCGATAGCATTAATAATCGGTATAGGGCTGGAAGTCCTTATAGAGCTGGAAGTCCTTATAGAAAGTGATAGTCCTAACAATCCGTTTGGTCGCGGAATAAAAATTTGTGGGGACTAGCATGCCTTAATAAAGCCTAGGCAATTGAATGTAACATTCCCAGCAAACTCTTTTCTTTCCACCGATGGACTAGCAATAATTTTCTGATCCGGGAGATAAAGACTTACGCGTGCTTTAACGCTATACTTAATCTATGAGAAGGTGTTTTGGTGAAGAGGTGGGGATAGTCTGACATGAGACTTATTAAGCGAACTTTTTTTGCTTTTGTTTTATTGGTAGCAGGTTGGCTGTTGAATTTCATTTTTGACACTCAATTTGTTCTTGGTGTTGTTTCCGGTTGGCTGATGAAAGAAGGATATGACAGCCTTGCAAGATATTTACTGAACTTGATGTAAAGTGGAATGCAGTTATCTAAGAGGTGGAGATGATCAGTGAAGAATATGAAGTTCAAATCAAAATCCTTAAGGCAGAAAACAAAAGATTAAAAGATAGGATCATTGAGTTAGAAACAGCAATTAAAGTATTTGGTCAGGCCATTGGAGAAGAGGTTTGAATGATGACATAACTTTTCCAGGTGGTTTGCAACATCAGACCACGGAAGAGTAGAAAATATCTACTTCTGACCTATAAGAGTTAGTCGCTTTCTTCCATTTAACTAAAGGATTTGTAGCAATTTTTATTTAATAGTTTTTCGGTGTGCCTTTAGCAGGAGCCAAAGAACAGACAACTAACAATATGTATTTTATTCGAGGCTACACACTTTTTTTTTATGATATGCTGAGTGCTTTAAAACCTTACCAATTTCGATAACCAGGTAGTTTTGAAAGGGAAAGATGAGGGTTTTTCATTATGCCAGGGACCGTTGGATAGAGAGGATTACTAATGATGGTTTCTTGAGGCTCACAGGAGTAGAGGCGGTTCCTGGTGTCCAACCTTCGCTATTACCCGGTCTTGTTTGGCTTACTAAATCAGAGCAAGTGCCTCATACGTGTTCCTACCCTCCAGAGGGAATGATCCAATATGTCTTTGATAGTGATAATCCCAAAATTCAACATTGGCCTCTGGTTAAAAAAAAAATAATGGCTGGGGTAGCAGGTTACGTTCTAAACAAATACAAGGTATCTAAGAAATGGAATCTTCATCCGGATAGACTGGCTCCAGCTTCTGCAATGGCAGAGGGATTGGATCAATATGCCGTAGAGGCAGGTGATGATCCAGATGACTTCTATGTAAGCCTTAAAAGATTGTCACCCACTGATTGCCTGGAGATGAACGAAACACCTGAACGGATACAAGCCCAAGCAAGAGGTGAGATGGTTCAAGTCGAGGATAAAATAACGCGAGAAATATACATTACATATCGGCCTATAGTAGCTGGCGGAGATGTGGAAAGTTAAGATAATCAACCCTTAGTGTTTTTAGATTTTTATAGGGTGGGTACTAAATACTTTGTGGACAGGGGCAAATTCCTTACTCGCTAGGATGGGGCGTACAGCGAAAGCGGTGTTTTGGAGGATTGTCTTGTCAGTAGGTTACCATCTCACTTCGTCACAATCGTTTTAAAGTGGGGTTTGGTAATAGCCAGATACAAAGCCGTGGACATGCCCAGGCTAAGTCGTTGACCCTATTTTGCTGTGTTGCTGTGTTGCGGTTAAGGGAGAAGGTAATTTTGAGACTTTTACTGAATTAACACGCTGGACATAACCGAGGATTTCAAATTATGATGGATGTCTCAAATACTTTAGATCAATTTATGAATTGAAAAGTTGGCTGGCAAGTTCATGAAAAGACTACAAGCGACACTTCTCGTATTTTGGATTGGGTACTTTTTTAGTACGAACTTTGCAAGGTCTGCGGAGGTGACACTGGATATAAGCTATTACTATTACGAAGAGCCGAACTTCATGGATGATACTTCCAATCCTGTTTTATATTCCGCAGGGTCGAGGAAGTGGGAAGTCTCCGACGATCCTGACGATGCATGGCAATTTCTTTATACTACGGAAGTAACTCGAGGTTGGGTCAATTACAGTGGTTCTGGTACCCTCGACAAAGATTACTATAAGTTCAGGGGTGAGACCTATGCTGGTTACCAACTGGATAATTTTACACCAATAATTGGCTTGGGGTATAGATGGTTATATGACGATAGTGGTGGGGAGACATCGTCAACGGATGCGTTAGGTTACGACCGTCAGTCACAGTACCTGTACATCCCTGTTGGAGGTATATTTAATATTGATAAGAATATAAAAATAAAAAGTCAGTTTAATTATCTAATTGCAGGAAGACAGACATCGTATTTATCGGATATTGCAGGCTTTAGCGACGTTGAAAATGATCAGTCATACGGTTGGGGCGTAGATTTTACTATTGATTACAAATTCTCAGCTGCAACCAGTCTATATTCATTTTATAGGCATTGGGATATAGACAAATCTGATACTGCTAATGGGACATTTGCAGGTGCATTAACATTCGAGGCATTTGAGCCGGCAAATACGACTACAGAAGCTGGAATTGGCATAGCCTACAAGTTCTAGGTTTGAATTCTAATCCCCCATTTATAATTTTTTTAAGGTTTCTTAATAAAGGTTCGTTTTTTAAGACCATATGAAGATAGCTTTAACCACTCGAGTGTCAGTTAATGATGTAAAAGTCTATAATTGTTTTGGTTAACATCTTTACGGATCAAAATACTTGCCCAATGTAGGTTGGTAAAACATAGAGGTTGTCGTGGCAAATAATGCACCTCAAAAAACGACTAGTATTTCCGTTGAGAGGTTGGATCATATTTCGATAGCTGTTCCGGATTTGGCCCAGGCTATAGACCTTTATCGTGAAAAATTCGGATGCGTTGTCTCGAACCCAATGGAACTGCCGGAGCAGGGCATTCGCATAGCATATGTAGGGTTGGGAAATGCAAAACTGGAGTTGATGGAGCCCCTAGGTTCCAGTTCTCCAATCTCAAAGTTTTTGGAAAACCATCCTGCAGGTGGACTTCACCACTTCTGTTTAACTACCAACGATGTGTCTGAAGCCGCAGCAACAGCAAACAATTCCGGAATGCGGATTTTAGGCGGAGATACTCTCACTATTGGTCACCACGGTAAAAAATTGTTTTTTATTCATCCAAAAGACACACTTGGTTCACTCATTGAAATTGAAGAAACCCTGGCTAAAGATAACTAATGTCTAATAAATCTAGTAATACTAGGAGAGAAAGAGTGAGTAGTAATAGAGACTACAAAGAAATATTATTCCAGATAGAAAATGACGTTGCATGGATCACGATTAATCGACCAGAAGTTTTAAATGCATTCCGTGAGCAGACGCTTGACGAACTAACGGATGCTGTGCGGTTTACGAGAGAGGACCCTGGGATAGTTGCCGCGGTTATAACAGGTGCAGGGGATAAAGCCTTTTCTGCTGGTGGTGACTTTCACGCCATGATGAAATTAAATCGAGATAATGCGCTTCATTGGAATGATAGAATGCTCGGTTTGGCTATGGCAATTCGTGGTCTTCCAATACCTGTGATTGCAATGGTGCACGGACACTGTATGGGTGGTGGGCATGAACTAGCACTATGGTGCGATCTTGTTATTTCGGCGGATGACGGTGTCTTCGGGCAGACGGGTGCTAAGGTGGGTGCCTGTCCCACCGTTGGTGCAACTCAATATATACCGAGATTGATTGGGGAGCGTCTCGCTAAGGAAATGATTTTCCTGTGTAGGACTTTCTCGGCTGAAGAAGCCGTAAAGATTGGGTTGATTAACCGCGTAGTTCCTAAGGCGGAATTGCGTAAAACAACTTCGGAATGGTGCCAGCAGATCAAAGGATATTCCGGTCAGACTTTAAGAGCGACTAAAAAGTCCCTCAATTTTGAGTCAGACGAACTCTATGCTTCGTGGCAACACGGAATGGAATTACTGGCGGAAATCTGGGGCTCGGATGAGGGGCTGGAAGGTATGAATGCATTTTTAGAAAAGCGTAAACCTGACTTCCATCAATTTCGATTATTACGCAGGAAACGGGTTGATACATATCTAGATGACCTCAAAAATGATCGTAATCGGGCACCTGCCAAGTAGATTATGCCTTCAAAAGAGACACCAAGAAGAGGCCCCTTAAGCGGAATACGGGTTATTGATATGACGCGTATTTTGGCAGGGCCGTTTTGCACCATGAACCTTGGAGACATGGGTGCGGAAATCATAAAAATTGAACAGCCAGGTAAAGGTGATGATACGAGAAGTTGGGGCCCACCCTTTGCAGGTGACCAAGCAGCTTATTTTCTAGGCATTAATCGTAACAAGAAAAGCGTCACATTGAACCTCAAAGACAAACGAGGACAAAAGATTTTAGGTGATCTTTTGAAAAACGCCGACATTTTGATTGAGAATTTTAAAACAGGTACGATAAAGGCGTGGGGGTTTTCGGAAGAATGGTTTAAGTCCAAGACGCCCCAACTAATTCGTTGTTCCATTACGGGCTACGGTGACAAAGGACCGAAAGCGGGTATGCCCGGTTATGATTTTTTGCTCCAAGCGGAAAGTGGTTTGATGAGTGTCACCGGTGAAGAGAATGGAGGACCCCAAAAACTTGGTGTAGCAATAGTTGACGTTTGCACCGGTCAGTATGCCGCCATGTGCATTTTGGCTGCCTTAAATGCGAGGAGGAATAATGGCAAAGGTCAAAGAGTTGATTTATCTCTTTTCAATACTAGTCTTTCGATGCTTATAAATGTAGCTTCCAATTATTTGATTGGAGAGGAAAATCCTGCGCGTTATGGGAATGGACATCCTAACATTGTCCCTTACCGAGATTTTCCCTGTAATACAGGTGAAATTGCAATTGCTGTTGGCAACGATATGCAGTTCGAGAAGCTGGCAATTTCCTTGGATCACCCTGAATGGGTGGCGGATAAGCGTTTCCTGAAAAATTCTGATCGGGTTAAGCATAGAGAGGAATGTGATGGTGTTATTAGGGCTGCACTATCATCACAGAATGCAGATTATTGGATTGATTTGTTGCAGCGAGATGGAATTCCTTGCAGTAAGATCAATTCTGTTGATGACGCGTTAGAAAGTGAGCAGGCGAATGAGAATAATATGGTTTTGAAAATAGACCATTTAACCTCTGGTACTATCAGGACATTGGGCATTCCCTACAGTTTCTCGGAAACGCCAGTTGGTGTGGATTTGCCCCCACCAATATTGGGTGGGCATACGAAAGAGATACTTAAAAGCCTTGTAAATCTTGATGACAAACAAATCGATGAACTGTCAATCGAGGGGGTCATATAAACGGGAATATCATAATCACAATCTATTGGGGGCTAAATTAATTGCATGAGGCGTCTAAGTATTGACAGAACGGATCGGCGTGCCTATTTTTTGCCAGGTTGCCCGCATAACCTGTGCAGATTATAGAAGTGAGAAGGTGTTATGAAAGTTCGTAGTTCTCTAAAAACGGCAAAGCAACGTGATAGAGGTTGTCGCGTTGTCCGTCGTCGCGGTCGTCTTTACGTGATTAACAAGCGGAACCCGCGTTTTAAGGCCCGACAAGGGTAGGCGCCTTGGGCGTATTTGAGGGGCTAATATAGAGAACGTTGGTGCCGCGCCTGATGGTGCGGTTTTTTAGTTCTGGTGGTATATATCGGTGATATGTATCGTTTGTATGATGTTTCATTTTATTTATTTTTGTATGGAGTAGCCGGCTCATGAAAATGCCTGAACCGGATCGCGATATACTTGATAGAAGCGATGAGATCATTAGTGATTTGAAAACCATCATTTCACGTGTGCCGTCAGACGGTTTAAATGCGGGGACTGTCATTTACGATGATGTTTCCTTAAGGGCGTATGAATGCGATGGGCTCTCTGCTTATTGCCAGAGACCTATGGTGGTGGTTCTCCCGAATTCTACTGCACAGGTATCCGAAGTGTTACGTTATTGTCATGATAATGGCATTAAAGTGGTACCACGTGGTTCCGGAACATCACTATCGGGAGGAGCACTCCCTTTGGAGGATGCCGTGATGATTGGGCTTGCAAAGCTAAATCGTATTATCGAAATTGATTACGGTAACCGCTGTGTGGTAGCTCAACCCGGTATTTCCAATTTAGCAATCAGTGACGCAGTTGCGGAACGTGAGTTTTATTATGCGCCCGATCCATCTAGTCAGATTGTATGCTCCATCGGAGGCAACGTTGCAGAAAATTCCGGCGGAGTTCATTGTTTAAAATACGGTCTAACCACAAATAACATTCTTGGCATTGAATTTGTATTAATCAGCGGCGAGGTAATCCGCATTGGTGGCAAGCATTTGGATTCCGGCGGCTATGACCTGCTTGGAGTGATTGCTGGTTCCGAAGGGTTACTTGGAGTGATAACGGAGGTAACTGTCCGTATCCTCCGCAAGCCATCTGTTGCCCGCGCAGTTCTTCTTGGATTTTCTGAAGTTTCACTTGCTGGTGATTGTGTCGCCGCAATCATCGGTGCTGGCATTATTCCCGGAGGGATGGAAATGATGGATAAGCCAGCAATTCATGCTACTGAAGAATTTGTCAGGGCCGGTTATCCTTTAGAAGCAGAGGCTTTGTTAATTGTTGAATTAGATGGTTCCGAGCCAGAGGTAAATCACTTGATTGATGCTGTCGAAAAAATCGCCAAGGGGTTAGGTGCGAGTTATATGCGAACTAGTAAATCTGATGAGGAACGAGAAAAATTCTGGGCGGGTCGGAAGGCTGCTTTTCCTGCAGTTGGACGTATTACCCCTGATTATTATTGTATGGATGGGACTATACCGAGGGCAAAATTGCCAATTTTATTATCGCACATGGCTGACTTATCAAAAAAGTACGGATTGAATGTTGCTAATGTATTTCATGCCGGAGATGGTAATTTACATCCGTTGATTATGTATGACGCAAATGAAAAAGGGGAACTAGAAAAAGCCGAACAATTCGGGGCGGAAATTCTTAGGAAGTGTGTTGCTGTCGGAGGTGTTCTTACGGGTGAGCACGGTGTTGGTGTTGAGAAGCGTGATTTAATGGAAACGATGTTTACCCAAGTTGACCTAGATCAACAACAAAGGGTTAAGTGTGTATTTGATCCAAACTCTCTTTTAAATCCTGGCAAAGTATTTCCAACGCTTCATCGATGTGCGGAACTAGGGCGTGTGCACGTGCGTGATGGTCGTAACCGGTTTCCCGAGATTCCACGATTTTGAACGAACTATTTGCAAAATGAATGACCAGAGACTGTATCCAGGAAATGTCGAGGAACTCAGTGATCTGGTTAAATCGTCATTAGCCTCAAATACACCACTTTTGGTAAAGGGGATGGGTAGTAAGGAGGGATGGGGGCAACCAGACGGAAGGGGCCACATGGTTTCTGTCAGTAATATCTCTGGCGTCATCATGTATGAGCCCGAAGAATTGGTGATGACAGCGGCGGCAGGTACATCCATCGAATATATAAAAAAACTTCTAGAGGGGAAAAACCAGCAGCTAGCATTTGAACCGCCGGATATAAACCGATTGTACGGCAAATCGATGGGGATGGGTACATTAGGCGGCGTATTGGCGTGTAACTTATCTGGACCGAGACGCATCCAGGCAGGTGCAGCTCGAGATCATTTTCTTGGGTTTGAAGCGGTGAGCGGTCGTGGCGAGATATTTAAATCTGGAGGTAGGGTCGTTAAGAACGTTACAGGATTTGACCTTTCTAAACTTCTTGCCGGTTCTTTTGGTACGCTCGCAATAATGACTTCTATCTCTATTAAAGTATTGCCCAAACCTGAAAAAACTAGAAGCATATTAGTGTTTGGGCTAAACGTTGAAGACGCCATTACCGTGATGAATACCGCCCTTTCTAGTCCTAATGAGGTTAATGCGGTTGCTCACCTTCCTGAAAATTTGTCTGAAAAATCAAAGGTAGATTACGTACATGAAGCCAGTGAAGCTGTTACGGTAATTCGTGTGCAAGGCCCTGCTCCCTCCGTTGAAGCACGGTCTATTGCCTTAAGGAACCTTTTAAGTAAATTTGGCGATATGGAAGAATTGCACTCTCACAACTCGAATATGCTTTGGACCGAAATTGCTGAAGTTGTTGATTTAATTAATGATCCAACAAAACTCCTTTGGCGATTGTCGGTTCCACCAAAGGAAGGAGCTAACATTGCAAATTCCATACGGGAGTTTTCTGACGCTGATATTTATTTTGATTGGGGTGGTGGGCTAATATGGGTTGGGCTTTCGTCAGTTGGAGGGGCACTTTCCGAGGAGATAAGATCTTTAATATCTGATATAGGAGGACATGCAACATTAATGAGAGCACCCAATGATATTCGCAGTATCACGCCGGTTTTTCAACCACAGAACCCAGGCGTGGCCACGTTGTCGGCAAGAATAAAACAAAATTTTGATCCGCAGGGAATACTCAATCCCGGAAAAATATTGCTACCCGGTTTATAGAGAATGCAAACCAACTTTACTTCTGACCAACGTGCGCGACCCGAAGTGCGAGAAATGGAAGCAATCCTGCGTAAATGTGTCCATTGTGGATTTTGTCTTTCCGATTGTCCAACATACAGTATTTTGGGTGATGAGAGAGACAGCCCCAGAGGGCGAATTTATCTCATCAAGGAATTGATCGAGAGTGATGGTAAAAGTGCCAAGTTTGTCATGCCTCATTTGGATAAATGTCTCTCATGTTTGGCGTGTACTTCGGTATGTCCATCCGGTGTTGATTATCAGCATTATGTAGATTTTGCGCGGTCCTATATAGAGCCTTTTACCGAGCGAACAATACCTGACAGATTTCTACGTTGGTTCCTTTCGCGAACTATCCCCAATCCGCACTGGTTTCGACTTTCTTTAGTCGCTGCTAGCCTATTAAGGCCTATTTCAGGGTTGTTAGGCAGGCGAATTAAGTCTGTGATCAAGCTTTTACCAAAAAAGATACCTTTAAATTCGACTTTGAGCATTCCGCAGAGTTTTCCGGCAGTGGGTAAGCCCCGCCTGCGAGTGGCTCTTCTGGCAGGGTGTGCCCAACAAGTCTTAAGGCCATCTATTAACGAAGCTACGATAAGGTTACTAAATCGGTTGGGGTGTGAAGTTGTATTGTCAAAGGGAATAGGGTGTTGCGGCGCCCTTGTTAATCATATGGGTCGCCAAAATGAAGCGCGGGAATTTGCGAAAGCTAATATTACATCTTGGAATAACGAAATAGAAGAAAGAGGATTGGATGCTATCGTCGTAAACACCTCGGGTTGTGGGACGGAAGTTAAAGGTTATAGCCATCTCTTCAAGGACGATGAAATCTGGCATGGAATGGCAGAAAGAATTTCCTTTCTTACCAAAGATATCACTGAGTTATTAACTGAAATAGACTTTCCTACAAGTGCCAACATGCAGCACCATACCATTGTATACCATGATGCTTGTTCTCTACTTCATGGACAAAAAATTGAACAGGAACCAAGGCTATTACTAAAAAGTGTAGGATTTGATGTTAAAGAAATACCCGGAAAGCATTTTTGTTGTGGATCTGCGGGAGTTTACAATCTAATTCAAACTGAAATTGCTGAAATTTTGAAATTACGTCGACTGGAGGCAATAGAGCAAATTGAAGCCGAAATTGTTGCTACCGGTAATATAGGTTGCCAGGTTCAGTTGCAAACTGCTCTGAAAAGGCCAGTTGTTCATACAGTAGAATTACTGGATTGGGCCACTGGTGGACCTAGTCCTCCAGGTACTTAGGGGGATAATTAAAGATTTACATGAAGAGGTGCCGCTAAAATCCCAACATGTGAAATTTTAGAACATGTTGACCGGTCGTATGTTCTTCAGTCGCATCTTCTCAACCTGAGCGCTACGCTATAAATACCGCCCTGTAGGAATACTCTGATCAGCCATCGGGTGAAATTGCTATACTGATTACGGCCAAAGGTTATTAATATCCCATCAAACCGAATAAACCACTCGCTTTTTGTGGTCCCCTCGACAAACTCAACATATTTTCAACCAATCCGTTACTTGCTGCCGAGAGTAGGTCGAGATTAATCAGTGACATCCTGAGCTTTAGGTCTGCCGCCTTAGTTACGGCGTTCGAGGCATCTACTTCCTCTGATACGATAAGATCTTTTTCAGCCTCAAAACTATTGATTTTAGCGGCAACAAGATTGATGCGCCCTTCAAGTATAGCTGCATTAGCTTTAATAGAGCTTCCTTCAACATTCAAAATTGCCAAGGCTTTATCAATATCACTTATTGCGGTTTGAACGGAAGTGTCATCGGTAAAATTTTTATAATATTCAGAAGTCAAGATATTTAAGCCTACTCGTTGTAATGTGCCATCTAGTGTGCCTGTACCGCCGTACGTGATGGCGCCACTGACCGGATCATAGTTTTCTATCGTCATACCCTCAGCTGGCATGGATTGTCCTGTCCGTTTACCGGTTCCATCAGAGCTATACTGGTAGAAGGTTTTATCGATAGCATCTAGCCGCCAATGCAAACCATTAGTATCGGTGACTTGAAAGTCTACGCCTAGAAACGCCCCCTTGATTTCTAATATGCCACCGCCAGCATTACTTGTGGGTGTATAAATATCATCCGTTTTCCAATCAGGACCTTCGGTATTTCCAATCAAGTTTATGTTGTTAAATCCTACTAGTTGGTTTGCACCATTTACTTTACCGTGAATATTGCTTAGGTGCCCGTCAAAGCTGGCGGCGGTGGTGGTCCTATCGGCACTGGAAGAGGACCCCAGTATGTTGTTAAGATCGGTCTTAGCTCTATTAAGGTAGGTTTTAATCCAATTAATAGCGTCCTTGGCTTTGCTGACAGCGCTAACACTGTCAGAAATTTTTTCCTTGAATGCTACCATTTTAGAAATCTCCCGCGTTGCTCGAAGGATTGCAGGACTTTCAAAATTGACGGCTACATCCGCACTATCTTCTTTGCTTCGTTCCAGTAATCTTTGAGATATTAAGAAGATTGCAGACATAGAATTAAACTGATTCTGTGACAACTGAGTATCCACAATTCTATTGATTGATCCGGTTGTAATGGCCATGTTAGCGCTATTCCTATTGATGTTGCTATTACCGAGGCGTGCTCATTTCATTTCTTATCTTACTGGACAAATGATTACTCTCTTATAAACAAAAATAAACAAATATGAGTTTCAATAAATTATAAAAATTTAGAGAGTGTCTCGTGGGATAGTCAACAAGCGGCTTTAAATACTTTCAGTTTAAGTACAATAATTAAGTGATTAGTTTAGAGGAGAATTCAAAGATGGATGAACAAGAGGTTGCACTTATTGTTGGTGCGGGCAACGGTCTGAGCGCGTCGCTAGCCCGAACGTTTTCTGACCAAGGTATGAAAATTGCCCTAGCCGCCAGAAATACGGAAAAATTAACAGACATTGCAGTTGAAACTGACGCCAAGCTTTTTTGTTGCGATGCTACCAATTTAGAACAGGTAAATAATTTATTTAGTACTGTTGTTACCGAACTGGGAACTCCCAACGTTGTCGTTTTTAATGCAAGTGCTCGCGTCCACGGCGCTATAACAGAAATAAATCCTGATGATGTTAAAGAAGCCTTACTTATAACCTCTTATGGCGGGTTTTTGGTGGGTCAGGCGGCAGCCAAGCTTATGGTGCCTAAGAACCGGGGTACAATATGTTTTACGGGAGCATCCGCCGGGTTAAAGGGGTTCCCGATGTCCGCAACATTTGCAATGGGTAAGTTTGGCCTAAGAGGTTTGGCACAGAGTATGGCGCGGGAGCTTCATCCTCAGAACATTCACGTCGTACATGTAGTGGTGGATGGCGGTATTCGAAGTGCAGAGAAGAATAGAATAGAAACCCAAGAGGATGACCCGGATAAATGGCTAGATCCTGATGAAATTGCGAGCACTTACTGGCACCTTCATACTCAGCATCGTAGTTCCTGGTCATGGGAAATTGAGGTACGCCCTTGGGTTGAAAATTTTTGATGATAGAATTACATGCCAAGAGCGTTTTTATACAGGTCCAGAAGTTCTTCTTGCTGCTGGCGATCCGAGCTATCCAATTTACGTAACCTGACGATTTGGCGTAATGTCTTAATGTCCAGACCAATACCTTTGGCCTCGGAGTAGATTTCTCTGATGTCGGCGGTTAAGGCAGATCTCTCTTCCTCTAAATTTTCAATGCGTTCTATAAAAGACTTTAAACGTTCACCTGCAATACCACCAACTTCGACCATTTGGGTCTCCTAATGATTAACCTTATGAGAATTTACCCTTAAGGGCGACGTGAAGATATCTGTCAAGGCGCGCACTTGGCAATCATCTATAAACGAATGCCTACATATATTTCAATTTAATATGGGCCTAAAGCACAAGCCGTCCCTTTAGATTCTCCTTTTCTAGACCTAAGGTGCAGTAAAGTAATTAATGGATCTCAACTAAATGAATATTTGAACGTTTAATAATCTTGCTCATCGTGTCAGATAGCAAATTCACCCAATAGGAGACCTTTTCGTCCGTATTTGTTAGGTCCTGACGGATTTCAACGGCACAGTGGGAAAGCCCCGTTGCGCCAGCGTGAACATCTAGCGAATATGCAAATTGACTGCCTGAATAGGGAAAGTTATCACCGATGATGAGGTTATCAGGATGTTTTCTGAGATTAATAATCAAGGGTTTTGCTATCCTTGGATCTCTGTTCCAAAGGACACCTATATGCCACGGCCGAACCTCACCATTCATTGAAGGTGTAAACGTATGTAAAGAAAATAACACGGGGGGTTTTCCTCTACTCCAAAGTCGAGAAATTTCATCTGATATCTTTTGATGGTAGGGCCAAAAATATTCTTTCATTCGAAATGTCTTTAAAGCTTCTGACAGACCTTTATTGCCCGGTATTATAATACCATCGCTCGCTTCTGGAATTGAGTTTGGGTTACCGGGGTGGCGGTTAGTATCTACTACTAATCGGGAAAAGCCGGCGAGAACGGCTACCGCATCTAATGAATTTGAGAGACCATGGGTTATCTTAGCCGCTCCGATATCCCAACCAATATGTTTAGCCAAAGTATTTTGATCGAGACCTAAGTTATTGAGGTTGGAGGGGACAGCCTTGCTGGCATGGTCGCAAATCAACAGGACCGGAGCACGACCATTTTTATTAATGGTTTTAAAAGGATATGGTTCAGTCAAATTTAGCAACCCCATTTGTAGAATTTTCATTTTGGTGAGTTGACTAAGCTGGAAGAGAGGTAATTTGAAGGATGAGGAAAAGCAAACAAAGACGATGCTGGCACCCTTTGATGCATACTTTTATAAACGCCAGAGATGCGTAGCCTCAATAATTTGAAAACCGTTCAGCAAAAAGCATTGATAGCGTTGTTTATAGGTGCGGCGGCTATTTCTTTTTCGCCAATTTTTGTGCGTTTGAGCGAATTGGGACCCAGTGCCACTGGATTTTACCGAATTACCCTTGCGCTACCTGTCCTTTGGGTTTGGATGTCTTTATCTAATCCAGCCAGAGGACAGCGAAAGAACCCCTCAACAATTGGTGAGTATTTTTTATTAATCCTTGCAGGTTTTTTCTTTTCTTGTGATCTTGCCGTCTGGCATTGGTCGATAAGTCTAACATCTGTTGCCAATTCAACGCTCTTGGCAAATGCGGCACCAATATTTGTAACGCTTGGTGCTTTTTTATTTTTTGGTGAGCGTTTTTCAACTCTTTTTCTATTTGGTTTGGTTAGCGCCGTTACAGGTATTTTTTTATTAATGAGTAATAGTTACGGTCTAGATCAAAGGCATTTCGTTGGAGACATCTTAGGTATTGTGACGGCAATGTTTTATGCCGCCTATATTTTAGTCGTTGGCAAGTTGAGGTCTGAGTTTTCAACGGCAACTGTCATGACTTGGAGCGGAGGCATTTCCTGTCTAATCTTAATCCCCGTAACAATACTTTCGGGAGAGAGTTTTATCGCAACAAGTCTCTATGCCTGGTTAATACTGTTATTGCTTGCTCTCCTCTCTCAGGCTGGGGGTCAAAGCTTAATTGCATATTCTTTGGCGCATGTACCAGTCGGTCTCGGTTCTGTTGGGTTATTACTGCAGCCAGTTTTAGCTGCGATGATAGCGTGGTTTTTATTTGGTGAGGTTCTACACAATTTGCAAATAATTGGAGGCATAATTGTGCTAGTTGGCATCTATCTCGCGAGAAAGGGGGCCTGAGGTATTTTGGTTTGCATGGTGGGTGATTGAATATACGGCAATACTGCCAGAAGGCACCTTGAAAGATAAGATTTTGCCTATTCCCTTCTCCTTGATCGGGAGCATCGCCAATATACAATACGGTGAATTGTTTTATGAACCTACTTTCCAAAACTACTAATGCAGTGCCTGACTGTTTAGCTTATTTTGTTAACCAAATGCCAGAGCAATCAGACTTTTTGGCGGAGGTAATCTCTGGACTTTCACAATCACCCAAGTCAATCCCGCCAAAGTTTTTTTATGATGAAACGGGCTCTTACCTATTTAACAAAATCTGCGAAACGCCAGAATATTATGTGACGAGAACTGAAATTGCTCTTCTAAACAATAATGGAATGGAAATCTCAGCTTTAATAGGTGCCGCGAGCAATGTAGTGGAATATGGTTGTGGATCTAGCCTTAAGATTAATGCCTTACTTAGTGCCCTTCATGAGCCCGCAGAATATCTCGCGATTGATATTTCTCACGAACATTTAATCCAAACGGCTAAGAGCGTTGCAAAAATATTTCCTGCAGTAAGAGTTGGTGCGCTTTGTGCCGATTTCATGGAAATTGTAGATTTACCAAAAGAGTTTGGTGTTACAGGTAAGGCACCTTTGTTGTTTTTTCCTGGTTCCACGATCGGCAACCAAACGCCAGGGGAGGCTGGTCAGTTTTTGGGGCGAGTGCGTAATCTTCTTGGGGCGAACGGCAGTATCCTGATAGGAGTGGATCTCAAGAAAGATAAAAATATTTTGAATAGAGCTTATGATGATGAGGAGGGATTTACTGCAGCATTTAACCTTAACCTTCTTAAGCGGATGAAAAACGAGTTAAAGGCGGAAGTTGATGTTGGTTCTTTCTACCATTCAGCTTTTTTTAACGAGCAACAAAGCCGTGTAGAAATGCACCTCGTATCTAAACGAGCTCAGACTATTACTTTTGAGGGGTCAACATTTGAATTTTTACCGGATGAAACCATTCATACCGAGAATTCGTATAAATATTCACTTAAAGAATTCTCAAAAATAGCAGAAAATAACGGTTTTACAGTTAGGAAAACTTGGACCGACCAAAACAAGCTATTTAGCATTCAATACTTGGTATCGGTTTAAACTAAATAATATATGAGGTTGTCTTTTAAGTTGAACCCGACAGGTAAGAGTATGATAAATAATCAGAATTTTAACTCTTCTTTCCTCCTGTTAACTTCCTCACCCGTCATTTCATAAAATTGTTCTGAGCTGATTTTTTTACAACTTTTAATAGGAAAATTACCTTTTAAAGGTTGGTTATTTTTTCCGAGCATTTCAACCATTAAGGTCTTCCTGTTTATACGATACTTTAGAGGAGTAGAATAATTGCCAAATAGGTAGTGGTCATCCGTAACGCCGTCTAATTTGGGTCCTAACACAATTTCTTTAACGTCCGTATGTTTATGAAAATCTCTCCTGCTATCCGCTCCAAAATAAATAGCATAAGGTATATCGGAAAACCGTTCCTTCTGGACCATATAGAAAAGACTTAATTTGCCTCTAACTAATCGGATTTTTTCAGCTTCACACTGAATGGAAATCATCGGTATCTTAGTATTAATAAACCAAACGACACCCCACCCACTTAAACACAAAACGACTAACACCAAGAGTGCGGCGACGACCCATTTAGATATCCATTTGGTGTATTCAATCAATGCATTCGGAGGGTTGTCTTTATTCACTAGAGAGCCCATTGACCGGGAGTTAGTCTAATAACTACCAAATATATTATGAAGGGTTGATTTTTCACTGTTCCATTCGATTCTTTATTATACATCCCAATCATAGATAATGTCTGGGTTAACTAAAGGTATTATTGCCAAATAATGGTGCCGCCGGAAGGAATCGAATGCCTTATCTTGATTAAATTGTCGCACTTCTAACCTCGCTTTTTCAAAGTTTATTTAAGAATTATGATATCCATTTAAAACTTTAGGACAGAAATTTTAACCAATGCCAAAGCATCTTCACCGGTCCTCGGTAAGACGGAACCACAATGCCTTACAAAATATTAAGCCTTGATAAATGCTTGGTACTGCTAAATGAAAGGGGTGTCTTGCAAATCATCCCCACGTGTGCTGTCCGGTTAAATACGAACATAACCAAGATTGGAGCATGTATTTTGTCGTTTGACCATAAAATACCTGAATACCTTCGAGAAAACTTTAGAGGCGTTGGCTTTTGGAATCCTACCAAAATATATTCCCATGAAATAGGCAAACAAATTCATCGGATGGACTTGAATGAGTGTCCCCACCCCCCATCACCGAAAGTTCTAGAAGCAATTCAACTAGCGGCAATTGAACTTAATCGCTACCCAGATGGCACTTGCCCCCAATTAACGCCCCGATTGGCCGTCGCAAATGATGTTCCAGAAGAGACCATTTGTTTCGGTGCTGGTAGCACGCAACTTCTGACCGCTATTGCCGAAATTTCCGTGGGTCCAGGAGAAAACATAGTATCTCCAGAGATAGTCTGGCGACGTTTTCAAGGAGTGTACCAAGTCGTATCAGCTGATGTCACTGCGGTGCCGAACAAAGAAGACGGCGCTATCGACGTGAATGGCATGATTGAGGCAATAGGCAATAACACCAAACTTTCAATAATTCTTACCCCCAACAACCCAACGGGCCTGATGTTGTCGGAAAATGAAATTAGAAGAGTGTGCAACCAAATACCAGAGAATGTGTTGTTATTTATTGACGAGGCTTACCACGAGTTTGCGCTGCATGCAGGTGGTGCCAATGCCCTGGAAATTGTAAAAAACCGCAAGGGACCATGGATTCTAACTAGAACGTTTTCAAAAGCTTACGCCTTGGCAGGATTAAGGCTGGGTTATGCAATTTGTAGTTCGGAAGAAATGGTCAATGCTCTGAGGCTCGCCACCAGCACATTTAACGTGAACGGCATCGCAGAGGCAGCCGTTTTGGCGGCACTTGATGACTCCGAATATACAACATTCATTCTGGATGAGAATGAACGAGAAATGAACCGCATCAAATCTAAATGTCGGGAACTTGAACTCCACTACATGGATTCAGTAACCAATTTTATTTCAATTGATGTGGGTCTGCCAAACGGTGAGGTTGTAAAGGCTATGCGCGATCGTGGAATAAGAATTTCCACTCCAGGTTACGAAAGTAATGGCACGTTTGTCAGAGTATCCACTGGTCTAACCGATGACACTACAGCCTTTTTGATTGCGCTCGAAGAAGTCCTGGGTGAATTATCTTCCTGAACACAATGATGATATTACATGATCTTGTGCTACAGGATTTGTAACTATTGGTTATTGTTCAGACGTTTTAGCCAAGGTTCTCTCCTGTACTATACCGTTTCCAATAAAATCACTTAAAACAATTCACTTGGTCTGAACCCCAATTTAAAGAAAGAGACTTGTACAATTTTCTACGAGGGACCCATAGTTCTGCCAAATTATATAATCGCCACTAAACAAGAATTTCGAATATTACCCTTATTATTTGATTATTTGAAATGTCTCAAAAGTTGAAAGTTGTTTGCTGAATTTTGCTTTGTATACCAAGACACACTGTGAAACTTCGGCGTCAATGTGTTGACCCATCAAACCCTCGTGCTACTAATTGACTTTGCCTTAACAGGGCCCGCCATCTTGGCATACAATTGAAACCCCTTCGAGATGAAAAGTCTTATGGCATAGTTTTAATGTTTTGGTTGGATATAGGATGAGCAAATTTTTAAAAAACTATTGGTATGTAGCTTCTTCGAGTAAAGAACTTGGAGACCAGCCCGTTGGCCGCGTCTTTCTGGATAAACCTATCGTTTTGTTTAGGGGAAAAAGCGGAAAAATTGGTGCCCTCGACGATCGTTGTGCACACCGGCTTACGCCGCTCACTCTGGGCAGAATTAATGGGGATCTAATTGAGTGTGGCTATCATGGTTGGACGTATGACTGCGCCGGCAAATGTGTCCATCTTCCCGGTACGGAAAATCCTCAGAAGATCGCTGTAAAGTCATATCCTATAATAGAGAAATGGGGCTGGGTATTCATCTGGATGGGCGACCCCGAAAGAGCAGGTGACAGCAACTTGCCTGACTTTCACGTCATTGGAGAAGATAAATGGGTAGGCGATGGCGGGATGCTTCGCGTCGAAGCCCATTGCGATTTAATTCGCGATAACCTTCTTGACCTTACTCATGCAAAATATACCCACAAACAAACACTTGCTACGGAAGACGTAGACAGGGTGCCCGTAACCGCAGAAAGGGTAGGCAACCTGGTTCGAGTAAAAAGAGTAATGAGCAATATTAAACCTTCACCTTTCTTTGTACGGACTGTCGGCTATACTGAAAATATCGTTCATCGTCAGACTACAGAATTTACGCCAGGTTGTAATATAGTAATACGCCTACGTGGAAATTCGTCACCGGGCACCTCCGAAAATCTAAAGAATGGTTTTAGAGTGCTTAATGCGATGACGCCCGAGACAAGCACTTCAACTCACTATTTTTGGTGGCTCGGTCGCAATTACAATCAAGACAACGTCTCCTTAACCCAGTGGATGAAAGATGCAAATGCTCGCACTTTCTTAGAAGACAAAACAATTTTGGAAGCCCAGCAGCAGAATATGACCCGTGAACCAAACCAACGACCTGTTCCGTCGCCAGCCGATAAAGGCCTAACCTTAGCAGCCAAATTAACTGAAGAACTACTTCAGGGGGAGGCGGAGTTAAAAATATAGCGCTTCAAAAAGCGCTAAAAATGGCAATGTTTTTGACTTAGCAAAAATCACGAACCACAACATCTTCAGATGAACCTGCTTTTGTGTTGAAGCTTAATTTGAGCAGTCAATAGGGTATGATTAAGTATGGGTTTTAAAAATTTGCGCGGCTTTATTGAAAAACTTGAACGGAATGGCCAACTCACCCGTGTTACAGAGCCTGTCTCCACGGTTCTTGAAATGACGGAAATACAAACACGCCTATTAGCAGAAGGCGGGCCAGCAGTTTTGTTTGAAAAGCCAATAGGTCCAAACGGGGAGACCTTTGAAATACCTGTTTTAGTCAATTTGTTTGGTACCGTCGAGCGAGTTGCTTGGGGAATAGAACAGGAACCGGAAAATCTCCGTGAATTTGGCAATACGCTAGCTTTTATGCGCCAGCCTCAACCGCCAAGTGGCTGGAAGGATGCGGTTGGAATGCTACCGCTAGTCAAAACAGCTATGGCTATGAAGCCGAAGACGGTAACCAACGCACCCTGCCAGGAAGTCATTTTCGAAGGAACCGATGTGAATCTCGGCCAATTGCCTATACAAACGTGCTGGCCCCATGAGCCAGCACCACTGATAACATGGCCCCTAGTGATAACTAAAAACCCGAATGACCCTGACCTAGATCAATACAACCTCGGTATCTACCGTATGCAAGTGACCGGATCAAATACAACACTAATGCGATGGCTCAAACACCGAGGAGGCGCCCAACACCACAACATCCAGAAAGACATCCATCCAAGAGCACTTCCTACCGCCGTGGTTATTGGTGTTGATCCAGGAACAATTTTGGCGGCAGTTGCGCCAGTGCCAGACACCATGTCTGAATACCAGTTTGCTGGCCTCCTGAGAAATCAGAAGGTTGAACTTACCAACTGCAAAACCATACCCCTTAAAGTACCTGCTGAAGCCGAAATCGTACTTGAGGGGTACGTTTCACTTACCGACTACGGTGATGAGGGACCGTACGGTGATCACACGGGTTATTACAATGCTGTCGAACCATTCCCCGTTTTCAGCGTTTCAGCCATAACCATGAGAAAAAAGCCTATCTATCTATCTACCTTTACCGGCAGACCACCCGATGAACCATCAATTTTAGGTGAAGCCCTAAACGAGCTGTTTATCCCACTTTTATCTCAGCAATTTCCAGAAATTATAGATTTCTGGTTACCCCCGGAGGGTTGCTCTTACCGGGTCGCCGTGGTGTCAATCAAAAAAGCCTATCCCGGGCATGCTAAGCGTATAATGATGGCTATTTGGTCCTATTTACGCCAATTTATGTATACAAAAATCGTAATAGTCGTAGATGACGATATAAATGTTAGAGACTGGAAAGACGTGATTTGGGCGATCTCAACACGGATGGACCCAGTGCGTGACATCACGCTTCTGGAATCTACCCCTATCGATTACTTGGACTTTGCCTCTCCCGTTTCTGGTCTGGGTGGCAAAATGGGGCTTGATGCGACTAACAAATTACCACCAGAAACCAACCGAGAATGGGGCCGCAAACTCCGCATGAGCCCAGAGGTAACCGAGAAGATTACAAAAATTTGGGGTGAGTTAGGACTTCCTGGTACTGGCGCACCAATTTGGAAATAGGAGTATAAATGTCGAATTCAAATAATATATTAAATACTCTCAGTAACCTTTTAATTCGAGCTAAAGCGAAGGGTGCTGATGCCTGTGATGTTATTCATATTGATTCAACAAGTATTGCGGTAGCCCAGAGACTTGGTAAACCAGAAAAATTAGAGCGTTCCGAAAGCGTGGATATTGGATTAAGGGTTGTTTTAGGCAAAAGCCAGGCAATAGTCTCGTCTTCAGACATATCCCCAGAAGCTCTGGAAGAACTTTCGGAGCGTGCTGTCGCTATGGCAAGGTCGGTGCCAAAAGATCCCTATTGCGGGCTAGCCGATCCTGAACAGTTAGTTACCAAAATATTAGACCTCGAATCCTTTGATCCCACAGAACCCACTGTCGAAACCTTAGTCGACTGGGCTAACCGGGCGGAAAATGCTGCCCGAGAGGTTAAAGGCGTCACCAACTCGGAAGGAGCTGAGGCTAATTGGGGGGAGGCCACCATTTCAATCGCAGCATCAAATGGCTTTTCCAGATCCTACTCTCGGTCACACTATTCCCTTAGCACGTCGGTTGTAGCAGGCGATGGTTTGGCCATGGAACGAGACTACGACTATTCAGGTGCGGTCCATGCAAATGACCTCCGTGCTCCAGAAGAGATCGGCAAGACTGCGGGAGAAAATGCCGTACGACGGCTAAATCCCAAAAAAGTAGATACAAATCACGTGCCGGTGATATTTGATAATCGGGCAGCGCGCAGCCTAATTTCGCACTTTGCTAGTGCTATTAATGGATCTTCCGTTGCTCGGGACACAACCTTCCTTAAAGACATGATGGGCCGGAGAGTTTTTTCAAAAGGTATCAACATTATCGATGACCCGCACCGTCTAAGGGGCCTACGCTCAAAACCCTTTGATGGTGAAGGACTACCCGGTCAACAACTGCATATAATAGAGGACGGCAGATTGACAACTTGGTTTCTAGACCTCCGTTCGGCGCGTCAATTAAAACTTGAACCTACCGGCCACGCTTCCCGAAATACCTCTTCTCCCCCCAGCCCAACGGCCAACAACTTATACATCGAGCCCGGTAGACTTAGCCCTACTGAGCTAATTAACGAAATCAATAAAGGGTTTTATGTGACGGAATTGATCGGATTTGGGGTCAACGGGCTTACTGGAGATTATAGCCGAGGGGCATCTGGCTTTTGGATTGAAAATGGAGAAATCACCTATCCCGTGAGTGAAGTAACAATAGCCGGTAACTTGAAAGAAATGTTTGGGTGTCTTACGCCGGCAAACGACCTGCAATTTCGATATGGAATTGACGCTCCAACAATCCGCATAGATGGCCTGACCGTCGCCGGGAAATAAACCAAAATTATCTTAGCAAGAAGTTTTTAAATATATTGTTTACAAACTTACAGGTTATAAACTAAGCGGTATGTTAAACGGTATCATTAACAAGGATTTAGGAGTACTTTGGGTGCTTGAGGAATTCCGTGAATAGAAAGCTTCTTCACGAAAACACCACCTACGCGCTGGTTAAACGGCTCTTAAAGGAGAGTGTTCGGCCATATTTGAAATGGATCGGTTTTGCACTAGTTGGCATGGTCATCGTCGCTGGCGCAACCGCAGCTATCGCTTGGCTAATGAAACCTGTCATCAACGATGTCTTCGTCGCCAAAAACAAAGAAATCCTTCTTCCCATCAGTATCGCCGTTATAGTGACTTTTGTGATTAAAGGCTCCGCAAATTATGCCCAGTCCATAATAATGCATTATGTAGGGCAGCGAATAATTACTGATATCCAGCACCGACTTTATGGGCATTTAATCCGAATGGATCTTAGCTTTTTTCATCAAACACCAACCGGCAGCCTAATTTCGCGTTTCTCAGTTGACATAAATATGATGCGGGCTGCTGTTTCCAACGCCCTAACAGGTATCGGAAAGGATTTCTTGACACTAATATTCTTGGTAGGGGTTATGTTTATTCAAGATTTGTATTTAGCCGTCATCGCCTTTGTTGTCTTTCCCGTTGCAATTTTACCCATCGTCAAACTTGGACAACGTATCCGGAAAGTTACTGTCAGTACCCAGGAAGAGTTAGGCCAATTTACAACACAGCTGGAACAAACCTTTCAAGGCGCCCGGGTGGTAAAGGCTTATCGGATGGAGGAGTACGAGAAAGGCCGCTTCCGTAAGTTTGCTGAACAGGTTTTCCAATTAGTATATAAAACCGCGCGCATCCGCTCCATGGCCAGTCCCATCATGGAAACGCTGGGAGGGGTTGCGGTTGCGTTGGTAATTTATTATGGAGGGTATCGAGTGATTGAGGAGTCTATGAACCCGGGAGCCTTTTTCTCATTCATTACAGCGCTCTTGCTCGCCTATGAACCAATGAAACGTCTAGCTAACTTGAACGCATCTCTCCAAGAAGGTATGGCCAGCGCCCAGCGCCTATTCGACCTCTTGGACACCAAACCCAACATTATAGACAAACCCGATGCAGCAACACTCAAGATTAAAGGCGGCAACATTGTTTTTAACCAGGTAAACTTCTCTTATATCCCCGAACATCCGGTAATTAATGGAGTTTCCTTGTCGGTGCCAGCAGGCAAATTAGTAGCTCTTGTAGGACCGTCTGGTGCGGGAAAATCGACTATATTAAACCTAATTCCGCGCTTTTACGAGGTGGATTCTGGGGTCATAAAAATAGACGGTATTGATGTACAGGACGCAACCCTTGACTCCCTCAGACGCAACATTGCTTTGGTTAGCCAGGAGATCACCCTTTTTGATGATACAGTGCGCGCAAACATCGCCTACGGACGTCCTGATGCATCAGAAAAAGAAATCACCCAAGCGGCAAAAAACGCTGTAGCGCATGATTTCATCGAGGCAATGTCGAACGGATACGACACGTACGTCGGTGAGCGTGGAATCAAAGTGTCTGGTGGCCAGCGGCAGCGGCTCGCTATCGCTCGTGCAATGCTGAAAAATGCCCCTATCCTGCTACTTGATGAAGCCACTTCATCATTGGACGCTGAATCAGAACGCGAAGTGCAGGCGGCTCTTATGGAACTGATGAAAGGCCGCACAACTCTAGTAATAGCCCACCGGCTATCCACGGTCATTGAGGCAGATCTCATTCATGTAATTGATAACGGTAAATTGGTTGAATCAGGCAATCATCCCGAACTTTTATCAAAAAATGGCACCTACGCTCGGCTCTATGCACTTCAATTCAAGGAACAGCAATTGGAAGTCGAAGTAGGTGCAAGGACGGCCGGAGAATAATTCAAGACAATGACTACGCCAGCGATGATTAAAAAGCTGTCTAGAAATGTCGTTGCCCGGTCCATAGCATGCTGGTTAGGTGCACAGTATATCCGAATTGTCGATATAACTAGTTTTTGGAAATTTGATGGAGAATTTGGCCCCGAACAATCTCTAAAGGGAGACATTCCCTTTATCGCCTGCTTTTGGCATGGGCGACTCATGATGATGGGCTCCAACTGGTCTCGGCGGAGCGCCCTTTATATGCTGGTTTCCGGACATCCGGACGGGAAACTTATTGCCTGCATTATTCAACGACTTGGCTTCAAAACCGTAGAGGCGGCATCTAAAAATAGTGGGAACGCGGCCATGCGGTCTATGCTTCGTATCTTAAAAAAGGGAAGTTGCATCGGCTTTACACCTGACGGTCCAAGAGGTCCACGTATGCGAGCTAAATTGGGCGCCATTGTTCTTGCCCGATTGAGCGGGGCACCCATCCTACCTACCGCCTTTAGTTCAACACGCCGAAAATTGTTTAACAGTTGGGATCAGTTTTTGCTTGCCCGCATGTTTGGTCAAGGTGTTTTTCTCTGGGGAGATCCAATCTGGGTTCCTAAGGATGCAGATGATGCTGAAATGGAGCGTCTGCGCCAAGTCCTGGAAGACAGTCTCAATAACATGACAAAACAGGCAGATAACAATTGTGGTCATTCTACAATAGATCCGGCACCGGTGGAGATAGTGGAATGATGCTATCTCTCTACCGTGCCGCCATATATTTAGGTGCCCCATTCATTCGGATATATCTAAAACACCGTATTGCTGAAGGTAAGGAAGATCATTTACGTTTTGCAGAACGAAAGGGCAAAAGCATTACCCCGAGACCAGTCGGACGTCTCATTTGGGTCCATGGAGCCAGCGTTGGAGAGGCATTATCTGTACTTCCTCTAATTGAGTCCCTACTGCAAATGGACGAGCTACTCCATGTTTTGTTAACCACTGGAACCGTTAGTTCCGCGGAATTCATGGCAGATAGGCTCCCAAATCGGGCATTTCACCAATATGTACCGGTAGACCGGATCAAATATGTACGCCGTTTTCTGGGTCACTGGAAACCAGATATGGCGCTCTGGGTTGAGAGTGAGTTTTGGCCTAACCTTATTTTAGAAACACAAAAGCGCGGCACGCCGATGATACTAGTTAATGGTCGCATCTCGCCAAAATCGTTCGCCGAATGGAAACGTGTACGAACTATCATTTCTCGACTTCTTCAAAATTTTGAACTTTGTCTTGGGCAAACTAGGGAGGACGCCGAACGCCTGAGACAACTTGGAGCTAAATCGTACAAATGCGTTGGTAATCTTAAATTCTCTGTTCCTCCACTTCCAGCTCAAACGGAAGAAATTATCCGGCTGCAACAGGATATCAACGACCGCCCACGCTGGCTTGCTGCCAGTACCCACGACGGTGAAGAAGAACTTGCTGCATACGTTCACAAGGAGCTAAAAAAAACTTATGAATCATTCTTGACCATATTAGTGCCTAGACATCCGACGAGAGGTCATAAAATTGCCGCAATGCTGAAGGAAGAAAAAGGATTGAAAATAGCCCTGCGATCACAAGGGGACCCGCTTACACCTGAAACAGATATTTATTTAGTGGACACTATGGGGGAGCTAGGCCTCTTCTTCCGCCTCTCAGATATCGTTTTTATGGGAAAATCCTTAGTTCCGCTCGGTGGTCAAAACCCCCTAGAAGCACTTAGGCTCGAATGCGCCGTAGTTCATGGACCTCATATGACTAATTTCCAAAGCATTATTTCTGAAATGTCTGATTTCAATTGCGCCATTTCAGTACCAAATGGAGAGGCCCTAGCTCGAGAAATCAACCATTTAATATCAAATGAAGATATACGCACCTCGATGATTGCTAATGGCTTAGCTTATTTACAGTCCCAGTCTAAAGTGGCCGAAAATGTGAAAAATGAAATTATGGTAATCCTGCAAAATAAAGTTAGAAAAACAAAAACAGATGCTACAACCTGATTTCTGGTATAGATCGAAGAATAGTATCATTCCCTATCTGCTTTGGCCTGCTGGGCAAGCCTATTTATTAGCTTGCAAAATTCGGCGTAATTACACCAAAACCTGGCGCGCAAGCGTACCAGTAATCTGTGTTGGTAACTTGGTAGTTGGTGGTGCCGGTAAAACACCAACAGCAATAGCAATTGGCAAGTTTTTTAAAAAAAAGGGTTTGAACATCCACTTTCTGTCACGAGGCTATGGTAAAAGACTTGTTGGCCCCATCCGGGTTAATCCGGCTGGGCACTCTGCAAACGACGTTGGTGACGAACCGCTTCTCCTTGCACAAATTGCACCTACCTGGGTTTCTGCTGATAGGCGTGCTGCCGCTGAACTTGCTATTAAGACAGGAGCAAAGATTTTAGTGATGGATGACGGTTTTCAAAATCCAAGGATTCACAAAGATGTATCGATATTAGTCGTCGACGGGGAGGTTGGGTTTGGAAACGGCCAATTAATACCTGCAGGTCCTCTTAGAGAAGGTGTAAACAGGGGTGTAAGTAGGGCGAATGCAGTTTTGATAATTGGCGATGACGAACACGGATTAAATACTACCTTGAAAAGCCAGCTAAATATGGATATTAAAATTCTTCGTGGCCAATTATTGCCTGACCAGACGGTTTTAAATTTAAAACAAAAAAAAGTGTTTGCCTTTTCTGGTATAGGGCGACCTAAAAAATTTTTTAATACACTGAAGGCAATGGGGTGCTCAATAAGTGGAACTGCTGAATTTAATGATCACCATGTTTACACCACTAAAGAAATTAATTCTCTCGTCCAAGAAGCATCTGACATGAATGCAATCCTAGTTACAACATCCAAGGACCGGGTTAGGCTAGATGAGGCAGGAGCAGGCAAAGTGCTAGAGATACCAGTTTCTCTCAATTGGGAAGACTGTGCAGAGTTAGAATTTTTGTTTAATCCCGTACTTGCAGATCTAAGTTAAAGTGAAGATCAAATACATGTTTCGCGCTGCTGCTCATGCTGGTGAAGCTGCTGCTGCGTGGTTTCTATACGTATGCTTTTCAATACTTCCCGTCGACGCAGCCTCGGCCCTTGGCGGCTGGATAGGTAGAACCTTCGGTTCAAGATTAAGCGTCTCAAACAATGCCCGACGCAACCTTAAATCTACCTATCCAGATTGGAGTGATCATCAGGTTGAAACAATCGTTATTTCTATGTGGAACAATCTCGGACGAACGGCTGGTGAGCACCCCCATCTTTCCCGGTTTAATCCCTACCAAAAAAATAGCCGTGTTGAAGTGGTTGGTTTTGAGAATTGTGAAAAATTTTTAAGGGCAAATACGCCCTGCCTTTTTTTTTCTGGTCATATCGCGAACTGGGAAATAGCACCTCTTGCCGCGAAAGGCCTCGGACTAATAATACATTTAGTTTACCGTCGCGCTAATAATCCTTTTTTTGATAAACTGGTGCAAAAGGGTCGTAATGTCTTGGAAGGTGATTTTTATCCTAAGGGTTCGGATGGCGCCAAAGGTTTAATCAGAGCTCTGAAAAGAGGGGCCAACGTCGCCATGTTGGTAGATCAAAAAATGAATGACGGTATATCAGTACCGTTTCTCGGACGAAGCGCAATGACCGCTCCGGCGTTAGCTGAATTCGCATTGCGTTACAAATGCCCAATTGTACCCGCGCGAGTTGAACGCTTACAAGGCGCCCATTTTCGTTTGACTTTGTTACCCCCTTTGCAAATACAAAATAGCGGAAACAAGGGGGCAGACATATTAAAGATAATGACAGAAGTTAATGTACTTTTAGGCGACTGGATCAGCGAAAAACCGGAGCAATGGCTATGGGTTCATAACCGCTGGCCAGATTAACTTAGTTATGGCTCAGTAAATAACTCTGCGCCTAAGCGCCTAAATTATTAGAGGTTTTAACCCACCAAAACATTGTTCTACCCTTATGCCAAGAATAGCCCCTTAAACTTCCCTAAATAAGTTTTCTTTGAGTATCTTTATCTACATTCCTACTCGGTTTCTTTAAATTTAAAGAACTCTTCGAGGCCGTTTTCGCACCAATACTACTTTTTACCTCAACACGGACATTCCCGTCAAAAAACCGGATGCCTAATTCTGCACCTGACGATACATCGACGGCCGACACCGTCTTTCCACTTTGATCCGTTACTAGAGCAAATCCGCTTTCAAGTATTCTTTGGTATGAGGTCCCCTCCAAAATAAGACCAGCTTTATCAAGTTCATTTAATTTTTGTTTTATGACACTTTCCAAACTTCGGTGCCAAGCGCGGGCAGTGGCCATCAATTTGCCATTATTATACAAAAGTTGTTGCTTAGGGTTCACCAAACCTCGCGAAACCTCGCGAATTAGTGCCTTTAACTCATTAAATAAATTAGTTTTTGTAATTTCCAAACGGTCGGCGCGGTCATCTAAACGCTGTACTTCGGCTTCTACCCACCTAAGTGGTAGTGGAATGGCACGCCCCAATCCCTCAATCTCTTTACCAAAAAAATCTAACTGTCTTTGGATAGCAGGTAAAAGGCGGGCACCCATGTTTCCTGATTTTTCTGTGAGTTCGGCACGAACTGGCACTGCAATTTCGGCAGCTGCGGTTGGCGTTGAAGCACGTCGATCGGAGGCAAAATCTATTAACGTAACATCAGTTTCATGGCCTACTGCAGAGATAATCGGAATTTTGCTTGCTGCCGTTGCTCTAACCACCAACTCCTCATTAAATGCCCAAAGATCCTCTAGACTACCTCCGCCTCGTGCCACAATAATCAAGTCTGGTTTAAGCAACTTGCCATCAGACACTAATTTATTAAACCCGTCGATTGCCGAAGCTATTTGCTCCGCCGCACCTTTGCCCTGAACATTCGTAGGCCAAACGAGAACACGTCGAGGAAATCGTTCCCGTAAACGATTCAGGATGTCACGGATGACCGCCCCCGTCGGTGATGTTACCACACCGATTACTTCTGGAATATAAGGAAGAGGTTGCTTGCGCCCCTCATCAAACAACCCCTCTGCCAATAGCTTTTTCCTACGATCCTCTAGCAATTTCAGAAGAGCACCTTCACCAGCTACTTCCATTTGTTCTATTACAATTTGATAACTGGATCGACCGGAATAAGTGGATAATCGTCCAGTTGCAATCACCTCCAATCCGTCTTCCGGTGATATGCTCAATCGGCTAACTGTTCCCCTCCAGCAGACGCCATCCAGGACCGCTTTCTCATCTTTTAGGGTCAGGTACATATGGCCAGAACGTGCCAAAGTAAGCCTAGAAATCTCGCCTCGCACACGAACCTGAGAAAAGGCTTCCTCTACCGTCAGCTTTAACGCTTGGGAAAGCTCACTTACAGTATATTCAGGTTTATTATCTTTATAATCTGAATTGGGGGGCATATCGGTCATAACACTGATAAGTTTTATGATACAAATGTGCTTGAGTATATAATAATAGTTTGAATAACGAGGACAAAATCTCAATGATTATTTTAGTAGTGGGCTCCGGCGGGAGGGAACACGCGCTTTGCTGGGCAATCGCAAAATCTCCTAAATGCAACAAACTTTTTTGCGCTCCAGGAAACGCGGGGATTTTGCAAGTTGCCGACTGCATTGACATAGAAGCAGAAGATTTAACTGGAATAGTAACATTTTCCAAGAAAGAGAACGTAGATCTGGTAGTAATCGGCCCTGAGGGAGCACTAGTAGATGGCTTAGCGGACGAACTAATTGCCAACGGCATCAAAGCTTTCGGTCCTTCTAAAACAGCGGCCCATTTAGAAGGTTCAAAAGGATTCATGAAAGACTTTTTCACAAAATATAATATTCCCACGGCGGCCTATGGTCGATTCACGGATCATGAAAAGGCTACTGCCTATGTCAAAAAGAATGGTACCCCAATTGTTATAAAAGCGAGTGGGCTAGCAGGGGGTAAAGGCGTCATTTTATGTAATAATGACGAACAGGCCATCCAAGCACTTCAAGATATAATGAAGGATCACGTGTTTGGCGATGCAGGCAAAGAAGTAGTAATTGAAGAATTTCTCAAGGGAGAGGAGGTAAGCTTCTTTGCTCTTGTGGATGGCATAACAGTAGTTCCATTAGCTTCTGCGCAGGATCACAAGGCAGTTCATGACGGCGACAAGGGGCCTAATACCGGTGGCATGGGAGCTTATTCACCAGCTCCGGTGGTGACAGATCTTCTCGCTAAGGAAATCATGGTTAAGATTATCGAGCCGACAATGAAAGGTATGATTTCCGAAGGGCGCCCTTACACAGGCGTACTCTTCGCGGGTTTGATGATCACCGAAGACGGCCCAAAGGTGTTAGAATATAACGTTCGGTTCGGTGACCCAGAATGTCAGGTGTTGATGGCCCGATTAAACTCGGATGTGGTGGATGCATTTGACGCTGTCGCATGTGGCCAGTTAAATAATGTTAAGCTTTCATGGCTCAAACAGGCCGCCCTCATTGTTGTCATGGCATCCAAGGGTTATCCCGGCCACTTTGAAAAAGGTACAAAAATTAGAAACTTGTCACAAGTGGATGCGATAGATGATGTAACGGTTTTTCATGCTGGAACTAAGTCGTTAGACAATCAATTAGTAGCTAACGGCGGCCGCGTACTCGGCGTAACAGCTTTAGGAAATACCATCCAAGAAGCACAATCCAGAGCCTATAAGGCGGTGGATAAGATTGATTGGCCAAATGGGTTTTGCAGACGAGATATTGGCTGGCGAGCAATTACTAGAGAACCTAATTAAAATCCATTACCGTATTCCACTCTTTTCCATACATTAGGGTCCCAAATTCTATAAGAAAACTCAACCGCCGCCTTTAATATTTCGGGTATAGATTTCACCAACTTCCTAAGGCCGCTTATCTTATTTCGTACGCGAGAATTCGTTACAGCTTCAAATACTAGTATTCTTTTATCAAGGTTATAAAGACTAACAACAGACACTATCTCCTCATCGTCACCCACGACCCCAGGGAGATCCAAATTTACTTGAAATATATTTTTTTTTCTCTCTTTGTAAGGCAACTCCGTGATAAACATTGTCGCCGAAAACTTAACCTTTTTACCCTTAATAATACATGAGAGCGTTACGGAATAGTCAGACGTTATCTGCGGATCTCCGCTCACTTTATGTTTAGCATCAAAATTAATAGTGTAATTGCAGGTTGGCTTACCCTTGGATTCCAATACTCCAGAAATAGATGAGTTTAGTTTACCATCTAAAACTGCGGTTAAAGCTGTGCCATAAATAAAGCCAAACTCTTTGCCATTCTTTTTAATTCCAATCCATTTGGTTCCTTTAGCCCTCCCTACTGCGACGAGCCTTACACCCTTACGAACAATACCAACCTTGGCCGACTTAGTGAATGGTGCCTTACGAACATTAACATCCTTCAACGTGATGTAGACGCCAGCGGAATCACCTAACGTGTGTCCTAAGAATTTTTTGTCTAAACCATTATTCTCCATCAATTGAGCGTTTAACTGCAATGGCAACATCAAATTAGTACAAGCCATCAAAGCTATTACTCTTAATGTCCAAGTCCCTCTCATACCTTTATTTATCTTCATCACTCATTCAATGAATAAAAATCCATTAAAACACATCGTCTTATAGAATTGAAAGAATTACCAAGTGTGACCAGAGCACCCACTATATTCCGCTTCAGAGGTTTTCTACTCTAGATCAACAAGATTTTATACAAAATATAGTAGGTTGTGTTGTCATAACCGCCTAAATCTAGTATTCTTGGATGAATGTGTACTATTACATCTTGGCAGATGGGGACGAATGGGTATTTCTAATACAGTTTATTCTCATTTTATTCTGGTTAAATAAATCAATCAATTTGAGGTTTTCTAAATGATTATGCCGCCTAATCACGAATGGACAGCTGAACGAGTAAAAGAATTAACCAGATTATGGGCAACAGGATTGTCTGCTAGTGAGATCGGCCGACGCTTGGGTATCACAAAGAATGCAGTCGTTGGCAAAGTGAGAAGGCTTAATTTAGCGATGCGCCGAACTCCGCCCCCCCCAAAGAAAACTCAATATTGTCACTCTCGATAGGCTGAAATCAAACCAATGTTCTTGGCCAGAAGGTCACCCGGGTGAGCCTGATTTTCGTTTTTGTGGTATACCTGCAATAATTGGTAAGCCATATTGTGAAAAACATTGTATTATTGCTTATGTCCCCTCCAAAAGGAAACAGGCAACAGCGGCATAGAATGCAAGTTCGATCGTATTTTACAAAGTTCTACTTTAAGTAGCCCTATCTGTTTTATCTGGGGAACGCTTTCCTGTGGGCCCGATGACATGCCCTTAATATCCATTACACAGTATTTATAAAAAAATTTCCATCGTGTTTACGGGAAGATATTTTTGAGACTACATGTTCCCCTCTATCTGCTTATGAAGACCAGATTTGATCAAGCTTTATTTGGATTTTACCCATTTAGATTGGGGTATATATAAGAACCTTGAAAAATTTGTCAGAGTGTTCCACAGAATGTCCTCTGGAGACGATCTCTAATGGCATTTGATGGCCATAATTTTAAGCTAGAACGAACTCTGATGAACTACATTGAACACGTTAATAAATGCAACCGCCACGATCTCATGGCATTTCGGCCTTTTATCTTGGAAAATATAAAGTTAGGCAACATTCGCCACAAATTTGTAAATAAGCTCTTAGCGTTTAAAGATGTTTTCAAAGAAATGGGAACGGCTATTACTCTTTCAGAAAATCTAAAAAGTTTTTCCACACGAAACCACGCAATTAGTGAAGTGGTTAACGAATTAATTCTCCAGGGGCACTTGCCAAAATTACGCAACGAGTTTTATCCCGTCACAACTAGTTTTTATAAACCTCCATTTTTCCAGTTGGACCGAGCCGCCGTACCATATTTTGGTGTACGCGCATTTGGTGTACACCTCAATGGTTTCACTAAGAATTCTAACGGCTCGCTGGATTTATGGATTGCACGTCGGGCAAAAGATCGACTGATTTGTCCTAGTATGCTTGATAATATAGTTGGCGGAGGCCAGCCCATTGGGCTAGGAATTATGGAAAACTTAATCAAAGAGTGTACCGAAGAAGCCTCCATAACGAAGGATCTCTCAACCACCGCCATTCCAGTTGGAGCCATTTCATATATGATGGAAACCGAAGCTGGGCTGAGACACGACACACTTTTTTGTTTTGATCTTAAATTATCTGATGATTTTGTACCCAAGAACAGGGATGGCGAAATATCTAACTTTTATCGTTGGCCAATCCAGCGAGTAGCCCAGATTGTAAATGATGGTTTTGAATTCAAATTCAATTGTAACCTAGTACTGATTGATTTCTTAATCCGGCATGGCTTTATCACGCCTGATCATCCACATTATACAAAACTCATAAAGGGCTTGCGATTCTGAACTATGCTTGGCAAAAAATATAATACTATTATTACCACATATACTATTAGGAGATTCATATGGTCCGGGAAAATTGGCAAATTTACCTTTCTGGCGAAATACATTCAGACTGGCGTGAGCATATTAAAAACGGTTGTTCAGCAAAAGGCCTGCCGGTTGATATTGTAACACCCATCACCAACCACGAAGCCAGCGACAATTGCGGTGTAGAAATATTGGGTCACGAAAATAATGAATTTTGGAAAGACCATAAAGGCGCGCAGGTGAATGCCATTCGAACGCGCACATTGATTGAAAAGTCAGACGTGGTGGTGGTGAAGTTTGGTGATAAATTTCGCCAGTGGAATGCCGCTTTTGATGCAGGGTTCGCAGCCGCACTGGGGAAACCGATGATTATCCTTCATAATGAAGATCTAACTCATGCCCTTAAGGAAGTTGATGCCGCGGCCCTTGCGGTAGCAAAATCCCCAGATCAGGTGGTGCGGGTACTCGACTATGCAATTAACGGTAATCTCTAAGCTACAAAACACCAGACAAACCCGGTCTTGAAAATGCTTCCGTCGCTAGTTAGGAACCTTACCCATCCTTTTACTGAATTGCACTAGTTTCTGAATGTCTAAATGCTAGCATGATCCCGTTGATTACTTCCCGTTTGCATATTCGGTGTTCTAATAAAATTTGACTATTTCTCGGATATTTGTAGGTGTATGGCCTGATTCCCTCAGCGTTCTCAAAGTAACGGAATTGTTACGTTTTGAATATTGCCTTCCATCTTTGCCAGACAAGAGTGAGTGGAATTGATATTCGGGTACATGGTAACCCAACAATTCCTGTAACAAGCGATGTATATGCGTCGCCAGACGTAGGTCCTCGCCGCGGGTAACTAATGCTATTTTCTGTAAATTGTCGTCAACGGTCACAGACAGGTGATAGCTGGTTGGGATGGCCTTCCTCGCAAGCACAACATCACCAAAGATTTCAGGTTTTGCTGCAACCGTACCTCGGTCATTATCTATCCAGTGAATGTCGTTCACCAGTGACAGCGCTCGTACGACATCAATCCTAAGGGCGTATGTAGTTCCCGTTGCCAGTTGAGATTGCCTCTCATCAACAGAAATATTGCGGCAAGTTCCGGGATAAATTGGACCGAAGGGGCCTGAAATGGTTTGGTGCGATGCTCTATTTGCCTGAGAAATTTCTGCTACAATATCTTTACGGGTACAAAAACAAGGATAAAGCACGTGCATTTTCTGGAGTGCTTTTAAAGCTATTTGATAATTTCCAAGGTGATCAGATTGTCGGTGAACTGGTTTTTCCCATTTAAGACCTAGCCAATCGAGATCTTCTTTAATAGATTCCTCAAACTCTGGACGACAACGTTGCCTATCAATATCCTCTATCCTGAGAAAGAACTGGCCATTTTCTTCTCGAGCTGCACGTTCTGCAAACATAGCCGAGTAGGCGTTCCCCAAGTGAAGATAACCGCTTGGAGAAGGGGCAAAACGGGTATTAAACTTATTATATGACACTCATATGCCCCGCAAGTAGTATTGAGAATTCGTGACCAATACCACTAAGTTTGCGTTAATCTAAAGCAAATAAAAAAAAGGCAAATACATGACGAATGATCTACCCACCTTGTCCGGCCCCGAGTTTGGTCCTGCCAGCGGCGGCAAACCCAAACAACTGGTCATTCTCTGCCATGGCCTGGGAGCAGATGGTAATGACTTAATCGGGCTAGCGCCCCATTACGCAAAAGTTCTACCCAATGCTATGTTTGTGTCCCCTAATGCTCCTTTTCAATGCGACATGTCGCCATTCGGATATCAATGGTTTAGTTTACAAGAACGCACCGAAGAAGCAATGTTAGCTGGAGCGCAAAAGGCACAGCCAATCCTAGATGCTTTTATAGACCAACAACTTGCCAAATATAAACTCACGGAAAGGAACTTGGCCTTGGTAGGGTTTTCTCAAGGTACCATGGTATCGATCTTCACCGTTCCACGGAGAAAAATACCAGTCGCCGGTGTGGTTGCCTACTCTGGACGTCTAATTGGAAAGGATCTGATGGCTCAAGAAATCTGCTGCAACCCCCCCATGGTAATGATAAATGGGGATCAGGATGAATTAGTTCCAGTTACATTACAACCGGCAGCAGTCGATACACTACGAGCTTTGGGTGTGAAAATAGAGGGTCATATCCGACCGGGGTTAGGCCATTCTATTGACGATGTTGGAATTAAGATCGCCCAAGATTTTTTAAGCGCACTTTTTTAACTAGAATTAGTATTAAGGATGGCAATAATATACGATGCTTCCAACATGACCTACAGAGATTGCGCAAAATTAACTCTCAAGGTTTTTAGTGAGTTATTTTCTGCCAAAGAAATCTTTTCAAGCATCAGGGTTCCATATCTTTTGTCTATAGCAAGTAATTTATATCTACCAAGATTGCAAAATATTGTTTTGAGAAGATGTCTTATATATTGTTAAAAAAACACAAACTATTTTCAGCCGCAAATGACCAACGGCTGTTGAAATAATAAATTGCACCGTTATGCTGTTACCCGAGGGAGATATGCGTGACCGTGTCAACCACACTAAACAGTTGTCCTGCCTTAGTATTAAACGCTGATTTTCGGCCACTTAATTATTTTCCTTTATCCCTTTGGTCATGGCAGGACACCGTTAAATCTGTCTTCTTAAACCGCGTAAATGTGATTTCTGAATACGACCGTACGGTCCACTCTCCAAGTTGGGCAATAACCCTACCAAGTGTCATCGCCCTAAGAAAATATGTCCATCTCACTCGGCGTCCGGCATTCACACGTTTTCACGTGTTTCTTCGCGACCAATTTACATGTCAGTATTGTGATAGGATATTTCCAACAAATATACTGACCTTTGACCACGTTGTACCGCGCTCTAGGGGAGGGCGAACCGAATGGACTAATGTCGTAGCGGCGTGTTCTAATTGTAACTTGAAAAAGGCTAATAAGCTGCTCCATGAGGCCGGTATGAAAATTAGACGGAAGCCCGTTCAACCGTCGAACTACCAACTTCAGAAAATAGGTAAAGGGTTTCCGCCCAACTATCTTCACGAAAGTTGGCGAGACTTTCTATATTGGGATGCTGAATTAGACCCAATCTAAAAATTCAAATTTTAGATGGTTAGAATGGTTGCGCGGTTGACAGCTGGGCCCAAACACCTATAGTTCCGCCCTTAATTTCCGAGAATATGGGCATAAAGAAGAAATGCCCTGTCCTGATGGTGATCAGGAACTATCGGGACAAGAACAACCGGAAAACGTGTGAATGAGAGAAAAAAATGAGCAACCGTACTCGCGCCAAATATAAAATAGATCGAAGGCTTCGTGTCAATCTTTGGGGTAGACCCAAGTCCCCCTTTAATACCAGAGAATACGGTCCAGGTCTGCATGGACAACGAAGGAGGAAGCAATCTGACTATGGCTTACAACTTCAGGCAAAGCAAAAACTAAAAGGGTATTACGGCAATATCAGTGAAAGACAATTTCGTCGCTATTATATTGAGGCAGATTTGCGTAAGGGAGACACTTCCGAGAACTTGGTTGCTTTGCTCGAACGACGTCTAGATGCTATTGTCTACCGTATGAAATTAGTTCCAACCGTATTTGCATCACGGCAATTCATTAACCATGGACACATCCTTGTTAACAGTAAGCGGGTCAATATTCCCTCTTACAAGGTCAAAGACGGGGATGTCATCGAGGTAAAAGAAAAATCTCGCGATTTACCCCTGGTGCTTGAAGCGGCAGGTTCGCCTGAACGCGATGTTCCAGATTATGTAGAAGTCGATCACGGTAAAATGAGGGGAACCTTTCTCCGCCAACCAGGATTAGCTGATGTTCCTTACCCCGCTCTGATGGAACCCAATTTAGTGATTGAATACTACTCCAGGTGATCATCAGTTAGCATTCGCTGGGCAATTTCCTCAACAGTTTTATATCCAGTTTTCGACTGGGCAAATCAAATGCCCCTTTTTGGTTATAAATTGGCTTCCAAATCTGTTGATTTTTAACTCAAAAGCAACGTAATGATTATCCACAGCCCTAAATTCGTGGACAAATAAACTAGGTGGTTTTATCTGATGGAATGATCAATATGACCCAAAATAAAAAACCGAACTTTCTACTAATCATTACAGATCAGCATAGAGCGGATCACGTAGGTTGCTATGGTCATCCAGTTATAAAAACGCCCCATATAGACACCATTGCAGCTCGGGGCCGCATGTTTGAGAAGTTCTACGTTGCTTGTGCTATTTGCCAACCAAATCGCTCTACACTCATGACAGGTCGAATGCCGTCTTTACACGGGGTCAAGCATAACGGTGTTCCGTTAGATCGCCGCTTCAATACCTTTGTAGACTTGATGAGGGTCCAAGGTTATAAAACAGCGCTGATTGGTAAAAGCCATCTAATGAATATGACATCCAACCAGGCGCGTTACGGAAAACCAGAACCGGGAAATACCAAGAAACCTGTGCCAAGCAATTTCCAATTGGCTGTACCAGTAGATCACGAAAATTCTTATTACGACCAAGAACACCCCAAGAACTGGGGTGAGAAATCAAACTTTGAGGTCGAGCTTCCATTTTATGGATTTAATCATGTTGATTTACAAACCGGCCATGCGGACGGTGTCGGGGGTGACTATAACAGGTGGTTGGAGACGAAATATCCTAATTCACAATCGTTAAAAGGACCAGAAAATGCGTTAACCCACGACTACACCGCAGCACAGGCGTGGCGCACAGCTATCCCTGAAGAACTTTATCCAACGAGTTATATTACAGAAAAATCCATAGAGTACTTAGAGGGACATGTAAAAGAAGGAGAAGGGAAACCCTTTTTCATGATGATGTCTTACCCTGACCCCCATCATCCGTTTACTCCGCCAGGCAAGTATTGGAATATGTATAAACCGGAAGAGATGTCACTACCTGACTCATTTTTCACCAACACAGCTCCCCCTCTCAATGTTGCCTGGGCCCATCAGCGGCGCGAGGATGGTAACCAAATTACTAATAGCCAAGGGCTCTTCGCTGCTGCAGATGAACAGGAGGTGCGTGAAGTGATGGCGCTTACCTGTGGTATGATCACCATGATTGACGACTCTATCGGAAAGGTTGTCAAAAAACTGGAAGAATTCGGGATCTCCGAAAATACTGTCATCATATTCACTAGCGACCACGGCGACCTTCTCGGAGATCACCAACTCATTCTAAAAGGTCCTATCCACTATAACGGTTTGATCAGGGTTCCATTTATTTGGGCTGACACACCAGATCGGGCAGAGCCAGGAACTAGTGACGCACTTTCCGGTACCATCGATATAGCACAGACAATTTTAGACCGTGCCAACTTCGAACCATATTACGGCATACAGGGACGAAGCTTACTTCCGGAAATTAACGGATCCGAAGATCAGGGGCCTGGCAGCGTTCTCATCGAACAGGAAGACCAGCGGGAATATTTTGGTCTAAAGGCTCCTATCCGACTACGCACTTTGGTAACTAATCGTTATCGCCTAACCATTTACCATGGTAATGATTGGGGAGAATTATATGACCTCCAGTCGGACCCATCTGAAATAAATAATCTATGGGATGACCCCCAATACACGCTAACTAAGCTGGAACTTTTGGAAACTCTCTCCCGGCAACAAATGGCACTTACCGATTTTGGTCCACTGCCAACAAAGTTGGCATGACAAAGCAAGTTGAAAGTTTTGATTATATAGTCGTTGGGGCAGGTTCTGCGGGATGTGTGATAGGGTGCCCGCCTGTCAGAAAACTCAGAAAACTCAGAAAACAGGGTTTTGGTCTTAGAAGCGGGAGGAAAAGATTGGATGCCCCTCTATAGATAGGGTACCACTTTTAGCGGGAACTCTATTCCGACACCAATATAATAATTGGTGGTATGAAACAGATCCAGAGCCAGGTCTCAACGGCCGGAAAGTGCGTTGGCCGAGAGGGAAAGTGCTCAGCGGATCAAATCAAATAAACGGCATGGTTTATACCCGAGGCCATCGGCTAGATTATGACATTTGACGTCAATTGGGCAATAAAGGATAGGGGTATGAAGATGTTCTTCCATATTTTAAAAAATCGGATGCTTTTCAAGGTCCAGATGCCACCCATCACGGCAAGGGTGGCCCCTTAACGGTCGGCCGCATGGTATTAAAAATGTATTGTATGATTCTTTGATTGAGTCGGGCCAAGCTGCTGGATTCCCAACTACACAAGATTTTAACGAGCCTGAACGGGAGGGGTTCGGGCGTTACCATTTTACCATTAAAAATGGGCAGCGATGGCCGACATCTCGGGCCTTTTTAGTGCCGGCTATGTCACGCACCAATCTATCAGTCCGAACTAAATGCCATACTACCCGTATCCTTCTAAAAGATGGTCGTGCCGTGGGATTAGAATATGTCCAGGAGGGACAAACCAAAACGGTTCGAGTTGAACGTGAAATTGTACTCTCAGGTGGAGCAAACAATTCACCACAGCTTTTATTGCTATCGGGTATAGGGCCAGCTGATCACCTGAGAGATGTGAATATTAAGGTAGAACACGACCTTCCGGGGGTCGGAAAAAACCTTCATGACCATCTTGTTGCACGTCTTCAATACGCCGTAATCAACAACGTAGACCTTTATGACGAATTTAGGCTCGATAAGGCTGCATTACATGTGATTAAAGCTCTTTTGTTCCGGAAAGGCCTTGGAACCTCATTTCCGTTAGAGGGAGGGTGCTTTATTAAAACCCATTCCGAACTAGCGTCATCTGATATTCAATGCAATTTTGTACCAGCCCTAATTCCAACAACCCATCTTCCTTTCGCAAAATCACCTCTTGGTTATAAACATGGTTTTTACCATGGTATCCATCAGACACAACTGGAGAGCCGAGGTTGGCTTAAACTAATATCAAGTAATCCATTTTGTCCCCCTAAAATGATTGCAAACTACCTCGCGACCACAAATGACCGCCGCACTATGCGAGATGGTGTAAAAATCATGCGCAACGTATTTAGGGAAAAACCCATGGCCAAACATATTTCAGTCGAATTGCGACCTGGTGCAGATATTAAGACGGACGCCGAAATTGATGCATGGATAAAGGCTTCTGGGGATACAGTTTTCCATCCCGTAGGCACTTGTAAGATGGGTATAGACGGGATGGCGTTGTCGACCCTCAACTGCGGGTCCATGGATTGAAAAACCTCCGAGTGGCAGATGCATCAATAATGCCAATCATAAACGGCTCCAATACCAATGCTCCTACAATCATGATTGCAGAAAAATGCGCTGATATGATGATGAGTTAAAGATACGGTAAGCTGGCAAACTCCAATCATCGATCATCGATCTTTAAAACATGTATTTATTCAGCCGGCACATCCTCCATTGTAACACTTTTTTCCTTAAACATTTGCTGAAGTTCGCCACTTTCAAACATTTCCTTGACGATGTCACAGCCACCGATAAACTCACCTTTTACATATAGTTGGGGAATAGTTGGCCAGTTTGAGAATTGTTTGATGCCGTCGCGGATTTCCATGTCTTGCAGAACATCAACGCTACCAAACTTGACCCCCGACATAGAAAGGGCCTGAATGGTTGCCGCAGAGAAACCACACTGAGGGAACATTGGCGACCCTTTCATAAAAAGCATAACATCTTGGCTGTCGATTTCTGATTGAATGCGTTCATTGGCAGATTTATCACTCATATTGGTACCTTTAGTTAAAGTGTTTATTTTATAATTTACCAACCCAGAAGGATACTTAAAACCTTAACTCTAACGTTTTAGTTAGCCACTCCCAGGAACCTCTGTTTGTAAGGCTAACGCATGAAGATCTGTACCCATTTTTCCTTGAAGGGCCTCATAGACAAGCTGGTGCTGCTTTACTCGATTAAGCCCCTCAAAAGCAGCAGAAGTAACATGTGCTGCATAGTGATCACCGTCACCGCGCAAATCTTCGATATGGACCTGAGCATCCGGAATCCCTTCCTTAATTAGGCGTTCTATCTCAGTAACATCCATTGCCATACAAATTAAACCTTCCCAATAGTTACTATTTATATAGGCTCGTTAATCCTAGCTTCAACTAGACGAATATAAACCATAATTTTTATAATAGGGTCCACAATTTATGTGTGGGTATATATTTGATAATTTAGGGCTGCGCCTAATAGAATTTTTTTAAGGCTGTTATGTAGACATCAAATTAGGGAACCAGCTTTCATGAACTTCTTTTAACTCCAAGAGTGATATACTTTCTCCCCCAATATCGATTGTGTTTCCACCAGTTTGACCAATACTTTTTACGGGCACGCCAACCTCCTTTAGTGAAAGCAAAAAACTACCAGGGTCTTTGCATGTAACAAGATAACGACCTTGTTCTTCTCCAAAAAGATAGGCATGTGCGGGTATACTATTATCTAGATCTGCAAACACAATTCCAATCATTGAGGCAAGTGCCATTTCTGCACACGCAATAAGGAGGCCACCATCTGAAATGTCGTGACAAGCAGAAATAACATCTTTTTGAATTTGTGCTCGGACCAAATCACCTATGACCCTTTCCGCTGCAAGATCGACTTGCGGCGGCATTCCCTCTTCTCGACCTTCAACCTCTCTTAAATAAAGTGATTGCCCTAAATGACCTTTACTTTCGCCAAGCAGATAGATCGTCTCACCTGCGCTGGGGAAGCCTATTCCGACGGACTTTGTGTGGTCGGCAAGAAGGCCCACCCCCCCGATCGTAGGCGTCGGTAAAATAGCACCCCCGTTTGTTTCGTTGTAAAGTGAGACATTCCCCGAGACCACAGGAAAACTTAAAACTGTACAGGCTTCACGAATGCCTTCAATGGTGCCAACGAACTGGCCCATAATTTCTGGCCTTTCCGGATTTCCAAAGTTCAAATTATCCGTTATAGCTAGCGGTTGCGCACCAACAGCCGTTAAATTCCGCCATGCCTCTGCCACGGCTTGTTTGCCACCCTCTACTGGGTCCGCCAGACAATAACGAGGCGTGCAATCGGTTGTCATTGCTATAGCCTTTTTGGTATTTTGAATGCGAACCACAGCTGCATCACCACCCGGCCGTTGCAGTGTATCTCCCATAACTAAATAGTCATATTGCTCCCAAATCCAACGCTTTGAACAAAGGTCCGGTGAACCCATTAGGACTTTTAGGGTTTGGATCAGGCTCTTAGGTTGAGGTACTTCATCTGCTATAATGACAGGCTGTATCTTAGTTTTCACCCAAGGTCTGTCATACTCCGGAGATGCCTGCGCTAGGGGGTCAATAGGCAGATCTACAACGACTTCACCCTTCTCCCGGATTACCATGCGACCAGTGTCTGTAAGGCAACCAATCACGGAAAAATTTAACTCCCATTTATTAAAAATGTTCTGGGCAACTTTTTCCTGTCCCTTCCTTAAAATCATCAGCATACGTTCCTGGCTCTCGCTTAAAAGAAACTCATATGGGGTCATGCCTGTTTCACGAGCCGGCACGTTGTCAAGGTTTAGCTCAACACCCAAGCCCCCTTTAGAAGCCATTTCAAATGACGACGATGTAAGCCCCGCCGCGCCCATGTCCTGGATAGCAATGATGGTATTCGTCGCCATAAGTTCCAAACATGCCTCAATCAAAAGCTTTTCAGTAAATGGGTCCCCTACCTGGACAGTTGGACGCTTTCCTTCCGCGTCGCTGTTGAACTCGTTGGATGCCATTGTTGCACCATGGATCCCATCTCTACCGGTTTTAGAACCAACGTAGACCACTGGATTTCCAACGCCCTTAGCTACAGAATAAAATATTTTGTCAGTTTGGGCCAAACCAACTGTCATCGCATTAACTAGGACGTTGCCGTCGTAGGACGGATGAAAGTTACATTCGCCACCAACCGTAGGCACACCCACACAATTGCCATAGCTCCCAATACCTTCCACTACGCCAGACACCAAATACTTTGTTTTTGGATGATCGGGGTTACCAAAGCGAAGTGCATTTAAATTGGAGATGGGTCGCGCGCCCATGGTGAATACATCTCTAAGGATTCCACCCACACCTGTAGCCGCCCCTTGGTAAGGATCTATGTAAGAGGGGTGATTGTGGCTTTCCATTTTAAAGACTACTGCTTGGCCATCGCCGATATCCACAACACCGGCGTTCTCGCCTGGACCACAAATCACCCACGGAGCTTCAGTCGGCAAAGTTTTGAGCCATTTCTTGGAAGATTTATAAGAGCAATGTTCAGACCACATTACGGAGAAAACGCCAAGCTCCGTAAGATTTGGTTCTCGTCCTAATATCTCGATTATTGTTTTATACTCGTCATCGGTAATTCCATGCTCCGCGACGAGTGGAGCCGTAATAGCGGTCATGCTACTTTCCGAGAGCAGACGACAAACCCTCGAATAACGGTTTTCCCCCCAACCCACCTAAATAGCTTTCCACCGCATCTTCTGGATGAGGCATCATTCCAAGAATATTTCCCCGTTTGTTAAAGATACCAGCAATGTTACGTCGGGAACCATTGGGGTTGTGCTTCGGGTTCACGTCACCATCTGACCCGCAATAGCGCAACGCAATACAACCATCGTCTTCCAGTTCATCAAGCGTAGTTTCGTCAGCAAAGTAATTACCATCCCGGTGCGCAATTGGCACTCGCACGACCTGGAAAAGGTCGTATTTATTAAAAAACGGGTTTTTGTTTTGTTCAACCTTTAGGTGCACATCTTTACAAATAAACTTGAGATTGGAATTTCGCATCAGCACACCCGGCAACATGTCCGCCTCAGTTAGAATCTGAAAGCCATTGCAGACCCCCAATACGTGCACACCCTTTTCCGCGTGGGTCCTTACCTCACGGATAATAGGTGAATGGGCAGCCATACTGCCAGCGCGCAGGTAATCGCCGTAGGAAAATCCCCCGGGAATAACAATTAAGTCAACCTCAGGTAACTCTGTGTCGCCATGCCAAACTTGAAAAGGTGCACGCCCTACGGCAGTTTCTAAAGCCATAACCATGTCACGGTCGCGATTGGATCCAGGAAAAACAATAATGGCGGATTTCATAAATTTTTTAACTTAAGCTTCTATCTCGACGTCATAATTTTCAACGACCGTATTTGCCAGTAACTTGTCGCACATTTCCTCAGCATAATGTCGTGCAGTGCTCTCGGTCATATCTTTAAGATCAATTTCAATATATTTACCCTGACGCACCTCTCCAAACTCATCAAACCCCAAAGCTCGGAGCGCATGCCCAACAGCCTTACCTTGCGGGTCGAGCACACCTTTTTTGAGGGTGACGTGAATTTTAGCTTTCAAACTTTAGCCCCAGTTTCACTCTACTAGATGAGGACCGACTGCGTCCCTCAAATGCACCGTCTCTGGGAGTATACCTAAACGTCGTGCCACTTCTTGATAAGCCTCCTCAACCCCCTCCATGTCCCGTCGGAAACGATCCTTATCCAATTTCTCATTGGTCTTTGCATCCCAAAGCCGACAGCTATCTGGGCTTATTTCATCAGCAAGTATAACTCTTAATTGATCATCCTCCCACACCCGGCCAAACTCGACTTTAAAATCAACCAAGCGGATACCAATGCCACGAAAAAGACCCGACATAAAATCATTGATCCTAAGAGCTAAACTCATGATTTCATCCAACTCAGTATGGTTGGCCCAACCAAACGCCGTAATGTGCTCCTCAAGGATCATGGGGTCATCCAACTCATCTTTCTTATAATAGAATTCGACAATTGAACGTGGTAGCGCCGAACCCTCTTCCAAACCGAATCGTTTGGCCAAAGACCCAGCCACAACATTGCGGACCACAACTTCGACAGGGATAATCTCAACTTTACGAAGGAGTTGCTCCCTCATATTTAAACGCCTAATGAAATGGGTGGGAACACCTATTTCAGACAAGCGCATCATTAGAAACTCAGAGATGCTATTATTAATTACACCTTTTCCAGTGATTATACCCTTTTTTTGATTGTTGAAGGCAGTAGCATCATCCTTAAAATATGCCACAACCGTGTCAGCTTCGGGTCCCTCAAAAATGACTTTGGCTTTACCTTCGTATAATTGTCTACGGCGAACCATGTTTATTTCTTCCCAAAAAAATGACCTTGATTTTCTAAATCCCGCGTCGTTATTCAGTCGGCTTAGTTCGAGGGTCTATATCAGGTGCCCCCTCCAAAAACAATTATGAATGGCTGCGATTTTTTAGCTCAAATCTACGGGCATAAATTTTGTTTGATTGGGTCTCCCTGTAGCAAACAAGAATATTGGTCTAACCCCTTGATAATTTTGGGAGGGTAACGCCACGAGAGAGGAACAAACAGTACCAAAGCCAGACTCTGAAACAATGAACATTGCACCCTCTACCCCTCCGTCGGAATCATAAATCTGACTAGACATCAGCGAAGTCCACCCAGACCAATCACCCGATTCGGGGTCAGGCTCAGAGGCAAGTTCAAACTGCGGCAAATATGTGCGGATACGCGAAGAATTTTTATCATTCCGGTCGCTAGCGGTAATCATAGATAAGCCAGTTGGCAAAGGTTTTACCTCCACATTAATCCCCCAGTGGGTTTCGGCGAGCCGGATCCAAAATGCCTCCCTACTGTCCGCCACCACCATATTGAATGGGCGATAGGATGCTGGGTTAATATTTGCAAGCGCTTCAGCCGCCGTTGCGGACTCCGCATGATCCAAGGCCTCTAAGGGTAACTCACCCCGGCTCCTATATCCTTCCTTGGGACCCAAAGAACCGCGGCGGTTCAATATTGCCGCTACAACGCCATAATCATTAATACCTAGCCAAGTGCCACCGGCAACTTGATCACGCCCCGCAACAACGTCCAGCCTATCTTGCCAATGTCGTCCTGGAAGTTGCCAAGGCCGATCGAGAAGTTCATCACGGTTAGCACAAATAAGTACGGGCCAATTGTGTTCGGGTCGCCGCAGAATAACGAAGGTGCACATATTTTTTATGTAACCGTTTCTGCTAAATTTGAATAAATATTCTTCATCACAATTACTAAAGTGCAAATATCACTTTAAATTACAACCCCACTGTTACTTTATACCCATTCATTTGACGAGAATTAATAATATGGTAGAGGTTTTTAACGAACGAACAAAAGGCTTTGAAACCAAGTTTAAAATGGACGAGGAGATGGGATTCAAAGTCTCCGCTCATCGTAACAAGTTACTTGGGCTTGGGCTTTGGCTGGCCGAAAAACTTGGATTATCCGCATCTGAACATGATACATACGCAACCGAGGTGGTTTTAAGTGACCTGGAGGAGCCAGGTATAGAGGATATTATACGGAAGGTTTTGAACGATATAGAAAACCATGGTGCCAACTTAAGTGAATCAGAAGTTCGCCTGAAATTGGATGAGTTCTTCGGCATCGCAGCAAAGGAAATAGCTAGTAAATAAATAATGAATAAGATCGGCACAAGTAGGTTCGGAAAAAACATTTCCCTTTAATTGAATGGAAGACTAGAGGTTCCTTGGCAAATCAAGTTTGCAGCCTTTTTATTGGGTTAAATTTTTTTCTGAAGATATATTAAAGCTAAATTTTTGTGGGTTATATAGAGAAAAGCGTCTCCTTGCGCTGTAACCTTGGGTCTAGGTATCATGACCTCCAAACACCTTGTTTACCTGGGAGAAACAATCTCTAGGAAAATAATTTGAGTAACATGACCATAACTGATGAGCTTATACAATTTTGGTTTGGAACCTTAGACACGACCGCCGAGATCGACAAACGAGAGGTATGGTTTAAGGCAACACCCGAGTTTGATGCATCCATTACCTACAAGTTTACTGACGCCTATGAACAGGCTGCCAATGGTAAGCTTGATTACTTAGCGAATGATCAGTTTGGTTGCCTAACCTTAATTATACTCCTAGATCAGATTCCACGGAATTTATTCCGACATTCCGGCAAAGCCTATGCAACAGATGACAAGGCATTATCTGTTGCTCGTGGTAGCCTTGAAAACGGATACGATGGAAACATGTCATCTTGGCACAAGGTTTTTTTCTATTTGCCGTTCGAACACAGTGAAAAAATTAACGATCAAAAATTTAGCGTCCAACTCTTTAAGGGTTTGGAATTCGAAAGCGCAATCGAAGCTGCTATCGATCATCAGAAAATTATAAAAAAATTTGGACGTTTTCCTTATAGAAATGTGGCACTCGGACGAACTTCAACTCCAGAGGAAAAAGAATTTCTTAAAACTCCTCCTCCCTGGGGCAAAACAAAGGCTGAATTTGACGAATTAGTGCGTAAAAAAGCGGGTTAACTTCGTGAACCACACAACCAACCTGTCACGGTCTACCCCTTTGCTATCGGAGATAGTATCTAAACCATTTTAACTTGGCTAGCTGACAAATACTCGCTTAAAAATGATATCCACATTCTTTGTGTGGTAACCAATATCAAATAATTTTACCAGTTCGTCTTCCTCCATGTAGTCCATAACTTGCGGGTCATGCTTAAGTTCCATAAGAAAATCCGCTCCTTCTTCCCATACTTTCAGGGCATTCCGTTGGACAATATCATAGGACACTTCTCTGCTTAATCCAGCCTGGGTAAGCGCTATGAGGACGCGTTGCGAAAAAATCAAACCACCGAGTTGGTTGAGGTTTTTCTCCAATGCTTCTGGCGATACTACAAGGTTTTCGACCACACCTGCTAAACGATTAAGAGCAAAATTCAACGTAACTGTGGTATCTGGACCAATCATCCTCTCAACCGAAGAGTGAGAAATATCTCGTTCATGCCAGAGAACCACGTTTTCCATTGCTGGGATTACTGCGGACCTCACCATTCTCGCAAGACCAGTAAGGTTTTCCGTCAATACTGGATTACGCTTATGAGGCATGGCCGAGGATCCTTTTTGGCCTGCTGAAAATAATTCTTCTGCTTCTCCAACTTCTGTTCTCTGTAAATGGCGAATTTCGACCGCCAGACGTTCTACTGAGCTCGCAATTACCCCTAACACAGAAAAAAACATGGCATGTCGATCTCGTGGAATAACTTGTGTAGACACTGGTTCGGGCCTCAGTTTTAATTTTTCCGCGACATATTTTTCCACCGCTGGATCAATACTAGCAAATGTACCTACCGCTCCAGAAATGGCGCATGTGGAAATTTCAGCCCGCGCCTGCAGCAAACGTTCTCTATTGCGGACAAATTCCGCGTAATGCCCGGCTAATTTTAATCCCAGTGTTGTGGGTTCAGCATGGATGCCGTGGCTTCGTCCCACACTTGGCGTATATTTGAACTCATACGCCCTCTTTTTAAGCGATTCTAAAACCAGATTAATATCAGCCAACAGGATATCTGATGCCTGAGCTAGCTGAATTGAAAAACATGTGTCGAGCACGTCAGAAGATGTCATTCCCTGGTGAACAAATCTTGCTTCGTCACCAATGTTTTCTGCAAGATTGGTCAAAAAGGCTATTACATCATGTTTTGTTTCTTTTTCGATCTCGTCAATCCGCTCAATCTGAAACGCACCGCGCTCCCATATAGCTTTTGCAGCCTCTTTGGGTATCACACCAAGCGCAGCCTGGGCATCGCTAGCATGTGCCTCAATTTCAAACCAAATACGAAACTTATTTTCTGCAGCCCAAATTGCTGTCATTTCGGGGCGACTGTACCGTGGGATCATAGGAAAGCCTCTAAACCTTAGCCTATTTCATCAGCAATTAAGAAATTTTATACAGTGCTATAGCAATTCCAGTCCTCAAGTTAAAGGCGAAGCCCTATGGATTAGCATTTATTATTCGAAGACCAGCCAACAAGAATGTAGAGACTGACCCAAAACCATATAAGTCCTAAAAGTTGCAGTATTAAGATCACCGCAAATGCAGTAAAGTACCCGGTTATCGCAAAAGCACCTTCATCTGTGTTCGGAAATAAATTGATAATCACGCCCATTAGCCATTGCATCAAGAATGCACATAAAAAAATCAGCAGATTCAACATTGTGCTGACCCTGCCTAACAGATGGACGTCAAAATTCTGGGAAAGGGCAGCGTAGATAACCGAACCAGAGGTTCCAAAAAATGCAAAAATGCTCCAAAGCAATACTATATTGTTCTGTTCGCCAGTTATCAAAGCCATCTCAATAAGAATAAAGATTATTATGCCCCACAAAACCACAGTTTCTGTCTTATATCCCCTTTTATTCAGGTTAGATGCCAATAGTCCTGTAGCGAGATAACCTGCGGTCATCGCGCCTCCAACTATGAGAAGACCCTCAGCCACACTACTCCGGTTCATGCCAGATACGTCTCTCAGCCACGGACCAATCCAAAGTGTTTGTAATGCTAAGAAAGACCCCTGTGTTAGCACGCATATTGGAACATACCTGAAAAAAATAGGCTCTCGTAAAATCAAATTGATATCCCCGACCAGGCTCTTAATGGATAATACGTCTGTTTTTTTTAAACCCACAGACCTTTCCGGAACAATGAGAAATATGGTCGCTGCCGCAACCATACTCAAAGCAGCCAAACCCAAAAATATGCTGCGCCAATCGGTGATCTGGACCGCAAATTCAACCGGCGCTGTAGCGGTCATAGCTCCCAAGCCACCCGCCATCAAAACTAACCCGTTAATAAACGGGAGTTTCTCCTTTGGAAACCAAAGGGCAAACGCTTTAAACGATGCCATTAGGCAGGCGGATACGCCCAATCCAATCAATGCTCGCGCGAGGATAAGCTCGGTAACTGTTTCAGCAAAAGCAAAAAACAAAGATCCTATAGAAGCTATAAGTAGGAGGCAGGTTTCGGTTTTACGAGGTCCAACACGGTCCAGAAATACTCCCAGGGGCAGCTGGAACAAAGCGAAGCTTAGAAAGTAAGCACCAGTCAGAAATCCAAGCCCGGCAGCCGTTAAGCCAATCTCGGCAACAAGATCGGGTGCAATTATCGAATTAATATTCCTAAATAAATATGAAAGGAAATATCCTAACGCAAACGGTACAAAAATGCGAAACGCTAGTAGCAATGAATTACCGGTGGTCATCGGATAATCTGTTTCGTGGATCTTAATCAACTCGGGCGGGAACTCGTTAGCCTTTTGAAAATATAGGGCCGTCTATCTCAAACTACAGAACTTGGTGCTCAGTGTATAGATCAAAGAAAACGTTACCTACATTACATAAAAAACTTGATTTTTCTCCCACCGAAAACATTTATTTTCAGGAAACGACATTGGCGCTGTTGTTCGTTCCACAACACTTAAAAATCTTAATTTTAAATTTGGTGAAAAGATTACCTATAGGGCGGCTTGTATTGACCTTTTGGAGACAAAGTAAAAATTTCATGACCGGTGGCGGTAACGCCAATTGAGTGCTCAAATTGCGCCGATAGTGACCGATCTTTAGTGACTGCCGTCCAACCATCAGCAAGAATTTTTACGTCTGGGCGACCTATATTTATCATGGGTTCCACCGTAAAAAACATTCCTTCTCGAAGCACCGCACCTTCACCTGGATTACCAAAATGCAGAATACTGGGAGCATCATGAAAGATCCGTCCAAGGCCGTGCCCACAAAAATCGCGAACGATAGAATAGCGAAATGGCGTAACATAGTTTTGAATAGCATGTCCAATATCTCCAACGGTTGCACCGGGTTTAACCACTTTAATACCCTCCATCATCGCCTCATAGGTAACGTCTATAAGACGTTTTTCTTTTACACCAACTTCACCTACGTAGAACATGCGACTAGTATCGCCATGCCACTCATTGACAATGGGGGTTACATCTATGTTGATGACATCCCCATCCAGCAAAACTTTTTCGCTGGGAATACCGTGACAAACCACATGATTGACAGAAATACAGACTGATTTAGGGAATCCACGATAATTTAGCGGGGCAGAAATTGCTCCTTTACCAGCTATAAATTCCGCACAGATTTGGTCTATCTTACCCGTAGAAACACCTGGCTCAACAAAATCTCCGATGTAATCAAGGGTCTCTGCTGCCAGCCTACCTGCCGCCCGCATACCCTCAAAATCCGATTCTGTATGTATCTTAATCGACTTTACTTCGGTGTCCAAAGGTTCAACTCCTTTCCAACTCCAACATGACTATCTCTTACTAAGGACACAACATTATTAGGGCATTGCCAAGGGTGTAGTCATCATTAATCACTTAAACCTACATACTTTTAAATGGCTAACGTTCAAAAGAAAGTGCCGTGTCCAAACTAATTTGTTTTGGTGTCAGTTTACACTTGTAACAATACACCTCTACCCCGGCATCGATAGCGCCAGCGAGTGCTTCCGCGTAAACCGGATCGATATCACCGGCCACAGCAAAACTAGCACAATCTTCACGCTGAACCAGATAAAACATTACCGCCCTGTTACCGGCTTTTACTTGATTAGTAAGCTCACTCAAATGTTTGGTTCCGCGTGTTGTAACTGCGTCAGGAAACTCAGCCCAAACACCTCTTCTCAACGTAACACTCTTCACTTCAACGAAGCAGTCAGGCCGTTTGGAAGCCTCCAATAAAATATCTATACGGGAATTATTACCATATTTTACTTCCCTTCGAAGGGAGTGATATCCTAAAAGCTCAGTAATTTTTTTTCTCTGAATGGCGTCCTGGACGATTTGATTCGGATGGGTTGTGTTTACTCCCACTAAGCTTTTTCCAACTCGGATCATTTCCCATGTATATTTAAGCTTCCGATTAGGATTTAGAGTTGGCGACACCCAAACTTCTGAACCTGGATCATTAACCCCCAGCATTGAACCGGTATTAGCACAGTGCGCAGTAATTTTTTCGCCGTTTTCTAAAATTATATCTGCCAAAAACCTCTTATATCTTTCGATCAGGCTACCTTTGAGAAGCGGATTTGTGAATTTCATGACTAATATCTTATGTGTGCTGGCTTAGACGAATAATCACGGTATAGCGTTTTAAATTAGAATTTTTTCAACTCATCTTTTAGTAAAACTTGACCGCTACCTCTTTTAGCGGCCTTCTGTTGGTTGGGTGCAGGTGCCCATCCAGTTAGCGTTATAATTTCAAACGTTGCCGGAATACGCCCTAATTGGTCTTCGTAAATTTCTCTATAGCGTTTAAAAGCGGAAAGCAGAATTTGTCGGGAAGTGAATGTTTTTTGCCGCCCAATGATGGAATTGACCTCACCCATACCTCTAAGGTCATGAAAAAGTTTTTGTGGCGATTCGTAGGATACCGTCACGGTCTCTAAATCTGCTACAGGTAGCGCAAATCCCGTTCTTTGTAAAAGAGCACCCGCATCTCGAACATCAGTAAAGGGAGACACTCTAGGGCTTACTCCACCTTTAATCTCACTCTCCACTTCCAAAAAAGACCTCCTTAACTCCTTCAAAGTTTCACCCCCAAAAAAGTTTACCAATAAAAGCCCATCCGGCCTCAAGCTTCGCAGAGCCTGTACAAGCGTCCCCGGAAGATCATTGATCCAATGGAAGCTGGCTGAACTGATTACCAAGTCGAAGGTAGCGGGTGCAAATGGCTGAACTTCCTCATCCCCGACGACCCTTAAACCTGAGGCTCGGCGAATCAATTTTTCCGAGAGATCGCATTGTACAATAGATTGTATACTATCCCGTCCCGCCAAAATATCGGCAACGAGACCTCCATGCGATCCAAGATCAAGGGCAAGAGGAAACTCCCGGCGGATATCAAACAAACGATCCACCAGTCGCTCTGCTGCTTCGCGAAAAAGAAAACTAAATGAACCAAAACCGTCAGCCGCGCGTTCACGATGTAGCCTGACCGCATGACGATCAAATATTTTCATGCTGCTGTTATTCATTTTGGCCTTTTCCAGCACCCTAAATCATTAGTTTTGAAACTAAAGACCCCAAAATATACAAGGAAATGAAATAAAATTAAGATAATATATACTCACAATATAATTTGAAATATCCCATGAGTTTGACTTCAAGAATAGAAATTAATTTATTCCCTTGCGCCTTGGGTTCTCATAGGGCGTCGGAATTTTTGTTGCCCCATCAAGAATAGTACCTACTAAGTAAAATTCTATAAAACTCGGTAATTTTAATGCTTTTAGTATCTAAATTTTTATTCTTTAGTAAATTTATTTTCATAATTACCGAGAGTTCGTCTCATTGGCTAAAATAATTAGAACGGGTTGGGGATAATCTGTTGGCAAATATTGAAATTTATACCTCTCCTTTTTGTGGGTTCTGTTATCGTGCAAAGTTACTTTTAAACGACAAGGGTGTGGATTACATAGAGGTAGATATAATTTCACAACCTAAACGTCACTCTGAAATGATCAGCCGAGCAGGTGGTCTGCAAACGGTTCCCCAGATTTTTATTGATAATCGACATATTGGTGGATGTGACGAGCTTTACGAGCTCGAAGCAAAGGATAAATTAGATCCTATACTTGATGTGAAAGAAACAAAGTGAGAAAATTAGGAATAATATAATGGTATCGAGCTTTTTAGCTGCCTGCATCCAACTCAATTCTAAACGGGATATTGAGTTGAATTTTGCGGAAATACTCCAACTTGTGGATGAGGCCCTTGAACTTGGGGCTGAATTTATCACCCTTCCAGAATGCACTGGCATGATGGAACCTAACCGCAAACTCCTTAAAGAAAAAACACCCTATGAACAAGATCATAGTGTCCTTATAGCAATACGTGAACGAGCTATGGAAAGTGGCGCTTGGATTTTAATAGGCTCTTTAGCCATTCGATTGCCTGGAAACCAAATTGTTAATCGAAGCTACCTAATTGATAAGAAAGGAGAGATTGCCGCTACTTACGACAAGATTCATATGTTTGACGTCCAACTGGATGACGGTCAAACATATAGAGAGTCTGAGACCTATAAACCTGGCACTGAAGCGGTTCTAACTGAGTTACCATGGGGGCGCCTAGGCCTTACAATTTGCTATGACGTCCGGTTTGCTTATCTTTACCGAACACTTGCCCAAAATGGAGCTCATTTTATCACGGTACCCTCGGCATTCACCAAAGTATCTGGAGTAGCTCACTGGCACGTCTTACAACGGGCCAGGGCTATTGAAACGGGTTGTTATATAATCTCGGCGGCTCAATGCGGGGACCATGCCGAAGGTCGCCAGACCTATGGACATTCTCTTATTGTTGATCCCTGGGGCAAAATTCTGGCAGATGGTGGTGAAGAGACAGGGGTTATCGTCGCCGGAATTGATCCCCATCAGGTCGAGAACGCGCGCGCGAAAATTCCGGCACTGAGCCACGACAGGCATTACAAACTATCCTCAGATTTGAGGGATCAAGATCATGACAAATAGCCACTCTGAATCTCTAGTTAATTAATGACTTATCATTAATACAACAGATGCTTTGCATAATAGCCGGTGATGGCTGTTTAATGAATCCATGACTATATTGGACAACATGCAAGTGCTTACCAAACACCTTTAAGAGTTCATCATTAGAGAGAAGATATTCGGGATTACGGGGTCGGCCATATTCCTCATTTCCTACCGCGAACGTCTGATATATCAGAACACCTTTGGGAGCTAGCGACTCCAAAATCTTTGAAAATAGAGGCCGGTACAAATAATTTGCTACAACAATTCCGTCAAAGGTTTGGGAAGCACATGGCCATGGGGATGACCCCTCTAGATCGTGTTCTATAGTTTTAAGGTTTTCGGTTTCCGGAATATCTTTTAACTGACTAATGTCATAATCAAGGGCAGTTACTTTAATTCCTCTTTCAAGAAGAAAACGGGTGTGCCTACCACTACCACAAGCAAGATCTAGAACGGCCCCACCCTGTGAAATTAATTTTGCGTACTTTCTAACCCACTTCGACGGCTTAGAATAGCTCGATGTGTGCTTGCGTATAATTGCCATGGCTGTAATTCTCATTTTATTAACTTTTTACTTGCAACACTTGGCAAATATAGCAAATTAAGTTAAATCTCGCGACTGGTACTCTAGAGTAAGTAAAAACATGATTTTATTTGAACTTAAATGTACTAACGGGCATCATTTTGAAGCTTGGTTTAGGGACGGCGGTGCGTTTGATAGGCAAGCAAAGGGCGGAAAAGTAGAATGTCCGGTTTGCCTAGATACATCGGTGGTTAAAGCGCCAATGGCCCCGGCGGTGTCTACATCCAGTCGCAAAAATAGCAATAAACAGCAGGGTGAACATCGCGCAAAAGAAGTTGCAAGGGAAATAATAAAAGCTGTAAGCAAAATTCAGAAGCACGTTGAAGAGAATTGCGATTATGTAGGAGACAAGTTTGCTGAAGAAGCGAAAGCTATTCACTATGGTGAAGCTGAGGAGAGGGAAATTTATGGTGAGGCTACAGACCAGGAAGCTGTAGAATTATTTGAAGAAGATATTCCTGTTTACAAAGTACCGTGGAACCAGCGAAGAGACTCATAAAATTTGATTAGACTTTACAAACACTAAACAGAAAGCAAAGTCTGTTTTAACCTGCATTTTTAGCCGCTATATTTTTTGTTTCGTGATTTACCATAAACGCACCTAAACCGACAATTGCCTGTTATAGCCAATTCAAGCTTAATGCCTCTATATAGCGATTTTAAATGACACAACGCATTTGAATATTAGGTAAAAGTGAGGTTTAATTCTTTCAGTGAGATTAGCTGGAGTATTTTATGCTGTATTGGCTTTTTTAGCGAAAAGCATGTAGTTAACGTTGAGATCGTCACTAAGAACCCACTCATCAAATAGGATGTTATAAGTAAGGCCTTTCATATCTGCGATAGTAAAATTCTGTCCACGCAGCAGGGCGCAAAATTCAGATGGTTTTAAGAACAGCCGCCAGTCATGGGTTCCCCGCGGCAACCAACGTAAAACATACTCAGCCCCGATTTTAGCAAATGCCAAGGATTTCAATGTCCGGTTTAGAGTAGCACAAACCATTACTCCGCCCGGCTTTACAAGAGTTCCACATGCAGAAATAAAGCCCTCTGGGTCTGCGACATGTTCTATAACCTCCAAATTGACCACGACATCAAATAAAAGTCCCCGCGCGGCTGCATCTTCTGGTAGCAATTTCTCATAAGTAATATCCAGACCACTCTGAGTAGCGTGAATACTTGAACTCTTGATGTTTTGCTCGCCGGCATCTATACCCATAACTTGGGCTCCCAAGCGGGACAGGGGTTCACAAATAAGGCCGCCCCCACACCCAATATCAATAATAGATAAATTTTTAAAAGGCTTCTTCTGAGTAACATCACAACCAAAATGAGCGCACAAATGGTCGCGGATAAATGTCAAACGAACAGGATTTATCCTATGTAAAGGCGCAAAAGGTCCTTCGGTATCCCACCATTGACCGGCCAAGTCCTCGAATCGTTCCACCTCCCTTTCTGAAGCGGTTGTCCGATTTTCTCGCATTTCGTGTTTGTAGAATAATTTGTCCGACTTTGCCATCTATTGCCAATTCCAAATTCTTGCTTTTTAAGCTTAAGACTGAGTATGTATACCGGCGCGCGCGCGCCGACAACCTACGCAACCCTGATATAGTATACTTTTTCTTGTCGTTTGATAGGCGCCGTAGTAATCAGACTAAGGACTACCCAAAATGTATCGTATCGTGCAAAAATTTGGCGGAACGTCAGTCGCCGACACTCAACGTATCAAAGAAGCCGCTAAGAAGGTGGCATTTGAACATCGCCAAGGCCATCAAGTTGTCGTCGTGGTCTCTGCAATGGCGGGTGTCACAAATAAACTGATTGAATTTAAAAATTGCGTAAATAATGGCTTAGATGCTTCAGAGTACGATGTAGTGCTGTCATCAGGAGAGCAAACTAGTGCAGCTTTGATGGCGCTAGCATTACAAAATATGGGTGTTCGGGCTCGCTCATGGCTTGGCTGGCAAATCCCGATATGGACTGACAATGTGCATGGAAAGGCTCGTATTACTGGAATCGAAACAGACTTATTGGAAAACCAGTTGAAGAAAAATGAGATAGTCGTCGTGGCTGGGTTTCAGGGATTAACACCTGACAAACGAATTACTACACTAGGGAGAGGGGGCTCTGACCTAACCGCAGTGGCACTCGCTGGCGCTTTGCAAGCACACCAGTGCGATATATTCACTGATGTAGAAGGTATTTATACGTGCGACCCTAGAATAGTTAGCAGTGCGAGTAAGCTGGATAAAATTACCTATGAAGAAATGATGGAAATGTCATCTTTAGGAGCCAAGGTACTACAAACCCGTGCTGTAGAACTGGCAATGAACTATAATGTCCGGATCCAGGTCCGATCCGCATTTATTGATTCTCCGGGAACATATTTAGTAAGCGAGGATGAAATCGTGGAACAACAAATTGTTAGTGGAATTTCACACAACCGTGATGAAGCAAAGGTCACCTTGCTGAAGGTTTCCGACCGCCCTGGCGTTGCTGCAGGAGTATTTGGACCCCTGGCAGAGGCCTCGGTTAACGTTGATATGATTGTTCAAAATGTATCAGAGGATGGTAAAACTACTGATCTAACATTTACGGTCGGACAAGCCGACTTAAACTTGGCTGTCGAAGTTCTTGAGACCAGAAAAGACGAAATAGGGTTCCAAAAAATTGTAGCGGATGCCGGATTGGTAAAGATATCAATCGTAGGGGTAGGAATGCGCAGTCACCCAGGGGTAGCCCAAACTATGTTCAATGCCTTAGCAAAAAAAGGAATAAATATAAAAGTTATATCTACCTCAGAAATTAAAGTGGGCGTCCTCATCGATGAGAAATATACTGAATTAGCATTGAAAGCACTTCACTCTGCCTATGGTCTGGACCGTGACACTGATCGTATCGGATCACCATAGCATTAAGCTGTGGACAACAGTGTCATGATTTGATTGCAGTCAACCATAAATTTTTATACAAATGTAACTTGAAAGATGATACGATTCCATTTTAGTTCATATAGAGCATGGACGTCGTTGAATTTGTGACTTTGATTTCTGACTCTAGGTAATATTCAGGATTTCAAAAAGTGGATAAAGTAGTTTAAATCGAGAACTTTATTTAACGGGCCTCTAACGCTGATGAATTCGGTTATACACCCATCGTTAAATTCGGATGTTGATGAAGTTGCGGATGTTGGTGCACTTTTGCGGGCTGCGCGTTTGCGCAGGGGGGAGAACCTCCGCCAAGTCTCAGATGTGTTAAAAATTAGACACAATTATTTAGAATCCATAGAAAATGGCCGTTTTGATGATTTGCCAGGGGCTATTTATTCTACAGGGTTCATTAGGGCCTATTCTGAATATCTAGGACTTGACGGTGAAAAACTTGTCAGCAAACTGAAAGCGAAGGGTGATGGTTTAAAAGATAATACCAAACTGGCCTTCCCAGCTATTATTCCGGAGGATGGTGTTCCAGGCGGCTTAGTCGTCTTAATAGGACTTTTGATCACCGTTTTGGGATATTGCACTTGGTATTGGTTCTCCAGCCCCGATGTTTTCGTTGCTGGAAATCTAACAACTATTCCTAAAGTGGCCACCGTAAAAGTAGAAACTACATCAACTAAACCACCCGCAGCGGTAGCAAGTTCAGCGGTTGCAGCAACTGCAAAAGTTCCTTCGCAGAACCGCCAGAATCTTGAGAGACGAACGGAAGTCAATGCGACTGCACAAGCCTCATTAAAAGCCACCCAAGAAGGTTTGGGCAGTGCTACGGCTCCGGAAACGCCAAAAACATTAAGTCGCGAGACCATCTCCAGTGAACCTTCGAGGCGCATCGAAGGAATAGTTTTGGTTGAACCTAACAAGGTAATTTCCCCGACAGTTCGCCGAGCGACTGATTTGGACGTACCACAAAAATACCCGTCGGGGGTCCAGCAAATACCTAAAGATGAAACCACTGAAGATCGATTGGTTATAGGCTCGGCTAATAATGCTTTTACCCCCTCAAGTATTGAGGAGGCGAAAGCCCCAAAAGAACTTACTCGCAATGTGGTGAACGATGAGACCTTGACACCAAGTCGAACTACTAAACCCAATCCCGTACAAGCGGCTTTTGATGATAGCGCACCCGACACTCTATCAAAACTACCAAAGCGGACCAACACTGAGGTTGCAGCTCTTTCTGTTTTAGACGAGAAACCACGTGAAGTTAATAAAATAATCACCCCTAATTTGCACGAAGACGTAAAATTGGATTTAAAAAACACTAGTCGCATAACCATAACAGCTAGAAATACTAGCTGGATTCAACTCCGCGAGATTAGAACAAACCGAATGATTCTCTCCAAGGTTTTGAAAAAAAACGAAAGTTACCAAATTCCTGATAGACCGGGACTTAGCATTATGACCGGAAACGCTGGTGCTTTAGAGATTACCGTTGATGGGGAAATTGTACCTGAAGTTGGCAAACTTGGTGAAGTTCGCCGTAAAATTCTAATGGAAGTTGAAAGCCTAAAATCAGGGCAAGCGGTAATTGAATAGCCGGATTAACGAGCCATTTCTTGGATAAAGCCGGGCCTTATTTTAACTGATATTAATGCATTTTCTCCCGCGCGTGGTTTGGGTCCTGGGTGGCAACTCAAATATAATAAACGCAAAAAACAGTTGGAATATCCATGACATCGAATAGTTCTAAATTACAACCCGCGCGAGGCACCCAAGATGCTATGCCTCATGAAAACAAGCTATTTAGACATATTGAGGAAACCGCTTTTAAGGTTGCTTGCCGATATGGTTTTGGTGAAATTTCAACACCCATTTTTGAGTTCACCGAAGTGTTTTCCAGAACATTAGGCGACAATTCCGATATAGTAACTAAGGAAATGTACACGTTTAAAGATCGTGGCGGAGATTATCTTACACTTCGTCCCGAAGGCACTGCTGGCGTCGCCCGAGCGGTAATCTCTAACGGTCTCGCCCAAGATTTGCCGCTAAAGTTATTTTATAGGGGTCCCATGTTTCGTTATGAAAGACCTCAAAAAGGTAGGCGGCGACAATTTCAGCAAGTGGGCATAGAGATCATTGGAGTGTCAGAAACACAAGCTGATATCGAAACCATTGCTCTAGGCCAACACTTTTTAGCTGACCTGGGAATAGATAAAGGACTCACTTTGGAAATAAATACTTTAGGGGATTTGGAGAGCAGGACTACCTATCGGGAGTGTTTAGTAGATTATTTATCTGACTATCAAAGTAAGCTCTCTAAAGATAGTGCGTTAAGACTAAGTCAAAATCCTCTGCGCATTTTGGATTCCAAAAATGAGGGTGACCGTGAGATCGTGGCAGGTGCTCCGCTTTTGAAAGATAGTCTAAATGACGAATCAAGACGGTTATTTGATGATCTTCTTAACGGGCTAACGCAGCTGAAATTAGAATACATCGTGAATGATAAACTTGTACGCGGTCTCGATTATTACTCTCATACCGCGTTTGAGTTTACATCCAGATCCTTAGGTGCCCAAAGTGCTGTTCTTGCGGGTGGACGCTATGATGGCCTCATTAGCCAAATGGGTGGGCCCGAAATACCTGGCATCGGTTGGGCCGCCGGAGTTGAACGATTATCCCTTTTATTGGGTAATACTCAATTTCTTGATCGACCAATTTCTGTAATTCCTGTCAACAAAGATTTAACAAATGAAGCCATAAATCTGGCTGACCGATTAAGACGAAAAGGTTTTAATGTTGAGCTAGGATATTCGGGCAATTTAAGCAAAAGAATGAAACGGGCAAATAAAGCTAATTCTTGCGCGGTAATAATATTGGGAGCAGACGAGTTTTTGCGAAACAAAAGCCTAGTTCGTGACATGGACTCGGGTGAACAAGTTGAAGTGTCATTAGAACATCTAAACAAACATCTTGAACCTTACAAATAATTAATGTCTGCGTTAGAAACAAAATAGAACCATGGCTAATAAAATAATATATAAAAAATATTTTTTAGTGGTAGGGGCTAACCATCGATCATCAACGATGCTGTTTCGTGATAAATTGGCTATAAAGGACCGGCAATTAACAAATGTATACGATAGGCTACTCGATGCGGGTATCCGACAATCGTTTGTACTGTCAACTAAGGATAGAACTGAGATTTATGCCTTTCACGATCCACTAATTAATCCTGCAAGTGAAATAATTAAATTATTGAGCTCCCACGCCGGGGTCGGGCGGGGGGAGGTTGAGGCACAGACTTATGTACTTACAAGCGGTGAAGCTTTTAGGCATCTCCTTGCGGTCTGTTGCGCTCTCGACAGCCTGGTGATTGGCGACCCACGTGTCAGTAATATCCTTAATACATCTTACAACGCGGCCAAACATGCCGGTAAGACAGGAGTTGAACTAGACTTATTGTTTGAGGAGGCTTTCACGACCTCTAAACGAGTGTTTAGAGAGACAGAAATCAGCCGTCGTCCGGTATCCATCCCGGCAGCTACCGTGCAAGTTGCACGGGATCTGCACGGGGACCTCTCTCATTGCTCAGGCCTATTAATAGGCGCCGGTGAAATGGGTGAAATGCTCGCTACAAGCTTACTTTCAGCTGGTCTAGCACACTTAGTGGTAACCCACCCAACCTTAACAAAAGCAAATTCGATAGGACAAAACCTCAATTGCCATGTGGGACGCATGGAAGAATTACCCATTCTATTGGCAAAATCAGACATTGTGTTGACCTCAATGAATACACGTCGATTTACTTTAACCCGGGATACAATCAAGTCAGCGTCTACCATAAGGCGTCGAAAACCAATCCTTATAATTGATACTGGCGTGCCCGGTGATGTTGATTACTCGGTGGTGGAATTAGAAGACGCATTTTTGTACACACTGGATGATTTAGAAAAAGTCACACGTGAAGGTGTTAAAACACGAGAAGTGGAAACTAATAAGGCATGGAAGATTGTTGAAGACGAGGTAACCAATGTATTTACTGAACAAAAAAAATTAGTTAGCGATAATAAGGGGCTCATGAGCAACGATTTTATCGAAGGGCTCAGACAAAAAGCCTTGGCTGAAGCACTTGGAGATGCCGATAAAGCAACACAACTATTTTTTCAAAGTCTAAAACAGTATGAAAAGGCAACAAAGGTGCTGCCGGGAGTTGAATCCAACGATTTGGACAAATAGGAGATGAGCCTCGAACACAAACTTGAAGGGTTGCTTGCTAAGCATGACGAATTACAGAACCTTCTAGCCACCCATTCTGGAATGGGTGGGCAGGAATATGCTCGTTTATCCAAAGAGTTCACCGAGCTAAATGAGATTGTTAGGGTAGTTAAAATATATAGGGAAGTTGAATCTGAAATCCGGAATCTAAACTTGCTCCTTGATGAAGATATTTCTGATAGCGAAGTAAAAGCGCTTGCAGAAGAAGAACTGCGAGAGCTTAAACAACAGCTCCCTTCTTTGAAACATGATGTTCAACTCCAGCTTTTGCCGAAAAATAGCGTGGATAAAAAAAATGCTATACTTGAAATTAGGGCAGGTGCCGGTGGTGAAGAAGCCGCCTTATTTGCAGCAAATTTATTCCGCATGTACCAGCGCTTCTCGGAACAACATAACTGGACATTCGATTTTATGGGTCTTAGTGAAACTGGTATTGGCGGCTACAAAGAGGCAATTGCGAATATAACCGGTAAGGATGTTTTCGCAAAATTAAAATTTGAATCGGGGGTACACCGCGTCCAGCGCGTCCCCGAAACCGAAAGTCAAGGTCGGGTACATACCTCAGCTGCCACAGTAGCGGTGTTACCTGAGGCCGAGGAAGTGGATATTGAGATCAACACCAAAGACCTCAGAATTGATACCTACCGGGCACAAGGAGCCGGAGGCCAGCACGTAAACAAAACCGATAGCGCCGTCCGTATTACCCACTTACCCTCAAAACTTGTTGTGCAATGTCAAGATGAAAAGTCACAACATAAAAATCGGGCTAAAGCGATGAAACTTTTGCGGTCCAAACTATACAATTTTGAACAGCTGCAAGTAGATCAGGCACGTGCTGCTAATAGAAAAAACCAAGTAGGAACAGGTGACCGATCGGAACGTATCCGTACCTATAACTTTCCCCAAGGAAGGGTTACCGACCACCGCATTAATCTTACCCTTTATAAACTTGACAGGGTCATGGAGGGAGACTTGGACGAAATTATCGACGCCTTAACCGCGGAAGAACAAGCAACTTTATTAGCTAGTGTTTAATGATTTCTAACCCTGGAACTTTGGGTGAATCTATTGAGATAGTGTCTACTATTTTGTCAGAAGCTGGTATAGAAAACTCAAGGCGCGAAGCTCACCTCTTGCTTCAATATGTCACTGGTAAATCTGTTACTGACCTGAGGGGATTTCCGAAGGCAACATTGTATGCCGATGTCTGGAACAAAGTATTGCTTCTTACAGAACGCCGAGCCCAACACGAACCAATGGCGTACCTTATAAAAAACAAGGAGTTTTGGAGCCTACCCTTTGAAGTTACAGAAGATACCCTAATTCCAAGGCCGGATAGTGAGACACTTATTGAAACTATTTTAGATTTCACACCTAACGCCAATGCGCGCCTGAATATACTTGATCTTGGGACAGGTTGTGGATGCCTGCTAGGTGCACTTTTGACAGAATTTAAATATGCCGTTGGCGTTGGAGTAGACGCAAGTAAATCTACATCCAGCACCGCACGCAGAAACATGCAGCGACTGGGCTTCATAGACCGAGCAGAAATAAGGACCGGGAATTGGGGTGACGGGATAAAAACATCGTTCGATATCATTGTGTGTAACCCACCGTATATACCCTCCGGAGAAATTGAAATGCTAGACATAGGAGTGAGAAAATTTGAACCACATATGGCACTTGATGGTGGTCGGGATGGATTAAAATCTTACCGAATCATAGCCCGTGAGATACATCGCCTCTTAACAAAATCTGGGTTAGCTGCTGTAGAACTTGGATTAGGGCAAGCTCCAGAAGTTGCTCATATTTTTGAGAAGAATGGACTAAAAATAAAAAAGATTACCCAAGATCTGGCATTCCAAAACCGTTGCCTTTTAGCAACAGTTAGAAATTGATACTAATATTCTCATTTAATGGTTGGAAAAAAGAACTCCATTGTCTAGGCTCTCTTACTGTTGGGTGCAAATCGTGTTGTAGGTACAGAAAGCTGTTACTTGATTAGCACCACATTCCGAACTATCAAAAGGTCAAGTGTGCGGTAATTTTTTGCACTGGAAGAACGTTTTGACGGGGGAGTGGTTTTATCGCAAATAGAAGCAAAAGGCGACATGAGACAAGTAAATAATTCCCGGCGTTCGCGTGGACGAAGTAACGGGAAGAGGCAACCACGCGGTAGCAACCAAATTGATAGTCATGGACCGGAGGTTCGCGTCCGAGGGACTGCCCAGCAGGTCTTTGATAAATACCTCGCCCTAGGCCGTGATGCCACGACAACAGGTGATCGTATAATTGCTGAAAATATGTTCCAGCATGCTGAGCATTATTCTCGAATTGTAACCTTGGCTCAAGAGAACGCCGAACAGCGCAACGACACCCGTGAAGAAAGGGGAAACCGTCGTGACAACGAACAAAATATTAATCCTAATCAGGAAAAAAATGAATTAGGATCAAATCAAGATACAGATTTAGACCATGCCCGAGATGATACCGAAAAACCCAATGTTGAAACAAAAACTGTAGAAGAAAACCCTCTGCCAGCCTCTAGCTCTATTGAATAGAGTTAATACACTCTAACGTAGAAGACTAAACCTTCAATAAACTAACCCAACATCCGATGGGCTGCCTAAACAGGCGACACGCTAATACAATCGTATAACATTTTAATCAATAATACTTTTGGCGACACTTAATACGAAGGAACGTATCCTTATGTAGGTGTGAACAACTTATATCTATCCATCCTTAGAAAGGTTAACACTCCACTATAACGCCGTCGGATACATGATCTGGAAAATATTGGATTATTCAATTTTTAAACATTTACAACGATCTTACCCTGTATAGTCACATTGCTAAGCCACTATAGTTGGTTCTTCCAATAAATAATGCCCATATGAATTTGCACAGAAACGAATATCTAAATACTGATACCAGATTTTAAAACAGATCCAATTAAAATCAAATCTATCAACTAATCAGCCTTTCTTAATAATATTATAAGAATTGCAGAATGCTTAAAAAAGCACGGTAACCGTGGTCTAAAAACAGATATTTAAACCAATGGTTTTCACGATAAATCACCAAAACAAAATCAAAGCAGTTGTTAACCTTTTTTAAAATTAGGGTCCCCTTGCAGCTACATAAAACTATTACATATTAAAATTTAGAGCTAATTATTGAACAAAAGAATCATGGAATGTTACTGAGATGTGCAGAGCAAGCCGCTTCTTTAAAGGAAGGATAGATGAGCATGAACTTTGATAAGTTCACCGAACGTTCTCGGGGTTACATCCAGTCTGCGCAGAATGCAGCAGCTCAGTCTAATCATCAACAACTGACGCCAGAACATCTATTTAAAATCTTGGTTGAAGATCAAGAAAGCTTAGCGACAAAACTTGTGGAAGCCTGCGGTGGTAATGTGGCAGAAATCTACCAGCTAGTGCAAAAAGAATTAAATCGGCTCCCAAGTATTGAAGGCAGCGGAGCGGGACAGATTTATTTATCACCCCAAATGTCAAAAGTATTGTCCCAAGCAGAGGATTTAACTGATAACGTAGGTGACAGCTACGTTACCGCAGAATATCTCTTGTTATCTTTGTCCATGTCGCCAGATACGGCCTCTAGTAAAATTCTTACTAACGCAGGTGTTAATCCTAATGCCTTAAATGAAGCAATTAATAAGTTGCGTAAAGGCCGTGGAGCCCTCTCTCCAAATGCTGAAGACGGATACGATGCTCTACTTAAATTTGGTCGGGATATGACGGGGGAGGCACGGGAAGGGAAACTTGACCCTGTTATAGGTCGGGATGAAGAAATCAGACGGAGCATACAGGTTCTTTCCCGGCGAAAAAAAAATAACCCGGTTTTAATTGGGGAACCAGGTGTAGGTAAGACCGCTATAGTGGAAGGACTAGCCCAGAGAATTGTGAATGGTGATGTCCCCGAAGCGTTGGCAAAAAAACAGTTAGTCATGCTTGATTTAGGTGCCATGCTTGCCGGAGCCAAATTTAGAGGAGAATTTGAGGAAAGATTAAAAGCCGTTTTAAACGAGGTAACCGACTCGAATGGCGAAATCATTCTTTTTATCGACGAAATGCATACCTTAGTAGGTGCGGGTGCAGCTGAAGGCGCAATTGATGCATCCAATCTTTTAAAACCATCATTGGCAAGGGGCGAGTTGCATTGTGTTGGTGCAACAACACTGGATGAATACCGCAAACATGTGGAAAAGGATGCTGCTCTAGCCAGACGTTTTCAAACAGTATTTATTTCAGAACCAACCATCCAAGATACTATATCCATTCTCCGCGGGATTAAAGAAAAGTATGACCTACATCATGGCGTTAGAATTACTGACGGGGCTCTTGTATCGGCAGCTACTTTATCAGACCGTTACATCACTGACCGTTTCTTACCTGACAAAGCTATTGACCTTATTGACGAGGCTGCAAGCCGTTTGCGTATGGAGGTAGACTCCAAACCAGAAGAATTGGATGAGTTAGAACGTCGCGTTGTGCAGCTTAAGATCGAACGTGAAGCCCTCCTCAAAGAAGCTGACCACGGATCCAAAGAGCGACTGGTGCAACTAGAAATAGAACTGGCGACGCTTGAAGGAGAAGCCAACGCCCTGACTAAACAGTGGCAAGGTGAAAAGGATAAAATAGCCGAAACACAAAAACTTAAAGAAAAGTTAGATCAGGCTAGAATCTCTATGGAGAAAGCGCTTCGGGAGGGTCGTTTTGAAGAAGCCGGGGAATTACAGTATTCGCAGGTTCCGGAGTTGAAGGAACAACTCGAAAAAGCCGAAAACGCTGAGAAGCCTAGCATGGTTCAAGAAACAGTCATGACTGAGCATATTGCTGCTATAGTTTCTCTCTGGACAGGAATTCCGGTCGATAAGATGCTCCAAGGTGAACGTGAAAAACTCCTAAAAATGGAAAAATCTTTGGAAAAGCGAGTAATTGGTCAAGAGGAGGCTTTGTCTGCTGTCTCCAATGCTATTAGGCGTTCTCGGGCAGGTTTGCAAGATACTCAAAGACCGTTAGGCTCTTTTCTTTTTATAGGTCCAACAGGTGTTGGTAAAACGGAACTCACTAAAGCTTTAGCTGAGTTTTTGTTCGATGATGAAAATGCTATGCAACGTATCGACATGTCCGAATACATGGAAAAACATTCCGTCGCCCGTTTAATTGGTGCACCACCTGGATATGTTGGATACGACGATGGCGGCACCCTAACCGAGGCGGTCCGAAGGCGACCCTATCAGGTGATCCTTCTTGACGAGGTTGAAAAATCCCATCCTGATGTCTTCAATATTCTTTTGCAGGTCCTTGAAGATGGTCGTCTAACTGACAGTCACGGTAGAACAGTGAATTTTAAGAATACCATTATAATTTTGACCTCAAATCTCGGATCCAAATTGATGGCCAAGCAGGAACAGGACCACGATTCCCCGGAGATAAAAGAAGGTGTCATGGAAATTGTACGAGAAACTTTCCGCCCAGAGTTTCTTAACCGCCTAGATGAAATTATTTTGTTCCATAGACTGTTTCGAGATCAAATGGGGACCATAGTAAATATCCAACTCAATCGAGTCAGAGACCGTTTAGCATCCAGGAATATTGGGCTTGAGGTTGATCAGCCCGCGCTTTCATGGTTAGCAGACTTGGGATATGACCAAGTCTACGGTGCGCGACCGCTGAAACGCGCAATTCAACGCTATGTAGAAAACCCAATGGCGACTCTCATCCTAGAGGATAAAATACGGGATGGAGACATAGCTCACGTCAGCGCAGGTCAAGAAAAGCTTTTCATAAACGGCGAAGAAGTAAGCGAAAAAACCGCTTAATCACTAGGCGTGACGGTTCGGCGGTATTTTACTAAAACACCTTGACCTATTTATGATTGGTATCAAGCGCAGTGTATTGTTGCTCTAATTTCGCCTGAACGGAGGAAAAACGTGCAAGTTCCTTGCCGGCGAGCCTCTTCCCGGACGGCATTTTCAGCCTCAATGGATTGATTTGGGTATTATTTTTTAATATCTCGTAATGCAAATGAGGTCCTGTGGACCGACCCGTTGACCCCACATACCCAATTATCGCTCCCTGCCTAACCCGTGTTCCAATCCGTATACCCCGCTTAAAACGGCTCAGATGCGCATAGGCTGTTTCAAATTTCGAGCCGTGGCGAATGCGAATGTAATTACCGTACGCACCATTACGGCCTTTTTTCACTATACTTCCGCTTCCAGCCGCATATACGGGCGTTCCGCGCGGAGCCGAAAAATCCACTCCACGATGCATTTTGTTATACCCTAGAATGGGATGCCTTCTCTTGCCAAAACCTGAGCTTAAACGGGCGCCATTTATAGGTGTGCGCATTAAAGCTTTACGGGCGCTTTTTCCCTTATTATCAAAATAGCCTATTATTCCTTTACTTGTCCGATAACGATAGAGAGGATTATTTTTGCCTCCTAAGATTAGGTTCCCATATACAACATTTCCAAAGCGTGCAAACTTGCCGTTTTCAGTGAATAGTTTTTCAAATAGCACTTCAAACTTATCGCCAACCCTAATGCCCCGTTGAAAATCTACATCCCAAGAATAAATCCGGATCAATTCCATCAGTATGGGTTTAGGAACCCCAGACTTAATTGCCGCCTCATAAAGACTAGTTTTTATTGAGCCATGCTCTTTAAACAAACGCCGTTTTACCGCAAATGTTTGTTTAGAGACTCTAAAGCGCTGGCCATCAATAAGCGCAATGGTAATCTCATTATATATACTTGGACGAACGACCATTCGCTGAATGATATTATTGTTAGGACCAGAGGTTTGGGGAGTTAATACGAGGGTTATTTCCTGACCGGGCTTCGTACGTCGCGGGTTGTAAAACTTTGAAAGCGCTTTAACCGCTTTGTGCGCATTCTCTAATGCCACACCTTCCCTTTTCAAAAGATTTATTAGTGTGTCGTCCTTACGGACTTTTACCTTTTTCGTAAATGTTGGTGGCGGAAAATCCTTCTCCAAAACGGGGTCGACCGGTAAAAGACGTATCGCTGGTGTGTTATAAAAGGAGTATTTATTCACATTTGGCCGTGCAGCATTTGTCGATCGCCAATCAAAAATCAAGAGTGGCAAAATTGAAGTTACAACCACCAACAAGCCCAAGGGCGTCTTCCTTAGAGCTACAATTACTATTTTCCGTACAAGCGACATACTATTTACCGAGTTAACTGAATTTCGAAATGTTTTTCATGTTTTGTTTAGTTTACTTACTATCTTTTGAATTTTATTTGGAACAAATTCTACTGTAGCCCAAAATTAGTTTTCAAGAGCCAATGATCCCTCTTTCACAGGAAAAACTTAACGTCTAACCGAGGCATAGTGTTAATACTATAGACCCCGGTCGATGGTAGAAAGTTTCCCCTCAGTATCTGTAATTCTGCCCGATCATTCGTTAAAGTATTAGTTGCCAGGGTTAAATGTTTATAGGATATTCTAGTTCTCTTAGCATCATATTTTGAAAGAAAGTTTCAGAAATATGGAAACTTACTTTTTATTTAATTTCTTCCTGAATATAGTCGACTACCGATCGAGAATTAAAGGTTAATAAAAACGTGGTTAAATTAGTTTATTTTCTTGATAGTTGCCTCTCATGATGATTTAACCAGAATAGGTGTAATCTTCGTAAGGCTTTATTTTAAATACTTTATTTTTATCTGATATCTTTGATTATACAAAATTCTGTGCTGATTTAGTGCTAACAACATTTGTAGGTAATTTAAAAATTCGGCTTTACGCTGTTTTAAGTGGAGCGTATAAGGTCTGCCTTAGTGTGGATTAGTGGTTAACTCATGGCAAGAAAATCGGAATATCAAAACACGGACACCAGAGAAATCAAACGCATTCAGCTGGGTCTCCCAGGCGATAACGATTGTATTTTACTCCACTCCTGTTGTGCACCTTGTGCTGGTGATGTGATGAATGAAATGACTAGGTCAGGCATCAACTATACCATTTTATTCTACAATCCAAACATTCACCCAAAAAAAGAGTATGAAATACGTAAGGATGAAAATAGACGGTATGCCGATAAGCTGGGCGTTAAGTTCGTTGATCTTGACTACGACAAAGATAATTGGTTTCAACGGACGAAAGACTATAAACATGAGCCAGAGCGTGGTTATCGTTGTACTCTTTGTTTCGATATGCGGTTCGAAAGGACCGCGTTATACGCAGCTGAAAATGGTTTTAAAATCTTTACCAGTACCTTGGGTACATCTCGTTGGAAAAATTTAGAACAGATAAATGGCTGTGGCATTCGCGCATCTAAAAGATATCACAATCTGACCTACTGGACTCATAATTGGCGTAAGGGGGGTGGCGCAAATCGCATGGTTGAAATTTCAAAAGATGAAGGGTTCTATCAGCAGGAATATTGTGGTTGCGCCTATAGCCTGAGAGACACCAATGAACATCGTAAAAAAAATGGTAAAGCTCCCATCCGACTCGGTGTAAAATTCTACGGAAACACCATTTAAGTTATTGTCCGAGTATTATTTTCCTATGGCATCTGTTCAATGTGCATTTTTGTGTAAATTTCAATCACCTCGAGTAATATTTAGACGAGCTTTGATTACGATGTAACCGAGGGAACCAGTAAATTTATAGTTGCCGAGGATTTATGAGATTGTGCTGGGCGCCCGAGATTAAAAAAAGAAGTTGCAGGGGTGACTTAGGTGAAACTACTTACGTACGTTTAAAACCATTACGTTACAGTAGAATAGTTGCAAACGGGGGCTTTAAAGAAGAAGAAGCTGAGAAACGTAAAGCTATTTTAAATAGTCTATAACATCAGCCCCCATAGTTCCCATCCAGATATTTATATGACAAGATATCAAGATGAATAAATTACTCACAACATTATGCCTCATGCTGACTGTGATGGTGATGTGTCATCGGTGAGATGGAGTGGCTAGTTTAATTGAGGCATCAGCAAAAAAGCGGAAAGTTCAGCTTATTCAGTTGAGAAACCACAACTCCAACAATGATTTATCCTAATGCCACCAACATGTTTAATTATTTTTACTTACTTGCCCGGCGCTGGCTTACGTCTTTACCACCGGGATCGCACCCCACTCTGTTGTGTACCTTGGTGATTGATAAGCACTGGCCGAGTGCCATGCTGATGGTTGCCCTGTCACTCCAAAGTTGATTGAACCCGCCCCCTGACGGCGAATAATCTGATCGAAGGCTTCAATGAGTTTGTCATCCTTTGGATCATGCTGATCGAACAGAGACAGCGGCGCTGTATCAGCATCAACGAGATCGAGCAGCATCACCCCAGCTTTCTTGAACTTAAAGCCCTCACGATAAGCCTCTTTTACGCCTTGAATAGCGGCGCGGACTATATGCTTAGTGTTGTTTCTGGCAGGTGATAGTTCGATGGATTGTGACGGTGCATATTGCGGCTCATTTGAGAAGCGGTTAGTCTCCATAAACACACTTACGGCGGAACTAACGAGGTTGGCTTTGCGAATGTCCGCTGCTGCTGCCGTTGCAAACACCGTCACGGCGTTGATCAGGTCGTCTAACTCTGTGATAGTCTTGCCGAACGACCGGGATACTAGTGTCGTCTGCTTAGGTTGTGGGACGCTTTCGAAGCCGATGCAGTCCTCGCCTCTAAGTTCGCGGACCGTCTTCAAGCCGCCGACACCCATCTCTTTCCTGATCCAACCGTCGGGCTGGTTAGTCAGGTCGAAGGCCGTTTTGACGCCGTTCCTGTGCAACTTCTTCGCAAACTGTTTTCCAATCCCCCACACATCGCCGACTTCTGTTTTCTCCAGTGCTTTCTCTTGCCATTGTGAACCGACAAGATTGAGAACGCCGCCAGTCTTCTTTGACACCTTAGCGATGCGGTTGGCTGCCTTTGCGAGGGTCTTGGTTTTTGCGATACCGATGCCGACGGGTATTCCCGTCCACTGCTTCACCTTGGCCTGTATCGTTTGTCCGTATTCATCGAGATTGTCGGGTAGCCCGGTAATGTCTAGGAAGCACTCGTCGATGGAATACTGTTGGGCGGTGGGAGCCATATCTGCAAGCACCTGCATCACCCGATTAGACATATCGGTGTATAGGTGGAAGTTACCGCTGAGAACTTGGATGTCGTATTTCTCCACGATGTCAGTAAACTGATACAGTGGCTGAGCCATCTTGACACCATATTCCTTCGCCTCACTAGACCGGGCAATAGCGCAGCCGTCATTTGACGATAGGATGATGACGGGGCGGCCTTCGAGCTTCGGATTGAACACCCGCTCACAAGAAACATAAAAGTTGTTGCAATCGACCAAGGCATAAATGGTCATAGAAAGTCTCTTGTCGAGCCGCGTACCACACCCCAGACTGCGGCTTCTTCGCTGTTGATGTCTGAGAAGTGACGGACTGTTAGTTCGCCATCAATCACGACAACGACAATGGAGGTCTTCTCAGGATTGATAGATCGGTCAACAATCAGGGTGTCGCCCTTAAAAATTCCATGATCTTCCATGCCGTCACCCTCGACCTTCACGAAGAAGGTGGCGGCAGGGTGTTTGATGAAATGCTCATCAAGGCTGAGGTTTGTGGTGGTGCGAACGACTGTGAACATGGGCGATGATAGCACGCGGGACTGAGGAAGGGGACCAGTAGTTAAAAAAAGCATTCGTATACTAAGTCAGAACACAAACTGAAATATTTGGTTGTTTAGATGGCGTTCATGGTTGAAGTAGTTGTGGATTGATGCGTGAATAGGATGATCTCAAGTGACGTCTTGAAATAGCGGAAAGGATTATGATTTTGCATCCAAAAATCTCAGGGAAATTCTACGATCTGTTCAAAGAGGATTTTCCTCTGACAGTGCCGTAAAAAAACGGATTAAGATTGGTACTTGGAGGCAAATCAAATTTGGAGATAAGTTGTATTGGGTTCACTGCCGGAGAACGTAAACTTCGGTATCAAAGCATCCTCAGTGATACAGTTTCTGAACGCATTTGGTCTTCCCACCAAGTGGTCTAAACGGTCCAAGAGCATGTCCACCAGAGAACTTGCCAAAAAAGGCCCTTTTTATATTTTCGCCACTCTTCCTCACCTGATAATTCCAATGTGTGAACAAAGTTTTTTGCCTTTTCATAACTCAGGAAAACTTTCTTTTCGGCTCCCAGCCAATCAAACCAGTCTTTCCACCCAGTTCGGCGATAAAATCCTGCTGGGTTACGCGGAATATCGTCTGGTATCTTGTTATTTCGAATATATTTAAACCAATCCACCTGCTTTGTAAGACCTAAACTTTGTGCAAATTTTCTGGCCTTTTTAAATGGGAGCCATCCTGGTTCTTTCTCCCTCCTTAACTCCTAACCAATCAGGCCAACTAATCCAGCCTTTATTTTTAAATGTATAATGGGGTGCATTTGGGATGTCTTCAGGAAGTTTTCCAGACTTAGCTTGGAATGCAATTCAAAATATGGAAAAACGATAAATAGAATGGATGTATTAGACGTTATAGCTGCAATTTTAGATGTGGTTTTGCATATTCTCTAGTTGAATCTGAGCCCCATATCCAACAACACTAGAAAGTCTAATTAAAACAAAGAATGATCCCTTAATTAATTTTAAAGGACATCTTTGGCTGGTAAGACAATGGTTGGAATAAAAAGTCTTGCACTCAGGCAACTGAAAAAAGAATATAAATCGGCTAAATATGCAAAATTTCCTTAACCATAATCCGAACTCCGTGATTTCCCATTTCGAAAAAGTTGCCGAAACCTATGGGGTTTCCGCGAAGCGCTGGCCTTGGATTTATATCCGCCAGGGAGAAGCTGCCGCCGTTATTAAACTTCTTGGATCCGTGCAAGGGGAAGACGTTCTTGAATTAGGTTGTGGCGCTGGCTTTTACACTGACCTACTAATTAAATTAGGCGCTAGCCACGTTACCGCTGTTGACCTTCTGCCGGAAATGGTTGAGCAAATGCGGGACAAAGAACATATTACGGGGGTAATTGCTGATGCTACTTCTTATCAATATCACAAGTCAGCAAGTATTATCCTCTCTGCAGGATTAATAGAATTTTTAAGTGATCCTGCCCTTTTCCTGGCTAACGCTCGACGGCAATTAAAAGAAAGTGGAGCCATGGTCATATTAGGTCCAAGATAGAGCCGGCCAAGATTGCAAAAAAGCAGACCGTGATGGTGGTGTGTCATCAGTGAGATACCTTAATTCCGAATCTTTTTTAAAAAACTTCCAAATCAAAAACTATTGCATACTAATTCTGTATACTAAAACGTTGTTAACGATCAATAATTATGAGGTAACAGATAATAGATTTAACTATGTATAACAATAACTTACATTGTAAAAACTAGTATACGTAATTAAATTGGTGACCCCGACAGGATTCGAACCTGTGACCCCCTGATTAGGAATCAGGTGCTCTATCCAACTGAGCTACGGGGCCATTAAATGGGATGTAACATTTTCGATT
>Ga0209501_10000180_pt1 | contig 79636 bp, 54 predicted proteins | sample ArcticOcean_MG_C_4_FD_187434 | JGI IMG/M metagenome (GOLD analysis project Ga0209501, IMG submission 187434) | Marine microbial communities from western Arctic Ocean - ArcticOcean_MG_CB4_134 (SPAdes) (version 2) | ecosystem: Environmental > Aquatic > Marine > Oceanic | place: Arctic Ocean...
GTGATGTTCATCACTTGCATGGTAGCCACTGTATTCATGATTATTTTCCACGGGATACTTTACAGTTCTTAGATGAAAAGACGTGCCCAGTTTGGGCAAATATTTTCATTTTCATCTGCGCTAATTGCGTGGGCAGCATAACGGTAGCATCAAAGAGGAGCACGCACCCACACAGCATGATGCAGGAGTGCGACGCCTGCGGGCTGATTTTTGGTGGCAATGATATTTGTCCTTCTTGTGGTAGCAGAATATCACATCTTGCTGAAGTCTCAGATACTGATGGTAAAATAGTCCCGAATGGCGAACTTCCAGGGCTTAACCGATTGGTTAGCTCGATGGATGGTATTGAAAAAATAGATATGGGGGCGACTAATTCACTTCCACGTACTTCCTTACCATTTTCAATTGGGGGGTCTACAGGTGGGCAAACCTCCCTCCCTTTTGGGGTTGGTAGTCCGAGTAGAGGTGAGGAGGAAATTGATGATTCGAACGATGCCCCTGCTCCAACACCTATTGAAAAACAACCCGAAGAATCTTCTAATGAAATAGTTCAACAAGTTGAAACATCTGAGGTGCAAATTCAAACAGCCGCTGAACAAGACGAAACATCTGTTGAGCAAATACAGGTAGTCAAATTGGCCCAGCCAGAACAAGAAGTGATGTTGGTTGCTAGAATATTATCTGATGTTGATGATGATTTAGAACATGATACTACGATTGTAGATGAAGAACCTGAAATTAAGATTTTTGAAGGCAGTTCTTCACCAAATGAAACCATGAATTATTCTACCACTGATGGCACTGTAGAAGGTGTTGACCAAGATGTAATTCTGCATGAGGAAGATATAGTCTACCACGACTTTGGTGATGAGTTACAAGTTAGTGAAGTCTATGTTGATTATGACAGCTTTGTAGATCCTGCTACAACCTCTGTTTCATTTGACCCAACGGTGATGGAAGGGACCGAACCGGAATTAATGCCGGCTCGGGCACTAGCAGTCACAGGCCTGGGGGATTCCGGTTTACAGGAGCAGGCGCATATTGGATTCGCCGCTTTGGCCCAATCAAATTGGCAAGAGGCAGCAGATTGTTTCAGAAAAATCTGCGAATCACAACCAACAAATGCGGCTGCCCTCAATAATTTTGGTCTCTCATTACTGCAACAAGCATTGTTAGTTCAAGAAGAGAGACCTAGCCAACATCCAGCAGATGAACCACATTTTGAAGCATCTGTATTGGCGTTGAGACAAGCAGCAAAAGCATCACAAAATGATGTTTCGGTAATTTGTAACCTTGCAACTGCTCTCAGTTCTTGCCATCGACACGAAACTGCACTCAAGTTCTACGATGTTGCGCTATCACTAGATTCGGAAGATGTCTCTGCAATAAACGGCAAGGCAGTTTCAATGATAGGAATCCGTGAATACGACGAAGCCACAGAATTGCTCCGACAAGCATCTGGCCTAGCACCGGATAACGAGTTAATTTCGGGCAACCTTCACCGCATCTCTCCAATGGGTTGAAGCAACCTTAATTTATTCCTTGAAATCGCACTCTATCCCTCATTTAGCCGCATCGTAAAAAAGGCGTCTGATTCGGTGCATTCATAAAGGGGGGGTAAGTCGGCGAGATGCTTACAATGCACCTTGTGATGTACACATTACAAGGGAAGTAGATTGAGGACGCCTCGCCCTGTGGGGAAACGAGGTGTTCTGTGAAATCAAGATAGATAGATTCCTGGACACCAGAGGACTCACACAGGAAAGTGTGGAGTAAGAGAATAAAAAGCAAATTGATGCTACAACCTGACTGGGGGATGGCTCGGCTCGAGAGCTGATGAAGGTCGTGACAAGCTGCGATAAGCTACGGGGAGGCGCATGAATGCCTTGGATCCGTAGATGGCCGAATAGGACCTCCTGGCTTTACGAAGTCATTCCCGTATTAATTTACTGGAAAGGGAACCGCCCGAATTGAAGCATCTTAGTAGGGCGAGGAACAGAAATCAAACGAGATTCCGTTAGTAGTGGCGAATGAACACGGAATAGAACAAACCGAATCCGCTTGGGAAACCTTGTGGAGATGTGGGGTATGGATCACCTATCGTCTAAATTCACGAAGCAGAAGTCGATCTGGAACGACGTACCATAGAGGGTGAAAGTCCCGTATGTGTAGTGAACATGACCAAGTGGTGAATCCTGAGTAGCGTGCGTTGGATATCGCGCGTGAATATGGGAGGCATAAACTTCCAATTCTAAATACAACTCGAGACCGATAGTAGACCAGTAGTGTGAACGAAAGTTGAAAAGTATCCTGAGAGGGATGTGAAAAGAACCTGAAACCAGTTAGGGACAGACTGAATAGGCGTGAAAGCGAAGATATGAGCAGCGTCTATTCGTGCGTTTCGAATAATGCCCCTGGGAGTCTTGATCATTGGCGAGGTTAAGCAGTTGATCTGCGAAGCCGTAGGGAAACCGACAAGTCCGCAGCCCGTAAGGGTGAGGGACGAGATGTGCTCGTCTGAAGTCAATGGTGGAGGACCTGAAGCCTATCGATCTATGCCTGGCCAGATTGAAGCCCGATGAAAGTTGGGTGGAGGATCGAACCGTTGCTGATGTGCAAATCGCTCGGACGAGTTGGGTATAGGGGTGAAAGTCCAATCGAGATGGGCAATAGCAGGTTCCGCGCGAGACTACTCGTAGGTAGACCTCTGTGGAGATAGATTGTGCTGTAGAGCACTGATTGGGTATTTAGGGGGAGCGATCCCTCGGTATGCTGTCAAACTCCGAAGGTGCAATCATTGTAGAAACAGGGAGTGAGTCGCGGTGGGTAAGCTACCGTGACGAAAGGAGAACAGTCCAGCCTAGCGTTAAGGTCCCAAAGTACTAACTAAGTGTCAAAGACAAACCGTGTCCGTGGTCGAAAACAACCAGAAGGTGGGCTTAGAAGCAGCCATCCTTGAAAGAGTTCGTAACAGATCACTGGTCAAGCTTGCGGGCCGGGAAAAGGGACGGGGCTAAAGTTAGTCACCGATACGCTAGACCAGCGAAAGCTGATGTGGTAGCGCGGCGACATGTTCGGGTAGAAGGTAGGCCTTGAGGTCTACTGGACCGTATATGTATGAGAATCTAGGGAAAAGTAGCAGCAAAGAGTGGTGAGAATCCGCTCCACCGGAGGGGCCAGGGTTCCTCGGCAATGTTCATCAGCCGAGGGTTAGCCGGTCCTAAGGTCATTCTTAACCGAAATGATCGAATAGGGAAATGCGTTAATATTCGTATGCCTCTGTGCAATTATGGTGACAGCTTGGGCTAGTCTTACAGGTCATATGTCAGGCCTGAAGATTGTATAAGGAATTGGAGAACCGTCATGGTGAGAAGATTCCGAAATCAATTGACAATATAAGATGACGCCTAGGCTCCGTGAAAAGCCGCACAGAAGACCGTACCTAGAACTGACACAGGTGCCCCTGGGTGAGTAGCCTAAGGTGTGACGGGAAAAGTACCGCAAGGGAACTCGGCAAAATAGCTCCGTAACTTCGGGAGAAGGAGTGCCAGCTTAGAGATAAGCTGGTCGCAGTGACCAGGGGTCTCCGACTGTTTAATAAAAACATAGGCGACTGCCAGTCCGAAAGGATGAGTATAGTCGCTGAATCCTGCTCAGTGCCGGTATCTGAAATCGGGGTTCAACCTGACGAAGGACCGGTAAACAGCGGGGGTAACTATGACCCTCTTAAGGTAGCGTAATACCTTGTCGCTTAATTGGCGACTTGCATGAATGGTCCAACGAGGGACCCACTGTCCCTGCGGTACGTCCGGCGAAATTGACTTTACTGGCGCACAGTCCAGTACCTTCAACCTGCAAGCGAAGACCCCGTAGAGCTTTACTGCAGCCTGCCGTTGTGTAGTGGCACTTATTGTGCTGCGTAGACGGGAGATGTTAATCCCTCAGACGTCAGTCTGGGGAGTAGTCACACAGAGAGACACCGTCCTTTGAGTGCAACTACACTTACTCTTCATGAGGACACCGGTAGGTGGGCAGTTTGGGTGGGGCGCCACGCGCTCGAAAACCTAACAAGCGTGCCCAAAGGTCAGCTTAGGTGGTTCAGTCTCCACCGTAAACCGTAAGGGGAAAAGCTGGCTTGACGTGGATCGGCACAATAACGATCGACGATGAGAAATCAGGGCCTAACGAACCTACTAGCCTCATTTATGGGGGCAGTAGATAACAGAAAAGTTACCTCGGGGATAATTGAGTTGTCACCAGCAAGAGCTCACATCGACCTGGTGGCTTGCTACTTCGATGTCGTCTCTTCCTATCCTGGGCCTGCAGCAGGGCCCAAGGGTGGGGTTGTTCGCCCATTAAAAGGGATCGTGAGATGGGTTTAGACCGTCGTGAGACAGGTTTGTTGCTTTGTGGTTGAAGCGTTTATGCCTGATGGAAAGGGCCCTTTAGTACGAGAGGAACGAGGGCTCGGGGCCACTAGTCTACCAGTTGTCTGACAAGGCAATGCTGGGTAGCCACGCCCTATGTGGATAAGAGCTGAAAGCATCTAAGCTCGAAGCCACCCCAAAGACGAGGCATATGAGACAGGCGGTAAAAGACCGCATGATAGGAGCCGGGTGTAAGCATGGAGGTTCGCCGACATGCTCAGCCCAGACTTACTAACGTCCAGCATCTTTTTTTTGTTCACTAGCTACACACACTTGTGTGGGCCTCTGTTCAACAGTGAATCTTTTCTATCTTATTCGAAAGTGTACACGACCATAGCGAAGGGGTAATACCCGGTCCCATTCCGAACCCGGCAGTCAAGCCCTTCTGCGTCGCTCCTGGTACTGTGGTGCGAGAGCCCACGGAAACGGTCGTCGTTGTGTCGCTTTTCCGCTTCCATCAGTCGCTTCGGCGGCTGGTGGAAGCACCTTCCCCACACCTTTTATTTCACTAAAGGCCGATAGGCTGACCATTGGTCGTATTAATTTCCCTTCAACTTATTTTCTAGGGTGTCAATATGCTAGTAATTTCGTAATTGATGATAGCGGTATGGCTAAGACGCATAGGCCGTCCGCCCGAATTAGGTGAAAGCATGCCTGTGCTCAGTGGAGACATTCTAGGACATTCCCAGTCAGGGGTTTATGTCTCAGTTATTGGTGATGTTTTGTTTCTACCTCTTGCATTGCAGAAGAGTGATGTTGAGATCATTGAAACAGCTTTGGAGTTGGAATCAGTTCAGTTAACCATTGGTGGTTCAAACCTAATTGGCTCGCTTATCGAGGGTAATTCACATGGCATGGGTGTTGCGGATATCGCAGGTCCTGACGACATTGACAAACTCACAAGTTATGGGGATGTTGTGGTGATGGAGAGTTCAGTGAACGCCGCGGGCAATCTTCTTCTGGCTAACGAAAATGGTGTTCTCGCCAGTACAGTGGTTCCAAAAGAAGGATTAGAAATTCTATCCGATGCATTGAAAGTACCTGCAGCTAATGTTTCAATTGCTGGTCAAGAAGTAATTGGTAGCCTTGGCGTCTGTAATGATATGGGTGTGGTACTTCACCCCGATGTGTCTGAACCGGAAGTGAAAATTGTTGAGAAAATATTAGGGGTTTCCGCTATGGTAGGGACTGTAAGTTTTGGTTCACCTTTGGTTGGGGCTGGTATAGTTTGTAGCAACAATGGTGCTTTTGCTGGTGGCGATACTACTGGTCCGGAACTAAATCGCATAGAAGATGCGCTTGGGCTCATTTGATGAGTGCATGGTATTCTGCTGACCTCATCTAACCTATCTAATTCTGGTAGTTGGTGAATTGGACCAATATTTACTAAGCATTGAAAAACTAAACGCAAGTGGCTGAGTTATGGGACATCTTTCAGACACAAACAACTCGTATTTTTCGCATTTACGCGGGGCATGGGCAATGGCTTTTTGGTTTATTTTAGGCGGATTTCGTCTAATAATACACGGTGTTATCCCAAATTTCGATACTGAAGCAGGACAGAGCACTGTTGACCATTACCACCCAATGGAAAGTTTAGACCAGCCCTCTTGAGATTACCCCCTGCATCCTTCAAACAGGATATTTAAGTTGGATGGTTAACCATTTTTTTCAAGAATTTTAGACTCAAACTCATACTCTTGGATGCGTCCAAATTTCGGACCACTGAAAGCCCATTCATTCACCAATTCTGAATCAAAAGGTGTTATGCACTAACCCTTTGCTTTACTGTTAAACAATTTAAACATGGGATTTAATGCCCATTATTAATTTACTACACAATAATGAATATTAACGGTATGTTTTATCATCACCTCATGGAATCGGCAAAATCGGAATTTTTTATAGGACAAATAAGTGATGATGGCGAATGGAAATGGGACGGTGAAAGTTGGATAAAAACCCATGATAACGCTGAATATACCCCACCACATGTAGTTACAGATTCTAGTAATAAATACGCCGGAACTGAATCTAAAGAATCTCAAAACCCCCCTCTTGGTTCCAATCTATTACTAACAAAACCCTATTTGTTGTTTGAGACAAAAGATGCGTTATACATCATTGCTAGTGTCTTGATACCAATTACAATGTTATATTATTTTAGGGCTAATTACAGTGATGATGAGCCATTCAGGCACTTAGAAGGGCACTTCGTTCCAATCATGTTAGTCTTCGTATGTTTTTGTTTAGTGGGCTACGCTTTTGCTCTCCGCGTCCGAATTGGACGTAATGAAGACAAATTGATTCTGGGGTTGGTTCTTGCGGCCTGCATTTTTTGGGCAGGCATCTCTAACGGCCCTTCGACATACTATATGATAATAGCATCAATTATTGTAGGTTTTCTTGCTCTGAGTTTGTATGAACCAAAATCACGTAATATGATTCCAATAATTTCGATTTTCATACTCTGGCTTGCTACTCAAAACAACGGTGCATTAATGTCCGGCGGTAGTCAGTCGTCGCTCTTTGGACTTTGGGATAATTGGCAATATAATTATGATGCAGATAGCATTTCCGTAACAGGTATGACAATTGTAAGACCCCTACAAGATATATTTTTCTTGACAGCGCTCACTCCTGCTTTATGCCCAAAAAGCAATATTAAATCCAGTATCCCCGATTCTCCTTCAGGTGATTATGTATCTATTGGCGAAGCAACAGAAGCTGTACTTCCCGCACTCTTAGTAATTATGATGAGTGGTAGTATTGGTCTCATATTCATTTACAGTGGTGTCGAAGAATCCTTCGCGTCTCTGATGTGTGGAATAATGATTTTATGTTTTGGCATTGTAATTGCACAATTCAAATTACTTGCAGATGCAATTAATCGAGGTATTAGAACAGCCAATCAGAAACCGGATTGAACTAGAATTGTTCTCACTTCTCTAAACTAGTTCCACTAATGATGGACACGCAGGCATTACTAAACGATGGCTGAACAAGCATGTGTCCATTATTATGGTGTCGTCTACAAAATTCTAGCTGGCCTTCATCACTCATTTTTGTCTCCCAAATCAGAATTCTTGTCCAGTTAAACGCTCATACATAGAAGAGTAAAGGGCGGCAGTCTTGTCAATTATCTCCTGGGGTAGGGCAGGAATAGGGGGCTCTTCTCTACCTTCATCACGTGCGGCGTACAATTCTTTGTGATGGCTAGAAGCGATGTAATGCTCGCGAACAAACTCCTTTGAAAGTGAGACAATCTCTCCGGATTCATAAGTTTCAGCATCCCACCATCTGTCCTCGTCGAGAGTTCCAAACGAATCAACGAGGACAGGTTTACGGCCTTTGCCAAGGGCAAATTCCTTCTTTCCATCAACATGGATGAGGCCTCTCGCTCCTGCTTCTTCCTCTATTATCGCATCAATTTTTAGAACACATTCTAGAATTGCATCAAATTCTTCTTCTGTGAGATTTGAGATTTCCAATGCTTCCTCACGGTCAAGAGTTCTATCAAACGCCTCAAACTTGGTTGAGACCTCAAGGTAAGGAGCGGGTAATTTCACACCATCTTGCAATACTGTTCCCGGTTCAAATCCAAATTCAGAAGATTCAACCTTGCCATCCGTATAACGTTTGAAGGCTGAACCGGTCAGATGATGCCTGCAAATTACTTCTAGCGGTACGAACACATTTTCCATATCACGTGGGATTGCACCAGGTTCTTTGATGACTGCAAACTTAGTACCCAAACATCGGTCAGGCGCATTCATCTCAATCATATGGGTATCACAAATGCCAGCATCTTCTACCAACTTGAACCAATGACAAGTTGTTCGATTTAGGCTCTCACCTTTGCGCGGAATAAGTGATGGAATAATTTGGTCGAACACAGAAATTTGGTCTGTATAACGAAACTCAAGCACATTTTCGTCGTCCGTTGACCACACTTGTTTGACCTTGCCGGAGTAAAGTAACTCACCCATACCCCCTCGCCCTCGCGAGCCGTCCTTGAAGGTTGGCTTACTCTCTTAGTGTGAAAAATGTAGCAAACCCATACCTTGTCTTGCAGCACTTCTAACTATAATTTTCAGGTGCCTCATAATATCTGCAACACCGCCGTCTAGTGGTTCGTCTGCCCTGACTTTGAAATGGCCAGCCCTCAATAATTTCTCAAGTAATAGCGTTTCATCATAATCTAAGATACCATGTAGCTTGCCGAACGGTCCGTTTTCAAACCGGTCATGTCCTCGAGATTTCTCAAACAATCCTTCGTCAAGTTTGTCAATTAAAATCATCACATCTTGTTCTGAATCAGGTGGGTTACCAGACCAAGTTCTCAGGTAAGAAAGCGGGTTTGCATCTCCCCATGGGTAGCGTCCTAGCCTTTCTCGCACTTTGCTATCACCAATTGTTCTGACTCTTTCTCCTGCATCGTTTAGAGGTGTTAGTCCAACGAGTAGAAGTGACGAGTCATTTTTATCACATTGTTCTCTGCCATCATGCAGATTACAGCCCTCATCTTCTAGGACCTGAGATAAATTGCTGTCAGATTTAACCAGTTCTAACAGAGCAGAATCATCGCCGTCAGCAGCTTGTTCAAGTGCTGAAATATAAGATTCACAGATGTCCCCTCGGATGAGAGTAAAAGTGTGAAATGCGGGGGTTTCGTTGCTGTTTAGAATGATATTCACCTGACTATCTGCGCCGATCTCGGAGTTGTTTGAGTCTTAATTCAAACTCGTCTAACTCCTCCTCAGGTGCTTCGGGCTCTGCTTCCTCTATTTCAATCAGACTTTCTTGAATCTCAGATACATCTGCATCTTCTTCAGTGGAAGTTGGTGGTGTATCCTGTTCTAGTTGAATTGAACTTTCCTTTTTAGCAACTTGCGGTTTTGCTTGTGGTTTGGGTCGTGCTTGTTGCTTCACCTTCTTTCTTTCTTTTCTTTGGTCAGGTGCAAATGGTTGAAGAGATGCTGGCTTGATAATGCCAAGTAACCAAAGAACTGCAATGATTAGCAAACTGGTGCCAATTGCATAGACAGTGTTACTGCTAACAGGGATTATATTTGGCTTATTCGAGAGCAGCAACTCGTGGGTGTTGTCAGCCGGATTATCATCAATATCCCATGGTGCTTGACATGAGAAGGTTGCATTTACTGGCGTAGTTGAATCGCCAGTTGGTCTAAGGACCAACAGTTTTGGAGCAAGTGGAGCAGAAATATCTACTGTAATCTCCATTGACCAATCTGCTTGGGACATTTCAACAACGCAGAGGGGGTCAGTCATTATCTGATGGTTTTCACGGTTGAATAAGACATTGATATCACCCGATGTGGTCTCTTCAAGTTCAATGCCAACATTCCAACCCGATGACCTAACAACATAATGTTGCGAATTTGTACTCTGTAATCTTCCATCAGATGAAAACACAAGGACAGTTAATTCATGCACGCCTGTAGTTGGATCCCAGCCTGTCGCTGAGATATTGACGGTGCCCTCTTTGTTCGCCTCAATCGCACCATTTCTTGAATTAACCAATGTGCCATCTTCGGCTCGTAAAAGAATTGACCATGTAAATGGGCTACTACCATTGAAGATATTACAAGATACCAAAGGTTCGGCTGATAGGTTTGAATCAATATTGCATGTTACCTGGCGACTAGTAGTCATCTGCATATGTGCTGTGTAAAATAAACTCACATCACCTTGAGAGTTAGTGACAATCAGTGTGCCATCTCCATTCGGAGACGGCAGTATCCAACCGCTTTGGCTTTGTTCAAGGGAGGTTGCACCTTCAGTCACAGAATTGATTAAACTACCGTGGAAATTTACTAACTTATCATCACCCATAGAACCCCACATGACAGGACTTGTTGCCCAAGCCATTTCGGAGAATAGAACTTCAGCATCTAATGACACAACCTTGCCTCCTGAATCGGTAAGTTTGACTTCAATAGTAAAATTAGAATGGTCCCAACTAGCATCTGGAATGAGGTCAATTGGAACGCCTTTCATCTCACCCCAAGCAAGTGAAATGTTTGCCTCAATTGGTTCCCAACCTGCTGGTAAACCTATCAGTTCAACATGCAGTTGGTTAGCAGCATTACCAAGGTTTGCAATAGTAATTCTTGGCATCCCTCCTGAATCACTTACCTGCCAACCCTCCCAATCGTTTGGTGTGGTTGTTGCGAAATCATATGCTGGTTGAATCCTTAGTGGTAGGATAGTTTCACCGGTACCTCTGCCATCACCATTACGAGCAATGATTGTCATTTCAGCAGTAGGTCCCGATATCGCGCCTTCTGGCGGCTCAATATACACTTGAATCGTCATTGTCTCGCCAGGGTCTAGGAAGCGCATATCATCTGTTAAAGTCAGATTCCATCCGACTGCATCAATAGATGCAGATAAGTAAGCACGTGAAGGTGAGTTTCCCCTTTGGGCTAATTCTAATGTGATATTTGAGCCGCCGGGGGCAACATCTAGGTCACTACCAGTTGCACGAATAATCCAAAGTGGTTGAGAAATCACTTCAACATCAACAGTAAAAGTCTGTAGTAATAGACCATCAGATGACAACTCTAATTCTATGGATGCGATGGTACCATTCCATGCCAATTCTGGAATTGTTAGTTCCAACAGAATTGTACCACTTTGGTTGACGTCTAGAGTACCACTATCCCCATCCCCAATTAGCCAGTCAATATTGGTGTCATTACCCTGTAGTGTGAGAGTAAGGCTTGAAGAAACATCTAGAGTATCATCAAAGTTGCCAATATTTTCTACCATTAGAGAAAGATGGGTAGTGGTTCCTGGTGTTGTGAACACACTTCCCCCTGATTCAACAGTTCTGTCATTGTCTTGTAGGCTTACATTCCATCGGTGGTCTTGTCTAGCCTCAATTCCCATGATTACAGCATCAACAACTGAGTCGTCCCCCTGGGAGCGAAGTGAGAATTCCAATAACATTCCTTGGCGGGCTGGTGTGTCATGAGGTAGAGTAACCTGAATTGGTACTTGACTCAACCCGGCTGCATTGATTGAGAAGGTTGGATTTGGGATTGAGAAAATAATTCCCGGGTCATCAGTAAAGTTCTCGTTAGGAATCAATCTGCCAACCAAGTCAAAAGTGTCAGGTCCATTTCCTGGATTTTCTAATTTTAATACCACCCACGTCGGTTCTGAGACATTCATTAAGAGGGGTTGTCCCAATGGGCTAATTACTGTAATTTGAGAACGGAATACTTGCAATACCTGCAGCGAGAAATCAAGATTATAACCACTGAAATTCGACTCATTCACTGCGAATGGATGAAATTGGGGCGGTGCATCAACAGGTTGGTCTAATGTCAGTGAGCCATTGAAACTGGACCCTGCGATACCGTGGCAAGATAGCAAAGTGCCAACTAATTGGCAATCACCACCTGCTTGCCAATTCCAACCGCTAATCAGCATGCCACTAGATTGTAAATCCCAAGACACATTGTTAGCAGATTGTGGCAGAATACCATCAATATTCCAACTAATGCCGCTTGCTGGAATACTGCGTAAATTGTCGGGGTTAACAGCAACACCGTTGGCAACAAATGTAATGTCAATTTCTCGACAGACTTCTTCAGAGCCGGTTCCAATGCAAATTGAAAGGGTCGTTGTAACACTATCTCCGAGGGTTGTTGAACTGGGTACTGGTAGTTTTGCGTGTAGTTCCAACTGTTCACCTGGTGCTAGGGTGATAAGTGGTAATGCCCCCGATTGGTCGTGCAGTGTGAGGTCCCCATCCCAAGAGGTTGGTCCCACACCCGTTCTCATCACAGTCTCCTCAGCATTCCCAAGATTCTCTACCAATAGCCATGCACTACCTAGTGAGCCAGGCAAGCCATAACCGGTTGTCTCAGCAGTACCAGCAGGTCCTCTAACAGACAGGCCACGCGTCCTATTCGCTTCTACAGGAAGAATTGAGGATACAGTGATGTTTGCGTCTTCATCTAAAGTCATAGTAATTGTCAAATGACCATTGTCTGAGCCCAGTGCTTCTGCAGGGGCTGATATTCTTACGGTTGCTGTCCATGGCTGTTCAGGCTCTATTTGAATCGAAGTAGATCCGCCGTTAGATATGTCCTGAACCGTCCAATTATTTGGTAAGGTTGAGCCATCAATTGACATGGTCCAAATTCCTGCTAGACGCCCTGTAGATGAAATTGTGATGTCAACGTCCATACTTGAATCGGGGTCAACTCTAGGTGGGTCAACCGGTATACTGATTGAAAGATCATAGGGTTCTACTATCGTAAGTTCTACGGTTTGCTCATCATTATCAAACCGTGATTGACTGAGATTCCCATAAGGGTCAACAACGATTCTTGCGCTGTGCGAGCCTAGCACAGCGGTTAATTCAACAGAAAATGAGGAGAAAGTGCCACTCCCTGTTGGTGCCACAGGGTCCATTTCTGAAAGTCGGATGGATTCTACAATTACACCATCATAGTATAGAACTGCATCAACTGCTTCACCGCTTGAAATAGTACCGACATTTTCGATGTAAGCGGTGGCAGTGAATGTCTCACCGGGGTCTGGTTGGCTGGGTGTGAATTGCACCCCTCTGCCATCAATAAATGGCCTAATATCGGGCGCTTCTCGTGAAATCAGAGTATCGCCAATTATGATGTCAAGAGCGCCATCGCCATCTAAATCGGCCAATGCTGGCGCTGCCCAAACTCTGTGTGGCAAGTCAAGTTCATCGGTCCAACCCGCTCCTATACCTGCCTGAGTCCCACTGTCTCCATCCCATGCCCATAATGTGCGGCCAAAACTGACGACGGTTTCTGGTGCTCCTTGACCGTCTAAGTCAAGATGGAAAGGCGGTGAGACTGCGATCTCATCGTTTGGATTACCCGAACTTCGGTCCATCAGATGTGAGAACTCTAGTGAGGGACCAAGGGCTGCTGTGACATCGTGGCACCCTGAAACACCTTTGCGGTCGGTGTCAATACGATACCATGTTACCCAACAAACTCTGTCGTCAATACCATCTCCAGTGGTGTCAAAAACATCCGGGGGGGCTTCGCCGAATCCATTTGTTGCTCTGAAAGACCATAATTCTGAGGCGTCATTGACTTCTAAGCCAATGTATTCTGCACCATCTCCTGTACCGCCTCCATCAATATCGGTAGGGATGGTAACTACCATTTCTGCTCCCGGTGTCCCATCAAGTTCAGCGACTACAGGACCAGGTAGCCTGATGTGTGGGGAATCTGTATTCCCATCAAGATTGTTAAGAGAAACACCGCCCCAATTAGGAGCGCCATTTGCACCATCAAGTCTCCAAACCCAGATATTTCCATCACTGGGATTAATTGTTGTTAGCAACACTGCTGAGTGTGTGTCATCTATCTTTACCCATGCTGGGTCAGATGGAATCTCTCCATAGTCAAGGCTGACTTGCCATATCGGACTTGGCACACCTCCGGCAATTAATGGCAATGCTAACACTACAACTTGACTGTCTGCTTCATCGACCAATGAGTAGACAGCTTCTGCATCTCCATCCATATCCAAGTCCCCAAGAAGGATTTGGGTGCCAACTTGATGATTAGCCAGAACATAAGGGGAAGGAACAGTAATGCCGAGGTCAGGGTCCGTGTATGACCACAATAATTCGGCTGAGTGACTGCCACCAGTATTCCAACCAGCCTCACCGCATTGTAAGATTGGCGACCATAATTCTGTGTTGAAAGTTCCTTGAGCATCATATGCAACAAGAATTTCAAGAGTTGAATCTCCGTTAACATCCAAAAGAACAGGCGAAGCCTTTACTGAATCTGTAACCCCAAGATCTACTTCCCAAGATTTCCTGCTAGTGTCTCCTTCAATGATACTCAAGAATGAGTGAGTAGAACCACCAGACTCTCTTTCAGAGATTAGGACAGTAAAGAGGTGGCCGCTTCCACAACGCTCGTCAGCATTACCTGTCACAACTATATTTGGACCAAAATCCCCAACAACTGTCGCTAGACCTTGTGCACCATAACTTCCACTTGAAAAATGAGCCCAATTTACCTCAGGGTCATCGATAGTTGCTAATTCTGAAACCTCTGAGACCGGCCCAATACCAGGTCCCCCACTAACACTGTGTATCGGCGCAGTGGCATTTCTTGAGCCATACCTGCCAAGTTGAGACCATGCCTCACCTCCATCACTCCACTCGGTAGAACTTTTGCCAACGAATGGATTGGGGTTTGGCCTATCCAATTGTGGATTGTGAGTTGTTAGTGGTGCTATTTGCAGCAGCATTGAGAAGGCGATGAATAACGCTATGAAAGCAGTTTTCGTTCGCAAATTACTCGCGGCAGGTCCAATCACATACTACTTTGGCCTTTGGCCGCTACTTCAACCTTCACTCACTCCGCTGAGGGTAAAACCCGTTTGTAATAGTACGTGACCCCTACGGGGGTCACGATGAAACATGTATAGACCAAATGAAATTCACTGTAGTCTCGGCCCTAGCAGTTTCATCATTCCCAACAAAATGTGACCGTAAAATTGCGGCGGGGAGCGTGGTGAAACGGTACAATCAACGAGCGTTAGCATCGCAAGTGTTCGAAGGTGGGAAAAATCGGTTATAATCGACAGGATTGAAGGCGACGTCCTCAATCTGGACTGACGAAATTTGTTATCATTGAAGGATGGTTGAGGGCGCAAAGGATGCTTGCATCCTGTTAGCGCGATGCGGCTTTACTGCTGAGCGCAGCGAGGCAAAGTAAAATCCAATGGAATCAAATTCAAGCGAAGGATAATTGACACCAATACTGAGTCTGTAGAATCAAATCGCAAAGCGAATTCAGATAACAATTTTTGCAGTTGAAACACAACACTTTTGCAGCATAGACAACCTTGTAATCAATTCACTGAAACCGGTTTGCTGATAAAGGAAGAGTAGGTCGGCGAGCCACTGGAAACCTCTCTTCTGGAGGCGTCGCCTGTGAGGGACGGGAGGGTTGTGAACCCTTCCGTTCCAAGGCGCACCTCTTTTTGGGCGGTGAATGGAGGGAAAAAAGATGTACACACTTGAAGTCAGAGAAGATACAATCAGAATCCCCGCGGAATACATCCGCGAGGGTCAATCATTGAGTCAACACGTTGACCGTCTAGCACATCAGGCGTTCGAAGGTAGGTTTGATGATGATGACAATTTCGTAATCGTCACCTACGATCACGAGATGATTGGACGAGGTAGAATCATTCATGGAGATGGTGCAATTTACCAGAATGTACGTTTCAAAGCCGTACTTTTCCGCCTTGATAGTAACGAGGTTGTTGACGGCGCTGTATCAGAGATTCTTGAATTCGGCGCTTTCGTTCAAATTGGCCCTCTTGAAGGACTACTTCATAAATCACAAATTCTTGAAGAACCAGTACAAATCAATCAAAATGAAGGGAAAATTACCGGCAGTCGTTCAGGCTCTCAACTCTCAATTGCGGACCCTCTGCGCTCCCGTGTGGTCACACTCTCACTGAACACTCACGACCCTCGCTCATCAAAGATAGGGCTTACATGCAAGCAACCAGGCCTCGGGGCTCACGCATGGTTAGGCGAAGGCGGTGAATAATTTGTCAAAGAAAGTTGAACTTGCTTGTGCTGAATGCCACCGAATCATCGAAGTTGCAACAGGAAACCTTGGATGGTGTCTAAAGTCAAACAATGATCTAATTGCTAAATCCAAGAAAGCCTTAGTTCAACTCGTATTCCTTAACAAGAATGGCTTGGATCCTTCTGCTGATGAGCATAAGGCCTTGGCTAAAGAGTTGAAAGATGACATTGAAAGGGTAAAACCAACCAACCCTGAATGCCCATTTTGTCCAGGTGCACATCTCAGTTCTGATTGGCAGGGATATGTCGTGGTGCTCGACCCAAAGCGTTCAGAAATTTCCTCAATACTAAACATTGAGAGAGCAGGAAACTACGCACTAAAGGTAAACGTGCGCTGAAGGAGTGATGATTATGGAAATAGTAGATAGGAAAGAAAACTCATTATTGAGTCGTATTGAAATCAGATTTCAGTTGCGACATGAACAATCAGCAACTCCAAGTCGGAGTAACCTGCGAAGCAAGGTTGCTTCCCTTGAACCAGGTTCATCGGCATCAAATGTTATCGTCAAAGATGTAATTACTCGATTTGGCCAACCTTTGACCACAGGACTGGCATTCATTTATGATTCACCAGAAGCGATGCAGATTGAACCTCAATACATCCTTGATAGGCACGGTGCTGCTACTGAAGAGGCGCCAGCTGAAAAAGCACCTGCGAAGGTGGCAGATGTTGCGCCACCAGCAGAAATTGAAGTTGAGGAAGATGTTTCTGGGGGTGAGGAATAATGTCAAACCGTTCAAGCCTTTACACAGTTGAAGATGGCAAACTAATTCGCAAAAATAAGTATTGCAAAAAATGTGGTCCCGGTGTGTTTCTAGCAAATCATTCTGACCGCACAACCTGCGGTCGTTGTGGCTATGATGCAGGAGAAGGTACAGTTGCTCCAGTCGCAACCGAATCTACTGAAGAAGCGCCAGCAGAACCCTCATCTGAAGAAGAGTGAAACTCAACTGTGATGGTTGAATTTCACCCACTGTTGGGAATTATTCAATACTAGCAAGCCGTCTAATTTGTGGTTGTAAAAGCACACACCCAAGTCCTTTCTTGGTCTTCGACTCACCTGTTGTTCATCCCAAGTTATGTTTTCTCGCCATGCGATTATCTCCCAACCTCTTTTTGAGAAAATAGCATCACAGAATGGTCCCCCATGAATGACATCTTCAGTATCATTTTCAGGATCCCATCTGATAATTTCACCGCTTTCAAAACCGATTAACCAACCACCATTTGCATCACTTCTTACTCGGTCAAGAATTCCCTGATGATGCAAATTGCCCTGCGCGATTATTTCACCGGTTTCCCATTCTAAGGCGACCCAACCTGAACCATGTGCCCATAACCAAATGCATTGCTTATTTTTGAAATGGGGGTGATTCGCCGTTGTGACTGCATAGATGACAGACGCATCTGGGATGTGTTCTTGGCTTAGCCATTGGATTTCTTCGATGCGCCAAATTTCTTTTGATTGCGAATCAATACAGTAGACTCCACGGTTATAATTGACAAAACAAATTCGGCTAGCATGAGATGTGATTCCCAGTGGTTCAGCATCTAAGGAATGACTCCAATCTGCGCCAGCCACAGAAACATCCTGGCCTCTTTGAACCTGCTTAAGTCGTAATTGACTCATGTCAATCCCATCAGTAAATTTTTCATCCAATGGCAGCGCTGCCATCCTAGCGAGCGACAATTCAGGCAGAACCCAGGTTCCAATCATTTTGTCATCCACAATACATGCATCCTCTATTGAGCAGGGAAAAGGCTTCACAGTCTCACTTTTTTGTTCCAGAGTATTACAATCAATTGTTGAAATTTCACCGTCTATACCGATAAGAATTAGTAAATCCTTGTATGGTAGTAATTGGCTTGGGGGAAAAGGAGTTGCTGGGTAGTTAGACATGTACTATCTCTCCAAGAAGGGCTAAGGCTTACTCACTGAGTCCGAGTAACTGTTTTGCGGCATCTAGCGCATTATCTAGTCCATCAGGGTTTGAACCTCCACCTTGGGCCAAGGTTGGCTTACCACCGCCCCCGCCTGATATGTGGGTGGAAATCGAATTAAGGATTTCAACGGCATTATGTCTTTCAGATGCCACACAAGATTCAGTGATTGCAACGAGGAGTTTACCTCCGCCTTCTCGAGTGCCAAGGATTGCGACTGTCGGATTTGATTGGTCTCGAGTTAATTCCCCAACCATTCCTAGCAGTTGGCGCATGTCTCCAGTGCCTTCCATTATCACGTAACGCACACCGTCTTTTTCGAAACTATCATCTCCGCCGCCACTAGTCCTTAGTTTGACGATTTCAGCCTCAAGATTTTCAATAGTTTTCTTTTGAGATTTCCATTCATCAAAGAAGCGTTGAACAGCCGTGGGAAGTTCATCTGCATTTACTCCGAGGACATCCGATGCTTCCGCTAAAAGTGCCTCTTGTTTGCGGGCGTATTCACGCCCAGTCTCTCCTGCCACAATTTGCAGACGCTCTACACCGTCTTGAACCGCACTACTCCTAATTATCCTGATATCGCCAATTTGGCCGACTTTGTCGTGATGCGTACCTCCGCAAGCCTGAACATCGTGCTCACCAATTTTGATGACGCGAATTTGCTGATGTTTTGGTGGCCCACCTTGATATAACTCAAAGCCGAATTGGGAATCAGCATCTACTCTGTCTAAAACTAATTTTTCTACCGGTAAATCTTGGCTAATTATTGCGTTAGCATGGTCCTCAATTTCATCTAGTTGTGGCCGAGTAAGGCGCTGGAAATGGGTGACGTCAAGACGCGCATAGCGTTCTCCTTTGTTACTGCCTGCTTGCCAGATGTGTGGTCCTAGAATTGCTCTAGCAGATCCTCCAACAATGTGAACGGAGGTATGGTGGTCCATCAATTGTAGTCGCCTGTCAACGTTAATTTCCCCTACTACTGCTCCGTCTAGAGGCCCATCAGTAAGGTGGACTACTATTCCTTCATTGATTCGCGAGTCTAGAACTTTTACTGTCTTGCCATTAGCAAGTGTACCAGAATCTCCTAACTGCCCACCACCTTCTGGGTAGAACAGAGTTCGGTCTAGAACTATTCCATGAGTTGGAACTCCAGAAACTTCACTAGAGAGATTTAATTTATTAACATCATCTGATGTCAGTGGCTTGCAATGCAGCACTTTTGCATTAAATTCTGACTTCGTAGTATCCTGGTAATAATCTAGAGATGTTGCTGGTAAATCGATGTCAGCAGCCAACATTCCTTGTGCCTTTTTCCCACGAGCAGTTTCTTTTGTTTGCTTTGCATGGCGAGCCGCCATATCTGCTGCGAGCCCAAGCCTCACAGTTAGGTTAGGCCAACCTGCAGATTTTGCAATTTCAACAACCATGTCTGGTTGCAGCCCTCTGCTTTCTGCAAGATTGAACAAGATTTCATCGTCAATTTCCTCCGCATCTAAATTCACGTCTTTGAGTGCAGTTCGAACTGCGGCTTCACCAGCCCTCAACATCTGAACATAACGCTTCTCTTCTAATGCAAGAATTGTTAGGATTCCTTCTCTAGTCTGCGTGAATTGTCGACCAACTAGATTGACATCTAAGTGGTGCTGACCTAGATCTCTGAGTGAAATATCAATTCCTAATTGGTCACGCATTTTCAAAGCCCTTCGTGCTAACATACGGGCGAGATAGCCCGCTTTCACATTAGAAGGAACAAGGCCATCTCCAAGCATATTGCACAGTGCGTGTAGATGGTCAGGAATTGCATAGATTGCAGATAGTGGTTCAGTAATTAATTTCAACTCATTTAGACTAATATCAACTCCCCTACTGCTTAGTCTTTCTACTAATTTTTCGTAAAGAGCATTTACATCAGTGCCGACATCAATGTTGAGGATGCCTGCTAACATTGACAACTCTGACAAAAGTAGGTCAGCGTCAATGTCTTTCATCATACTAATTCTAGAATCAAATCCCGATAATTCCCTTAGCCAAGTGACAGTTTCCGGGTAAATTGCTTCATAGATTGTAGGGGTTCCTGCTGCTGCCCAACAGAATCTCTCAAGGCCATAGCCGGTGTCAATAATTTGCAAGTCCATCTCGGAGTACCGTTCTCCCTTGATTTCTAATTCGCCTTCTGGGTCTTCCTCCAAACTCATGAACACAAGAGTCGCTAGTTCTAGACCTCCTACGATTACCTCTAATGCCGGGCCAGCGTTTCCACCTCCCGACCAAGGGTTTTCTACGTATGTAATAGCGCCAGAATCGATGCCTAGTCGTTGCACAAATAATTCATCACAAAGGCGCACACACTCGTCAATCCAGTAAATCACATCACCATCTTTAGGGCGATTAAAACAGTGATGTGCCATCATTTCAAAAGTTGTCAAATGCCGGCCTGAACGGCCAACTGCTGCCACATCAGTCAAACGAATACAGGGCTGTGAAATGGTTAAGGGATTGGCAGGCGGTGGTATCACACCGCCTGTGACATCAGGTTGGAAATCAGCAATTGATGCAATTGTAAGGTGGATGTCATCTCTCCATCGAGCAATTACTGGGTAAGGCTGCACCCTTGTATGTCCTTGTTCTTCAAAAAAGGTGAGGAAAGTTTCTCTCATCTTGTTGAGCAGTGCGTTTCCTCGTTCTGGAAATCCGGAAATCAATGGCTTGCCGATGAAGGTATATTCATCTTCAGTAGTGTCGCCACAAGTCTCTCTATTTTTATCTCGAGTCCAAAACCATAAGTCCGACACACGGCACTTCTTTCTGACAAAACCCGCATCATGGAAAAAGGGGATATCAATTTCGCCAAATGCCATGTTAGCCCCTCTTATGGTGCCGCGAAAACGGGACATCTCTTGAAGTCAACTAACCGGATTGGGCGAAAAACGCTTGAACAGGGGGCTTGTGGCAGTCTCTAGATAGGGGGTTATTGCCATGGCACATGAGTGGGAACAGCACATTGAGAAGGTTGATGATGCATTGTATAGAATCAACCGCCACGGTTCAATGAGGACTGACGCAATGTTAGTCGCTGATGAAGCACATTTTGCCGCTAGTGGTGATGACCGTTCACCTGGGCAACTGGTCAATACCGCAACCCTTCCAGGTATTGTTGGTGATGCGTGGGCCATGGCAGATTGGCACTTTGGCTATGGCTTTCCAATTGGAGGAGTGGTGGCTACTGACCTGAATTGGGGTGAGCAAGGTGGGGTGATTTCGCCAGGGGGTGTAGGTTTTGACATCAATTGCGGTGTGCGACTTTGTTCAACAGATCTTGAAATTAGCCAGATACCTGACCTTGCTAGATTGGCAAAACACCTTGCGAACAGAATCCCAGCCGGCGCTTCTGGCAAAGGAGGGGTTTTGCTTGATAACCAGGAATTACAAGGTATTCTCGAAGGAGGAGCCGAAGCATCAGCGGACCTTGGTTGGGGATTGCATGAAGATTTGAGCCATATTGAATCAAATGGGATTCTTGAGGGAGATGTTCACAATCTTTCTCAAAGAGCAATGAAACGTGGCTCAAAATCGCTTGGAACTTTGGGTTCTGGAAATCATTTCCTAGAGTTACAGGTTGTAGATAGGGTTGAGGACGAACAAGCCGCCAAAGCATTCGGACTTCGCCTTGGACAAATTTGTGCAATGATTCACACGGGCTCGCGGGGATTAGGTCACCAAGTTTGTAGTGAGCATGTCGCTGCTCTAGAGTCAAAATACCGCAATCAAGGTGATAATTGGTACAGTGAACATTGGGACATAAGTTTGCCAGACCGTCAACTCGCAGCAGCGCCATTTCACTCAAAGGAAGGACAGGATTACTTCTCAGCGATGCAGTCAGCAGGAAATTTTGCCTTCGCAAATCGTAGTGCCTTAACAAAAAGATTACGAGACAATCTTGCTCATCATCTCGGCAACGATGATGCAAATGTGCAGGTTGTATACGATGTATGCCATAATATTGCTAAAGTGGAAGAGCATGTGATTCACGGCTCTTCTTGTTCTTGTTGTGTGCATCGAAAAGGTGCGACACGCTCACTAGGTGGGGACCACACCGAACTCGCAACCCGATTTTCAGGGATTGGTCAGCCAGTATTGATTCCAGGTGACATGGGAACTGCTTCTTGGGTTCTAGCCGGACCAAAGTCCGGTTCAAACGATGCATTTGCATCTTCATGCCATGGGGCTGGGCGCCAACTTTCTAGAGCAGCAGCGAGGAAAAGTGTTGACAGTGAGGAATTATTAGAGTCACTGAAGGCGCAAGGAATCCATGTCCACACAAGGACTCCTAATATTTTAGCAGAAGAAGCGCCTCAAGCATACAAGAATGTAGATGATGTAATTCGATTAACTTCTCAAGCAGGCCTTGCTAGGCCGGTTGTAAGATTGCGTCCACTAGCAGTCATCAAAGGTTAAGCAAATTTGCTTAGTTTCTCACATACAATAGCCGCGTGCGGGCTGATTCGGAATAGTTGGGGCGGCACCGGATTGGACGCCATCTGCTTCTTCCAAAAATATGCGCATAAATTCAGAGAATTCTTTCTCAAGCTTCGCTTGTTTCATCTCTAATTGCTCTAATTTACGCTTTAATTCATCTCGCTGTTTAGCCAAGCTCTTCTGTGTCATGTGCATCCCTAAGGAATTTCTTCCTCGATGGCCATCCAATCGCGCAGGCATATAATGTTTGATGTTTACGATTCGCGGCCGCGCGTGTTTGTCAATAAATGCTATTTCGCGAAATCAAAAAACGTTATCGCGCGGCCAAGTTTTGTTTTTTTGTCAGTTTTTATCGGCGAGCAATTATCCCAATCCCCAAAAACCTGCAGATTTTTCATTTGCCGCGCGATTTAATTAATTTCACCAACTTCATTTTGTGAAATTTTCTGCATTAGAATTAGAATCATTCGTTGTCGTTTTTCCATTCAACTAATTGTTCAACGCTCCAACCATTCTCTCTGTAAGACAATAGTGCATCATCTGGCCAGTCAGGTAACTCTTGCTTAGCGCTTTCTAACCACTCCTCATCACTCAATCCAGGTGGTGGGGATTGTTCAGGGAGTGGGGCATCTTCAGGTACGGCAGTGGGTTGAGCAGTTACACCTTCGCTATCCTCTTTGCCGAGCATCTTCTCAGCGTATTCCTCTGCGTTTTCCCATTCTTCCTCATCTTCCCATCCGTCACGGTTGCGCATCATCATCGCTACGATGGCTATCACGACACCGGTTACAATAATTGCTAGTAAGCCTAGAATCATACCGATATTTGCGCCAGCGCCAAATATACCCCCCTCACTTTCTTTTTCCTGAACATCTATCTGAGGTTGCAGTAATGTAAGGTCTGACTCATCGCCATTCCACATGATATAGAGGTCAGGCATCCCACTATCCCACGCTTCCCAAGAGAATGCGACTACTTGCTTTTGTTGTGGACCAAGGTCGGTAATATTGTGCGCTTCATAGTATTGCAATGAACCATCATCTAATTCTTCTACCAATGTCACATTGAGACTGCCCATAGTTGAGCCATTATTCCGGATTGTTGTTTGGATGTACACATTCTTGTATAACATTGGAGTCAAATCATCGATTTCAACTTTTGAAAGTACGGGCTCAAAAACTCTGAGAATTAATTGCGGGGCCCGTGGTGAATCTGTTGTTCCTTCACCAAATAATTCGTTTCCAGCTCGGTCTGCACCGACCAACCAAACCATCAGTTGGTCGCCTTCCTGCAGTTTTATGTGAGGTGCTGGTGTCATGTCAATATTTGAAGAGTATGACCAAATATCTCCAATCACAGTATCATGGGTCAAAGACGAATTATCTAGGCTGCCAGGGAGGTTTAGCCCACCACGTCTGTACACCCAGTTAATGGTCACACCATCTTCAGACATACCGCCAGATTCTACAACATTAATTCTGACATCAACTGTGGATATACGGTCTGTTTCAATGCTTGCAAGAATTCCTGGTAGGAATTCTGCGACCGGAGGAGTGCTGTCTATCGTGAGAGAAATGTCGGTATAGGGAATTGATTCACCCTGGCCAGGAATGTTCAGTATATCCATTATGACTGGGAGGTCATTTGTTGAAGGGAATCCTACCGGGACCGAAAGGTAGGTGTTGAAGTATGATTCTGTTAAGTCAATAGTTGAATCTGAAGGGATCCCATTTGCAATCATTATCGAGAATAGTTGTAAATTCTCTGGAATTTCAACAATAGTGGCACCTGATCCTGCATAAATCACTTCACCAGTTATTGAAAATATATCGCCTTTGCCGAGGAAAAGTTTTGAATTATTCGATTCTGAAATGGGTTCAGAAAGGTCGTGTAACATGTCAATATTGACAGTCAGTTTGTTATCTAACTTCCATCTCAAATCTCCTATGTTGTTGACATTGGCAACCGTTTGAGTATCATCTATCACATGGATTCCTGGCATCATCCAGTTATCACCAAATGTTGACGGGAACTGCCAATCTACAACAAAGTCAAGAGTGACTCTGCTTGAAGTTGCATCCAATGCTTCCATCGTAACATCACCCACATTGATGAAACTACCAATCGGGGTCGATGCTGTGGATTCTCTCGGGTCAATGTGGATTTCTCCTGCTGGTGCTGAAGATTGACCTGTCATAAAGATGATAATTTCATCAATTGTATGGATGCCATTTTCATCCTCAATAACCATTGAGATTTGGTGGTTTTGGCCAACTAATAGGTAATCATTATTAGTATTCAATGTGAATGAATTCTCTAATAGAATAGTATCAGCATCAGTACCAATAACCATTGTTGCCTTGTCATTTTCTAGACCAGGCATACCGCTATTTTCAATTGGAAGCCCTGCCCAATCAGTACCTGAAATGTACAGGCTTAGCATATTATTTGCTGGAACTGAAGATAGGTCAAAACCATTGAATTGAATCTGTTGTTGATTCGTATTGCCAGGCTGGGAGATAGGTCGTGTCATGCTTTGATACTCATTCTCATCAGCAATCCCATCACCGTTGCTATCGTCACTGGTCCCCTGTCTCCAGTAGTGAAGTGTAATATTGTCTCCTAGTGCTTGATTATCACGGACGGTTAAGTGTAGAGTAAGAGAATTAAACGGCTCCCATACGTGGCCGTTTGCATCAAGAAGACCATTCGTTGTCAATACTTGGAATATCTCGCTTGTTGGATTTTCGATGTCTGTGAATATTACAATCTCGCCCATTGGGTTCGATTTATCCTCCCCACCAAAGGCACCACTTGCAGGACCCACTCGCACAATTCTAGAAGTCAGAGTAGATGTTGTTTCATTCGTCGCTAAGGTTAGGGTGAGGCTGAATGAACCATTGTCGTAACTGTTTGCAGGATATTCTGTACCAGATAAGTTGATTGCGACGGCGTATGCATTAGTAAGTGGACGCAAGTTTGTATTGTCTTGGAACCTCACTGTACCGGTGACAAAGATGTCTGAACCACCAGCTGCATAGAAGTCTTGATTCGGGTTGATAGCGATGATTCTGTCAAATTGGTCTCTGACTTCAAGTTGGTCAATTTGCAAGTCATTCTCAATTGCATTTCTTCCAGGACCTCCAGACATTGCAAAGGCGGGTGCTAATCCGTCGCCAGTAAGATTCAGGGCTCTGGACATCCAATCAATTTGGTCAACATCATCCCACAGCCAAGTGATTTCAAAGCGCCATGTTACAACCCAATCACCTCCACTCAATGTTACTGTTGAGGTTGGTAGTAGAGTAGCCATAGTGCTGCCATTGCTGACGAAATTTCCACCATTAGCAAGGTCATCAACATTCCAAGTTAGTACTTCTCCGTCTGAGGCTGTTCCAATCAACATCACTTCGCCGATTTCGGCATTGTCATCAAGGTGACGGTGTCGAGTAGTAATTTCGTAAACCTGTCCGTCAGGATACATAGTTTCAGGAACTGAGAATGGGCGATTAGTAATCATCAATTCATGGATAATTCCGCCATCTAGTCCAACAGCGCCTTCATCTGCTACATAGGCGAGGGGGATGTCAATACTTGTTGGAATACTGCCAACGAGTTGGGCGGCATGATAGTCAAACATTTGCTGACCAAGGCCGGTGACATTCTCTGTTAAACTATAACCAATTGAAATGCTCAAGATGTCAATAGATTGAGAGAGGCTGGAGGTGAAATCAATTTCCACAATTTTCCAATTTCTTCCAGTATTGGGGTCTGTGTAAGTTGGTGGTAGAGTATTGATTGCTCCAACCATTGATGTGTCAATCGGCGCAAAAGTAAGGCCTGATAGACCGCTGTTGTATGGCACTGCTTGTGTTCCTGCAACACTCATTGTGAGACTACTGGTGATTGCTGAATCAGGTAGAAAAGTAATCATCCCAGAATTTACGGTTGCACCTTCGGGGATTAGCACTTCAATTCCGCTACCATTTGAGTTAGATGTGACATCAGCACTGGTCGTGCCAGTAACTGTCTGTCCTACTGAATCAGTCTGATGGATGTAAGATTGCCACCCATAATGCCCGAAATTCGGGGCTGTGGGGAAGGTCCAATCAATTGTCCCATCATCTGTTACATCAATTTCAGGATTCAATGTTGGTTGTCCAATCGCGCCTTCAGCAATCGCACGTGATAGTACTCCTGCTGGTGCAATACTGAACTGCACACCGTAACCCGGTTCTGGGTTGGCGAATGAGACCAAGTTACTTAGACCGGAATTACCGATGATTGCTCCCTTACTATTGATGAGTTGAACAGTTACGCCGGTTCCAACCCCTGAAATATTGACATTTTTAATTGGGGCTGTTGAGGTTACAAAATCTCCTCTAATGGTTAGAGGGCTTCCGGTAGGATTTGTCCAGTTTCCATTGACAAGAATAAGTCCGGCGTCAATATCCCAGCCATTCTGAGCATCTAGTCCGGCAAAGTAACGAACTGTCCCATAATGAACATCTGATACAAGAGGTGAAATGAATGGGTCATTAGTACCCATATTCAGTTGTACCTTTGCAGTAGGGAAGATGTCTCTGTCGATTCCAGCCAGTGAAATTGGGAATGAAAGGTTATCATATCCATCCAAAGCATTTCCTGCAGAATCTGTGATCGTTCCAGTTACATAAGTTCCATTTGGTGTTAATGCAGATATATCAACAAATCCATTACCGAGTTCATCAAGAGTGATAGTTGGACTTAACCAAGTTCCAGTATTCTCAAAGAAATCAACTTCTACACCAATGTCATCAAGATACCATCCAAGGCTATTGATGATTGAGTCGCAGGCAAATGTGAATCGGAATTCGACGTGAGAGCCACTGTAATTTGATAGGTCGGCAGTAGTTGTTTCCCAAGGTACATTTCCAAGGAACTGTCTGCCATCAAAGACATCTAAGTTGGCTAATAAATGGCCTCCAAATCCGTTTTGCGAACCATCATACCACGAACTACCATTCGGCATAACGGGGTCAAAATATTGCCAAGAGCCGTTGTTTACACTGATGAATACTGCTCCTCCATCGTAATTCGCTTCTGCTCTACGCCATTGGTCGAATGTTAGACGAGCACTTGCACCCAACGGAATCATGTAACCAGGGGAAAACAAATGGGTTTGTGTGCTCGAATCATAATCGCCATCTAAATCGGTCCCAAAACCATAATTCCCACTTGACCAAGAAGTCGGTCCTGTGGTGATGCCTGTTGGCAGTTGCCCATACTCCCAAATATCACCTGAACCAATATCAACAACGTTCCATCCCCCTGGCGGCATTGTTGGCGAATCCTCGAATCCGTAACTTTCATGCAATCCGCCAGCCCCAATAATTACGTAAGCCCAATCTTCAACAGTGGTACCAATTCCATAATGGGACATTGTTCCAGAATTCGTCAGATGGTCATCAAAATAGACCGAGGAATTGTTTGAACTACCTGAACGAACTTGTATTCGGTCAAGAGTTAGACCTTCTTGACCATCTTGAATCCCGCCATTTTGGACAGACGAGTCAGTGTCAAGGCGATAACGAAGATATACAGTTGATTGGTTGTGGAAAGCGGTGGGGATTGCCAAATCAAGATCTATCAAAGCATTTGTTTCGTCACCATAGGTGGTAGTACCAATTGTGTACCCACTACCGGGGATTGCCCCGGTTCTGCTACGGCAAGCAGTGTTCGTGCTATTCGATGTGCTGGAGATATCTACCCATGTGTTGTTGTTTAAAGAAAGTTCAACGCAGAAATTATCCCAGCCAGACCCTTCCAAATCCCATTCTAAATGGGTTCTGAGAATAGGGTTACCTGTTACTCCTGAGAGGTTTAATGGTTGATTGAGTTGTAATGCACCTACTGCGTTGTTAGAGTAACCACAGGTTCCGGTTGAAACATAGCATCCATGGTGCCAGAATCCCGTGCCAGCACCTATATTTTGGATTGTGATATTATCAATATACCATCCTGGTCTGACTGTGCTATTACTATCAGTCCAGATGCGGAAGCGGAAATCAATCTGTGTTGCGTTACTGATTCCAGTCAAGTTATCTAATTCAAATACAGAGTGTTCCCATCCGCTGTAAGCGGTTTTCGCCCAAACCGGGAACCCGTTTGTTCCATTTGTTGCTGTACCAGATGGGACAGATGCGTTTGGTGAAATTGTGTTATTGTATCCCGAATTAGGCTCCATCCAAGTCCAATTTCCATTATCTAGACGGTATTCAACCCATACGCCATCCATGTTGCCATTGATATTGCTCGGGGTGTGAATGTGATACCAATGGTCGAATTCAAAAGTGAAATTCACAATCGGGCTAGGTAAGGTAATTGGGTCACCCATTAGCCAAGAGTTGCTTCCCGCTGGAACTCCTCCATTTGGATTGGTTCCAACGACTAAATTCCCTTCAGTTGCACTTGCAGGGATGGTGCCGTTAGCCACTGTGTTCCCTCCTCCGGTTGAAGGAGTTCCTGAGTAATTCAGATTTGTAGGTAACCAAGTTGCTCCAGTTCCACCTGAGGTTATTCCCGCGGCTAAACTGAGTAGTGGTGCACTGTTAAATTCATCAATATTACCGTATGAGCCATTGGTATCCAAAGAGAGTATTTCGTTAAAGTGGGTTGAGGTCGTATCAAAATAGGCTCCAGAAGAGAAGTTAGAGTTAGCAGAGGAACCGTCCCAGCCACTACCATTTCCTAGACTTGGGAAATTACCGGATTCAACGTTCAACCACCCATCTAGAATTGTTGAGTTGCCAGGAATAGTCCAACCGTCAACCGTCCTTGTATTCCCCGATGAGGAAACTACATTCGGCCCAGAATATTGAACCAAATCTGCTGCGCTAAGTGGGGTCAGTATCATGAGGCCAAGGATGAAAACCACCTTTGCCCGAGTAGTTCTTGGTGTTGACACAGGCTCCTCTCCACCTATGTTGCGGTTTGCCTAAGTCCTTCAATGCTCCCTCTTAAATTTCATTTCGCCCCTAAGGGGCGGGTGAGGGATTTTATGCATCTTATCTTAGAAAAAGAGTTAAATTCGTAAAATAAATAGGAAGGGGAATATATTTTCGACAATTAATGGCCCTGAGAGGGAGATTTTTTTGTGTTTCAGAACTTCCTTCTTCACTACGTGCATCAGTTCAGTTCTGAACCATCGCGAGTTTTGAATTGAGTCATTGATTATGAAAAACTCGCTGGGTTCAAATCTCCCTCCAGCCTCATCCTTTCCTAGCGTCAATATGAATCGGATGACGCCGAGAGAGAGATTTGAACTCTCGCGGGACGAACCCACGTGATTTCCAGTCACGCGCGATACCAGGCTATGCGATCTCGGCTGCGAAGCGGGCGAGCCATGCCATGCCTTTCATGGTGGCGATTGATTGCGGCATGATAAATTTCTGATTGTGTTGTATGGGCATCGTTAAATCAACCCCTCCGGTCGCCGCTTCACTGCCACTGTGGCTTAGCGGTATAGCACCTCATTGGTAATGAGGAGGTCGCGTGTTCAATTCACGCCAGTGGCTCTTTTCTTCACATTGAATCCAGCAAGGAATAATTTCGTTGAAAACACTAAATCGTAATTCAAATGAGGGTGGCCTCTTAATGCTTGATTAATCCTCGGCCGCCACATGGAGGAAGAGGAAACTGAGCCAGAGCAGGCTATAGGCGAGCAAATGCACACCGGTATGCGCCTATCTAACATGCGAATTGAGCAGAATCTTTCAGTTAGCCAACCTTGGTTAGTTCCACTCCATGACTTGAAAGTTGAACTTTCCTTTCATTACCAAAAAGTGAGAGAAACTTGGAGCCGTAGAACCCTCGTTAGTTTGGCCATTGGCTCACTTGCCTTCCTTAGCGCTTCTTCAGACCTCTCTAGTGGTGAGTTCTCCAGTGGAGGGAATATTTGGAAGGTCGGAATTGAGGGTCTCAATGCAGTTGAGTGGCAAGCTTTTGCAATGATGATTACTAGTTTCGTTTTTTGGGCCCTTTTCTTAATGCGCACCCTATCAGAGTATCCCTTAATGCGTGAAAAAACAATCTATCTTTTCGTTGGCTGGGTTTCGGTTCAGGCAGGTTTGGTAATTTCAATTGCAGGAGCGCCAAGATTCCCATTTAACTCTAGCATAATTGATTTTTTAGGCCTGCTTATTGGTGTAGCGGTTCTTGGATTTTTGAGTTTTAACACATGGCAAGCAGTTATGCAAACTCGCGATTTACATGTGGTGACTCAACATAGTCACCCCGACCCTCGAAAGATGCAAGACGCAGTCAGAGACCATAGCCTGCAAGCCTGGGTATTGATACTCATTGTTTGGGTTTGTTTAGTAGTCATCAACGGATGGTTGGGAGCCCATTCTGTGGCGTATAGAGATTCAGCCGGAATGGGAATTTATCGAGCCTTATACTTCATCTCTGGAATCTTTTGTGTGTGGTCTCTAATCCACTTACTGTGGTATCCACAAATGATGTTGGGAGCAACCGGTCAAGAGATTGAGAGTGACCGTGCCCGAGAAGTCAGCCGCAAATTACGAGGTGAAGAAGTTGCTGAGGTAGGTCAACGAGGTAAGTGCCCCAGTTGTGGTATTATTACGCCAATCACTCGCTTGGCAACGGGCGTATTAGAGGTAATTTGTGCCACCGAAGAATGCCATGGTGTTGGTCCACCGGGAGAGAGGTGTGGGGATTGTTCCTCAGTATTCCCCAATCGAATCACGTGTGAAGGCTGTGGGAGTAGCGCACCAATAAGCAATCACTTACCAGACAAAGAAGCGTGGTGATAAATTGGTTCCAAATAGGTTTAGGGAAGATTTCGCACCTTTGAGAAAAGAGAATCCAGTTTGCTATCTTGACAATGCCTGCACAACATTGAGGCCAGACTCAGTAGTTGAGGCCGTTTCATCTTACTACACTGAGACTCCAGGCTGTGGTGGTAGAAGTCCACATCGTTGGGGATATGCTGTGACTTTGATGATGGCTCAAGCGCGTCAAGCGGTAGCTGATTTCATTTCAGCGCCTCGTGATGAACTTGTATTTACGCTGAATTCTACAGCGGCAATTAATCAAGTCGCGCATGGTATTAATTGGAAAGCAGATGATGTAGTCATCACTAGCGATAAAGAACATAATAGCAACTTGGTGCCTTGGTTACAATTAGAAAATGCAGGGCTAATTGACCTTCAACAGGTTTCATCCAGTGAAGACAATAACTTTGATTTGCAGGCTTTTGAGAATGCCTGTGCCCAAGCAGGTGACAATTTGCGTCTAGTCACAATCCCCTTCACAAGCAATCTAGATGGAGTCACTAATCCAGTTGCTGAAATCACCAAAATCGCTCATGATTTTGGTGCAGAAGTATTGCTTGATTCAGCCCAAGCAATTCCTCACAAAAAGGTCAATGTGATGGATTTAGAATGTGATTATCTTGCTTTCAGTTTGCATAAAATGCTTGGCCCGAGTGGGGTCGGTGCACTATTCGCAACTGGGGAATCTATGGCTAATCTTGAGACTGTTAGTGGTGGTGGCACCACCATTGTTTCAGCATCGAAGGATAATCTAGAATTTCTGCCCGGTCCCGCTCGCTTAGAAGGTGGCTCCTCTAATTATGCAGGGATTGCTGGCGCTAAAGCCGCTGTTGATTACCTGTCAAATGTAGACTTTGAGTGGCTTTGTGGCCATGAAACTAGGTTAAATCAAATCATTACTGACGGTGTAAAAGACTTTGATGAGATTACAATTATTGGGCCATCTAAGGCTATTGACCGAGGTGGTATGACGTCTATGCTCATAGATGGAATTGATGTGCATGATTTGGCCATCATTCTTGATGAAGCAGGTTCAATAATGGTGCGTTCAGGTTTCCACTGTGTTAACCACTGGTTTGAATCCAAAGGGGTTGAGGGCGGTTCACTGAGGACATCTGCCTATCTATACAACACCGAAGAAGAGGCGCGGAAATTTGTTGATGTTTTCTCTGAGGCCATTTCAGCACTCAGATAAATCAATTTTGGAAATGGTAATTATCATCATAATTTAGTGAGTGTTACTACAATATTCCGACGGTTTGAAGTCAAACGACCATTCGCCATGTAATTGGGTTAACATGAGTGAAGGAGGTGGGATTGATTGGGCAACCACTGAAATGCCTGAACTTGAAGTCACTCCTAGGAAATCTATTTCATTAGATAAGCAACAAATTACCGCCATAATTTCAGCGATAATATCTGCGTCTTTGTTATTCTCTGCAGGCTTTATGCTATACAATTGGTATCAGAATTATGATGGCTCAAATAATGCCAATTTACCGCCTCCAGATGAATATATCAGTTGGCAAAGTGATTTCAGAACGCTAACTGGTATTGATGGTGTTTCGCCAACAGGTTCAGGTGTTGGGATTTGCGTTGTTGATACAGGCATTGACCTTTCACACCAAGACTTTGGCGGCCGCCAATTATCAGGATGGAAGGATTTCATTCAAGATCAGGAAACACCCTACGATGACCAAGGTCATGGGACTGCTATGGCAGGATTAATTTGGGCTGATGGTTGGATGAAAGGCGTGTCACCAAATGCCGACTTATATGTTGCAAAAGCAATGAATTCTCAAGGAGAAGGCGTGGATGAAACAATTGCTGCAGCAGTTGATTGGTGTGTAGAATCAGGAGTTGATATCATATCAATGAGTTTGGGTGGTGCTGGTGGATTTAATTTCATACTCAGTAGTACAGACGAATTGGAAAATGCAGTTGGCGATGCTCTTTCACAAGGTGTGTTCGTAGTTGCGGCTGCTGGTAACGACGGTGAAAATGACGATGGAGATGTTGCTAGTCCCGGCTCAGTTGAGGATGTGATTTGTGTTGGGGGTATAGACCGAACCGGCATGATTTGGTCAGGCTCTAGTAGTGGTGACAACAATGGAAATATTTTCCCACCAATGTTCCCTCGATCTAACCCCGATATGAAACCAGAAGTCACAGGTCCAGGCAAAGACGTACCAGTCATGATTCCGCCATCACAACAATCTAAGGAACCAAGCAGATATGGTCCGTATGCTCATGCATCTGGGACATCTGCAGCAACTGCTTGGGTGGCAGGCGGTATTGCCTTGTTGTTAGAAGAAAAACCAGAATTAGCCCACGATGGGTCATCAGGTGGTAGTGGTGCAATTTCAGATGTTAAGCAATGGCTTTCCGATAGTGCTACTGGTCAAGAGAGTCATGATGACCATTATGGGTATGGAATCTTCAATGTAGAGGCATTGCTCTCTGCAGCCAATTCTTGAAAACTCGTGGCACTCAATTTACGGGACGCCGCTTAATGCCGATAAGAGTGCCACCAAACATTGGTACAAATCCAACATCATGGGTGTCATTCAACATTTTGATTAACATTATCCATTCATTGAAGGCGGTTATTTTCTCTTCATCTACTTCATCTTCGGTAGGTACTTCAGGCTCCGATGTAAGAAGTAAGCCGTCATCCCCGAGTAATGGAATTGCTCCCATGACACATTCATTCTGATTTTTCCAACCCACATCTATAATGCAAACATCAATGGATAGGGGAAGCGGTGATTTTTCAGTAGCGGCTAGTGGATTACTCGAATTCGCTGCTACCCAAGCCCGTTGAGTTGATCCGATGTCATTCCAATCGCCAACAATTACGTAGCTCCATTTTCCAGCATCATATCTCTGCATCAATCGCTTCAAAATAACTCCGAATTTACCACCCCCTTCAACCAGAACATAGCGTTCCGGCCGTAATTCCTCATCTTGCCATAAATCATACAACCAAGCAGATAAATGACCGATTCCAGCCCCGACTTCAACAACGTTTTGAGGTTTAACTCGGGCAACTATGTCACGGATACGACGCCTCACACTAAGTGGTAAGGATTGCAATTCCATATGCAGCAATTGCTCACCAATATTTGCAGCCACCTCCGGCTCGTTACGGTTTAGCAGTTCGCTCTTAGAAAGCAACTCTTCGAGTGGGTGCTCCTCTTCCTCCATGCCACATCGCACCGTCAACACCTGTTCAAGGATTGCCTTGAACGTAGTTTCAGAGTGTGGGTCGGGTTCAAGAGGGATGGGCTTGGCCGCTTGCTCATGGAAGAGATGGGTGAGGAGGAGGTGGAACTCGATAATTTCGCGTTATGCCCGACCTGCAAAGAGGAAGTCTCTCATCAAATTTTACGGACTACTGAGAAAGGAAAAGGCGTTGACCACCTAGTTCAATGCAACATTTGTAACGGTGTCCACAAGGTTGAATTACGCCCACCAAAGAGTACAGAAGTACGTTTTACATTATCCGAAAGGGGTGATTCTAACCAGTTAATAATGGAGATAGACGTGGATGAATTATTCACTCTTGGTGACCAATTCGACCATGATGAATCGATTTTTGAGATAACTCGTCTTGAAATGCCGGATGCAACATCTTCTAACCGTGTTAGTGCTGAAAAAGTCAGAATGGTATGGGCAACTAGAGTCGATGAGGTAATGGTGAAATTGACCTTTACAGAAGGCGAAGAATCATTTTCAGATACAATTATGTGTCAACCAGACCAAGAATTTCACTGTGGTTCAATTTATGAACACTCAAGCGGATTATGGCGCATCCGCGCTTTGCACAGTGGAAAAGGTAGAACTTTGAATGGGAAAATGAAAGCCTCAAATATCCGCCGCGTTTTCCTTCACTTACCACCATCTTATGAGGACGCTCAGGAAAAGAGGCGACTTGAACGAGGAAGTTGGAAAGGCCAGAATTTCCGGGGCCGTGAAGACCATCAAGAAAAGATTCGTTCAGCAAATATCCGCTCAAAGAAGGTTTATCGAGAACGTGAAGAATAATCTCTAGTTCAACGTGACCAAGGCATCATAAATGACTTGGCAACATGCCACGCTATGTCGGGATTTTCTCTTAATCTACGAATGCTATATTCATACCATTTTTCACCAAACGGCACATACACCCTAACTTTGTGGCCTTGTTTGAGTAGTTTCCTTCGCATATCCCCTCGCACACCCAAGAGCATTTGAAACTCATAACCTGGTCCTTTGTCATCACCAGTTTGCCGGGCTCCGTTCCGGGGGTCAGATATTCCAACACCCATCTCTTGTTCTTTAAGTTGCAAAAGTGCATCCGAAACCACCGGCTTATCATGTGTGGCAATAGCACAATAGGAATTATTTTTCAACATCAGTGAAAGTGCTTCGGCATAGCCTTCGTTAATCGTTCTATATTCTGTGTATGCAATATCCGAGGGTTCAAGATAGATGCCTTTGCAGATCCTAATATCGGCATCTCCCTGTAGGGCTGAACAGATGGATTTGATGTCATCAGGTGTTCTGAACAGCCTTGCTTGTAACACGACTCCAACGTTTTTCAAACCAATCTCATGCATTTTTAGTACAATATCAATTGTTGATTGTGTTACCCTATGGTCTTCCATATCAAGGCGCACAAACATATCATGTTTAGCGGCTTTTTCAAGCAATTGTTTGATATTGCTAAGTGCCGCCTCTTCGTCAATTAGTAGCCCAAAAGCCGTTGGTTTAATTGAGATATTAGCGTCAATTCCCTGTTTAACAATTGCATCAATAACTTGTTCATAGATAGTGAGAAAATAATTAGCTTCAGCCAAGGTGGAAATGTCCTCTCCCAATACATCTATTGTAAAGCAACATCCTTCTTTTTCACCCAATTTTTTCATTGCTGACACCGCAGAATCAAGGTCTCTGCCAGCGACATAGCGTTTTGAAACCCAGCGAACAAGAAACTTCGGAGTGATGGGTAATACAGAAACAATCAGTTTGCCGAATATGCCCATTGACCACGCCCCCGATTTGAGGAAACCCGCGCTCGCTCTTTGACAATTACCATGCCCGGCTCACAGGAAATCCGCTGTTCGTCCGATTGCTAAACCAATTTCTTCACAATATCTTTTGATTGATTGACGCTGCCAACCTTTGAAGGATTTCTTATCTAAATGGGCTATCACTTGGCCTTCAGGAAAAGCCGATTTTGTGCTTTCATATGCAACTTTGATTGAATGCCGCCACTGGCCTTGTGGTAATTCACTTGTCAGCGGGTTGTAATTTTCATGTTCTGGCTTTTGCATCTCTAAAGAATATCCAGCGAGTTGGTGTCCAGCCCAGCAATTGGTTTTGCGAAGCACATCAGTGTGCCGTGGTGCGTAGTGGCCACCACCCAGACCAAGCATTATTTTTGCAGCCGATTTTTCATCTGAACTTAGATTATGCCAATTGCCCAGTCCTTGACCACCATCCAATCCTAATCCTTCTGAAATTACATCGGCCCATGCTTCAGCAGCATCGCGTCTATCCCAATGGGACTCGGATGAACCGATTTCAACAAACATTGTTGGCGCTGATAAACTAGGACCGTGATGTGTGGTTTCAATGGTCATATCAAATTCGGGAATTAATCCATGTTCTGTGCCGGCTTGACACATTCGTCGAAACCACGCCGCGAAGCGTTGGTTTGGTAGCACAACTTGCCCTTTGATACCGCCAAATTCTGCTGTTTCCCCTACCGGCGATTCACCAGGTACACCAATCACATGAAGTGTCAAACTTGGGATGCCACTTGCGGCAAAGTGGCGCGATAGAAAAATCACTTCTAAAACGTTGACTCCGGCTGCTTTTGAATATCTTTTGTCAAGGTCGTCCTGCATTAAAATTCGGTCTGTGAACCACCACATGTGTGCCGGTGAAGATTCGTGCGACCAACTCGCCCCATCCTCAATTTCTGGACCTTTTACCCAACCCCCGCGGGCGAGCAGTGCATCACCTTGGATAGTTGAGGCAATGTCCGGGGTTGAGACGATTAGAAGAGTGACTTCCAGCCTTATTCCTCCTCATCCTCTGAATTCGAAAAAATTGGGTAATAGGTTGCCAAACTAAAAATTAGGCCGGATAAAAGAATCCATTCAAACAGAGCAGAGATGTAAAAGTTGCCAGTAAATGCGAACAAAATTGTGAGTTGGACGGAGAAGAATGTGACTGCTATAAGAATCCATCTCCAATGGGTTATTTTCTTGCCTCTCCAAATGATTTTTTCATCTAATTTGCTTCTAGCAGTCGTCACTAATAATGCCCAGATGATTGCACTACAAAAAACCAAAATTGCCAAAATAATGTGGGCCACTAATTTCGTATTCATCGGCGTCCAAGACAAAACGATCAGTGAAGTTCCAGCAGTAATTCCAGCGAGTAAACCAAAGTCGTTCGAAAGTGTATGAACATTTGATATGGTTGAGTTTTTGAATTGTTTAGAAGTTTCAAGTTTCAACTGGTATGATAGCCATATTAACAAAAATCCGGTAATCGAAAAACCGATTCCAAATACTATGCTTTCAGGTGGAAAAACCCCTGCAGATGAAATGAAAGGCGGCAAGCCGTCAAAAATTGCCCCATTACCTTGAAAATGAAATTGGTCAGAATGATCCATTAATTCATCACGAGGGCCGCCCCCAAGTTGCATCATAATTTGAGAAATTACTGCGGTGAGAACACCGATTTTTATCGTGAGCGACAACACTTTGGCACGAATATCTTCATTTATCTGCAAATTCAATCATCCTCAATTAATAATCTGAAAGCCTCAATATCAAACAGTGATGCTGCTGCAGACATTGCTTCTTCAACATCAAACCAGCGCGCTTCTTCAACTTCGTCGGGTTTGCAGATAATTTCGATTCCATCCTCAACATCAACCAAATAAGTGAATGAAACCCAATCGATTCCTTCGGAGTTGAAAATCCGTTCTTGAACAATGCATCTGTCAATCCCATCCTGTATTTCTCCCGCCTCTCCAAGTGGGTCGGGAAGTTTGAGTTTTACGCCAATCTCCTCAAGTAATTCTCGCTCTGCGCCGCGCCTTGGGTGTTCAGCATAATCCAAGAATCCGCCCGGTAAAGTCCAGTGGCCAGTGAAGAATCCTCGCTTCACTTTTTGCAGAAGTAGTTGGCCACTTGTGTTTCTAAGTACAACTTTAGATACAACTCTATGAAGTGTTCTATAGACGCTATCTCTGGCAACAGGGTGAACCGCAGAGTCAGAAATCAGGTTATCTTTCCAAGCCCATTCGCGAGGCCATTCTATCAGTGGTAGTGCGTGGGTGACCTCGTGTGTTTCATCGCCAAAATTGAACCGGTTCACCCGCTTAACCTGCCAAGTAAGTCCTAACTCACTTGCCTCCGAATCGGTTGGTAATCTATACAGCCATCCGTTGTGGGCATCTCGTCCTTTAACTGGGATTTGCGGGCCTTTTCCATTCTTATCAACGAGCAGCACTTTGCCATCGTGTTCGAGGTAAAGGTGCTGTTGAGCCATACTGTTGGCACAGGCGACCCCATTCTAAATCCGCCGCTTAAGTGAAATATGGTGCCAGCCTAATCGTGAGTGGCTAGAAGTAAAGAATTCCTTCAAATCCTGAAGGTAATTGTAGAATCAATATCCGAGTAGTTCGGCGAGTTGGCCTTTGTAGAAATTCGCTGACCCTTGTAAACTTTCAAGTTCAGAATCCTCAAGTTCTAACTCAATTATTCCTTCAACACCATTCTTACCTAGAGTGACAGGAACACCGATGTAAATGTCATCCAGCCCATATTGGCCAGTTAGGTAGGCTGAACAGGGCAGTAATCTCTTGCGGTCTTTGACAACCGCTTCTGCCATAATCGCCGCAGCTGAGCCAGGCGCATAGAATGCGCTGCCTCGCTCGAGTAGTTTGACTATCTCGCCACCGCCACCTGCTGTTCTCGCTGAAATTGCATCTATGGTTTCTTCGTCCAAAAGTTGAGTAATAGATATTCCACCAACAGTAGTGTATCGTGGCAGTGGTACCATGGTATCGCCATGTCCACCAAGCACCATCGCTTGCACATCTTCATTTGAGCATCCAAGTTCTTGGGCTACGAAATGTGTCATCCTTGCTGAATCTAAAATTCCAGCCTGGCCGACAACACGATTGTGTGGGAAACCTGTCACTTTCTGCATATGATAGGTCATCAAATCCAATGGATTTGTTACCATCACAATAACTGAATCAGGCGCGTGTTCGCGAATACCCGCGCCAACTTGTGAAATGATGTCAGCGTTTTTACCGATTAAATCCTCTCGACTCATACCGGGTTGTCGAGGAAATCCAGATGTAACAACGACAACATCTGCTCCCGCGATATCAGCGTAGTCAGATGTACCTGTAAGGCTACCATCATAGTTTAGAATTTGACCACCTTGACTCATATCCAATGCCTTTCCTTTGGCAAATCCTTCAAAAATGTCGAGTAAAACAATGTCACCCAACTTTTTCTGTGCTAACACAAATGCGCACGTTGCCCCAACATTCCCAGCCCCAATTACCGCAATTTTTGCTTTACCATCACTCAACAACATCACCTTGTGTGAACCATGTCGGGAGGTATGCCGTCCAAATACTAACCGCTTTGAGGGCCACTTGCCATTCTGGGCGCAGTGTAAAAAATACACTAACTATACGAGGCATACTCTTGAGCCACATTCAAGAACCTCGTGCAGGTCGCCCTTCTTGCTGAAGAATTGGCGGTGCCCTACGGGCAAGCCATTCCAGCGGGTGTGCTTGAGCATGAAATTAGGTGTTGTGAAAGAGGCAGAGGGGGAAAGCAGAGTCGCGATAGTTCCCGGTTCAATCAAAAAGTTGAACAAAATGGGTTTTGAAGTCTTAGTCGAATCTGGTGCCGGTCAATCATCTCATCATCGAGATTCAGAATATACAGACGCAGGTGCAACAGTGACAGACAGGGCTACTGCTCTGTCTGCTGATATCGTGATTTCTATTGCTATGCCAGAATTAGACGCAATGAAAGAAGGCCAAATGGTGGCTTGCGTTTCTGACCCATTTCGTAATCCTGAAAGAGTGAAGGCGGCGATTGATGCCAAAATCACTTTGTTCAGCATGGATATGATTCCTCGCCGAATTTCTAGAGCACAAGCAATGGATGTCAATAGTAGTCAAGACAATTTGGCTGGCTACAAAGCCGTGCTTACAGGCGCGGCACAAGTTCCGAAAGGGATTCCGATGATGACTACCAGTGCAGGCACAGTGAGGCCAGCCAAGTTTGTCATCATGGGTTCGGGAGTTGCTGGCTTGCAGGCGATTGCAACTGCTAAGCGATTAGGTGCAATCGTTTACGCCTCCGATGTCAGAAGGTCTGCTGCTGAACAGATTGAATCAGTCGGCGGCCGTTTCATTGAGGTAGAAGGCATGGATGATTTTGAAGATGAATCAGGATATGCTAAGCCACTCACTCCTGAGTTTATTCAGAAAGTCAATGATACAGTCTGCGAAGTAGCAGCAGATGCCGATGTCATTGTCACAACTGCGCGAATCTTTGGCAGACCTGCGCCTATCACCGTACCAGCTAGCGCTGTTGAAAATTTCAAGCCTGGCGCAGTGGTTGTTGACATGAATGCTGATGTTGGAGGCAATTGCGAACTTACAGAAGTTGGTAAAATCGTAACAACAGATAACGGGGTATCAATTGTTGGAACCCCAAATCTAGCAGGCCAATTGGCCACAACTGCTAGCATGCTCTACTCAAATAACCTCACAACATTTGTGGGTTCTCTTGTCAAGGAGGGCGAGTTAACTTTGGATTTGGAGGACGATATTTTGGTCGGTTCTCCGGAGGGTAATGACTTCCACATCCCAGGAATGGGCGGTGTGCTCATCTGTACTGGTGGGTCGATGCACGAAAAACAGACCCGTCTTGGGGAGGTGGTTGAATGAGTCTAACATTAGCAGCACTTATCGGCAGCATCACAGTCTTTGTATTGGCGATTTTCCTCGGTTTTGAACTCATCAGTAAAGTACCTGCAACACTGCATACACCGCTTATGTCTGGCGCCAATGCAATATCAGGAATCACTATTGTTGGCGCTTTATTTTTGTCTAATTCCGCTTTCAATAATGGCAATGCTGGAACTGCTGCATGGCTTGCATTCGCGGCATTAGTGCTTGCAACTATCAACTGTGTTGGTGGATTCATGGTTACTAACAAGATGTTGCAAATGATTGCTGGGAAGCGCAAAAAGAAGGGAGGTGCTTAGAATGGTTGATCCAGTAGTTTGGGATATTGGCTATCTAGTCTCAGCCGCGCTTTTCATCATGGGCATCAAGAAATTGTCAAGCCCACGAACCGCTCCCGATGGCAACCGAATGGGAGCCTTTGGAATGTTCTTAGCGGTGCTAGTAACACTAGCCAAGATGTACAGTGAAGGTTTCATCGGATTAGAATTGATAGTTGGCGGATTAGCCCTCGGCTCACTCATCGGTGTTTGGATGGCAGTCCGCGTCGAAATGACCGGCATGCCCGAACTTGTGGCACTTTTCAACGGGTTTGGCGGGGCCGCATCTGCACTTGTCGGATTGTCCGAAGTTTTGGGCCGTTTACAGACTCCCGAAAATGTACCTCCTCCAGGTGTCGAACTCTACGCAATTTGGGTGGCGGTTGGGCTTTCTGGCTTGGTCGGCTGGCTCACTCTGACAGGTAGTTTGATGGCAATGGGCAAGTTGATGGGTGGGTTCTACATTCCTCTCACAAAGAAGGATTCACGCGGTCGAAGAAAGTGGGTAAGTTTCCCCACTTGGGGTCCTCCATGGTTGAATATTTTCAAGGTTGGACTGTTGATTACTTCTCTCGTTTTGATTGTCTTGACGATTTGCGAGCCAACAAATACTGACTACATCTATGGCTTAGTTGCATCATCTTGTTTGCTTGGAATCTTGTTTGTTTTACCAATCGGTGGCGCTGATATGCCGGTGGTTGTGAGTTTGCTTAACTCACTTTCAGGAATTGCTGCTGCTTTCACCGGCTTTGTGATTGGTAACAATGTGCTGATTATTGCCGGCTCAATGGTTGGGGCGGCTGGATTAATTCTAACTTTCATTATGTGTAAAGCAATGAATCGAACTTTGACCGCGGTCTTATTCAAGTCGTTTGGCGGAGGCGGTCGCGAAACCGTCACCCGCACTAAAGTTGGCAGTGACCCAGAAGAAGTCGCAATGGTTTGTGATGGGATTGAATCTTGTATCATTATTCCGGGATATGGAATGGCTGTTTCTCAGGCTCAACACGCAGTCAAGGAATTTGCTGATTTGATGGAATCCCAAGATGTTGACGTCAAATACGGAATACATCCAGTGGCTGGAAGAATGCCTGGCCACATGAATGTCTTACTAGCAGAAGCTAACGTACCGTATGAGCAATTAATTGAGATGGATGATATCAATTCAGAATTGCCAGAATGTGATGTCGCTCTTGTGATTGGTGCTAATGACACTGTCAATCCGGTGGCTCGCACGGGGGAGGGTCCTCTAGGAGGGATGCCAATTATTGATGCAGACAAGGCACGGGTTGTCGTGGTTATCAAGCGCAGCCTAAATGTCGGATATGCAGGGGTTGACAACGACTTGTTTTTCGAAGATAAAACCATGATGTTGTTTGGCGATGGCAAGAAGATGATGAACGAATTAAACTCGGCTTTGAAAGACCTTTAACCAAACTCTCCAATCTAATCCAGTATAGTTGTGACGTGGGCTCCCCTAAGGGGGAGCCAGCAAGTAACCGTTATGAAGCGCCCACAGGTCGAGGATAAACACAGGTGTGGCCATGCGTGCATATGCAACTCGTTCACTACTCGTGATTTCCCTCGTATTACTGCTCACAGCACAAGTTTTGGCATCCTCAGGCGGACCCCCTGAATTGAATATGAATGGGGAATCAACTGTGCTTAACGGCTGTAACTGCCATGGGTCGGCAGCACCTTCCGCTGCCTCAGGTCCCTCTGCAGATGTTGTGGTATCTGTTTCTGGCGTGCCTTCAGCCTATCAGGTTGACACAGCGTATAATCTCACAATCAAAGTTGAACATTCATCAAACACAGCAGGCGGTTTCCTTCTTTCATCGAATAGTGAAGGCACATTTTCATGGGCAGACGGGGTCGATGTTAGGCCTGCTGAAGGCAATGAAGACCCTGAGTCCTCATCTTCAACAAGTGGAAACATATCTCATTCAGACACAACAGATCCCGCAGAATGGACAATCGCTTGGACCGCTCCTTCTAGCGATATTGGTGATGTCACATTTTACTTGGCAGGTAATTCAGTAGATGGCCATGGCTCAAATGATGATGCAGATTCATGGAATCTTCTCTCCTTCACAATCAACTCACCATCTAGTACTTCGGCTCAGGAAGATTTGGCTACTAGGGTAATTAGCGTTGGTGACTATCAGAGTCTTTTCGTTAGCGAGCCTGACCCTGCCGCGCTTGAACATGAAAGACAATTAAAACTGGCAGAGAGTGTGTTTACAACTGGTAATACCCTTTTCTTTTCTTCATTATGCGTTCTTTTAGTTGCAGCATTATTCCAGCGTGAAATCCTTGAGCGTCAGAGTGGAGACGGTCCGTCACATTTGGCAAAAGACCTCGCTTATCCTGAAGGATTGAAAAGAGGCCTAATTTCGGCTGTGATGTTTATTATTGGCTTGAATTGGTTAGCAAACGACGCACCAGCTTATCTTTCCGCCCCAGCAATTTTCTGCGGTTTTTGGGCCGCCTATGGAGTCTACCGGACAGTTCTTTCAGCAAGAGCAGAACCGGTAGTGAAGGATATCCTCTGAGGTGATTATTTTGGACGGGGTTGTCCCCACCGATTCGTCTCAACATTTGATGGATCATCTAGCCGAAGCAAGCAAAAGAATTCAGCGTCTTGTGTTCGCGTTTTTGCTAGTAGCAATTATCTGGGCATTTGTAATTGATGATATGTTTGCTTGGTGGCTAGCGAGAATCCCGCTTGCAGAAGGCGCGGGTTCTCTAACGATATACAGCCCTTACGCGTGGCTTGACACTAAGTGGACAGCAGTTGGTTTGCTGGCTATTTGGACGACCTTACCTTGGGCCGCTTTAGAGTTGTGGAAGTTTGCAGAACCCGGTTTGCTACAACGCGAAAAAGCATGGCTTGGCACAATGATTCCAACCGGCGTTTTGGGTGGTTCAGTGTTAGTTATTTGGGGTTGGGCTTGGGGTTTCCCTCGGCTCGTTGAGATGGCTAATACTGCTGGGATGATTGATGGTGTAGGGGCTCATTATGATGTGGTTTCACTTTTCGCAATGGCGCTTGCCCTTACCTGGTTTGTTTTACTATTATTCCTTCAGTCACTAGGTCTAACTGTTGGAAGAGGACTTGATTTAATCACAGAGGACCCGCTAGATTCTTTGCGATTGCGCTTACATTTTGTTTCGGTGACAATTCTGTATATTGTCACACCTCCTGCACTTCAAGGTTTATTTTTGGCGGCAGCATTGACGCTAATTTTTGCCAGTGAATTCATTGCTAATCTTTCACCATTATCAAGTCGTACACGCGGCCGTAAATCGAAGACGATTTTTGATTCAGAAGGAGGCGAGAGAAGAGTATTACTGGTTGATTGTGCTTGTGTGGATGTTTGTCCACGATTGAATCAAGAGCAATTAGGAAAAAATATTGGAATGATGTTAGCGAACGCTATTTGCCTGAACCCTGGCGAAGTGGGGCATCTTTGTGAAAGAGTAGCCCGAGAGCAAATTACTGATGTGGTCATCGGTGGTTGTGATGGTTCTCCTACCCCAGGAGGTATGAAGCGTTCTTTGGCGGCTATGAATTGTTCACTTTCTGGCTTGAATAGGTTATCAACAACAATTCATGGAAATTCGGCCACACCAGAATACATTGAGTTGGCTAACCGTCTTGACCTTGCTAGAGCATCTCGTCCGTGGTCTAAATCGGCTCAATCCCGTGCTCAATTTAAGGAAATTCAACGACAAGATTTGCCCGCTAATCTCATTTCATCTTCGACGAGTATTCAACCATGGGGGCTTAGGTTACAAGAAAATGACATATGGGTCCATAATGGAATCAAACTTACTGACCAAATTGATATTCAAATGATTGATTAGACGAATATAACTTGAATACATGATAGCGTATCATTCAATACACACGCGGTGGAGCGCTTAACTATGAGGCCAATCATCGCAATCCCTCTTGCGGCAATGATTTTACTCGCTGGGTGGTATGTAAGTGAAGACCCAACAAGGATTGGTCCTTTCTTTGATTACCTCGATGATTTTACTCAAGAAATAGAAAATACAGCACCCAGTGTTCAAATGCAAACCGAAGAGCGTTGGTTGGTAGTAGTAGTTGATTTCCCGAACGCTCCTGAGACTGGATTTAGGAATGTTGAGAAGGCACAGACTTTGCTGACTGGAATAAACGGCGCCGATGATTACATTTCGGAGGCTACAGGTGGCGCCACAACACTATCTGTGACAATAGTGCCTACGGTGTATCATGCTCAGAATTCTGATTCATACTGGGGTCAAGATGAGGGCGATGTTAGGGATGTAGGACAGGATGGCTCCGACGGCCCAGGCGGTTTAGCCTCATCAGTTATCATAAATTCACTCTCAGGCGTCGACCTCTCCCAATTTGACCTAGATTCCGATGGCTGGATTGACCGATTTCTCATTATTCACACCGCCGAGGTACAGGAAGATAGCGGCGGCAGTGGAAGCATCTGGAGCCATTATGGACCACTCGCAGCAATGGTAGAGGTAGATGGATACAAATTTGATCACTACACTATAGCAGGTTTTGATTCAGGCTTTGGCACAATCGTCCATGAAATGCTCCACCAAATGGGCGCACTTGACTTGTACGATGTCCATGGTCAAGGTACTGGTGAAGATTGGAACGGCCTAGGTGATTGGGATGTTATGGCAAGCGGAAATTGGAATGGCGTAAATGGGCGCACTCCTGCTTTACCATCTCTAGCCACTCTAGATTTAATTGGGGTTAACCGAGCAACCGAGATATCTCTCAATAACCCTGGCGAGACACAAAATTATGTGCTCAGCCCTATGTCTTCATCTGGTTCGGGCCTGTACATACAAATATCTCCTAGTGAACGAGTGTGGATGGCTTACAGAGGCTCTAATGGCTTTGATAGCGAACTGCCGGGTCATGGGTTATTGGTCACTGTTCAAGATACATCAGTAGGTGACAGTGCGCAGAATTTAATCAATACAAATCCAGATATTCCTTGGCTGTATGTATTAGAAGCAGATGGTGATAATGGCCTTCTTGCTGGCAACGACCAAGGCAGTTCAGGTGATACTTTCACAACTGGTGGCAAGTTTGGTGCCGAGGGTCGTATTTTGATAGACCATTATGGTCGCCAAGTCAATTGGGTGGTTGAGGTAACTGAATTTGACTCAGGTTCTCTTTCTCTCACAATATCTACTTCTGGCGCTCCTAGTTTTGAGGTACTCCCTCCACACCATCCTATTCAATTATTGAAAAACGAAGATTTGATAATTTCAGTCAATTCTTCAACTGCTTGTACATTAGGGATTAATTTGAATTCAAGCGATGGTAGAACCTTGTCAATTGTTGAGAACACACCTATATCGGTTGGTGAGTCAGTGGTCCGAACTCTACGCTGGGATAGCCCAGGGATAGTTGGTGGTGAAGCACGTTTGACAGGTCAATTTACTTGCGGTTCCTCTCCTGACCAACAGGTGAGTATCGATTTCCATACTATTGGATTACGCCTTGTAAATAGCGAATACAACAGTGATATTTCATCTGATGATGATGGCTTTGTAAATGTGCCATTGGAGTTCAGTGGCTTAGGCCAACAAGTTTGGGAGGTTAGGTTGGAGGGTCCGATTGATAGGATTGCGTCAACCGCTCCGACTCAAAACTTAGGTGATGGGTCAAAGGTAAATCTCACAATATCTCCAAATGGGCTATTGGTGCCAGGGATGGTGGCACGGGGTGAAATTGTTTTACGAGATTCTCAAGGTTTAGAGCAAAGAATTGAGGTTATACTCACGGCTGAACAGTTTGAACAAGGTGGGGAACTAGTTCGATTTTTCTCCGACCCAGCGAATTTGATTATTACGATGGCCGGATTAATAGCATTGTCAATATTACTAGGGATGAGGAAGAGAAAATCTCCCCAATCAAAGATTCGAGAGGCAGGAAGGCAAGAAGCGATGAATCACTTGAAAACGGTTGGTCACGATGGGCCGTCTCCTTTGCAGCAGTCACAATTTTCTGCACAGCCACAGACAATGACTCAACAGGAGACTCATCAACAAAATGTGCAGGCTGAAAGTCACTTATCGGAATTACTTGAAGTTGAAAAGGGCCAGCCTCGGCCAGAGAGTATTTCTGACGGGGTGGCTAAATTCACAGGCCCAGAAAGACCTAGTTCCCAACCTTCTAAGAAACCAAAGGTTGGTATTACCCACGATCCAAACGAGATACCAGATTTGGATGATTTGTTATAGTCTATAGGAATTATTCCTCAATTTATTGTGGTTTATAATTGGCTTTCATTGATTTTTTCTGATGCCACATAAAGCCGACAACCTCAGTATATCGGACACCCTCCGCGTAACAATGCGAAAGGTAGCGGGCATCTTACTGGTTCTACTGATGCTAGGGCCTGGGATAGTTGGTTGTTTGCAATCTTCTGAAATAGCATCATCAGACCCTATTCCTGAGCCATTTACTAGAAGATGAGCCTGAGTACGAGCCTGAACCCGAGCCATTAGACAGAAATTTTGACCACGATGGCGATGGTTTCACTACAGGTTGGGAATTAGATAATGGCTGGGACCCTGAGGACATAAATTCCTCACCGGCTTGCAACTCATTCCGCGAACTTTGCCGTAGAGGTGTGAATGAAACAGTCTGGGCAACAACTCACAATTCACATGCATCTTATGATCGTAATCACAACATCTTGAGTGGCAGCCAGCGAAGCAATATCACGGCCCAAATGCAAGGCGGTATCCGCGTCATCAATCTTGATGTACACGAATACAATAACCAATCAATGCTGTGTCATGGAGGCTATGACTATCCGCTTCACCCTTGTTTTATTAGCGGAAATTGGCCTTTAGAGGATGCTTTCCTTGAGGTAGTATCATTTCTTGAGAACAACTCATTCGCAATTCTAATCATCACCATAGAGAGTTATGTGACGGCTCAGGATTTAGCAAATGCTTCTGATTCAACCCAACTAACACCCTATTTCCACAGCCAAGAATTAGGTTCTCAATGGCCTACTTTGGCCACCCTCATTGAATCGGGTAACAGAGTTATTTTGTTCAGCCAAGACCGTCCAGAGGTTGACATTTCGTGGTACCACTATGATGGGGATTACATGGCAAAAACACACTGGGCATACAACGACTCGGCGTATTTCACCTGTGAACTAACCCGTGGCAATGTCTCAAGTCCATTACGTTGGCTTGATCATTTTGTGTCTGACCCATTATCGTCTGAGTCTGCTTCAAACGCTACCAATCAAGTTCCTGTTGTAGTTGAACGGGCAAACAATTGCACGCAGCAGTGGGGCCAGATTCCTAACTTTATTGCAGTAGATTTTTGGGGTCAAGGGGACATTGTGTTAGCCGTTGAAACCCTAAACGGTTTGTAACGATAAATTGCTAATTCATCAGTGGCGAAATCCAGACCATCTGCCTTCGGAAGGAGGTCTTTGAAGAGCAAGGTAACACCACTTATCGTCAATTTGGAATCCACATAACCAAGTTTTGTGTACCCCATTAGCGAGTCGTGCTGCTAGGCAAGCTTGAGCCCAATCATGAGGTGCTAACCATTCGGGTTGTAGTAACCAAGGCGCATGCTCCTCTCCTACTGAAAGTTCGTAAAGTCGCCAACGTGTGCCATATTTGAATCCTGAACGAGGGAGAAGTTTTCTGGCTAAAATATCTCTCAGCAAAGAGATGCTTCCATTTTCATCTGCAGCATCTTCTAAGATTCTGACTTCATCTTCGTCCAGCCACTTGCCCTCTGGAAGAGGTGTGCCAATTTGTTCGGGTAGTTCAATATCCCGTGGCATAAATGCACCATCCCATCGGCCACCAACCAAACTAGTTTCAGACTCGATAAGTCCATCCAATTCAATTTCTGGCAAAGCCCCTGCGGGTTCTGCTGGATTTACTCTGTATGTAGTCACACCCATCTCTTCGTCAACAATGAGTACTTCGGCTATTCTGCCAAGTGCTGTTACTTCTGCTGCCCAACCGTACAGAGTATTCCACTGAATGGGTTCAAAATCTCTTACCCAAATAACTTCGGCAGCCGCCAAACCAGTTTTGAGATTCGAAGAGCGTGACCAGCGTAGTGCCCAACTACCCTCAGAAACAATTGTTTTTGGAGAAACCTTAGAAACATTATTTGCTAAAATAACCTGTTCACCAGGCACCCTCATTGCTTCAATTGCAGCAGTTTCATGCAACAATTCTGCGGATTCAACTAATTGTTCCTCTAACCAATTTTCACCAATCTCAAGATGTCTGTGCCGCTTACAAAAAAGAACTTCACAAGGTTGCAACAATAATTCATTTTTTGGAAGTGGAATCCCGATACTGGATTTATCAAAAAGTCTCTGCGCAGCAGGTCCTGAAAGCACCCAACCATCAGAATTTTGCACGCACGGGCCAATGGTCCTACCCTTCGCCGGCCCACTATCCATAACCCTCCCTCGCGCCTTTGTGACTTGAGTTATTCGCAATTTCCCTCCGCCACATTTGATAGGATAGTCCCACTCACGCCATTTGATTCACGTGAGTAGCCCAGGTAAACTCAGCGACTTCACCGTCGAGCAAAGAGTGCTAATTCATCTATTTGAGCACCCCAAGAAACGATCGCAATGGGAGGGCAAGCAGGAGCAAACTCAAGCAGGAATTAGTGGCGCCGTAGGAATTGCTAGGAAGCATCTTCCTCGAACATTGAAATCTTTGATGGCACAGGATTTGGTTGAAGTTGAAACACGTCATGTTACCGGTTCAAAACAACGTTGTAGGATCTACTTTCTGACACCTGTTGGTATTTCTGCCGCTGAACAGATGCGCCAAGGATTAGCCTCCCGCGAGATTTCTACTGACCAAGGTCAAACCACTTTGGGTAAATTTGCAGGCCATGATATCCCATATCTTCATGTGTTAAGTCATCTTACTTCTGAAAACTATTACGATGCTTCAATGCATGATTTCGAAGCCGAAGAGGACACACCCTCAGTTGAACTGTACCGCAAGATTTTGCACCGTGCTTGGAATGATGGACAGATTACCGATGATGAAAGAGGAATGTTGGATGATATTTCATTACATCTAGGTCTTGAGCCAGATATTGTTGACAAGATAGAATCTGAAGTCTCTTCTGAGAGAGTAGAATCTTCTGAACATCAAACAGTTACTTTCCTTGAAGTGTTGGAAGTTGCTTGGCAGGATGGCTTTATTTCCGATGAAGAACAAGCAATGTTAGATTCACTCGCCCGCTCACTCGGTCTTGATGCCGAATACATTGCAAAAGTGCAATTAGAGTGGATTATTCTACATTCGTAAATAGGTGGGTTGATTTGGCGTCGGCCTTTCGGCCAGTTTGAAAGGGGTTGGACCAGTGCTAGACGAAGTAGTGCAAAACGAGATTGACCTGCTACGGTCGCTTCACGAAATGGTTGTAAATCCTGAAGAAAAACCCGTTCTTTTGTTGGGTGACGTAATTCTTGACCGCTACTTCCACGGTTGGGCGAATCATCTCAATTCATTTGCTCCGGTTCCAGTGGTGAAGGTAATCAACAAATCTGAGAGTGCAGGTGCTGCTGCCCACATCGCTAGAGGATTGGTTAATCTAGGAATGAATGTCAGATTTTTCTGCATTCTTGGCGGAGATGAAAATGGTCAAATTATCGCCCAGCAATTACATGAAGAGATGGTGGATACTTCCGATATTAGAATCGCCGCTCACCTCTCAACGGTTGCAAAAACTAGAATTTACGGTTCGCGGGAAAGTTTGATTGACCGAAATCAATTAATTCTACAGTTTGATGAAGAATCTAGTGAAGAGTATCCTGAAGGAGTTATTGATAAATTGACAAAGGCGGCCTGCAAGGCTCTGCCTGGTTCTTGTGCTGTTGTGCTAAGCGATTATGGTAAAGGTGTAGTCAGTGATGCTGGCGCCGCTGAAGTCATCGCTGCTGCTAAGGCGGCAGAAGTCCCCGTAATCTGTGACCCCAAACTAACTGGCTTACACCGAACAGTTGGTGCTACTGTAGCAATGTTCGAAATACGGGGTTTGGAATTGCTACGAAGGCGTAGCAATCTCCCTGATGCCGAATCAACTGCAGCCCACTTCATTGAAGAACACGATTGGCAAGGCATGTTAGTCTTAGGGGGTGAACATGGTACAACCTTGTATCAGAAAGATGAGGACCCACTTTTCTTGCCATGCTTAATTGAAGTTCCACAACAACTCATTGGATTGCATGATGCCGCTGCAACTGCACTCGCTTGTGCCTTGGGTGCGGGTAGAACTCTTGCTGAAGGTGCAAGATTGGCTAACGCCGCATGTGAATGCGTGTTATCAGCGGAAACCAGCCGTGTTGTACTTGACCGCAAGAAATTAATGACCCGTCTCGATGAATTATCATGGCACTTCCAGATTTCAGACCGCTAAGGTGAATTAAATGAATTCCTCAACATTGAGGTTGCAGCATATAACGAAAAACCAAAACTCGGTGGGCATGATATGAGTTGGTGGATAATGCCGACAACTGCTGATGTGGGAATACGCGCATTTGCGTTAACAAAAGAATCAGCCATTCAAGAGGTTACATTGGGAATGCAATCAATTCTGTTATCCGAAAAAGGTGAGCAAGAACTGCAAGGTCTCGCAAGACATACCGGGGAATGGGCTGTGGAGATGGCCAATAGTTTGGATAATACCATGGTTGCATGGCTTGAAGAAGTACTTTACCAAGGTGAAGTTGAAGGGCGGTGGTTGGTTGACTCGCAGGTTCAGTTAACTGAAGAATCCCTCAATTCTCAAGTTTCATTTGTTAATGCTGATGAGGTCGAAAGAGAGGTTGAAATCAAAGCAGTAACTCGCCATGAACTCATTCTATTTGAAGTTCCATCAGGTATTGAATTTCCTGGCGTTGAGCCAGATATCCCTACTTTCGAAGGTCCCGGATGGGTTGCCCAAGTTATCTTTGATATCTGAATATGAAAAAGTGGGCGCGCCCGAGGTGGACGCTCGTTACCGCTTCCGAAAATGCCTCCGTCTTCTCAACCCCGGTACCCCAAGGCACCCAAGGTTCCGGGTTGGGCTGCTCCATTCCTGGCCTCACCTGATTCCCCGGCTAGAGGTGTTAGCAGATTCCCTCCGGAATCTGTTCTTCCAACCTGAGTCACTTGGGGGCGAGGTATCAACGTCCACGGTTGCTTCGTACACGGCTCGTCTGCGCCGCCCCCGGGCTTCGGATCACCAGTTGCGATTTGTGATATAGGGAACGCCAACTCCCCTCCTAGCCCAGTCAACCGGCGATGGTTAGCCCATTTGAACCTCACGCTAATGTAGTGAGGTGAGTGACACTGTGTTCACTCGGCTTCGTATTTGGATGGGCAACCAGTGATGATCTCATCTGCACTAAGAGTCCATTCTCCGGCATGTTTACTCAAAATTCCTTTGATAGCAACGACTCTTCCCTCTTCAAATGCGGGTGGGATTGCAACTCCAGCCGCATCAATTGTAAGATTATGTGAATTACCGCTAATTAAGAAGGTTCGATTTACTGAATCAAAAGAACCAACAGCAACGGTACCTCGTAAATGTAAATCACCATTATCAAATTGAGAAGGGGAATCCATTACTTCGTCGACACTATACTGAATTGCCGGCTCATTGCCGACCATTACTAGGGCCAATGAAACTACAACGAAAAGACCGATGATGCCTAGACGGGCTCGTCGACTTAGTGCCATAATTCACCCAGTGAGCGCATCCTCAATAAATCTGACCGCTAAGCATGATGTTGGCCAAAGTCACTTTGCTGTAGCAACCAATCACCTTCCATCACTGGTCCTTGGCGGCAAGTTAAACGGTCACCAACCATACATAATCCACAAACAGCAATGGCACAAGGCAGGTACCTTTCCATCGCCGCATAACAAACAATGCCTGCTTCAACAGCCATCGCAAGTACGGGTTTCATCATTGGTTCGGGGCCACAAGTAAGGAGTGTGCAATTTTCAGAGTCGAGCGTTTTGAGAAGTTCTTCAAGAGGTTGTGTTGGATAACCCTGAATTCCCTGTGTTCCGTCGTCGGTGGTAATCGTAAGTGAGTCACTAAGGGCCTCCATTCGCTGTACATAGTGTGCTTCACTAGCATTTCTAAAACCCATGATAGTGTGTATTTCCAGACGGTTTCCGAGTTTATTCCTCGCCTCTCTAGCCATCATATGCATTGGTGTTGAGCCAATCCCTCCTGAAACTAGAATCAGTGTACTTCCTGATTTTGGGTTTGGGAAAGTTGTGCCAAATGGCCCCCTAATCGCCAACCAATCTCCGATTGACATACGAGTTAACTCACCGCTTTGGCGGCCCAAGTCTTTGATTGTAAATCCCATTAGTGTGTTGCCAACCTTTCCTTCGTCGGCGGCAATGCTTTCATCAATTCCAGCCCGGTCAATTTTGATGTCTCCAACGCTGTATGGCTTTTCAGAGTTGAAATTTGTTTTACTCATGCCACCTTCTGCATCGTAAGGATTCCAGCACATGAAGAATTGTCCCGCTTTGTAAGAAGTAGCCAATTCTGCGGGGACTTGTAGCCAAACTGTCACGACGCTTTCTGCTTCGTGGTCAATCTCCATGACTGGCAAAGGGATTGGTGCTAATATTTTGCCAGATTCACTGAACTCTCTTGCCAGTCTTTCACAACAATTATCTGCTAATTTTTGTAAGTCAAAGCCATCATCTCTTGCCTGTGGTGATGTTGAAAGGGTCAATTCAAACCCTCCATTGAGTCAAGGGCAATTCCTCTCATACTCTCAATATCAGGATAGCCTTGCACATCCATGAATTCGGTCAATTCGTTTTCTATCTGTTCGAAAACATCTGCATCGCCATAAATGAGTGCACTGCCGATTTGAACTGCTGTGGCACCAAGCATGATGAAGCGAGCAACATCTAGACCAGTTGTGATTCCACCCATCGCTAGAATCGGTGCGTTGGGGATTTCTCCTCGTCGCATGGCTAGCGCAACCTCTGCTACCTTTCGTTGGGCGATAGGACGAATCGAAGGTCCTGACATCCCACACAGTAGATTACCGATAATTGGACGGCCAGCATATGGGTCAACTTCCAGAGCTGACACCGTGTTGATGAGGGAAACACCGTCTGCACCCGCTTCTAAGGCCGCTCCTGCCTCAGTTGAGACTTGAGCGGTGTTCGGGGTCAGTTTGGCATAAACAGGGATTTCTACAGCCTGTTTTACGGCCGAAATATATTCTTTGATTAGTTCAGGTTGTTGTCCCACAATCAGGTCACGACTTCCTGGTTTGGCGTGAGGGCAGGACAAATTCAACTCCAAAGCGGTTGCCCCTGCCGCCTCGATTTTCTTGGCAATTTCTGCAACCGATTCTGCATCAGGCCCAAAAATGGAAACCAACAAAGGTTTAGAAAACTCATTTTCGGATAACATTTCAGTAAAGGATTCAACACCGGGGTTAGGAAGTCCCATCGCATTAAGAACAACTGAATCAGTTGATTCAACACAAACAGGTCCAGGATATATTTCTCTGGCAACAGGACCAATACTCTTCGAGACTAATCCGCCACATCGACTGGCTGCCACTCGATGTAAAGCCGCGGCGGTGCCACCTTGGACGCCGCTTGCCAACATCAATGGGTTTGCTAAAGCCAATCCGGGCACTTCCACGCCGAGTTCCGCCATCTTGCTCAATAGGGCGGCTCAGCCGGCACTCTTCAAGCGTTGCGACTCATCGGCGTACATATGGCGGCTAGGGCGGGCTCACTTGGGGAAGCGGCACGCCGACTCCTAAAGTGTGAAAATGCACGTCTAGTGGTCCCAATAGAGATTATCTCAGAGGCACAGACACTGGCTTTGAAAATTAGTGATGAGTTACCAAGTATTGTTCACGAGCCAAAAGTGGAACTTGGGGCTGAGGAAAACACAATTCGCATTTGGTCAGCAAATGGACCCCTTGTTGCTTTGGGGGGATCTGTTCAAAATCTTGACATTGTTTGGGTGCCAATCGGCCGTGATGAATTAGAGAATGTTTGGCGGAGGTTTGAACAAATGGTTTCAGACTTATTGTCAGCAGGATATCCTGGTTGTATTGATTGTGCTGGGCCGGCTGCAACTGAACCTTGGGATGAAGCAAAAAGCCGATTAGGATTTTGAACTCGGCTCAGAAAAAATGAAAATTCACGGTTTGGCTCGGGGAACTACGTTCCCCTGTGGGGGTTAATCCCTCCCAGCCTTCAACATGGTTTATCTAGGGTCGGGAAGGCGGGCAGAATTCGGATGCGGACTGAGTCGTTGGCGAACACAATTACCCATCGACGATTTCCTCGCTCGCGAGCGCACGTACGCGAAGCGACTTCAATAAGGTACCTTGTTGAAGGCATAAAATGTGCCTGGAGGAGTATCCATGAAAATGTTAATAGTTGAATCAAAAGCCAAAGCGAAAACCATACAGAAATATCTCGGTAAAACCTACTTGGTACGGGCCTGTATGGGGCACGTTCAAGATTTGCCAACAGGTAAACATAAGGACGCGCGCAAAGCAATGTGGGCATCAAAAGAGGACAGCCTACCACAACCGCCTTGGCATTTTACCCCACGGGCGAAAAAAACCGTTGATATGCTTCAAAATGATGCTAGCAAAGCAAATGTTGATGAAATTCTACTTGCAACTGACCCTGACCGCGAGGGGGAATTCATCGCCTGGCGTCTTAGTGAACTACTAGGTGATATTGCACCTTGTCGAAGAATTGTTTTCCAAGAAATCACTATGCCAGCAATAGAAGAAGCAATAGCTGCAGCATCTGAGATTGATATCAATTTAGTAGATGCTGCGAAAGTAAGAAGATTCATGGATAGATTGGTGGGTTACCGAACTTCAAAATTTGCCCGTTCCTGGCGCTTGAAATCAATGGGTCGCGTCCAGACACCGACTCTTGGATTTGTAGTTGATAAAGAATTGGAAAGAGAAGCATTCGTGCCAACTCCTTACTTTGCAGTTAAAACAGATGCTCAAAGTATAAATTTCAATGCCAAATTTCATGAATCTGGTGAAAAAGACGCATGGCGTGACCAAGAAGGTAAATTTGATTCGAGCCGAACAAATGACGAGACTCTAGCTAAATCAGCCTACGATTCTCTAGTGTCTGAAGATAATATAAAAATCACTAACAATAAATCCTCAACATACACGAGGAGGGCTCAGCCACCTTTTACCACCGATGCACTTCTACAGTCTGCGGGTAGTAGATGGGGAAGTTGGACACCTAAGAGAACAATGAGAGTGGCCAGCGAGTTGTATAACGCCGGCCATATCACATACATCCGAACAGATTCAACCCGCACCAGTGGGGCCGCACGAACGTTAATCAAAGAATTAATTGAAAAAAGATGGGGTGGCGACCACATAGGCGCGGGCGTGTTAGGTAAGCAAGATGACAGTGCCCAAGATGCGCACGAAGCCATTCGCCCAACAAGGCCTGATGTACTTGCACCTGAGGGCATCGGCAATGATGAGTTACAACTCTATCAACTGGTTTGGGCTCGGTTTACTGCTAGTCAAATGAATAATTCAGAGTATCAGCGGCGCTCATTGATTGCTGAGGTTAAAGGATTTTCAAAGACACTGACTGGCACTTATTCATGGCGTACCCATCCGGGATGGGAAGCCGCATTTGAGAACATTGCAACATCTCATCCAAAAACATCTGAACCAAGTTTCAACATTGATGAAGGCTCAACTTTGCAGATTGATAAGAATGATGACAGCCCTTCCTATATTGAAGATGAGACCAAGCCACCTCGCAGATATCGTCAACACAGTCTAGTAGCAGTAATGAAAGATGCTGGTATTGGTCGACCCTCAACCTATGCCACTACAATTGCTAAATTATTGGATCGGAAGTATATCACTGACGAAAGTGGTTCACTAATTCCAACGGATGAGGGCCGTCTGTGTTGGTTAGAAGTCGCTCCAATGTATACTAGTCAAGATGGGGAAACTAATATTTCATTCTTATTTTCATCTGAGTTTACTGCAGATATGGAGGAAAGGCTTGATGCTATTGAAGTTGGTAAAAGAGGCGCCCCATCAGTTTGGAATGGATTTACGGTGCATTTCCGAGCACTTCACACTGCTGCGCAAGATATTCGTCGTTCGAAACCGACGCCTAATCAGATGAATAAGTTCAAACAATTAACAGTTAAAATGGCAGCGTCTGAAATCGCCGAACACCTCAGTAACCGAGAGCCTGAAAGCCTTACAGGTTCAGAAATGAGTGATGTCATCAAAGCAGTTCTAGAGTTAGGTTCACCTCCAGCCACTGAAAAGCAAGCAAAATTCGTCATCTCACTAGTTGATGATATTGAAGGCCTTGAACTCGATGAGGCCCTAGCGACGGTGAAATTAGAAGATATAGATGACATGACAATGGAACATGCAAGCGAATTGATCAATACTCTCATTGAGAAGAGGGATGAAATCCCGCGTCCGGCAAGTGATAAACAACTCAATTTGATTAAGAAGAAAATAGAACAATTGGAAACCACTGAAGCAGATGTTTGTAAATTAGTTGGGGCAGAATCGATGGAAGAACTAACTGGTGGTCGCAAAGGTACTGCTAGCACACTCATCACTGAACTCATCAACAAAACTGGTGGACCTCGGCGCGGAAGAGGTAAAAAACGTGGTGCAAAGGGAAAAAAGAAGTAAAATCCTGAAAATTTATGAATTGCCGAGTGGCAAACTACGATAGAGGTCACCACCTCGCGTTAATCAATGTCTAGGCATCGAGTTGATGTTCTCATAGTCGGTGCTGGGCCAGTTGGCGGATATTTAGCCGAAAAATTGGCGTCATCCGGGCTTGGCGTACTTCTTCTTGAAGAACACAAAGAGGTAGGTAGACCCTTCCAATGTGCTGGTTTAGTCAACCCTGATGCGATGGAGAAAGTTGGTCTTGAGTCAACCATTCTTACCTCAGTTTGGGGTGCTAGAATCCATAGTCCAAAAGGAACCTGCGTAGAAGTTGGTGAACCTGGCAAAATTAAAACTCACGTGGTTTGCCGTAAATTGTTTGATGAAGGAGTTGTGGCAAAAGCCTTAGACAAAGGGTCTGATATGTGGTTGGATTCTCGTCCAGTTTCCGCTGAGGTATCTAAAGATAATATTGTTGTCATAGTTGACAAAGGAGGCCAAACTGTTGAGGTTGAAGCATCGCTTTTATGCGGGGCCGATGGTGCACATTCTTGGGTTCGACGTTACTTCAAAATGGGGCGCCCAAAAGAATTGATGATAGGTTTTCAGGCTGAATTGGTCGGTTATTCGGGAGCCGAAGGGCGCCTTGACATGTTCACAGGTGAAGAGGTTGCTCCAGGCCTTTTCGCATGGGCAATTCCTAGTGGCAGGAGTTGGCGAATTGGGGTTTGGTCTCGTGCAGATGACTTGAAAGGGCGAAGTTGTGAGCAACTATACGAAACTCTGCTCACTCATCCGATCTGGAAAGAGAGATTTGCGGGCGCTAAAGAAGTTGCAAGGTATTGCGGCCCTCTTCCTTGTGGCATTGTTGCCCATCCAGTTAAAGAGCGAGTTGCTCTTTTTGGTGACGCCGTCGGATTGTGCAAACCGACAACCGGCGGGGGTATAGGAAAAGCCTTTCAACAAATTGATGAAATGGCTGATGGCCTAATCAAAGCAGTGCTTTGCAATCAACTTTCACTTTCGGACATGAAACGAATCGCGAAACCGCTGAAAGCGATGAAAAAAGACCAGAAGAGAGCGAGAATTTTACGTGATTTATTCCTTACTGATTGTGATGATGAAAAATTAGAACAGACTTTCAAAACTTTCGCAAAGCCACAAGTCGTAAAATTAATCAATCAAAATGGGGATATTGAAAAACCAGTTGCACTAGGTATCAAGATGCTCAAAGAGGTGCCTGAATTTAGGAGCATGGCTGCAGGGGCGACTTGGGCATTACTGAAGGGGTGAGTAAATTGGCAAAATGGACGCATCTTAGCATGAGATTCCCTCCTTTTGATGCGCCCTCTCACATCCCCAAGGAGATGTATAAAACAGAGATTTATTGGGCACATCGGGATAACAAAGAGAACGAATTATCTCTTGGTTCAGATAATGGTTGGTTCATTCATCGTACAGTTTGCGATGACCTACCAAACTCTGCAAAATTAATTACTGAGCATGACTCTAAAACGGAAACTGAGAAACTCCTTTCATCTCGTATTGGTTGGGGATTATCACCCCACCCATTACATTCTATAGCAAGGAAGTGGATACCATACGGTGTTGTCATACTAATTTTTGCAATTGTAATGCACGTTCTTGAACCAGTCCTTTTAGGAGGTGGTTTCATTTCTGAAAGGATTGCAGGTAGCATTAATCTAGGTCTCTTGGATTACCCAATATTATTTGTTATGGCAGCACCTTTCGTTGTTGTGCCCATTATTTTGAGAGTGCTTGGAAATGTTGCAGATATAAGACGCCAACATATGTTTAAAAATAATTTACCTAAATCACCAAAAATCACTGTTACCGACCCAAGTACAAATGGTCCAATAAAGGTGAAAGTAACGATACCGGACAAATTAGAAAACCGTGAATTGTATGGCTATATTCGGGTTGGATTGTTACCTCCGCATCGAACCCCAATGATGTCGGCGTTGAGTGGGGATGAATTGGATTATCCACCTGTGGGTCTCACCACCCCACTTCCTCTTGGATGGATGAAACACGCTGATGACGGTTCTGGGATTGGCGAGTCAACACCTATGCTGATTGGCAGGGGATCTAGTAGCCTATTTATCGAACCAATGCGGATTCAAGTGAATGGGCCTAGACAATCAATTTCCTCAGATTTTGAGATTGAATTAGAAACCCCAAATGGACCTTGGCCAGCTAGTGAGTATGGGCCATTTGTCAACATAAATTGGGAACTGGTACTTGAATTCCATAGTGGGCGCAATCGGCCTCTATATTGGATAGAGAGGCTTAGTGTTAGTTCGGGGGATAATTCGCACTCCGTGCCACAATTAATTGCCCATGGCGGTCGACTAGAGTCAACTTGATGGCAACCTTACTTTTGTTGCCAAATTATTTTACTTGACACTACTTCGGTTAATCGTGCACAAAAAGGCTTTACTCGCGAGTATGCTGGTTTCAGTCTTACTTTTTTCAGGTTGCTTCGGCTTTTTTGATGAGAGTTCTGATATCACAGATACAATAGATGAATCTCCGTTGATAGTAGCAAATGATGTTGCTGATATCAATTATGGAGGTTCGGTGCATGTAAGTGGAAGCGTTACGGATGAACTGCCTTCTGAAGCAAGAGTAACAATAGCATTCTCAATCCCTTGGGGTACTGTTTACGAAACCCCTGATGATGAGGGTAATTGGCAGTTTAGCCTTGGCGGTCTTGAACCAGGTGATTACAATGTATCTTTCACAGCAGTTGATGATAATGACCAATCTTCTGACACTATTACCAAGAGTTTTACCGTGCATCCACCATCTGAACAGAATGTTGTAATGGTTATTTGGAGAACCGATATTCGTTACGAAGTTGGAGAAGAAACCTCAATAACTGGACAATTGACTCATTCCACATTATCTTCATGCACACTAACCTATTCTCTAATTTCAGATGGTGAACCAACATCTGATCCAATAAATTATGATGATTCTAGCGGAATGTTTTCAATTTCATTAGGCGTTTTGAGCGGGTATACCAATGGGACAGTCACCTCAAGTTGTGGTCAATATAGCATTTCAGAAGATAGTGCATTAGTTTCCATACAGCCATTGGAGCAACCGATATCAGACCTTGATGGAGACGGTGTGGCTGATGAATTTGATGATTGTGAAGATGGTGAATCGTTCTCATCTTCTTTTATCACAGATTATGATTCTGATGGCTGTTACGATCTATCCGAAGACCTTGATGACGATAATGATGGCTTGGGTGACTCACTTGATAAATGTCAAAAGGGAATTCTTGGCTGGCTTTCAACACCAATAGTTGACAAAGATAGTGATGGTTGTCGTGACATAGATGAAGATGATGATGATGATGGAGATACTATCCTAGACCTAGTCGACTCATGTTTAGATTCTCCTTATGGTTGGATATCCAACTTTGTATCCGATTATGATAGAGATGGTTGCCGCGATTCTGATACAGATATTGATGATGACAATGATGGCATAGTTGACTCATTAGATAATTGCCCTACCGGTGTTATCGGATGGCTACCAGATGCACTTAATGACCAAGATTCAGATGGTTGTCGAGATTCTGATGAAGATACTGATGATGACAATGATACTGTATTTGATGAAAATGATTCATGTCCAAACACACTAGCAAATTATTCGGTAAACGAATATGGTTGCGCACCATACGAGTGGGATGAAGATGGTGACGGAGTAATGGATGACACAGACACCTGCCAAGGCACACCCAGTGGCTTGGTAGTGAATGAGCAAGGATGTGCTGACTTAGATGGTGATGGCGTATTTGCAAATATTGACCAATGCCCAGATTCACCTCCTAGATGGTCAGTTGATAGTATCGGATGCGCAGTTATTCAAAATCCTGTTATGTGGGATTCAGGTCCTTATTCATCAGAACGTTTTGGAAAAGCCGCTGACTTCAACTTTGCAACAAAGTACGATGGGAATTGGAGACTTACATCCGAATGGGATGGTAACAGTACTTATCTCTTCATTTTCTTACAGAGTTCAAGTTCCTACATGAATACAATGTGGACTCAAAATGTTGGTACATTATTGAGTGCTGTTCCAAGCAATACCCATATTTTCTTCGGTTCATATGATAGTGATTGGCAATCCGATGTGGATACGATGGCTAGTAGAGTTAGTTCATACAGAAACAGTCAGAGCGAAGAGGGGAAATCTTGGGTTGACGATAATGTTCACTTCGTGTATCAGCAGGCTGGGTCAATAGGCGGCGGTCTTGGAAGTGTTATTTCCTCGTGGAGTCAGTTTTACTATGGCATTGATAGATTTCAACAATGGCGTGAAGTTGGTTCACTCTACAATTGGGCAAAAACATGGTCTTCTGACCCCGATTACAGATTTGACTATCTAGCAAAGGAAGCCCAAATGTGGAACGCAGAGTACCCAGTAGAGATGCGTAAGCATGACCCAGCCGTTACCGTGGTAGATTTGTGGGATGCCCAGAGACACACAGGTGGTTGGGGCGGGGGCCACAAGTCATTTGCTAACGGGACATTCCCCGATGCAGCAACCATGTTGACATTCAATACAATGGAGGTTTACATGCACCATGGCTGTAATGAAAGACGTGACAGATATCAGAAAGGAGATGGAAGTTGGGGTGGCTGTCATGAGTGGGATTACGATCAGAGATTGAATATCTGTCAAGAGTTTGGTAACCATTCAACATGTGGTGACGAGTTTGTGCGATACATCACTACCTACGGCAGAGAAGGCCGATGGTTAACTGACATCAGTCCTTACATGTTCATGCTGAAGAATGGGGGTCCACAAGAGTTCCGTTATGGTGGAGCTAACGGTGGGTGGCTCAACATTTCTGTATACCTTTCAAATTGGGATGATGATGGCATGCGACCAACATCTGCAGAATATGCCTTCAGTGGTGGCTCCTTTCGAGGTCAGTACAATAATGAATCAATGTACAAGCGGGTTCATGATTTAACCATTCCATCAGGTACTGACAAGGTAGTAATATCTTCAGTTGTAACTGGTCATGGTTTTGGCAAGGATGATGCTAATTGTGCCGAATTCTGCAACCACGAGCACCGCTTTTCAATGAATGGTCAAGTCACTCAGGAAGATTTCCCGATGGCCGGAAATGGAACTGTCAGCAGTGATAGAGAAGGTTGTGCCAAATCAACAGATATGGGTACGGTAGCTAATCAAAAAGGCTCCTGGCCTTATGGTCGGGCAGGATGGTGCGCGGGTCAAGACACTAAACCGTGGGTATGGGATATTTCAAATTGGGTGGATTGGTCTGGTGGTGCGAATATGTTACGATACCAAGGATTATACAATGGTGTAAATTACGTTCCGCAAAACGAACAAAGTGGTGCTAATCAAGATATCAGAGTTGTATCATATGTGATTTATTACACCAATATCAGCAGTGGTAATTCCAGCATGCAAATGGAAGATTCACCCAGTCAACCAACAAATGACAATGAATCCGATGAGGTTCAGACTATACAGATTGAAGGTTGGTTGAGAGATAAAGAGTGCGCGTCTATTGAGCAGTAAAACCCTCACAATGGTTCATTGTTGGGGCGGAGGAGCGGGCATAGGTCGTGCATCAGTTCCGAGTGATGGTGTTTCTAGTAAATTGTAATCTGAATCCCGACGAATTGCTTTGAATCCAGCCCTGATAATTGCATATTGTAATTCTTCTTCTGTGCACAGAACTTTTGTGGTACCTGCTGCTGAAACTACATTTTCTTCCATCATAGTTGAGCCTACATCATCAGCACCCCCAAACAGTGCTAACTGAGCCACATCCATTCCCATGGTCAGCCAAGATGCTTGGATGTGGTCAATGTTGTCAAAAAATAGTCTCGAAATTGCAACATGGCGGAGATATTCTGCAGGCCCAACTTTTTGATTTCTGCTGCCTTTGTTCTTGCGTCCAAATGCATTATTTTCTAATTGCACAGACCATGCGATGAAAGAGGTGAATCCTGTCTTTCCTTCAGCATTTGCCTTGTCTTGTAATTCGCGAACCTTCTCCATATGACCCACCCGGTGAGCATTAGTTTCACCAAACCCAATTACATTAGTTGCCGTGGTGGTAAGTCCCAGTGAGTGAGCCTCGCCCATCACTCTCAACCAATTTTCCCCACTGCCCTTTAGAGGTGAAACACCAAGTCGAACATCATCAACTAGCATTTCAGCCCCACCGCCAGGTAAGCCATGCATACCGGCTTTTTGGAAACGTTGTAAAACCTCTAATGTTGATAATCCACAAACATCCGCAATCCCTTCTATTTCAATAGGGGAGAAGCAGTCAAGGTCAATTGTTGGGTGGTTGGTTCGCAAGAATGCCAATAAATCTTCATACCATTCAATTTGAAGGCTAGGGTCCACACCACCTTGCATCAAAATTCTAGTGCCTTCAATGGCTTCAAGTTCAGTTACACGGGCACTAATTTGCTCTGTTGTTTGAAGGTATGCTTCAGCATGTCCTGGCGCTCTATAGAAAGAACAGAACTGACAATTAATTGTACAAGCATTACCGTAATTTATGTTCCGATCTATCAGATAAGTGACTTCACTTGGTTCATTCATTTGCCGGCGTTTGTCAAGTGCAGATTGACGTAGCGCATTGAAATCTGCATCATCATAGAGCATAATTGCATCCTCTACAGATAGCCGAGGTGGATTGCTTTGTGACTGCTGTTCAAGTATATCTTGCCAAGTAGTCAAAATATCACCAATTTAATTTTTTACAATAATAGAAATTCAGGAACAAAGTCCGATAATGCCTTCTAATTCTTGAATCGTTTTAGGACAATCTTGGGTGAGAACTTCGTGACCATCAGTTGTGATTAACACATCATCTTCTATTCTAATGCCGATACCAGCCCACTTTTCATCTATCTCTATGTCGGATCTCCAAGCGCCGAAGTATAATCCTGGTTCAATAGTAAGAACCATGCCAGGTTCTAACAATCTCGGTTCATCATCTGGTGCATATACTCCAACATCATGAACATCTAATCCTAACCAATGGCTAGTACGATGCATGAAGTAAGTACCTAATTGTTCGTAGGACATAGCCTCATTCAAGGTAGGGCCACCAACTATTCCTAAATCTAGCAATCCTTGTGCCATTACTTCTTTTGCAGCATTATGAGGTGCATCAAATGATTCACCCGGTTTACAAGCAGATATGGCTGCAATTTGGGAATCTAATACCAGTTGGTAAAGAATAGCTTGATGTTCAGTAAATTTCCCATTTATTGGCCATGTCCTAGTTATGTCGCTTGCATAGCCTGAAATTTCACATCCTGCATCAATCAATACGAGATCACCATCCAAGACAGGTGAATCATTTTCGACATAATGCAATATTGTTGCATTATCTCCGGCTCCAACAATGCTGGGATAGGACCATTGACTACCATTATTTACAAAACATCCCTCAATTATTGCTTGTAATTGGAATTCTGCCATTCCTGCTGATGCGTTTTTCATGGCTTCAATGTGGGCCGCAGATGCAATTTTACATGAATGGCGCATTAACTCCAATTCACTTTCTGATTTGAATAATCTCAGTTCTGATACCAAAGGCCTTGGGTCACAGAGGTTTGCTGGACCAGAACCCGTTCTTTGCCTATTTCTACTAGTTTCTAACAGGGCCTGGTCAACAATTCCATCTACTTCGGAGGACAAACCTCGTTGATGAAATACATTTGTACAGCCATCTAAGAGAGTTCCTAATTCAGTGCTTATTTCATCTATTGATACAGCCTTATCAATTGGAAATTGTTCCTCAGCACCTTGGAGTCCCAATCTGATTCCAGTCCATGTTTCTTTGAGAACATCTCTAGGAGGTATAAATAAAATTGAATTCAACTTCCCCGATTTATTTGCGAGGCAAAACACAGCATCAGGGCGATTCCATCCTACGAAGTATAGCATATCGGATGAGGCTCTGTAGGGGTACTCTACATCTGCGCTTCGAGTTGCTTCTGGGTTGTTGACGATTATTAAGAGAGAGTCATCTTCACAGAGTTGCCCAATGTTGCTTTGACGAGTGCGTAGTTCTTCTACACTAGTGGGGTCTGGAATATTGGAGAGGTCCAACCCGTGCGCATCGAACATGGTTTGCCGTCTAACCCGACTCTTATTTAGCATTCAGTCTGAATCATCATTTTCAAATTGCTCATCAATTTCATCTGCAGTGTCATTTTGGCGTGTGCGTCGTTGAACCCACTTGGGTATGTCACCTGCTTTGTCTCCTCTTGTGAACCTGAAAGTGATAAATGATATTGTCACAAGCACTACCATGAAAATTGCCATCATATTTGTCTCACCACCTACTGAGGCAATCATTGACTCAGTTAATGATTTAGGTTCGTCCCATAATGGGTCTGACTCTGTACCCTCTATTCCTACAAATACCTCAATGAAGTCGCTCGCGCCGTCGTCATCTGTGACGCTGAGAGTGATAAGATGAATCTTCGATTCGTCTTTTATCCAGTCTCGACGCATTATTTGTTCTCTTCCAAGAGAAACAGGTTGCCCATCTACAAACCAAACAAAGTTCAAACCCCCCATGTCATTTTCAGTGTCAGAACTATCTGAGGCATCAATGGTCCACAATGGCTCGTTTGGCAACCTGATAGTTTCCTCTGTTGAAAATGTAATTCCTTCAATGCTTGCAGCAGCGGTAGGTGCCAGATTATTTACTATAAGTGATAAATTTGTACTATTTGATAATCCCGATGTATCGGTGACTCGGACCATGACATCAAAATGACCGGATTGGTTAGCATACCAATTCCAACTCTTTTCTGTACCAGCATCATGTACCATAGGTGGGCTAGAATCACCATCCCTTCTTACAATGAAAGTGAAGCGCAATCCATCCTTTCCCCACACTGGGTCATCTGAATTGCTGGCATCAAATCTTGCTAGTTGAGATTCATTTACTTCAGACGTACCACTCAGTGCTGCAATTGGCCGTTGATTATGCAACGCGATTGCTGTGCACGCAATTGTAGAAAAATTCCCAGCATTATCACTTGCTCGGCTAACAAATAACCACCATCCATCATTGTATTCTGAACTCTGGATTTGAAAGTTAAATGTCTCGCTGTCTAAATAAGATACACCATCATTCCTCCAATTTTCAACAGGTAAGTATTCTGATAGGACCCCTCGAACGCAGAAATGATTTGCTTGATTAGATTGAATTGCCGCCCACTCGAGAGTTGGCTGATAACCAATTTGACTTACGGCGACACCGCTAATATTGAGGTCACCTCTCCAACTAATTCCCATTTCAGGGGAGGTTATCATTAAGTTAGGAGGCAACCCATTAATATCTGGGTTGATGAAAAGAAGGTGATGTACTTGTGATACTTGTTGTTCAACATCAATCACTACCACAGTTAGTTTGCAAGCACAAGGTGCCAAACCAGTGGCGTTTATCTCAACATAGAATGACCATGAATTTGTTGTTGGGTCTTGCCAAGATAGATTTTCTACCAACGTATTAATTGCTGAGCCTTGATAAATAATTTCGCCAGCTTCTTCTAACTGCCAGTGCAATTCTGATGGAAAAGCATCATCCCAAATTGTCCCATTGATTGGGAAATTGTTTGTGTATATTGCTCCATTGATACTTGTAAGCGTCAATGTTGGTTGCTGGTTACTAATAGCATAGTTTGAATTAATCATGGCTTGAGTTTGGTTAGTGGTGTCAATTATTGCAAATGAAGAAGACATCAATATGATTGAGGTTAACGCGAGGGCTAACTGCCAACACCGTGTTTGCATCAAATTGAGTCACGCTGCTCTATGCTATCAAGGCTAACACGAATTGTTTGCTATTTGTGTGATAGTGAATGCGTAAATCTTCAATCATAATTGGCATGGCAAACCTCTTAGTTATTGCAAACCGCTTAGTTGGAGGCTGGCGCACAGATGCAAACGAATGGTCTTCAACCAAACTGGTCACACTGTTGGCCTTGGCCAGGGAAACTGTTCCCTTCTCTTGGGTTAGTGTGCCATTTGTGCTCACAATCGTTGAAGTAACCATCTCCATCAACATCCATCTTTGCGTCAGCACCATCAAATGGGTCGAAGCGGAAGTAATACTCCCAACCATCGAACATACTATCTCCGTCACTGTCCATGTGGTACACTTCAGGTCCATCTTCTAAACTATCACCGTCGGTATCGTTCAAGACCGGATTTGTTCCGTTCAACATTTCTTCGTAATTAGTGTAATTCTCAAGATCATTGTAGAATTTAGCACCTTCAGGGGTATCTGGGTCAATGTGGCAGAGTGAGGAAGTAGGATCGTTCCATCCAGGACAGAACCTATTCAGTTCAGCTGTACGATTCAGGCCATCGTGGTCAAAGTCCTCGTCACCATCCATCACTCCATCTAAATCACTGTCCTCAAGAGCGGGATCCATTGGCCCCCTAGCCCCTAGGTTTTGAAGCGTAGTATTGTCAACCAATCCTTGAGAAATAGCCTGTGCACTGTATCTGACTTCCCAGCCATCTGGCAACTTATCACCGTCAGTATCATCATTTACAGGATTTGTATTCCAGCGATTAGGGGCCTCCATTTCGTTAGGTAGTGAATCGTTATCGATGTCATAATCAGCATCCGGAAGTGAGCCTAGCGATGGGTCCAGTGCCCAGCGACCACCAGTTTGGGGGAGGGCGAAGTTTGTCAGATTCATATCCCACAAGAAATATTTGGGGTCCGGTTCTCCATCGTTATTTTCATCTCCTCCAGATGCAAATCCTTGGATGTGATTATTCCACAACCAACCACCAGGACCGCGGGTACATCCTACATCGGTACAACCGGGTGGCTGGAAATTGTTTGTAGTAACCCAAAGGCTGTGGGAATTGGTATTGTCCATTGTTGACTGAACTTGCATCTCCCATCCATCAAGCATGCCATCTTGGTCTGTGTCATTGACAAGTGGGTTTGTCGCGGCTTGCCATGGTCTTGGTATGTACAGAACTTCATTTCCATCATTTAATCCATCATCATCAGAGTCTGAATCATTTGCGTGGGTTACATAATTGTCTAAGCCCATAATTACTTCTTCACCATCTTCTAATCCATCAATGTCAGTGTCAAACATACTTGCATTTGTGAAGTACGGTTCTCCCAACCACTGGAATCCATCTACAGCCTCAACGTAATCTTCAAGTCCATCGCTATCCGTATCTTTGTTAGATGCATTAGTATATGTTTCACCAAACTCTCTCCAGTCAGTGAGGCCATCATCATCAGTGTCAACATCTCCTGGGTCAGCAGTAACGTGAACAGTGTGCACACCACGGCTAACAACTAGGATGTACCATCCCATAACCTCAATGCCATCAATCAACCCATCTCCGTCAGTATCAGAGTTTAGAGGGTCAGTTGAACGACCATCAATGATCCCATCATTATCTCGGTCCCTTGCTTGGTATTCCATTAGGTTGGTGAACATCTCATTCTCTTCAACGATAGTCATCCAAACGTAGTTTCGGCTTGTGACTTCATTTTCATTTGCTGGTCCTTCTAGTAGAGTTAATGCTGGTATTCCGTAGACATATCCTGCACTTGGTGCCTTAATCGGCACAGTTTCTTCGTTGCCACCTGCGTGGGTGATTTTTGCATATGCTACAGTTTGATTTGCATCAACATAATCCATTAATGCAACAACGATTGAGTACACTCTAGCAATCCCTGTTAAATCACTATAAGTCACCTTTCCGTTGCCATTAGCGTCCCATCCATCCATATCGGGGTCAGTGTATGCGTTTAGTCCATCAACTGGATTCAAGCCATTATCTGCTTCCCAACCATCAGGCATACCATCTTCATCAGTGTCAGAAGTCAGTGGACTTGTGAAATTTGATGGCCCCCATACACGAGCTACATCGTACTCTGCACGGTTGTTGAGGCCATCCTCATCTTCATCACCAAATGCGTCAGATGCGTTTGCAGCATTCAGTAGTGTGTCGTAACAGTACTCGAATCCATCCGGCATTCCATCGCCGTCTGTATCCCAGTCTCCTGGTCCATTATTGCGGCCGTCACCATCCATATCTTCAATGAACCAGTCACGAGGATTTACAGTACTAGGGAAGGAATTGAGAAGGGTTGTGAATGGGCCGTCTTTAGTAGGCCCATTAATCACTGCCTTTCCGCAAACGACCTCAAGCAGAATTGAACCCATTGCCACTTCTACTTGGTCACCGATAAGGTCACCATCACTGTCTTCAGCCAGTGGATTTGTTCCATAACTCTCTTCAGCGAAATTTGCTAGAGTATCAGAATCAAAGTCAAGCACTTGGTCACAAGAGTGTTGTCCAGCGAAGTTCTCCAAGGAATCCCAAAGTTCTGCACCGAAGGTTTGCTCGAGATTTGCTTCAGATTCAGGGTCAAGAAGTACACAATCCCAGTTACCGTTTAGCGGGTCAAAAAGAGTTAAGTCACCTGATTGTGTTGTCATGTCAAATGTGTAGAGCGATTCCCATTTATCGTTAAGGCCGTCACCGTCGGTATCATTGCGCCGAGGGTCTGTACCCAATTCCATTTCTTCAATATTTACAAGACCGTCTCTATCTGGGTCGCCAAGAGGCCCATTGTCTGGGTCCGGCCATGTTTCGTCTGACCCAGAATTATCCTCTCCAGGATCAGTTTCAGTTTCAGTTACGACATCATCCAATCCAGCGTCACCGCTGTCTAATGGGTTTAAGCCGGCATCTACTTCGTAGCCATCCGTCATTCCATCTCCATCAGTATCCTCATCATAAGGGTCAGTGCCATAGGTATTTCTTTCAAGCCGATCGCTCAGACCATCTTCATCAAAATCATCAGGGTCTTCGTTGTAGAGTGTGTCATCATCTAGAATGTCTGATGCACCATCTTCGTAATCTATTGCAGTACTGATTATACTGCCTGCGATACTGTAAGTTCCTGCTAAGCAGAGGGTCACTGTAATTGCTACCACTGCCCATTGATTATGTGTCAATGCCATGTTTTCACCACTGGCCGTATGCCAATTCTCTTTCACGACTTACAGTACCCTGTTTAAGGTTTAACCGACACCGTTTGACTATTGCTCTTGAGGACCTCACCTCAAAATGAGGTCATGCAAGGTCATACAGGCTAGAAATCTGTATAATATGCCCATTATGAGAACAACTCCACTGAAGTTTACATGGCCGTGCTTCTGACCGTTCCCACGCGGCTGAAAGAATGCCTGCTGCGATGGCTGGATGGAACAGTTTTGATAGGTGTAATCTCACACCCCCTTGCTCATCAATTCCCTCCACAGATGTGACTCCACCCAATCCTGTCCTAGTTAGGAAGCGATGACCAACATGTATCCAGTGTTCGGGTTCTGCAATTAACACCATTTGGTCAGAATCAAGGAATCTTATCTTACTTGCTTCGGCAAATCCTGACCAGATTTTTTGCCTCTCTGAATCTTGCAAAGTTTCCCAGGTGAATTTTTTAGTTTCCATGTGAGTGGAACCAAGAAGTTGTGGCATGACACTCTCTTCAAATCTTAGTAACATATCCCGAGTAATCCCCATCATTCGTATGCCATCAATGGACCATACCCCATCAATATCATGATGTGCTAACTCTAGTGGGTGCATGCCTTCTGCCACAGGGTCCGAATTTGGATTGTCTCGCCATCTTGGATCTACTTGCATTGCTTTGGGGATATGGCGTTGGTCTAATTCGAGAGTTACAAGACATTCTGCATTTCCATCATCAGTCCAATGGAATCTATATCTAGATTTTGTCAGGAATTCTTGGGTTGCAGCAGCCCAACCCGCTGATAACGCGGAATGTGCTCGATTATGAATCATCAATTTAGTAGCATCAGATTCCACCTTCATAAGTTCTAATTTCCCTAATCCGCGAATTTCCCAATTTTTATTTATCCATTCAAACCGTTTGGTTAATTTTTTGAAGAATGGATTTGGCATTTCTTCTGAAGAATTTTTGAGACGATACTCCTCAGATTCTGCAGCCGCATGAGCTATTTTTCTACCCAACGGGATACCAACCAAATTTTCCAATTCTGAAAGCCACATTTCAAATTCGTTGACTGTAAGGAAATGATACGGTTCACCACCTATTTCATCTTCACATAACAAGCCACAGGAAGTAGGTGTGAACTTCGATTTCAGGAGATTAGAGAACCAAGGAGTGTCATCTTTGGATACTTCATCAATTAGTGGCACAAGTTACCCCTGTGGCCCAACCCAATTTGAAGTTTCTATTCGTAGTTCGTAATATTGGTTCAGCAACAGAGCCTTTCATTTGGTCAGCGTGATTTCAATAATCACCTTATTCATCATTTTTCCCAGGTGAGGGATTAGGTCTTCTAGAAGGTCTCTTTATGCCTATTGATTCTGAAACAATAGAGTGACTTGGGATGTATTTTTCACTTAAATCGGTATCCATTATGGGGATGCGTTCAGAAGATTCACCCGATTTTTCAGCCGTTACACTAGAGCGGATACTCCTTCCTCGGTACGCTGCTGGACCGATTAGCGCCTCTAGTGCACGCTGTTGTTTACCAACTGGTTTGGGTCGTTTATTCCACCATTCAACTGGCAGGGGTGAGCACCTAGCGAGAGGTTGAGAGAGCATTTCTCTTCTTCTCTTTGAAATGTTGCTCAGTACCCCCTTTTTCTCCTTTTTTGGTAATCGAACAACGAGCCATCCAGGCATTCCAAGGTCGTAGACAACGCCATTAATTGTGACTAGTAGTCCAGACAACAACAGATGTGTCCCAACAGGAATTTTATCTGAATCAAAACCAACCTTGTACCGCTTCAACCTTTTTGCATAGGCAATCATAGCTTTTTGATCACGGTGTTTGATAACTCTACGTTGTTGCTTGCGGAAGCGTAAGGCGAAGAAATGAAGGACGATGAGTGAAATAGATATTGAAACACCAATAATTTCACTAGAACTTCTATCATACGCTATCAAACCGAAAATTATCCATGTTGGAAGCAATACTATCCAGTTGAATAATCTCAATACTATTGAAGGCGAATATCTTGGGGCAACTCGCCTTTCTAATGCTTCGTGGGACGCGATAAATATGTTAGCAGTGATTGCTTCATCTTCCCCACCTTTTGTTAGCAAAGCGGCTATTGGATTAGTTGGCGCTTCGTCAATCCACCGTCGTTTCTCTTTAGGATTCACTTCAATTATTGCTGATTCTAATTCATTGGCAGGTGCAGCGAATCCCAGAATCTTTCCTAGTGCTTTAACGCGAGGGTCTTCAGGAGAACTTATTTGTAATTCTTCAAAGATATCAAGTGCTTCAAACCAATCTCCAGTATCAATCAAACATAACGCGGCAGCAATTCTTGCCTTTGTGCTGTTAGGGTCCCTTCGTATGGACTCGAGGGATAGTTGTAAAGCCTCATCATGTCTTCTTTCAGCCCGTAATTTTGCGACGGAACTAACCATCGCGTGTAGACTCAACGGGTCTTTATATATCGAGTCTATAGATGTTGAAGGGTCCCACCTTAACAATCTTTTTTGTAATTCTTGCAAATAATGTATTGCGGAACTGTCTTCCCAGTCATAGAAGTCATCATTTTTCACTGAACCGTCCCACGGGTCAAACCATTCTGCTACTAATGAGAGTATTTCGGGCTCGTCATATCCTTCTGGCTGTTCAAGTCCCCGAAGTGATTCTCTAGCCGCATCCAGTCGTCGAGATGCTATGTGTCCTGCCGCAATTATCATTCTGGCTTCATCATCTTCTCCGCCCTGTTGCGCGAGTAATTTTCTGGCTACATCAATTGCTTCAGGCCACAAACCTCGCAATGCACATTCAAGCATTCTCGCTCTGCTTTTTTCTAATTGGACAACAAGTTGATTCCCCTTGATTGTATCTGATTGGAATCGTCGTAATGCATCAAGGTCATCACGGTAGGCTGCTTTTTCAACATAGGTACGCATCCAGTCACCACCACCGGCAAGAATTGCGCCCTCTCTCCTCTCGTCAGGATTTAGGTCAAATCTGAGATTCTTCATTGTATTGAATCGACTGAGGCTGAGGATCCAAGTCAACAAGAAAATTGCTTGTCCTGCGGCAATGAATTGCCATGTCTCAGCAAGTAAAATCTCTTCTGATAATAAGGGGGTTGAGTCTCCGTATGGCATTAAATGACTAAATTCCTTGTAAGTTTGGAGAATAATTAGAAGAACGGAATATCCACTAAAGCCCGCGAGGCCAAAGAATAGTACCTTGCCTTGAACATTTACCTCACTCCGGATTTCCCGTGCACGGGCTAGAATAACACCACCGATTCCCCCGAATGTTTGCCCTCCAAGGAATAAATTCCGTGTCAATTCAAAAATGAATGCCAATCCGACGATTGCAACGTTTAGCATAAGATATGAGGCTAAGGTAATTTCAAGAGCTTTTAGGGAAATGGCTTTCTGCAGAATAGGGTTATTTTCCACATATTGATAAATTTCCCATCCAATGATTCCACCTAGGTCAAGCATTGAGTTAGCATCGGCTGGATTTTCAATTTCAACATAAACTAATGTTACAATTCCATTTACTGCCGCCAGTGGCATTGTTCCTAGGAATACTACAATGAGTAAAGAAGCAAAGCGTTTGAAGAAACCGGGTTTGTCAGGGTCAATCGCCGTCCTCTTTCCTCTCAATGTACGCCATTTGTTGATTATCAGTGTATTCCATGAGGCACCCATAATTCTGCCGTAAGCGAGAATAGTCGGGCCCATGAATGCAAGAAGTGCAAATCCAATCCAACGCCCCATTATTTCATCGTCAGCATCGTTAGTCCCCCAAGCAGATTTCTGGTAGCCTATAAAAAGAACAAAACCGGTTACAGTTAATACCAAAATTATGGTAGTAAAAGATCCGTACAATGTCTTGAAAGTGGATAGATTTCCCTCATCACCTGTTTGCCTAGATAATTGGGCATAAAGGGTCACGAAGGGTGAGATGATAATTGGGTAAGCAACTAAAATCAACATCATGTAGATTACTGGTTCATAGAATGTTGAGGGTTCAATGAGTAATTCACAGACAATTAGCAGAATACCAGTCATGGCCAACAAGTAAGCTAGTGAACCAATTGCAACTCTAGGTGCATTGAGTAATTTCATTACTTCACGGCGATTTTTACTCAACCGATGAACTTCATACAAGCCATCATCCACTTCAAAAGCGACCTGTAAATTGGACAGAGAAAGAGGGAGTAACCAGCGCCACAATAACAATCCAACCATTATTGAAATTGCTAATGGGGCTAGTAAACTAGGGTCAAAAGTGCCGGCGGGCACAATTGTCGGCGCCGCACTTACTAGAGGCAGAAATAAGGTCGTTAGAACGAAGGAGACCAACAAGAAAGGCAGCACGGTAACTATGCTCCGACCTCCGGCCATAACATGGTCTGCGGGCCCTCAGTTCTAATCGGTTGTGCCGTTCAGGGTCCTTAGACCCTGAGCGTTGGCATTCTTGAGGTTGAATAAAATCAACTGCTTGCTAGGAATCTTTCAATTCTATCAAACGCATCTTCTAATACCTCAATATCTGGTAAGTAAACCATTCTAACGAAACCTTTGCCAAATTCTGGGCTGAACCCAGAACCGTGAACCATGAGCACCTTTTCTTGGTGCAACAAGTCGAGGACAAACTGCTTGTCATCTTCTTTCCATCGTGGGTGTGTTAGTTCAATAAATAAGTAAAATGCACCACCTGGTGTCTGAGCACGCAAACCATCTATAGAGGAAATACGTTGCATACAATAATCTCTCTGTTGTAATAATTTCTGTCGATATGAATCCATCCAGCCATCATCTGATGACAGCCCTGCAAGGTAACCCATTTGAGCAGGTGTTGAGGCACAAAGACGAGACCGTAACAGCCTCTCAATTCCGTCTCTTATCAGTGACAATCTATTGGCTGGGTCGTAGAAGGCCATGTAGCCTATTCTCCAACCAGGAGCATAGTAGACTTTGCTTACACCATTCATCGTCAGCACTGGTACAGAGCTTGCTACTGATGTAGCTGCGCCAGCCATCGATATATGGTTATCCTCAAAATTCAAACCGTCGTATATTTCGTCAGCAATAATAATGCAATTTGGCCAATCTGCTGCAATCTCTAAAATACCTGAAATAATCCTTTCATCTGCAATACCGCCGGTTGGATTATTTGGGTTAATTAGTACAATCAGTCTAACTGATTCGTCCATTTTTGCCCTGATATCATCAAGGTCAGGATACCAGCCATTCTGTGAATCCATTCGATATTCAACTGTGCTACCCCCAAATAGAGGTGGATATGTCATGTAAGGTGGGTAGTGAGGGCCAGGAGAGAGTACTTTGTCGCCTTCTTGAAGGACTGCTGCAAACACGATTTGTAAAGCCTCAGTTACGCCATGGCAAACATAGACATCGTCTTCTGTACATTGCCAACCTTTGCTTTGCTCGCTAGTTGCAATACCTTGGCGTAGTAGGGGGATTCCATACGAGTGGGAATAGCCATTTTCTTGTCGTTCCAATGACTCTTGAAACGCTTTTATCATGTGAGTGGGAGTGGGTAGACCTGGGTATGCTAGAGGGTCTCCAATATTCAGTTTTAGAATCTCATGACCTTGCTTTTCTAATTCTGTTGCTGGTACTACAACATCACGAATTGCATATTCAATCTGGGCGGCTCTGTTGGCTACTGGGATTGGATCCATATCGTTACCTCATTTGGGTCTCAGAGGGGGTTTGGTTGTCACATTGTCGCTTGGTTGATTTCAGCCATTATACAAATTTCATCAAAGTATTTCTGCGGTACTGGTTGAACACTTAGGCGCTGGCCCTTCTGTAATAATGGCATACCTTCTAATTTTGGATTTTGTTTCAGGTCAGGTAGACCAAGGGTTTGCTTGAAACCGATTACAGGTTCAATATCAATCATGCACCAGCGTGGGTTATCAGCAGATGACTTGGGGTCAAAATAATTTGATTTCTCATCGTGAGCAGTAAAGTCAGCATATCCTTCCTTACAAACTCTTGCGATACCCGCGATGTGAGGGGGCTTGCAGTTTGAATGATAAAATAGAACAAGGTCGCCATTCTTCATACTATCTCGCATGAAATTACGTGCCTGATAATTTCTCACACCATCCCAGTGGGTTTTCCCATCCTCGACTAATTGTGCCCATGGGTACACATCGGGTTCACTTTTCATCAACCAATAGTTCGCCATTGTTTACCCGCGAGAGGTTTGGGTCTATTGCCTACGCGATTGAATGTATTCACCACACATCATGGTCTGTTCGGTGAGTTGGAGCGGCCAATACAACTTCCTCATCCTCTCCTTTTTCAATTAAGCGTGCAGCTCTAATCATTGAGGCAGAGCCTCCAACAAGTCCAACACCACTTTTAATCATCAAAGAGAAAATTGCTGGTAACAGCAACAATGCTGAAGAGGCAGCGACAATCAATAGAATGATGATAACTTTGACGAAAGGTTTCAGCGCCGGTATCGGAATGAAGAAAGCTGTCGCTAATCCAGCACAAGTTACCACTACCGCTTCAATCAATGACATTCCAGTGGTTGAACATGCTTCTCTAACCGCTTCAATAGTGCCACCATTTTCTTTTACTCGATTGGCAATATGAATACTGAAATCAATTCCTACCCCAACTAAAATTGAGCCAATCATTACTGTGACTAGCGAAAGGGTGACGTCCATCTGCTGCATCACTAACCATTGCATAGATACGGTAAACAATACCGGTATTGTTGTCAATAATGCATATCTAGGGTCTCTGAAAACAATTGCAAGTGTGAAGAGAGTTGCAGCCAAAGCAAATCCTAGAGACGTCCATTGTGAGCCTACAATTAAATCATTCACAGCGATTGTAACAGCGGCTACGCCGATAAGTTGTGATGATGCGATCCCACCAGGATAATTCTGTTCTGCATAAATGTTGACTTCATCAACTGCGGCTTGAGTATCCTGAACATTCATGAAAGGCATATCAATGTAAATCAAACTCCTCTGATACGTTTCGTTGATGAACAATTGGCGTGTCTCTTGAGTTAGCGACGCATAAAACACATCAAGCAAGAAAATCTGGACCCTTTTATTCGCGTCATCACCGTTATTGAATGTTGTCAATATGTTCCAGAATGTTGCATCTTGTTCCTCTTCTCTGTCAAATATTACGTGGCATACTTCTTCGCTGGTACCTGGAGGAAGTAAATCACAGAAGGGCATGATAGAAGTCCCGTCTAAATCCACTGATACACCTACAGATTTCATAAGGAAAACTATGCTAATTGCATTAGTTTTATTGACTCCATCTGCCCTACCTTCCAACATTTCGATATCCTGTAGTTTAGCAAACGGGTCATCGTTTTCCGTTGTTTCATCATCTCTATCTCCCGCAATTGCACCATCAATTAACAACATTCCAATTTGACCAGCGTTGAATTCTTCGCTGTATTGTTTCATCTTCATGATAGGCGGTTGGCCTTCGGGTGCCATGTCTAACAAGTCAATATTTTCCTCAACCTGTGGCCTCGCCCAAACAGCAGAGGCTAGCATTAAAATAATGAAAATACTGATAGTAGTTTTTGCCCAATTAATCGGTTGTTCAACTACGAATTCAATTATTTTGGGGGCGGGGTGACTTGGTTTTTTCAAATCTAATAACATTGTGAGGTTTGGTACCATCACCATAGTCAAGATATACACGATTACGATTCCACCTCCGAGTGCTATCCCAACAGTTTTAATTGGAGCCATCGGAGTAATAACCAGTGAAATGAACCCTATTACAGTTGTAATAGCGGACAATAATACTGCTTTTCCTGTTGATTGAATTGCTATGGCCATTTTATCTTGAGGTGTCCCAGATTCCTCGGCATATCTATTGGTGATGTGCAATCCATATGATACACCCAGCGCAAGTAGTATCGGACCAACAATGATAACAGTCATAGTCACCTCGTAGTCAAGATAACCAATAAGACCCAAAGTCCACCATACTGAGCATAAGGTAGGTAGGCCTGAGATAATGACTACCTTAATTCCTTGAATGATTCGAACTCTTCCTGTTTGAATCAAATCAGAATGGAAGATGAAGAGGCCGAAGG
>Ga0209501_10000181_pt1 | contig 79069 bp, 61 predicted proteins | sample ArcticOcean_MG_C_4_FD_187434 | JGI IMG/M metagenome (GOLD analysis project Ga0209501, IMG submission 187434) | Marine microbial communities from western Arctic Ocean - ArcticOcean_MG_CB4_134 (SPAdes) (version 2) | ecosystem: Environmental > Aquatic > Marine > Oceanic | place: Arctic Ocean...
CATCTTCGGCACCCAGATCGCACTCGCATGGCGACTGGGAATCATCTCGCCCCCCGAGGACATCGGTGGGATGCTCGAGCGGGTTTCCGATGCGGTGGAAGCCTGTGATTTCACCCTCGAAGGCGAGGATGTCATCGGCGAGATTGCCGCCTCATTGGAGGGCCGTCAAGTCAGCGTCATCGCCACCCAATCTCTCGCACCGACCGCCTACCGCGCCGCCTGCCAACTGAATGAGAACGGGGGCATCTTCGCCCGACCACACGTCCTTCCCGAGATGAACCACAACGAGGTCGTCGCTTGGGGTGAAGCGGGTGCGACCGATGACCAAGCGCTCATCATCTTCAGTTGGGATGGCAACCACGACCGCAACCAAATGCGGCTCGATTGGTTCCTCGAGCACATCGAAGTCGACCCGAGCTGGGGCCTGTTGTGCGAGGGTGATTCACACCTCGAGGCCCTGCTTTATGCGGTCGTGATGATGGATTGGATTTCCTGTGCAGTCGCCTTGTTGCGTGGCAAGGATCCGACTGCGATTGGACCGATCATCGGCCTCAAGGAACACCTGTCTCAGTAGAGCGGGCCAAGCACCAGACGCGGGTCCGGGAAATCGGCCAGCGCGCGCTCCCGGTCATCCGGATGAACGACGCCGGGCAAATCATGGGTATGGGGCTCGACCAAAGAGAGTTGGAAATGCAGGTGGGGCGGCCAACCCCCGTTCTCACTCTCATCACCGAACCAGGCGATCGTTTCCCCGGACTTCACCTTCCGTCCCGCTGTGCAATACTCGGTCGATGCCGCATCGAGATGTCCGTAAAGAATCCACAAATCTTCGCCACCGACCTCGTGGTGAACGATGACTGTGTGGCCATAATCTCCATCGGCGGCATTGTAACCCGAAAAGGCGACCACGCCATCGGCCACGGATGTGATCGCCGTGCCGACCGGACCCCCGATGTCGAGGCCGATGTGCACACGCCGTCCAGAGGAGAATAACTCCGTATCATAGCCGTCCCTGTCCTCGTCATACTTGCCGACCGAGAACTCACTCATGCGCACATTTTCGATCTTGCCGGTCAGGTCGATGACATCGTAAATGTCGGGCAGGGCGACGGCCGGATGCCAATCGATGGAGCTGAAGTCGATGGTGCCCATGCCACCTCCACTCAACCACCGCTTCAACAGGTCTTCGCTACGGACCTCTTCAAGTGGAGAACCAATGACGCCTCCATAGGAGGCGAATCTTTGGAGACCGGATTGATTGGGATTCTCTTCGCCACCGCGCTCCTGCTCGGGCTCGGCCTGATTCCGGGGCTCGCGCTGATCCGCATCCTCGACCCCGGTGCGGACCGACTGCGCCAAATCATGCTCCTGCCCGCGGCCAGCCTGTTGATTCTGTTTGGTCTGGCCGGCTGGTTGGTGGTCATCCGCGGCGTCCATTCAGTGGGCCATCTCGTCCTCATCATCCTGCTGGTCAATGGACTGGCAGCCACCGTCGGTTGGCAACGTGAGAGCGTCCGGGTTCGCCGATTGTCGGCATGGGAACGCCTCGAGGAGATCGCCGAGGCCGCCGAGGCCGAGGCAGGTACGGTCGTGCTCGAAGAGGATGTCGCGGCCGAGAAGAAACACGCCGCTTTGATCGCGACGGGCCGACCGGCATGGCTGCCCTATGCATTGGCCATCTCAGCCCTCATTTGCCTGACACCTCTGCTGATCCTCGAGCGTCCGATGGGGGTGGATTGGCTCGGCTTCGCCACCCTTTCGCATCGCTTGGCCGAGACCGGGGCACTGACCTTGCCCGCGCCGAATGTCGGTCGCTGGACCTATCCGCCGGCCTTCCCCGCGCTGAGTGCTTTTCTCGAACAGGCGACCGGCTTGCCACCGGCCGATGCCGTCCACCTGCTCGGCCAACTCAGCCTGCTCGCCGTACTCTGGGGTGTGGCGGGCGCCGCCGACCGATGGGGCGCCTCGGGAACGACGTTGATCGCCCTCTGCCTTGCCCCCGCCCTGTTCGCCAAGGCCTTCGATTCGGGCTATCCCACCGTCGCCAGCCAACTCGGATTGGTCCTCGGTCTGCTGGTGCTCGTCAAACCCCCACGGGAGCGGCGCAAACGGATGGATCTGCTGTTCGCCTTCGGGGTCGCTTTTGTGGGGGTCATCCATCCGACAGGATCCCTGTACCTCGGCACGCTGCTGCTCGCTTGGATGGGGGCGCATCGATTCAGCCATCAGCGCGAGAGCGCCCACGCTGGGCGCCTTGCCATCGTCTCAGCGGTGGTCGTCGGTGGGTCGGCCTTCATCGTCATGGGGATGTTTGCCCCGCGCATGCTCGACACCCCGGTGTGGGCCGAATACGGGTGGCAAGGAGGGCTGTCACTTCTGGCGTTCAACGGACCGATTCTTCTGGGACTCGCCGGCTGGGCATTGTGGCGGTTCAACGCTTCCTTTGAGGTGTGGCTGCTCGGACTCTGGCTCGGATTGCAATGGGCCCTGACCGGGGTCCACCTGCTCGATGGCATGGTCGGCATTTCGGTGCTGAGCTTGGCATCCTACATGCTCTACTCAATGGCTCTGCACGCCTTCCATGTGCCGCTCGCCGTGCTCGCGGGCATCGTGTTGGCCAAAGTGCCGCGACTGACCCCCCGATTGCGGGAGAGGGGATTGGATCAGGCAGATGAGATTGAAGCGGAAGGAGGGGGATTGGAACGTGTGGAACTGGAGGTGCCCGGGGCATTCGAACGGCGTCCTCTGCAGGCGATGATGAGTATCGCCGTGCTCTTCATCCTGCTCTCTCACATCGTTTTGCTCGAATTGGCCCAGCATCCGGAACTCGAGGTCCAGACCGCCGGGGATCGGGCTTTGCGAGAAGCCATCTCAACCCTGCCCGAAGATGCGGTTGTCTATGCGGAGACCGCGCACTGGGGCATTCTCTACGATGTTGACCCGACACTCGGCCAAACCAACTTCCCGAGCCTCGGCCTGCTGACGGTAGAGGAACGCGTCCAATGGAAGGCCGAACGAGCGATTCTACGCGATGATGTCACGACGATTGTCGCCCTCGGTATCACCCATGCCGTGTCGAGCCCACGCGGCCAGATCGGGCATGTGTTGGCCGAAAGCCTGCATTGGGCCGTGCTCGCGGATGAGGATGGCAGCCGACTGTGGCGATTCGATGCCACACCAACCCCCGCTTCCATGGCGACCAGTCAACACCTCTTCCCCACCGAGGCGGATTGTGCTGAGCGGTGCGAATGGAGACTCGATCCCTGGGCGGCGACCGACCTTCACAATCTCGGCATCCGTGGGGATCATGTCCCTGTTCTGGCGGACACCGGGCGCATCGTTCTCGGCCCGACCGCTCTGTTGCGCGGACACCGGGACACCACCGTTTCCGTCAATCTCATGTTGACCGTGACGGCACCGGCGACGCTGCACATCAGTCTGTGCGGACTCGGCTGCACGAGTTGGGATCAGACAGTCGATACAGGCACACACCAGGTCTCCCATCTCTACCACACGAATGTCGAGGGGGAGATTGAAGTCCAACTCGCCGTGAGCCTGGCAGGGGATACGTGGATCGACCCCGCGGGGCTCTCCGGGCGCAGCGACCGCATCTTTGATTCAAGTGGACTCTGGGTGCATTGGGTAGAGGTGAGAGATCTTTGACGACCGGCCTGACGATTCTGCTGCCGACCTTCAACGAGGTCAATGGGCTCCAAGGCGTCGTCGAGCGCATCCCATTGGCCGATCTGCAGGCCGAGGGCTGGGACCCGCGGATCCTCGTCGCCGATGGACGCAGCACGGATGGCACCCAGGAATTGGCCCGCGAACTCGGACTCGACCTGATCGTTCAGGGCCCGGCCGCGGGCAAGGGGTTCGGGATGCGGGAAGGCTTTGCACGCTTCCTCTCGGGCGGGGATGAGGTGCTCGTCATGCTCGATGCCGATGGCACCTATGCACCTGAGGAGATTCCGCGGCTGCTCTCCGTGTTGAGAAAAGGCGATCGCGACGTCGTCATCGGCAGTCGATTGCGCGGTGTCATCGAACCGGGTGCAATGTCCAGATTCAACTGGGTCGGCAACCATGTCCTGACCTGGGCAGCCGTGGCGCTCTATCGCGTCTTCATCAGCGATGTGTGCACGGGGTTCTGGGCCTTTCAACGGTCATCCATCGAGCGCATGGAACTGAATTCGATCGCCTTTGAAATCGAGGCCGAGATGTTCACGGCCTGCGCCAACGAACGCCTCAGCATCACCGAGGTGCCCATCTCCTATGCGCCCCGGGTGGGCCACAGTAAATTGGGCTCGGTCGGCGACGGTATGCGCATCCTGCGCAAACTCCTGGTGAGACGATTATTCCCCCGCCCGATCAACCGGATCTGAGGGTGGTCCTCACTCCTCTTCCTCGGCCGAAGCCGCAGCTGAGTTGGGTCCATCCTCATCGGCGAGATGGTTGTGTTCGGCTTCTTCGGCGAGGGCGCGGACGCCGCTCTTCGTCCGGAGATCCTTCTTGGTCTTCGCACCGAGCTTCGCCATCTCCTCGGTTTGCCATACGATGTTTCCAGTGCCTTTGATCAATTGGTCTCGTGCATGGTCGTAAGCGGTCTTGGCTTGGCCGAGTTCGAATCCGACCGAGTTGAAATTCTCGAGGAAGTTGACCACCTTGTCATGGAGCTGGCCGGCGCGCTTGACCAGTTCCTCCTGATTTCGGGAGCGATTCTCTCGGTGCCAGAACTCTTGGATCAGTCTGAGGGTCAGCATCAACGTCGTCCCAGTGACGACCTTGACCCGGGCCTGACCAGTGAGATTCTCATACAGACTGACATCGGCGTGCATCGCCGTGAGGAATGCACTCTCGAGCGGGACAACCATGAGGACGAAGTCAAGCGTGTTGATCTTCTCCATGTGCTCGTAGTTCTTTGAAGCGAGATTGTCGGCATGCTTGCGGATCGAAGCGCAGTGCGCTTTGAGGGCGGCAGTCTCGGTGGCCTCGTCCTCCGCATTGGTGTACTCGACATAATCGGTCAGTGAGACCTTCGAATCGATGACGACCTGACGGTCGCCCGGCAGGTTGAGGACGAAATCGGTGCGCTTCCGCGTACCGTCCGCCGCCGTCTCCGACATCTGCTTGTGATAATCCCGACCGTCTTCGAATCCCATGTTTTGGAGGAGATTCTCGACGACGACCTCACCCCAAGCGCCCTGCGCCTGAGAGTCACCGCGGAGAGCGAGAGAGAGTTCACGAGTCTCATCGGCGAGTTGAATGCCGAGATCACTGACTTTGGTCACCTCGTTGCGCAGTGTAGCATCCCGATCGATGCCTGCCTTCTCGACCTTGTCGAGGGCTTCGACGTAATCCTTCATGCTCTGGGACAGTGCCGATGTGGCAACGGTGAACGACTTCTCCTTCTCCTTCTCCGCTTCGGACATGGCACTTCGCAGGGCTTCTCCCGCAGCGACCTTGAACGCGTTGTGCATCTGGGCCTCATTCTTCTCTGCCGACTCGTTGAGGGCGACTTCGCGGGCTTCTGCTGCAGCCAACGTCGCCGCACTCTCCGCCGCGGTCGCTTCGAGCAGACGGGCGGTGCGCTGGTTGAGGATGAACCACATGATGGCGCCGCCGATGAGGGCTGCGATGACTGCAGTTGTGAGCGTGAGGAGTTCCGACATGGGGCTGACCTGAACGCCGTGGTTCTTGAACTCTGCAGTTCGGAATGACTGATGAAGGGGGGGCGATGCAACCACCCATCATGCGCAGGCGTAAGGTGGCGGTGCTCGGTGCGAGTGGTCTCGTATCCCAGCGCTTCCAGCAACGATTGGTCAGCCATCCCTGGTTCGAATTGGTGGCCGTGTACGGCTCACCTCGAACCGCGGGTCAAGCCTTGGCCGACCTCGATTGGGTCCTGCCCGAGGCCCGACCACAGATTCCAGACCTGACGGTCCGAGATTTGGCCTCGATTCTCGATGAGGATGCAGATTTCGAAGTGGTGTTCAGCGCGCTCCCCGCCGATGTAGCGCGCAGGGTCGAGAAGCCTCTCGCTTCGCAGGGCCTCTTCGTCTTCAGCAATGCCAGCGAGCATCGCATGGACTCAGACGTGCCGCTGATCGTCGCCGATCTCAATCCGCACCACTTCCTGCCCCTGCGCGTGAGTGGTGATCCAGCGGCGGGCTTCCTCGCGTGCGCGACGAATTGCACGGTAATCCCCGCCGCATTATCGCTCAAGCCTCTGTGGGACTTCATCGGATTGGATGATGTGAGCATCCGCACGGAACAGGCGCTATCCGGCGGCGGCATCGACCTGCTGCGCAGACATCGCGAGACGGGCGAGCACCCGGTCGATATCCCAGGAGAGGCGGAAAAAATCCACGAGGAATGCCTCAGTCTACTCGGGCGTGCACTGCCCACCCAAGTCCGGCCCGCCAACCTTCCCCTCAAAGTCGAGGTGGAACGCGTCGCCCGTGAATTCGGTCACATCGTTCACATCACTGCGACATTGCACGCGGAGAAGGAGGGCGGCGAGGTGCTGGAATGGATGCAGCAATACCGGTCTCGCCCCCAAACCCTGCAATTGCCCTCAGCACCCACGAACCCCCTGTGCTTCGTGGAGAATCTCATTCCCTCCGAGATGCCCGACCCCGCAGCGGACCTCACCGCTGGAATGGACATCCGCATCACCAACCTACAGGTGAACGGGCGAAGCATCTCCTTCAGCGCCTGGTCGGAGAACACGATTCGTGGCGCTGCCGGCGGCACGGTGATGCTCGCAGAACTGGCCGTGGCGGAAGGTCTGCTGGGCGAGTGAGGGCAGGGCTCAAGTGCTCGATGGACAGAGGGATGGCACATGGGCGAGGTCGAGGTCGTCGATTCCGGTTCTCTGGACTCTCTGACCGAAGGTTGGGAGGCCTACGGGGCCCGCACCCGCATCCTGATGCTCGGTTCGCGCGCGGACCGCTTGACATTGCGCGATCATGGGCGCTGTGTGGCGATTGGAGAATCGGCTGTCTCCGTCTTTCACCGACCCCGCGCGGAGCGCGAAGAACTTGTGGCCGCAGGACTCGATCACGCCATCACCTCCTTCCAATTCGTCGATGTGGCCATGGCCGATCTCGGCCGTTGGATGCAGCCATTGATCGGTCAGGGTTGGTCCCGCGGCGAGGTCGAGATCACCGCCGCAGCGGGCGCGAATTTCGATGCCGAAACCTGGACCTGCTTCCACCACCCCTCGATCCCGCTTCCCGACAGCATTCCGCTGGCAGAATCCCCGGCCAGCATGGACCGCAAGTCCTTCGTCACCCATCCGGGACCCATCCTTGACGAGGCGACCGAATCGAAGATGGAAGAGATGGCGGCATCGATGCTCGGTAGCATGAGTCAATCGACTGTGGAGGAATCAGAACCCACGCCCACGCCCACGCCCACGCCCACGCCCGAACCCGCGCCCGATACCACACCAGAGGTCGAGGGAGAACCGGCCGAACCGATTCCAATGGCCGAGGAAGAAGTACCACCCGTACCCGAGGCAGAACCCGAATCCCCGCTCGAAGCTGAATTGCGTCAGGTGATCTCCCTTCTCGTCGCCGGCGGCCAAGAGGTCGGTGACATCATGGAACATCCTCAGTTCATCGAGGTCAGTGAACGCGCCAGTGCAGCGGGCGTTGATGTGTGGGGCATGTTTGTCAATCTCTCCGATGGTGCCTGAAGAATCCGGGGCCACGTTCATAGGGGCTCGGCGATGCGAACCGTTCGGTCCCCATGGTCTTCTGCACAGAGTGCGCCCAGCAACAGACCGATGACCAGAAATTTTGCCGGTTCTGCGGCGAGCGCATGCCGGGTGCGATGCTGATGCGGCAACTGCGAGAGGAACAAGCCAACATCCAAGCCCAGAAGTCGGGCGAGGTGACGCAATCTCAACAGGCAAACCTCGCGACCCTGAAGGCGATTGAAATCGCCCGGCAGCAGAACCCTTGATGCGAACCGCACCGCTCGGAGCATCATGCGTCTTCGACATCTCGCGATGGCGCTCAGCCGTCTACCTCCTCATCCCCAACGAGATGTGGAACTGGAACAGTATGCGACGGAAGGTGACTTCGCTGCGCGCTGGGTTGCAGAAATTGTCCAAGGCGGCGATCTCGATGAGACGACCCGCGTGGTCGACCTCGGCGCCGGCAATGGCATCCTCGGCATCGCTTGCCACCTTGCGGGGTGTGCGTCTGTGCTGCTGGTGGAGATTGATTCAGCCTGCCTGCATGAGCAACACGATGTCGAGTGGTTGAATGCAGATGTGGGTGAGTGGGGGCGAACGGATGTCGACCTCGTCGTGATGAATCCACCGTGGGGAGTTCAAATTCCGAGGGCGGACCGGCCGTTTCTCGAAGCGGCGTTCACGTCGGAGGCGAAGGTGATTCACCTGCTCCATTCCGCCCGCGCCACGCACTTGGAAGCCCTTGGGAAGTCCCATGGATGGACGGGCGAAGTCATCCTGTCGGGGCAGTTTCGATTGCCGCCGCAATATGACCACCACGCCGCCAAAGATGCGGTCACGGATGTGTCGGTGTGGCGGTTCACGCCCGAATGAGACGTCGGCGGCTTCAAATGGGGGGCGTCGGTCGGCGGGCTGTGCGAACCGGTCCCCTTTCAGGGACCGGCACCCGCCTTGGAGCGTGAAGCGAAATGACCAACCCCGCAAATGTGGGATCCTTCGTCGTGCCCGGCACGACGGTCCTGAAGAATGATGATGACGAATTGGGCCGTGGCCTGATCACGAATGACAGTGGCATCGTCGCCACCGTTGTCGGCACTGTGGCGCGCGATGATGGCGTGCTCTTCGTCGACCAGAAGACCGACCCGATCCGCGAGATCGAGGTCGGAGATGTCGTCATCGGCCAGGTCAACCGCATCAACCCGAAGACGGCGGAGATCCGCATCCTCCACGTCGAGGGTAAGCCCCCGCGCAGCCTGCCTGCCACCCATCTCTTCGCCGACATCTTCGTCGCCAAAATCATCGACCGATTCATGCCGAGCCCCGGCGATGCGATGCGCAAGCGTGACGTCGTTCGCGCCAAAATCGAGCAACTGAAGCCGATGCTCCGCGCCGAATGCCGCAGCCATGCGGACCTCGGTGTGATGCAGGCAATGTGCCCGGCCTGCGGTGATATGCTCGCTGCGAGCACGGCCGAACCCGATGTCAACGTCGCCTGCGGGCGCTGTGATTACGTCGGCTTCCGCGCCCTGTCCAATGGATTCGGCCACGGTGCCGATATTCCTGAGGACAGCACGCTCTCAAGCCTCAACCGTGATGGAGAACGCTGGTCGGATGCCTCGATGGCCTTCATCAGCAAGGATGGCGAACGCCCCTACCTCTCCCCGCTCTCGGATCATCGACGCGGTTCGGTACACCCGGTTCCCAAGGATGTCGCCAAGTTCCTCGGCGGTCTGCAGCGCGACGGTGGTCGCGGTGGCGGCGGCGGTGGCGGTGGCGGCCAACGCCCTCGCCGCGAGATGCACGCAGCCAAGTGCACGATGTGCGGCATCGACACCAAACTCCCCTTCGAACCCACACCCGGCGTGCCGGCCCGCTGCTCTCCCTGCAAGGAGAAAGTGGACAATGGTGAGGCCAGCAAAGAGGAACTCACCGCGGAGCGAGGTGTTCTTGCAGAGGCCCGTGAAAAGGCCAAGGCAACCATGGGAATGAAGCTCTTCATCGGTGGCGTCCCGTATTCAGCCACCGAGGAACAACTGACCGAGATGTTCGCCGCACACGGTGAACTGAAGGAGGTTCACATCGCCATGGACAAGGAGACGGGCAACAGCAAGGGCTTCGCTTTCATCACCTACAAGTCTCACGCCGAAGGCACCGCTGCGATCAAGGCGCTCAAGGGCACAATGATTGACGGACGCAAACTCACCATCCAGGAATCCAACCGCGGTGGCGGCGGCGGCGGCGGCGGCGGCGGTGGCGGCCGTGGTGGCGGCGGAGACCGACGTGGCGGCGGCGGTGACCGACGCGGCGGCGGCGGTGACCGACGCGGTGGCGGCGGACGCGACCGAAGAGACCGACGCTGAGGTTCGAAGATGGCTTGGCTGGTCCTCGATGGATACGAGGACGAACCCGCTGCCTTCGGCGTTCCCCCCTACGTCGGATTTCACGTCCGATACATCTGTGGTGTCTTCGAAACCCGCGGCGTGGACTACGATTACCTGACCATCGATCAATGGCGTTTGGGGGCAAGACCCGACATCGAGGAGATCGACGGCGTCGTCATCATGGCGGGCGCCATCGTGCCTGGGAAATATCTCAGAGGCACGCCCATCAGCCATCGTGAATGCGATGAGATGATTCGAACATTGGCCCCCGGTCGGCCGATTATCGCGGGTGGATGGGCGATTCGCGGCTGGCGTCAAGCGGGTTGGCAACCTCTGCGCAAGGACCTCTTCCTCTGTGTCCAAGATACCGACGCCACCCTGTCGTGGTACCTGTCGACAGGCGATTTCAAGCATCAGCGGAGAACCGCGGTCGAATGGACGGCTTGGGCGCAGGCGGGAGCGGTCTCCAAAGCCGTCACCGAACATCCGGACCTTGCGGGACCGCTGACCTATGAGGTCGAGGTCTACCAAGGCTGCGTGCGCTACAAACGCGGTTGCAAATTCTGCATCGAGCCGAAGAAAGGCGTGCCCGTGTGGCGCACCCCGCGCGATGTCATCACCGAGGTCACAAGAGCGTTGGACCAAGGCGTCGAACACGTCCGCTTGGGCGGCATGACCGACGTCTACACCTACATGGCGGATGGCGTGGTCGAATTGGAGTATCCGGTGCCCAACCCCGAACCGCTGGCCAATCTGTTACACGGATTGCGCGAGGATGAGCGCTTGGCGACCTTGCACGTCGACAATGGCAACCCCTCGATCATCGCTGAGAATCTGGAACCTGCCACCGAGATCACGAAAACGCTGGTCGAGACGCTATCCGACGGCAGTGTGCTCTCCTTCGGCTTGGAATCCGCAGATCCTGCCGTCCACAAGGAAAATTGGTTGAATTGTAATGCGGACCAACTCAAAACGGCGATTCGGCTGGTCAACAAGTACGGCAAAGAACGCGGTGAACGCGGTCTGCCCAAGTTGCTTCCCGGCCTCAACTTCATCGCCGGTCTGAACGGTGAATCCGCTGAGACCTATGGTCTAAATAAGCAATTGCTAAATCAAATTCGCAACGAGAACTTGTGGCTTCGAAGAATCAACATTCGGCAGGTCGAGGGCATTGGATTTCAGGAGATTCCCACCGATCTTTTCAAGGATTTCAAGACTTGGACCCGCAACGAGATCGACGCCCCTCTGCTGACCGAACTCTTCCCACTGGGATTGAAACTCTCCGGGGTGACATGGGAGGCCCACGACGGTCGCATTCGATTGCCGGCTCACCTTGGAGAAGAACACAGAGACCCCGCCATCCATGGCAAGGCGGGCATCACTTTCGGGCGCCAGATCGGCGCCTATCCAATCCTCATCGGCGTGCCCTATCACATCCCGTTGGAGACGACCACCGACATCATCGTGACCGGGCATGGGGCGCGGTCTATCACCGGCGTGGAATGCGGATTGAAGATGTCGACGGTTACCCAGAAGCAATTGGAGTCGATGCCGGGCATCGGCGAAAAGTCCGCTTGGAATCTAATCTCGGCTCGCGCCAAGGCGGCGAGCAAGGGTCGAGAGTTCTGGACCATCGACGAGTGGTTCGACAAGGCCGGGGTTGAAATGCCCGACCTGACCGCCCGCGTGTTGGAGGCTTGAAGATGGCACGCGAATTGATTCGACTCGAGGATGTGCACAAGGCCTTCGGGCCGATCACCGTGCTCGACGGCATCCATCTGCGCATCGACGAGGGGGACCGCATCGGTGTGGTCGGCCACAACGGCGCGGGCAAAACCACCCTGCTCCGCACCATTTCGAATCGGGATCAGGATGTCGGTGACATCACCTATGCACCGGCACTCCGCATCGCCTACCTGACGCAGGTGCGCGACATCGACGAGGACGCGACGCTCGAAGCCGAGCTGAATCGGCGCGGCCACCAATTCAAGGAATTGATCGATGAGATCGAGCAGATCGAAGCCCAGATGACCGACCCCGCATTCTACGAGGGCGATTGGCAGCCGGTGCTCGATCGCTACTCGGAATTGCAGGCCCTCTCCGCCCGCTCCGGCGGCTCGGACGTGGCCGGTCACGCCAGGTCGATCCTCAAGGCCCTCGACCTCGCCCACCACCCGCTCGACATGCCGCTGTCCAAACTCTCGGGTGGCGAGCGCGCCAAGGTCGCCCTCGCCCGCCAATTGGTCGGCCTCGGTGAGATCGACGTCTTCTTCTTGGATGAACCGACCAACCACCTCGACCTGCCGACCTTGGAATGGCTGGAGAAATTCCTGCTGAAATTCGAGGGCGCCCAACTCATCGTTTCCCACGACCGCTACTTTCTGGACAAGGTCTGCAACAATGTGCTCGAGGTCTTCGATGGACATTCGCGTGGATATTCGGGGAATTACTCCGCCTATCTGAAGCAGAAAGAACTCTTCCTACAGACGCTGACCGATCGCATCGACAAATCCGAGAAGGGGATCAAACGCCTGACTGGGGCACTACAGTCGATGAAACGGGCCAACAAATATGACAAGTCAATCTCAGCGAAGCACCACATGCTGAGCCGAGCCCAACGCGAGTTGAAGTGGCTCAGGACCCTCAAACCCAAGGATCGAAAAGGGCTCGAATTCAACATTCAATCGACCGAAAAATCCAGCCTCGAGGTGCTCGATTTCAGGCGCGCGAGCCTCTCCTTCGAAGGCCTCGGCCGACCGATTCTGAAGAATGTCAGCCTCGGTGTCAGCCGCGGCCAAAAGGTCGGCATCGTCGGTGCCAACGGCGCCGGCAAAACCACCATGCTCCGCATCATCAACGATGAGATCAAGCTGGATGAAGGCATCATCGATGTACGCCCTGGCGTCCAGATCGGGTATTTCCATCAGGACCACAGAACCCTTGATTTCGACCTGAGCGCCATCGAACAGGTCCAGAAACTGAAACCACGGATGGATTATGGCAAGATTCGCGCCATGCTCGGCCAATTCCAATTCACACCCGACATGGTCTCCACCCCTCTGCAGAAGTTGAGCGGGGGCGAACGAGCGCGCATCGCGATGCTGAAGTTACTGCTCGAAGACAACAATATGCTGCTTCTCGACGAGCCGACCAACCACCTCGACACCGATGCGAAGGAGGCACTGGAGGCGAGTCTGAAGGCCTATGACGGCTGCATCCTCACCGTTTCTCACGACCGCTGGTTCCTCGATCAGGTCTGCGACACGATTTGGGAATTGCCCGGTGATGGCACCATTCACATCCACCCCGGCAACTATTCGGCTTACCTTCGCCGCAAGAGCCAATCATGAGCGAGGTGCTGATGGCCGCGGCGGCGCTTCGTGACGCCTGCAATGCCCTCATTCCCGACCTGTTGGCGGATTGCAAGCAAATCGATTGGATCTACAATCCGCTCGACCATGCTTGGGCCCCACACGCGGAATGGATTCGCCGATTCTCTGACGGGGGTGCAACAACCCTCCTCGTCGGCATGAATCCCGGTCACGGCATGGGCAATACGGGCGTCCCCTTTGGCTGTCCCGAGCAGGTGCGCGATTTTCTCGCCATCACAGGACTGCCCGTCTCCCAACCGGCGAGACTTCACTCCAAGCGACCCGTCTACGGCCTCGAGTGCCCCAAAGCCGAGGTCAGTGGCAGAAGGATCTGGACGGGGCTCGCCGAACGATACGGCACGCCTGCGGAAGTCGCTTCTGAGATTTTCATCGTCAATCACTGTCCGCTGTGGATGTTCAATGAAGCGGGTCAGAACATCACGCCCGACAAATTGACGGGTGCGGCGGCGAAGCGACTTTCAGAATGCTGTGATCAACATCTCAGAACGGTTGTCTCCGCGATGGGCATCGAGCGGGTCATCGGTGTTGGGCGCTATGCCGAACGATGCTGTCAGCAGGCATTGCCCGGCGTCGACGTCTCCTATGTGCCCCACCCGAGTCCGGCCTCCCCCTTCGCAAATCGCAACAAGGGTGCGGACTGGAGAGCGGCCTTCACACAGGCACTGGATGGCTGAACATAGGCCGGACGCAGGCTTATGTGGAGAACCGACCCTCACACTCCTTGGGTGTATTCATGCCAACCGATATTCAACTGCCGAGGCCCCTTCTAACCAACGATCCGAATCGCGACTGGAGCGGGCCTCAAGGCGATGAGCCACGCACCCTCTACGAACTATGTCGACAGAGCGTTCACTCCTATGGTGACCAGTTGGCCTGGGGTTATATCCCCGGGGAAGGGATGCCGCGCATCCACATTTCCTACAATGAATTCGGCACCATCGTCGAAGGCCTTCGAAGTGCGCTCAAGAACTACGGCATCGGCTCCGGCGACCGCGTCGCAATGATTCTCGACAACTGTGTCGAATGGGCCGCAGCCTCCTATGCAGCCAATGGGCTGGGCGCGGCCTACACGGGCATGTACACCCACCAGCACGGCGCCGAATGGGCCTACATCCTCGGTGACTCAACCCCGTCCATCATCATCCTCCGCGATGCTGAGATCCTCGACCGACTCGTCGAACACATGCCCGCTGATGCCGCTTCTTGGCCGGCATCGGGTGTCATCCTCCTCGGCGATGAAGGCGCGAACAACAGCCCACCCGAAGGTGTGCCCGTTCGAAGCTGGACCGAGACATTGCAACACGGCACCAGCCTCGGCCATGCCGGACCCCATCCTGACGATGCCCATGGCTTGGCCACGCTGATTTACACCAGCGGCACAACAGGCAACCCGAAGGGCGTCATGTTGAGCAATTGGAACATCGGACACAACCTGATGGCAATGGAGGGGCGATTCCCCATCTATTCGGGCGACCGCTCTGCCTCATTCCTGCCTTGGGCGCACTCCTTCGGCCAGATGGGTGACCTGCATTACATGATTCGTGGTGGCGTCCACATCAACCTGATTTCAGACGTGCTGAAAATCGCCGATGAGTGCCAGGATATCAAGCCCCATGCACTATTCGCTGTGCCACGTGTATGGAACAAGCTCTACGCCAAGGTGATGGCGGGTCTCAACGCGAGTCCAATCAAGAAGCGACTCGGTGCGGCCGCCTTCAACAAGGCGCACAAGCGAATCGCTGCGGATGGCCGCGACTGCATCGCCATCAAGCCGAAGGGATTCCTCGACAAGAAACTCGACAAGATCGTCCTCGGCAAGGTTCGAGGACGATTCGGTGGAGAGATGCGATTCTGCATCTCCGGCGGCGCCGCCCTCTCCCCTGAGGTCGCCTCCTTCATCCAGTGCGTCGGCTTCTCAATGTTCGAAGGCTATGGCCTGACCGAAACGAGCCCCCTGATCAGCATCAACGGCTGGGAAGAGGGACACCCCTGCATGCTCGGCAGCGTCGGCCGCCCCGTGCCCGGTGTCACCGTCAAAATCGACCAGGATGCCTGGGATGACCCCGACTCCACCGATGGGGAAATCGTCTCCTATGGCCCGAACATCATGCTCGGCTACTGGAACAACCCCGAGGCGACCGCCGAGGTCATGACCGAGGACGGCGGTTTCCGCACCGGCGATCTCGGCCGCCTCGACGACGGATTCATCCGCATCACGGGCCGCGTCAAGGAGCAGTTCAAACTCCAGAACGGAAAGTACGTCGCACCGAGCCCACTCGAGGAATCCCTCAAACTCAGTGCACTGGTTGAGCAATGTTGTGTCGACGGTCGAAACAAGGTCAAGACCGTCACCCTCGTTCACCCGAACAAGTACGAATTGATCAACGGCCTGAAAGCGGCTGGCATCGATGCCAGCGGGTCGCTCGAGGACCTCTGCAAGCGCGCAGATGTGCGCGCTTGGGTACACGCAGCCCTCAAGAAGGAGGTCATGGGACCGAACTGGAAGGGCTTCGAGATCAGTGGAGGCGTCATCCTCGACCACGAGGAGTGGACCACCGACAACAAGCTCCTGACGCCTTCCTTGAAGGTCAAGCGCAATGCGCTGCTCACCCGTCACGAGGCCGACATGGCCGCCTTGGAGTGAAGTAGCCCTCACGTGTGCGCGGCGGCTACGCCGCCGATATGCTGAATGGGGGCCTTCCACCCCCTCGGCCCAATGGCGAGCGGCGCATCATCCCCCGCGGCATCCGATGAGGCGGGTGCCTTCGATGCCTCGGGCATCCCCTTGCGGGTGGTGACAGCTGCGAGTCTATTCGATGGTCACGATGCAGCGATCAACGTCATGCGTCGGTTGATTCAGGCCGCTGGTTGTGAGGTCATTCACCTCGGCCACGACCGCAGCGCACTCGATGTGGTCAAAGCTGCCATCGAAGAGGATGCCCACGCCGTGGCTCTGACCTCCTATCAGGGCGGTCACATGGAGTATTTCACCTATATTCGTGACTTGCTGAACGCTGCAGGGCGCCCCGATATTCGCATATTCGGCGGCGGTGGCGGCACCATCACGCCGCCTGAAATCCGCGATCTGCACGCGGCCGGTATCACCCGCATCTACTCGCCCGATGACGGCCGCCAGATGGGCCTGCTCGGCATGATCGACGACCTGGTATCGCAGGCAGGTGGCTGCGACCTGCTCGGCACAGATGCCGGTCTGAACAAGCCCGTCACACCCGCCCAACGCGAGAAGGTTGCGCGCCTCATCTCGATCGCCGAGAATTCCGATTCGGTGAGCTTCGCCCAGACCCTCAAATCCTGTCGAAGTCGACCCCTCGAAGAGCGGGTTCCAGTCATCGGATTCACCGGCACGGGCGGGGCAGGGAAATCGAGTCTCCTCGATGAACTGATGCGCCGCATCACCACCCAGAACCCCGATCTGAACGTGGCGATGCTGTGCACCGACCCGACCCGCAAGCGAACCGGTGGTGCGCTTCTGGGCGACCGCATTCGGATGAATACGCTGTCCAACGACCGCCTCTTCATGCGCAGCCTTGCCTCACGCAGCAGTGGCAAGGAATTGTCCGAAAGTACCCGTGGGGCCATCGAGGTCTGTCAGGCGACCGGCTACGACCTCATCTTCGTCGAGACCAGCGGCATCGGTCAGGGCAGTGACGCAATCACAGATGTGGCCGATGTCAGCCTCTATGTGATGACCAGCGAATTCGGCGCCCACACCCAGTTGGAAAAGATCGAGATGCTCGATGTCGCCGACATCGTCGTCCTCAACAAATTCGAGAAGCGCGGTGCTGAGGATGCACTACGCGCCATTCGCAAGCAGGTGAAGCGCAATCGTAATCTCTTCGACCTCGAGGATTCGGCTCTGCCCGTCGTGGCGACGATCGCCAGCCAATTCGCCGACCCGGGCGTCGATCTGTTGTGGGAGCGGCTCGCCGGCATTCTCGCCGACCGTCACGACATGATCCTCGCCGCGCGCACACCGGTCCTGCCTCCTTCGGGCATGCCCAAGCCGACCCACATCATCCCGCCCGAGCGCATCCACTACCTCGCAGACATATCTCGCACGATGCGCGATTATCACGACCGGACCAGCGAGATGGAAGCAAAGGTGCGCCTGGTCCAGCAGTTGGAGGCGAGTGCGACCCACATGGCCTCATTGACCGATGGCACGGGCTCCTCGCTGTCCACAGGCGCTGCCGGCGCTGTGGCTGACATCCGCATGCAGGCAGACGCGGTTCGAGGCACGATTCATCCCGTCGCCTGGCGAATGATCCTCGACCATGAAGAACGGGCGGCACAATACCGCACGGGCACCTACACCTATTCGGTGCGAGGGCGCGACTTCAGCGTCGCGACGACCACCGAATCACTGGCCCACACGGCCATCCCCCGCATCGCCCTGCCGAACTTCGCCGATGCGGGCGATCTTCTCAGCTGGCTGCGAAGAGAGAATGTGCCCGGCATCTTCCCCTACACCGCAGGCGTCTTCCCATTCAAGCGGGCCGACGAACTACCGACCCGAATGTTTGCGGGCGAGGGACCTGCAGAACGCACCAACAAGCGCTTTCACTACCTGTCCAAGGACGAGGATTACGCACGCCTGTCCACCGCCTTTGACTCGGTCACCTTGTACGGAAGGGACCCCCACACCCAACCCGACATCCACGGTAAAGTGGGAGAATCCGGCGTCTCGATCTTCACCATCGATGAGATGAGCACACTGTTCGAAGGATTCGATCTCTGCGCGTCGAACACCAGTGTCTCAATGACCATCAATGGTCCTGCAGCCATCGTGCTGGCGATGTTTTTCAACGCCGCCATCCGCCAGCAGGTCGCCCTGCTCGACAAGCCGTCCGAAGCGGACATTGCCGAGGTGCGCCAACGCACCTTGCAGAGGGTGAGAGGCACCGTCCAAGCAGACATCCTCAAGGAGGACCAAGCCCAGAACACCTGCATCTTCAGCACCGAGTTCAGCCTCAAGCTCATGGGCGACGTCCAGCAGTTCTACATCGATGAGGGCGTGCGGAATCACTACTCTGTCAGCATCTCGGGCTACCACATCGCCGAAGCGGGTGCGAACCCCATCAGCCAACTCGCCTTCACACTCGCCAACGGCTTCACCTATGTCGAATACTATCGCAGTCGCGGCATGGATATCGATGACTTTGCACCGAATCTCTCCTTCTTCTTCTCCAACGGCCTCGACCCCGAGTATACGGTGATCGGCCGGGTCGCGCGCCGCATCTGGGCGGTCGCCATGCGTGACCTCTACGGTGGCAATGATCGCAGTCAGAAACTCAAGTATCACATCCAGACCAGCGGGCGCAGCCTACACGCCCAAGAGATCGACTTCAACGACATCCGCACGACGCTACAAGCCCTCCTCGCCGTTCAGGATCAGGCCAACAGCCTGCACACCAATGCCTACGACGAGGCGATCACCACACCGACAGAGGACAGTGTGCGAAGGGCGCTCGCAATCCAACTCATCGTCAACAAGGAGAGCGGCTGGACCAAGACCGAGAATCCCCTTCAAGGCTCATTCATCGTCGACGAACTCACCGACCTTGTCGAAGAGGCCGTGCTCGTCGAATTCGAGCGCATCGCCGAGCGCGGTGGGGTGCTCGGTGCGATGGAGACGATGTACCAACGCGGTAAGATCCAGGACGAATCCCTGCATTATGAGGAACTGAAGCACTCCGGAGAATTACCGATCACCGGTGTGAATTTCTTCGAGAATCCAAACGCTGCAGCCTTCGACGAGAGCAGCGCAGACGATTTCGACATGGAACTCGCCCGCGCAACACCCGAGGAGAAGCGCGGCTGCCTGGCGCGGCTCGCCCAATTCCACAAGCGGCACCGCGACCGAGTCCCCGCGGCGCTCGAGCGTTTGCAAGAGGTGGCGCGAACCGACGGCAACGTCTTCGCCGAACTGATGGAGACCGTCAAGGTAGCCAGCCTCGGTCAAATCACCGAGGCCCTGTTCGAGGTCGGCGGACAATACCGCCGCAACATGTGAGCGAGATCACTCTTCTTCGGCTGCGCCGTTGGTGAACTTGTCCCACAGAAGGACGCCGAGCAGGGCGCCGAGGATCGGTCCGACGGTGTAGATGATGATGTCGATCGGATTCGCCATGTTACCGAAGACCCAGGTGCCCGCCCAACGTGCCGGGTTCATCGCCGCACCCGTCAGGGGGCCGCCCATCAGAATGCCCGCAAAGACCGTCAGGCCAATGCCGAAGCCGGCGATGCCAGCGGGTGCACGGCTGTCGACCGCCGTGCCCATGATGGCGCTCATCAGCAGGAAGGTGAGGACCGCCTCGACCAAAATGGCCTGTTGGGTGGTCACCGCGATCACTTCGGTGCCGGGTGCGGGGGTGCCGACGCCGCTGGCGCCGAGGCTGTAGAGGATTCCGCCGGCGAGAATTGCACCGCCGAGTTGGGCGCCGATATACATCATACCGAGCTTGTTGTCGATGCGCTTCGTGGCCATGAAGCCCAGCGTGATGGCGGGATTGACGTGCGCACCGGAGATGTTCATGGTCGCTGTGACCATGACGGCGAGGACGATGCCGTGCGCAGCAGCGACGGTCAACAGGTCCACATTGTCGCCTTGAACCCAGATCGCACCCGCACCGATGAAGGTCAGGGCGAAGGTCGCGATGGCTTCTGCATACAGCTTGGCTTCAGTTTCCTTGCACATGGTTCTCACTCCGAATCCGTAGGATCCGATTCCAACGCCCGACCTACCGACTATGAACCATGCGGCAAGCGCAGGTGCTCCCCACCGGGTTCAACAGTCCACTCAAGTGACCTAGACGGCGAAAATCACCAGCGCGAGGGAGACGAAGGGGAAGGCGGCGAGCGCGAGCAAAGCGCCGATTCCCATGGCCTTTCGACCCGTTGCGAAGCCAAAGATGGCCAGGCCGATGCCCGTCAGCGGGATGCCCATGCAGGCGACACCTGCCAAATCACCCACGTCCGTGTCATGTTGGGATTCCGACGCCTCGGCATCGATGGAGGTCATGGTCATGTTGAACGAGGCACCATGGTCCTCGCCATCATCGAAGGTGAGCGCACCGGACTCAGCATCCCAAGCCCCGACGCCTTCGGACTCGGAGACACCGTCGACCCACATCATGATCTCACGTGAGCGTGAGTCCTCACCGCTGCTGCAGAAGTACTCCGTGTATCGGGTCTGGATTTCGTTGATTCTGCACTCATCCAAGATCCGGTCGTCTTCGAGGGTGAAGGTGCCTGTGTAATTCGTCCCATCAGTACTGACCAAAGTAACTCGATCATTCCGCTCGTCCTCATCCAATTGCATCGAATTGGAGATGATGATTAGAATGAAGGGGATGACCATGAAAATCCCCGGCACACCGATGCCGACAAAGAATTGCTTCCAGACAAAGGCCTCCTTGCGCACAGCCACCATCTGCCCATCTGGACCGACGACGAAATCCACATTCTCAACGGCGAGTGGTGATATATCCGAGGGTTCCGCAGAGAGAGACGGCGTCACGCCGCTGAGTAGCACAGGGTCCGGGGCTTCCTCGTCCATGTGGGTTCCGAGTGGCACCTGCAATAAAAAAAGGGCGACACGAGGGCGGCCGAAGCCGCCCTCGTGCCACCGGTATGATCTCTTGAGGTTCTGCCGGGGTTCGGCTCACTCTTCCTCGGGGAGGAATTCGTCACCGAACATCAGTGCGGCTGTGGCACCGATGCCACCGACGATCATCGTCCCGAAGACGTTGACGAAGTTGTCCTGAGTCCAATCGGATTCGACAATCATGCCGCCGAGGTTGCTTGCAGAGGACAGGGTGATTTCAGCGATGATGAGAACAGCCGCGAACGCACCTGCCTCCCAGCCGCCACCGAGGCGATCCCACACCATCATCAGCAAAAATCCGCCCAAAAGTGCCATCACAGCACCCTCAGCACCGAAACTTTCCACACCGCCCCAGACGGAGCCATCAACGCTGCCTCCTTCCCAGAACAGTACACCGGCCGCGATGAGCGCGCCAAGTACCTGCATGCAAAAGTTCAGTGAACCGGTTTCCCAGTCCGTGCGTCCCGAGGCCATGTTGCCAATCGTGATGATCGGCAGAATCTCAGATCCGCTGAACGTCATCCACATGATTGCCAGGGTGATACCGGCTGCGCCTGCCATCACCGCACTCTCATGAGGTGCTGCTTCCGCCGATGCGACGCCGCCCCAAACGAGGAGCGTAATCGCCATGCTGCCGATGAGCTCTGCCATCATTCCTTTCGTATTCATTTCCATTTTTCCATCCTGCTCTTCTTATGTCGAGCACTCCCGGCTTTTTCGGTGACTACTTAAAGAGGACCCCGGAGGAAGGTTCGAAAATGGCGATTTTTCGTCACTTTCCGGGGCGCCGGTGTGCATTGCCACACCAGATGTCAAAAAAGGAAGTGAGCGCTGTGGCTCGATCGATTGGAGGAAAACCTCCGGCTGGCGAGTAAAGTGAGCCTCGCCAGCCGAATGGCTTCCTGTGTGTTATCGTGGTTCCTCAGCCCCGAAAGGCGAGGATCTGTGGGTCGTGTGTTCGACGACCGGTCTCAGATGGCGTCGTCGATCTTGCAACCGACGAAGGCTCCGATGCCGACGAACAGACCGTCCGTGATCCAGTTGACCAGGACGTTCGCGATTTCGGTTCCACCGCCTGCGATCGAGGCGCCCATGTAGTGGGCACCGGTCAGGGACATCGCACCCGCGAGGGCGAGCATGCCCAGAGCACTGACCCATGCGGATTCGCATCGGGTGTGAATCTGCCACCAGACTGCACCGGCAGCGATCATGCCGATCGTTGCCCAGTACTCCGTTCCGATGTCAGCGATGCTCATGCTGGTTGCGAATGCGGTATCTGGGAGGTCCAAGGTACCTGCTTCAGTGCTCAAGAGCACGGCGAGCACGGCACCGATGACCTGCGCCACCAATCGGGTGCCGTTGGCCATCCAGTTTCCTTCCGTGTCCGACAGGTCGCCCGTCATGATGTTGCACCATGTGACGACCGGCAAGATGTGGGCGCCTTCGAACGCGAGCCATCCCACCGCGAGGGTGAGTGCTGCGCCGAGCGCCATCGTCCATTCGGACCCTGCCACCATCGTTCCAGTCCCATCATCGACCATCATTGCGACGGTCAGTACGACCCAGGAGAGCATGAATGCCCCACCCATTTCTGCCTTCATTGCTTTCATATCCAATTCCATTCTTTTCACCATTTTTATCGCTATGCGACTGATGTCGTCGCGTTTCGGGCTACTTATGAATTAATCCGTCTATAATTGGGCCAAGATATACGTTTTCAGGGGTTTTCTCCGATGCCGGTGTCGAAATTGACATCAGGTGTGCTGCGCTACACTACCTCTGGCAATTCGAACAGAAAAACGTCGATCTACCGCCCTGAATAATGCGTTTCACCATCTGTTCACACAGTGGATTGAAACACGGCTCCCCCTCGCGGTCATACACTGCGAATTCGTGTGGAAAATAACCCAATTCACCCGATACACCACGGAACTGTCCATCGGATAGTGTCGACCCGCCCGCTTCGATGGCAGCGGTCAGCACCTCGATGGTGGCGCTGTGAATCGCTTCGGACTGCCTCTTCGAGACATTTGCCGCCTTCCGCCGTGGTGAGACGCCGGCCAAATGAAGAATTTCGCTGGCGTAGATATTGCCGATTCCAGCGACGGTTCGCTGGTCCATCAAGGCGACCTTGATCGCTGTGCGACGTCCCTTCAGTGACTCGGCCAGCCCCTCGGTTGTCCATTCGGCTTTCAGCGGGTCGGACCCGAGACGCGAGAGCGATGCATGTCCTTCGTCACCACGGATCAGGTCGATGATGCCGAATCGGCGCGGATCAGTGTAGACCAATGTGGAGCCATCGAAAAAATGGATGATGACGTGGCTGTGCTTTTCCTCCTCATGTCCGAATCGCCCCGTCATGCCGAGATGGACGAGCAGGGTGAGATCATCTTCGAGTCGGAACAATAGAAATTTACCCAGCCTGTCGATGCCAAGAACCGATTTACCGACAATCGACTCCAAGTCTGTAGGGAAGTCAAATCGAAGACCTTCTCGCCTCAAGTCCAGATGAAAAATTCTCTTTCCCACCACATGTGCCAGGCCCCTGCGGACGGTCTCGACCTCGGGCAGTTCGGGCATCAGGACACCACGTGGAAGAGGACGTGCTGGTCTTCCCAGCCCGCCAGATCGATTCGTTCGACCAGGGTGAAATCCGCATCCATCAGGGCTTTCTCTGCATGATTGAATGCGCCTTGTGTATCGCGTTCACTCGCCGCTTTCAGGGACAATATGCCCGTTCCGCCCGATGCCAAGAATCGATTGCAGGATCGAATGAACATCTCCACTTGTCCCGTTTGGGAGACGTCTTGGAATAGCCATGGGACCCGCTGAGAGAGGAACGGGGCGATCTGGTCGGTCTCGCGGCAATCCGCGAGCACCGGTAGGATGCCCGGCCTCGATGATGCGAGACGGAGGAGGTCGCGCATGCAGCGTGGCGAGATGTCGACCGAGATGATTTGGCCACTGAGATGATTCTTGGCCGCGCATAGGTGGTCGTGAAGATGGGAGATAGAGGTGCCGTGTCCCGCGCCGAGATAGAGACAGGTTGCGCCCTCGGCTGGCAACAGGCCAGACTCGGCCGCTTTGAGCAGTCCAGCCCCGAGCTTCGAGGACCGTGGATTCCACTGACGCCACTCCTTGCGCCCCTCACGTTTCAAGCGCTCACCGCGCAGGCTGACACCGCGGACCGCATTGCGCGACCACAGACTGCGGCCTTGGATGCGGACGCGGTCGGAGATCATGCCCTTCACCGCCGTGCCTTTCTGGCCCGAATCTCGCCGACCTTGGCCTCGACCGCAGCGACCTCCTTGGTGGTCCAGGGCGCGCCGCCGAAGTGGTCCAAGCGAACGGCGATCGCCGCCTTGGCAGCGACCATCCTCGAGATTGAACCCCGGGTCCACTTCGGACTGCGGCCGATCCATGGATGCTGGAAGATGTGGCCGTGTTTGGGTGGGCTCGTGCCGTGGCGCAGGTGCGAGAAGAAGGCATTCTCCGCGCCGAGCACCTGAATGGTGCTGGCCGGCAAGCGCGCCAGACGCGCCCGCCCATGCGCCGTGACGCACAATTTCGCGGCGAGCACCGGCCCGAGCAGGGCCGAGAGAGAGGGCAGGTGTTCGGTCGCGAGTTCTCGCACCGCCGTCTCCATCTGCTGGAGGGGCGCGGCCAATGCCTCGACCCCTTCCGCGGTCGAGACCAACGCCTTCCATTCCTCGACGCCGACCTCTTCGAAGGCCGCATCCGATGCGAGGACCATGCCTGCCATCTTCGAACGATTCTCATCGAGGTCGAGTTCGGGCTGGAACATGCCGGCCCATTCGACCAGTCGCGATTCGAGTGTATTGTGTGTTGCGCGCATCTCCTCCAATGCGTGGACGAGATGCTCCAGCCTGCGGTCCGGCTCGGCGGCGGCCCGGGCCACCCCTCTGGAGGCGACCAAGCGGGCGGCGGCTTCGAACAGCACCTGTTCATCCGCATCGAGTGCAGGCCATTCCACATCGGTGGTCGGGCATTGAATCGCCTCGGAAAAACGCGCCTCCAAGGCGCGGGCCTCGGCCGTCATCCGACCCTGTCCGAGTTGCTCCAATCGATCCACAACCGCGCCGACCCCGCGCACGCCTGTCCACACGGAATCATCCACCACACACCCATCGGCATCGATGACGCGCGCCATGCGCCAATCCCATGTCAGTCGCACGAGGGGGGCACACATCCCCCTCCTTCAAAGTCCGTGCGGAGGCGATTCGGTGGAAATGTGGCAGAGAGTTCAATTGAAGAGGGGAAACACACCCGGTGGTCCCATGTTCTGCCCAGATTGTGGAACACTCGCTTTCCCAAAACCGAATGGGACGGTCGAGTGTCCGAACTACAAATGTGGATATCATGGTGCTTCAGAGAACAAAATCACCATGGTCGATGGCAGCCAAATCGATATCTCTGAAGCCAGTTCAACGAGCAAAGCAAAGTCCCAAAAACACCTCACCGAGGTCATCGATGATTCGGATCAACAACGCGGTGTGTTGACGACCCGGACCTATATTTGCCCGAAGTGTGATTCCGATGAAGTCTATGCTGAACTCCAGCAGACCCGCGCCTCCGACGAACCGGAAACGCGAATCCTCACCTGTTCACCCTGCGGCCATGGCTGGCGCGAATACTGAAATTTCCACCCTCAGCACCGTAGGTGCTTCGACTGAACCCTTTTGTGCCCCCTCCTGTCAGGACGGAGGGATTGGAGCGGAGCACATGTTGAACATCACGGCGAAGCAGGAGACCATGAGAACGATCGTGGACATTCTCACGGTGGTGGATGACGAAGCGAAGTTCAACTTCAAAGAAGGGCACATCGAGGTCCGCATGGTCGACCCATCCCACGTGGCGATGATTCGCATGGAGGTCGACTCGGCCGCATTCGAGGCCTGGGAGAGCGAGGAGACGAGCATCGGCTTTGAACTGACCAAGCTCCGTGACCTCATCAGCCTCGCCAGTGCCGATGATCTGATCGAATTGGCCTATGACGAGGCCGATGGTCGTGTCAACATCCAGGTCGGCGAGATCAACCGCACCATCCGTCCGCTCGATCGAGCCGCGTTGCTCGAGCCCCGCGTCCCCGAGGTCGACCTCGACAGTCGCGTCACCCTCTCCGGTGCCAAATTCAGCCACGCCCTACGCGCGGCCAAGCAGGTCGGCGACTTGGTCACACTCTCACTCAATGCGCAGACCTTCTCGGTCAACGTCTCCGGTGATACGGATGCGGTCAACGTCTCCTATGATGCAGGCGAGATGGAGGAATTGATTTGCGACGGCCCGGTCAAGAGTCAATACAGCCTTCAGTATCTTCAGCCGATGGCCAAGCGCATCGAGGGCATCGTCGATTCGGTCTCGGTCAACTTCGGTGAGAACTACCCACTCAAGATGGAATTCGAATTCGCCGGTGGCGCTGGACGCTGTGTCTACTTCTTGGCACCGCGCATCGAAGGCGACGCCTGATCGACTCAGCCCGAGCGACCCGTTCGGATGGTCACGATGACCGCGCCGACCAGCAGGATGCCGACCACAACCAGCACGCCGATGATGGCGATGTTGGAAATGCCGGCAATGCCGCCTTCGGCTTCGGCCTCGGCGACGATTTCACAACCGCTGCCGTCGACCTCGGCTCCCGATGGTGTCGCGGCACAATCGTCGGCCTCATCGAGCAATCCGTCGCCGTCTGAATCATCCGGACAACCATCCTGATTCGCATCGAATGAGCCACCCGGGTTTGTCCGGCAGATATCCGCATCATCCATGATACCGTCAGAATCGGAGTCGACCTGCGACCCCGCACAACCCACGGCATTCGTCAGCTCACCCGCTGGCGTGTTCGGGCAGATGTCGTCGGTGTCGGCCACGCCATCATCGTCTGAATCAATCAGCGGGTCACAACCATCCGGCAATGCATCGCCATCCACGTTGATTGAATCATCATGGCCATGGCAGAGGTCATCGTAATCTGCAACCCCATCACCATCCGAATCGATCAGGTCATCGCAGCCATCTGCAATGCCATCCGCATCGATATCGAGATCATCACGATACCCAGGACAGACATCCTCTGAATCGGGCACGGAATCGCCATCTGAATCGATCAGTGCATCGCATGCATCCGGTACGTTGTCGCCATCCACATCGACGGTATCATCCTCACCCGGACAGAGGTCATCCGCGTCGGCCACACCGTCGTCGTCGGAATCGATCAGCGCGTCGAGACAATCGATGATGCTATCCGCATCGACATCGATTGTGTCGTTCGCGCCTGGGCATTGGTCTTCGGCATCAGAGATGCCGTCGCCATCAGAATCGATGAGTGTATCACAGCCGTCGATGATACCATCGCCATCGACGTCGATCGTATCGTCGAATCCTTCGCACTCGTCTTCGGCGTTCGAAACCCCATCGTTATCCGTGTCGAGTTGGGCTTGTGAACAGCCTTCCAGATTGACCTCGGCGCCGACCTCGGTATAGGGGCACAGGTCGGCCGCATCCTCGACACCATCACCATCTTCATCGGCGACGGTGATCGTCTGGGCCATGATGCGCCATGCGATCACGTCGATTTTGGGGCCACCAGCGTCGCCCATGTACAGTCGAATGGGCACCTTATACTCGGAAATGGCCAGCAGTTCATCAAAATCTCCGGTGTCGGTATCCCGTGATTCGATGAGGAGAGCATCCATGGTGACACCGCCGGCCCCCGTGTCGGCCTCGTTGGGAGGCAACTCGATCTGAATGAGTTGGGTGGCGTTCATGGTCAAATTCGTCCACTCCTCATCATAGCCATAATCACTGTTTGATGCGGATTCCTCGTTCCACGTGATTTCTTGGAAATTTTGCTCGGACCAGACGTCGCCTTCTTGAATAGTGGCTGGAATTCCAGATATATGCTGAATGATGGTCTCATTGCGCCAAGATTCATCTTCAAGGAGCAATGATCCTGCACTTTGGTCGCGCACCCACATCTGATTGTGCTCAATGCCAATCGACATTTCCCATCCATTGAGGTCGGGGTGACTGAAACTCATCTCCTGCATGTCCAATTCCATGTCTACTTGCCAGTACTCGGTATCGTTGTACGCAGTGATATTCAAGGCCATTGAGTGAGAAAGAACGTGGCACATCACCTGTGTGCCATTCAGGTCACATCCCTCGTCCGCCATGACCTCGAAATGCACCGGATCGACGCTGTTCACCGTCACGCGGTCAAACTCAGGCTGGGATTCCATATCAGAACTCATGACCAAGCCGAAAGCCTCACCATCGAAATCGATGAAATCGCCTTCAACGAACCGCCATTCATTCGGAATCGTGAACACGTCATGGGCCGTTGGAGAAACCGCATCTTCGGACGCCAATTCGGCGGTGGGGCTGGCCCAAGGCATGGCGAGCAGGGTCAGTAGCAGGGCGGCGATGCTCAACGGGGCGATGCGGGACATTGATTCGGACCCCCCGTCCCTCCTTGAATAGAGTTCGGTGGCTTGACCACGCGCCTCAAGGCTTGATAGGACACATCGAGTCGCCCGGCCCGATGAGCGAGCCACGCGTGTGTGTGATCATTCCGACCCTGCGCAATGCGGAGGAACTCAGCATCGCGCTCAGCGGGCTGTCCAAGCAGACGTACAGCGGTCCGTTGGAGATCGCCATCGTTGGCCCAACCGGCGACCCGGGTCACGGTGTAGCCGAATCCAATGGGGCGCGCTGGATTGATGATGCGGGCAGTCGGACACGCGCCGATGCGTGCAATGTCGCCCTCAGCATCGTCGACTGCGATCTCGTCCTGTTCACCGACGACGATGTCTGGGTTCCTGAGGGATGGGTCGCACAACTCGTCCGTTGGTTCGATGATGAGAAAGTCGCCGGTGTCGGCGGACCGAACTTCGCCCCGCCCGATGCACGCTCGACCTTCTGGCAGCGCGTCATCGATGTGACATTTTGTTCCAAGTGGGTGACTGCGGGCACGAATTACGGCAATCGCGGCGATGAAAAACTCTCACTGGCCGAACAATTGCCGGGCGTAAACGCGGCCTACCGGAAATCCGTGCTCGATGCGGTCGGCGGCTTCGACGAGGGCGCCATCGGTTGTGAGGATGCGATGATGGACCATCGCATCGAGGCGGCGGGTCACCGTTTGTGGCAGGACCGAGACGCCATCATGTGGCATCGACGCCGAGATCCGAGCCGGGTGCGCAAGCAGATTCGTAATTACGGATTGGTGCGCATCCTCGCCGCTGACATGCATCCAGGCATGAAGGCTTGGAGTCACACTGCAGTGGGCTTGTTCCCGGCGGTTGTTCTGCTCGGTCTACTCTCGTTTGGATGGGGTGTGGCCAACGGCGGCCTGACCCTGCCGAACTTCTGGGCAGGACCCCTCGATGTCCCGCGCATCGCGGCCCACACCGCGGCCAGCCTCGGCCTACTCTACATCGCCTTGTGTTGGTTGGGTGCGGCCAAAGGAACATCCCCCTCTCGCAACGCCATGACAATTCTGTTCGCGCCACTGATGACCTTCCTGATGCACTGGTCCTACGGGCGTGGGGTCCAGACGGCTTGGTGGCGGATTCACGTCTCGAAACGGCCGGGTCTCCAAGTCGATGACAAAGACCGGTCCTGATTGGATTGAGTCATTCGGATTAAATCCGATTTCCTCGTTTTGAGGACAGGTGGAGATTGAGCACACCATCACCTACAACTGATTCTCAAGAAGGTTCGAACGAATCGGAAGTGATTCACTTCACGCGCCGCATGCGACCATCCGTCTCGACATAACTCGGTGTGCGGGGGCGCCAGACGAAGGCGGTCATCAGCGAGAAGAAGATGCCACCCACGGCGATGTTCAACCAACTCTCCGACAGGTAGCGCTCACTGGCATTGAACCAGGCATAGGTGAAGGAGGGCAGGACGCCGATCAGCGTCGCAATCATCGCCTCGCGACGAAGGATCTCTGAACGAGCCGGCGCGGCCGGCAGGCGGAGTCCATCCGAGCGCGGTGCCACTCGGACCAATCGAAATCCCATCTGCGGGCGGCTGACGCCACGCGGTGTTGCGCCGCGCACCGTGCCACCGCCGCGCCATACACGGGTGACGTGGGGCGTGTGGTCGCTGACGCCACCGGCGCGAACCTGCGGCAACCAGGGCTGGCCATCACACGGCGCACCCCAATAGCCAGCCCGCGGCGGGCGGTCGGAGAGCAATTCGACCTCGACTGCACCCGCGGGAATCGCACCCTGCGATGCGGCGAGTGCCCACTCGGCCTCCGACGGGCATCGCAGGTCCACATGGTGGGTCAGGCCGGCCTCGACCATCAGCGGTGTCAGCCGGTTGATCGGTTCATCAGAAGAATCGCCTGCGGCGGGTTTTCCCGCCAGTTCAGTCCATTGTGCGAAGGTGATCGGGCTGGCGCTGATCTCGAAGGCTTCCGCGATGTGAATCTCGTGGCGCGGGTTGGCGCTCGCATGGACGAGCGCGCCGCGATCATCCCCCAACCATGCCGAGCCGGCTTCGACCCGGACCCACTCGACCTCGACCATGGTCAGGCCCCATTGTCGAGGGTGCCGGTCTGGATGGCCCATTGACTCGCATAGACGCCATCATTGTCGACCAGTGAATCGTGGGTGCCGCGCTCGACCACGGCGCCGTCGACCATCGAGAGAATCTCATTCGCATTGCGAATCGTCGACAGGCGGTGGGCCACGGCGATTGTCGTTCGCGCCACACCGGTCTTCAGCAGATTTTCCTGAATGCGCTTCTCGGTCTCGGCGTCGAGTGCGCTGCTCGCCTCGTCCAGAATCAACAGGCTCGGTAACTTGAGCAACGCACGGGCCAGGCTCACGCGCGCCCGTTGGCCACCGGACAACTTGACACCGCGGTCACCGACCAAGGTCGCTGCACCATCCTCCATCTCATCGACGAATTCAGAAGCGCCCGCAAGGTCGAGTGCGGCCTGCAGTTCCGCATCGGATGCCTGACGGGCATAGACGACATTGTCGCGCACGCTGCCGTAGAAGAGGAAGGGGTCTTGGCTGACGAATCCGAGGTGTTCTCGCACGCTTTTCAATGTCAAATCCTGGATGTCCATGCCGTTGATTCTGACGACGCCTCGGTCGGGCTCATAGTAGCGCAGGAGGATCTTGAGGATGGTCGATTTCCCTGCGCCTGTGTGGCCCATCACGCCGAGGAAGCCGCCGGCATCGACGGTGAAGGAGATGCCGTTGAGGACCGGCGTCTCCGTGCCGGGATAGGTGAAGTGGACATCATCGAACTGAACGGAGTGAATCGGGCCTTCGAGCACGGCCGAGTCAGGACGATCGACGATGGTCGGCTCGAGGTCGACCATGTCGAAGACGCGCCGCGCCGCGGCCTCGCCGCGCTGCAATTGATTGACCAGCATGCCGAAGATGAACATCGGCATTGTCATCCGGGTCATGATCAACAGGAAGGTGACGAAGCCGCCGGTGGTGATGTCGCCATCTCGCATCAGCCAACCGCCGACACTCACCAAGAGGCCAAACACGAGTCCAGCGACCATGTAGATGCCCGGGATGAAGCGGTTGCGGTCCAGACTCGCGCCGATCGCCTGGTCGCGATAATTCGCGCTTTCGGACGAGACGCGGTCCGATTCCCATTGCTGGGCATTGTAAGCCTGGACCACAGCGATGCCCGAAATCACATTCTCGAGCACGGCCGAAATGCCGCCGGTCGACTCGCGCTGCTTGCGGTACTTGCGCTGCACACGGGTGGAGAATAGGTAGACCATCGGGATGATCAGCACCAGTGGCCCGAACAAAACCGCAGCCAGTTTCAGCGACATCAAGGAGAGGATGCCAGCCGCTGTGACGAAGGTCACGACGATACGGATGATCGAGGTCGATGAATCCGAGATCACATCCTCCAATTGATTCACATCCGCAGACAGCACGGACATCAGCACACCCGTCTGCCGTAGGTCGTAGTAGGATGCCTCCATTCGAATCAGTGAACGCGTCGCATCCATGCGAATGTCGTGCTGCACATTGTAGCCCAGGGTCTGCCATGCATACTCTGAGATCGCCTGAAAGATTGCGAGGCTTGCGAAGCCGAGGAAAATCAGCACACCATAGCCGATGGCCAGATCATCCGTGAAGACGGGAAAGAGAGTGTAATCGAGCCAATCCCGCATCGAACCGAAGAAACCCTCGCTCGGGTTTCCACTGTAGAAATCGACGGCGAAACCAATGAACACGAACGGCAGGAGATCACAGAATCGAGCCAATCCATTGCAGGCGATCCCCAACGTCGCACGTCGCCAATACAGCTTGATGTACGGCAGGACTCTCCAGATGCGCTTTCCAAGCACTGCGGTGCCATCATCCACAGCCGGAGCCTTCCCGACGGGTACCGCAGCAGGCGAGGGCATCATGCCCGCCGCTCCGGCCGATGGTTCTTGAATCCGTGGGCCAACAACCCAAGCCGAACGAGGCTGAGTGTCGGTGAGTCACCCGCACGATATCAATACGCATCGTTCAAAGTGCGGGTGACGGGACCTGAGCGCTGGACTGAGCGAAGCGAAGGAAGCGCGAAATCAAAAAACAATAGAAATCGGTGAGTCACCCGCACGATATCAATACGCATCGTTCAAAGTGCGGGTGACGGGATTTGAACCCATGACATGAGGTTGGAAACCTCAGGTGATACCCCTTCACCACACCCGCGTTGAGCCGGGGGGGCCGCGCACCGGTCTTATCCGATTCGGTCCTGTAGGTCCCGTATATTCATGGAGGGGAACCGTTCGCAGTGGGTCATGCACTGGCGGCGAAAGATCGGCATCGGGATCGTGTTCTCATGCATGCCTGCGATGGCACCGCTGTGGGCGATGGCGCTGGATGTCGAGATCGTGACGATGATTCGGCTGCTCACTCTGCCCTTCCTGTTCGGGCTACTGATGACGCTGGCCGGCCATCAGCCCTCGCACGCTGAGGAGGAGTAAACATGGCGATGCCGTGGCTGCAAATCGCAACGATTTCGGCCTCGGTACTGCTGGCGGGTTGGCTCGGCTTTCGCATGGAGCGATTGCTGGAGCGGGATGCGGCGACCCGGGATGATCTCGTGGCGCGACGTGCCTTCGCTTGGAATCTCTCGGGTCGAACCCTGATGGAAGCGAGTTGGTTCATGCTCGGTTTCACCGTCTTCCGCTTTCAGGTAGAGGCGCTCGGTGCGCCGGTCTGGTTCACGCCGCTCTACCTCGGTCTTCTGGTTCTGGTCTACGGTGTGGGCTCCTTCATCTGGGGCACCATCGCAGACCGGGTCGGTCAACGTCGCCAGTTGATGATGCTCGGTTGTGCGGCGATTGTCGGGCTGATGGTGCCGATGCCCTTCGTTGGCTTGGTTCCGTTCGTTCTGCTGTCGTTATTGCAGACGACGATGCTCGGTTGCATGCGGATTCCATTCGCTTTGGCGAGCGAGTGGACACCCGACTTCCGTGGCGAGGCGATCGGTCTGGTGCACGCGATGGGATGGATGCTCGCCGTCGGCGTGGGTGCCGTGGTCGGTGGCATGTACCAGCGCCACGGCATGCTGTCCGCAGCGATTGTCGGCGGGCTATTCTACGCCGCCGCTGCCGTGTGCTTTTACCTCATGCGAGATGCGCGTGTCGATGCGGTTTCAGCGAACGTTGCACGATTTGAGTTGCGCGGACTATTCCAATTCGAGAGCCCCTGGCCAATGCGCATTCTCGCCGTTGTTCTGCTGATCTCAATCCCGCGCGGTGCGATCGTTCTCAACAGCCTGAACTACATTGAGAAGACGGGATTCGACCTTGAATTTCTCTTCATCATGGAGGCGTGGGCATTGGCGCTGAATGTCGTGCTGTTCACCTATGCAGGGGTCATCTGTGACCGATTCGGCGCAGAAATTGTGCTAACGGCATCCGGCCTGCTCTACTTCGTTTTCTGGGCCCTATTCGCCATCGGATTACCCGCGCCGCTCGCCGTGGCCATCTATCTCTTCCCCGTGGTCGGGCTGCTCTACACCTCATCGGATGCACTACTGGCGCGGCACACAACGCTGGAGGAACGCAATCGTGGGGTCGGGATCTCTGGCGCGGTGGTCTTTTTCGGTCAATTTGTCGGTTCGGCTTCCGCCGCCTTGATCATGATGGGTCTCTCGGGCAGCATGGGGGCCGTCGATCAGTATCTCTGGTCCTTCCGAATCATGGTTCCACTGCTGGCGGTGGGCACTTTTCTCGGCTGGCGTTTGACCCAACACATGGCCGCGGATTCCGATGTGCTCGAAGCCGAGATCGCCGCCTAAACGACCTCGAGAAGTCGAGAGAATCCGAGGGCGAACGGTCGGCCGTCGATGAGGACGCGCCAATGGTGGACTTCGAGCCTGTATCCGTGGTTGGCGTGCGAGAGGACGACCTCCTCTCGGTCCATGACTGAGAAGGCCAGCGGTGAGATGTGCATGCCGAGGCCGCAGGCCTTCTGCACGGATTCTTTGACCACCCAGGTACGTGTCGTCTCCTGCATGCCGATCCATTCATCGACATCCCAGAGTTGTTCGAGATACTGGTATTCTTCGCCTGTGACCATCATCGGGAGGAGATTGCGTGGGCGTTTCATGTCGAGCGGTTCAGCGTCGAGGCCGATCATTGACCCGTCGACCGAGACCGCGGCGATGGCGATGCCGTTCGAGTGCCCGATGGAGATCTCGGGCAGCGCAGGGCTGAGCGGTCCACCGGCGCGCTGGCGTGCTTGGTCATCGCGCCACACCAAGTTCGGCTTGCGGTGTTCATCGCGGACGATGCGAAGGTCGTAGGGGTCGAAGCCGATGTCCCTGAGGAGTGTGGCGAGGGCATAGCGGCCCGCGGCGTGTTCATAGGCGCGCTTTGCGACAGCGAATGTGCTGGCCTCGAAGGCATCGACCAACGGCACGCGATCCAAGATGGGAATCGGGCCGGTGGGGTCGTGGTCCCCGACCGGCATCCACACCGCGAATACCCGGTCTGGATCACAGACCGCAGGCAGTTGGAGCGGGGAGACGACTCCAGCGGGATTCCATGGTTCAGACATTCTTATTCCTCAATTGGATTATTGATTTTTCAATTGATTTATTCACTCTTCCTATTGAGGGAGAATCGGAGCGATTCTGGGACGGGAGCCATGCCTTTCAGTCGCAGGCCGACCAGAGAGATGACCGGCTGCTGATTGCGATCGAAGACGATGGCATCGTGGACGGTGATGCCACCTTCCTCGGCCGAGCGGCGATAGCTCCTCACACGTAGATCATCGCGTGCGGCCGGCAATTTCAGCACCTCCGCATGGTCGATGCCGACCGGCAGACTCGACAGACCGTCAACCTCCATGGCCACCAAACCCGCATTCTGGAAACAGGCCTCGATCAACATCGGTAGGCTTTCGAGCAGGGTCGGCGTCTCGTCGAACAGGTTCGGATTCGGCAATTGACTGCGCAGCAAAGCGATGCCATCGGCCCCGAGATCCTCACCCTCAGCCACACCCTTGACCAAACCACCGTGGACCTGGAATCGAGGGCCGTGGAAGAATCTCTCGTAGATGAATCCGGGCTGATAGGAGGCCTTGCCACGCGAGGGATGACCCGAAAACGGCATCACCGCGTCGCGCCCGGCACCTTCCTTCAACAGGCGCACCGTGGCCTCGTGGTGCAATCTTGGTTCACCGAAGACCTCACCCTGGGAGTTGACCAGGTCGCTCTCCAATCGACATTGGATGAACAGAGAATTGTGGTCCTGCCCAGAGAATTCGGCGGTCATGCGCACCTTGGCCTCCGGCTTCACCAGTTTGATCGGTAGTCCGAAGCGGACGTCCGAGAATCCCTCCAAGGTGCACATGGGGTAGAGCAGTAGGGCATTTTGCGCAAACATCTCCATCGCCATCACGCCGGGGTGGTAGGGCGTGCCATCGATCGCATGGTCGGATAGGAAGGGGAAGCGCGTCGTGTCCAGGGTGCACTCCGTGGTGATGGTGGAGTAGGGTTCGTGGGTGATGACGCGGTCGACGAAGGGGAACCGCTCGGGTTCCGAAAGGGCTCCTGCGGTATCGTCGGGAAATTTCTGGGGTGGGTTTCGCTTGCTCGCTTCGGCGTCCATGATGCCGAGTGCGCCCGCGGCGAGTACGCGGCGCTTGCCGCCGGCAAGCATCTCATCGACGAAGATTTCGACGCCTGAATCGACAGGGATCATTTCGATGCCCGCTTGGGCAAAGACCGACTCGAGCGAGCCCCGCGTCGCCATGCCGACATCTCGCCAACCCGACCAGGCGATGGCGACCGCGCGCGGTGCATCGGCATGGTGAGCGATGCGGCACATCTCCGCATCGAGGATATTGTTCGCCGCGGCATAATCGACCTGCCCCCCGTTGCCGAAGCGGCCGGCGATCGAGGTGAAGGCGCAGAGCACGCGCAACTTGGACAGGTCACCGCCGAGCGCATCGATGAGGGCGCGCCAGCCGTCGATTTTGACGGAGAGGACCTGGGAGAATGTCTCCCAAGATTTGTCGGACACCAACTTCGAATCTTCAAGGCCAGCCCCGTGGACGATGCCCGTGATCGGACCACATTCCCCGATTACAGCATTGAGAACCTTGGCCACCGACTTGGCATTCGTCACGTCACAGGCATCGTAGAGCGCCCGATTTCCGGTCGCTTGAATGTCGCGCAATGTGCGATGGATGTCGAGGCTGCGCATCTGTTTTGACCAGGCCAGGTCCCATTCGACCATCGTCACCTTGCCCGATTCGGAGGCGGCGATCATCTCCTCTCGCAGCGCCATTCTACGCGCTTCAAGTTCATCCGCATCGTCGTCCAGCCACACCTCCAATTCCGCATCGAGTCGGGTGCGTCCGAGAAGAACGAATGTCGCCGCGGCCCGCGGACTGGCCTCGGCCACACCGACGATGCAGCGCGCGGTCACGCCGGCACCACCGCCGGAGACAACCCAGACATCATCGGCGGCGAGTGGTGCGCGTTCATCGACCAAATCTTCCTCGTACAAGCGCATCGACCAACGCCCACCATCTCGGGTCAGACCGACCTCAAGCGGCGTGGTGCGCCCGAAGGCCTCGGCCCAAATCTGATGGGCGAGCGCGGTTGGATCGGTCAGCATCTCCGGGTCGACATCGACGGCCCGGCAGCGCAGGTGCGGCCTCTCCTTGGCGTAGGACTTGACGATGCCGTGCGAGCCGGCAGCGAGCGCGTTGAAGCGATCGGCCACGTTCCCGTGACGTCCATCCATCGCAGAGACGGACATGACCGTGCCATCGGACAGGCCTGCAAAGTGGGAATCGAGTGATTTCAAGAGGCCGAACAGCCCATGGGTCGTGCTCGTCAACTGGACATCTTGGGTCTCACTCTCCCAGCCCACGCCCGCGAGGCGAAGGGGTGCGAGGTGGAGCAAGGCGACGACCTCGCCGATGTTTGAGAGATGTGAACTGACCTCGGCCAACTGGTCCGGATTGCCGGGGTCCACCCGGATGATGTCGACCGGCCCGTCCTTCTCGATCTTGATTTTCGAGACGATGCTCGGGTCCAGCATGATGCGCGCGGTATCGATGCCCGCAGCCTCGAGAATGTGACACAGCGTATCGGCAACGCCCCAGGGATCATCGGTCACGGCGATGACCTTGCCCGTGATGTCCAACGGGGTCGCAGGCTCGGGGGGAGCTTCCTCTACCTCGACCTGCCAGCGACGAACGCCCACACTCTCGACAGGCATCTCCTCGACAGGCATCTCCTCGACAGGCTCCTCAACAGGCTCCTCGACAGGCTCCTCAGCGATTTCCACCGGCTGAGAAACGGCGACTGCAGGCGCGTCATCCCAATCGAGGTAGGCGACCATGTGGTTGAGCGTGGGGTGCTCGGAGAGAACGAAAGATTCGTCGACGGGGAGGCTGTAGAAATCTCTCAACTCCGCCATGATTTCGGCCTGTTTGACCGTATCAATGCCGAGTTCACCCTCGAGGTCCTGATCCAGTTCGATGAAATCTTCAGGATAGCCGGTGTGTTCGACAACCACCGAAATCACCTTGGCTTCAACATCCAGATTCGTGTTGAACTTCTCGACGATCTCAACGGGGGGTGGTGCGATGGTTTCCACCACGGCTTCAACAGCCGGTGGTGCTGCAGTCTCTCCCTGACCGAGATAGACAATCATGTGATTGAGCGTGGGGTGCTCGGAGAGAACGAAGGATTCGTCGACGGGGAGGCCGTAGAAATCTCTCAATTCCGCCATGATCTCGGCCTGTTTGACCGTGTCAATGCCGAGTTCACCCTCGAGGTCCTGATCCAATTCAACGAAGTCGGCTGGGTAGCCCGTGTGTTCGACGACGACCGAGATGACCTTTGTTGCAACATCGCTGGACGCGGAGGATACCACCGTGACGGGTGCTGCTTCGACGACGGGTGGGGGTGTCGGTTTGGGGGTGGGCTTGGGTGTGGTCGCTTTGACCGCCGTTGAGGCTGCCCATGCCTCGCCCTGGACACCGCCGATGATCTTGTCATCGGCGTCGATATAGGCGACGAGTTTGCGGTCGAGAATGCGCAGGTCGGCCTGTCCGCCGGCGGCCTTTGAGGTCCAGTCCGCGACCCGGGCCCGGTCGATGCGGTCGAGATCGGTCGCGATTCGTTTGAGGAGTGTGAGCGCCATCTGGCTGCCGAATCCAGCGGCGTGTCGCAGCACGTATTCGACCTCGACTGGTCCACCTTTCGAGAGGCGGAGGTCGCCAAGTTCGGGGTCGGGGTCTCGGAAATTCGCGATCGGCGGGAACGCGCCCTGTGTCAATCCCCGCACGGCGACGGCATCTTCGATGCCGACCCCCATCGGATGACCGGTGAATCCCTTGGTATTCGTGATGATGATCTGGTTCGCGCTGGCCCCGAAGGTGCGGCGAAGCGCCTGAATCTCGGTGGCGGCAGAGCCGCCGCGGGGCGGGGTGGCCGGCTCGTGGGACATGAATGAGGTGCGAGCCGCAATCGCGTGTCGGTCGAAGCCGTGTCGCCTCTCCATCTGGGAAACGAAGGCATCGAGCGAGTTTGAGACATGGTCGGTGTCCAAGCGCGTTGGATGGAAGGCGGAATTGCCGATGTGGGCACCGAGCAGTTCGACATATGGGGTGACACCTCGTTCGGCCGACATCGAGGCCCGTTCGAGCACGAATGCCGCCGCGCCCATGCCGAGCAGCATGCCGGCCCGACGCGCATCGAAGGGCAGGGCGACCTCCTCGACCACATCGCCCATCCCATGGGCTCCGGCCGCGGTGAATCCCGCACCGATCCATGAGAGCAGCTCGTCACTGGTCGCATCGTCCGCGCTGACGATGAGGACCCGGTCACAGCGGTTCTGAGCCAACCAATCCTCGGCCACCGCAAAGGCAGCAGGGGTGGAAGCACAGGCATTGTTGACCGAGATGTTCGGGCCACGGGCACCTACCGACTGGGCGAATTGTGAATGGCCCATCGTCAGGATCTGCAGCAGGAAGCGACGGTCGAATTTTCCGTCCTCATCCGCGCCATTGTTCTGGGCGTGTCGGAAGGCTTGGTCCATGCCGGGAAAGCAGGATGCGAAGACCACGCCGGTGCGCATCGTCTCGCTGGCCGGCAGATTCCACTGGCTGATGAGCCGCTTGCCCGCCTTGTTCACCTGCTCGACGCCGATGAGTGGTAGGCCTGCATCCTTGAGCGCTTCGAGGCCCGCGGCGAGGGCCAATTGCGTCGTGATGTCCATCGCGTCGGCGATCTTGCTGTCGATGCCATACTGTGCACTGAGGTCGAAATACCCCTTGACACCGGCGAGTTGAGGGATCAGGGAGACGTCTGCACAGGGGACGAATTCGGCGCTGCCATCCGCGTGCTTGATGATGCGGACGAGGTTGCGGTCCAGCAGTTGCTGCTTGGTGGCATCTGGGAGCGTGGAGATGAAATTCTCACCGGCGATGATGCGGTCAAACGCGTCGGGGGCGAAGACCTCGTCCATGCCGGGCAAGCCGAGACTGATGCCGCTGACGACAATCGGTTCGACCTTCGCGGGTGTGGCTGTGGTCGTGACGGTCTGCTGCACCAAAGGTGCAGATCTTGCGACATGGGGCACCTCATTCATCCACTCGACGAGCCCGGGGAGGGTGGTGGCATCGGTATTTCCTGAGACTCGATATTTGGATTGAATGGCACTGTGAACCCGTGAAATATTGTCCGCATCCATGCCGATCGTCGAGAGATTGGTCTGGCCGTGAATCATGCGCAGGGGGAAGCCGCTGATCTCGGCGACAATCTCGGCGATGGCATCCTCCTTGGCCTTGAGTTCGGCTTCCTCATCCATCGGTTCTGCCTGTGAGGCAACCTCAACGGCCTGAACGATTGGTGTCGGTTCAACGGCAACACCGGCGACGAAGGCTGGCGTGAGTACGCCATCCGAGGCGGAGGGCATTCTGGGAATGCGACCGGCAAGGGCATGGATGGCGAGTGCGGCGTGGAAAGAGGCGATGCCACCGGCCTTCGGGTGATTCGTGTTGGCGACGACCATTGGCCTGCCCTCGAGAATCTGTTCTGCGAACAGGGCGAGGGCGCGCTTGGGCCCGACTTCGACGAAGAGGCGCGCACCGCTGGCGTACATCGTTTCCATCTGTGCGGTCCACTCGACGGCATTGGCCATCTGCGGGGCGAGTTTTGCGAGTACGGCTTCCGTCACCTCGCCGCCAGGAGGCACGCTGTTCGGATACCAGCCCCCGTCGAGATTCGCGGTGATCGGGATCATCGGCAAACGGATTTCAAGGCCCTCGAGGAAGCGGCGGAGCGGTTCGTTGGCCGGGGCGACGATGCGGCTGTGGAATGCGTGGCTGGTCTGCAGTTGAATGCAGGGCATGCCCTTGGAGTCGAAGGCCGCCATGACCCGCTTCATCGGCTCGGTCTCACCGGCGATGACCGTCATCTTTGGACTGTTCTTGTTGGCGGCGATGACGTAGCCTGCCTCCGCGTCGAGCACCGCTTGAATTTGCTCGAAGGGTGCCGTGACACTGGCCATGATGCCGCAATCGGGCACGTCGACGCTGCCCATCTCGGTGCCGCGCGCTGCGACGGCGCGCAACGCGCCATCGAAGTCGAGAATCCCCGCGACCATCAGGGCTGCATATTCTCCCAGAGAATGGCCCGCAACCATGTCGGGCTCGAGACCGTGCGCCTTCAGCAGTCGGTATAATCCGAGGTCTGCCGTCAGCATTGCCGGCTGGGTATACTCGGTCTGCATCAGCTTGAATTCGGCTTCCTTCCTCTCTTCAGCAGTGAGATTTTCGCGCAGGACGAATCCGGAGAGGGTCTCGCCATCGAGCACATTCACCATCGTTCTGTCCGCTTCTTCCCAGGTGTCCTGGATACAGCCGTATCGCTTGGACAGGTCGAGTGTCATGCCGACATATTGGCTGCCTTGGCCGGGATAGAGTTGGGCGACCTTTGCCTCGGCGGGCAGGGTCGGCCCATCGGAGATCATGACCATCTGCTTGCTGAGGAAATCCCACTTTGAGCGGTCGTCGATGGATGCCTCCAGCAGGTCGAAGCGCTTCTCCAATTGGGCCCAGTCACTGGCGACGATGGCGCAGCGCACGCCCTCAGCTCGGTAGGATTGGCTGGCTTCGGGGAGTGCGACCGAGAGACGCTTGGCCTGCGGGTCCGTGTCGAAATTCGGGCCACTGCACAGGGATGCTCTCTGTTGTTTGAGTGTGGATTTGAGGCTCTCAAGGTCGGGTGCATTGACCAGCAGCACGCCGCCTTCGATGGCCTTCAATTCATTGTGGGTATAGGATGCGGCCGACTCGGTCTCCGCCGCGCCTGGATTGAGCCATGCGGCGCGCCTTGTATCGAATTCTTCTGCGATCGAGCGGTGATAGACCGCATCATAGGATTCCAGGGCACAGTGGAAGTTCGTGCCACCAAATCCGAAGGATGAGACGCCTGCACGCCGCGGATGTTGGCCTCCTGTTTCCCACGGGGTTGAGCTCGTCGGGACATAGAATGGATTGGTATCCCAGTCCACCGTCGCGTTCGGGGTTTCGAATCCTGCGCTCGGTGGGATGATGGCCTCATTGACGGCGTAGATCGCCTTGAGCAGGCCGGCGATGCCCGCGGCAGCCTTCAGGTGGCCGATCTGACTCTTGATGGAACCGACGGCCACGGTTCGGCCGCTGGGTGTGCCGGCGAAAGCGGTGGCGAGGCTTGCGAGTTCGGTGGCATCACCGACCACGGTCGAGGTGCCATGGGCTTCGATGAGTTGGACGGTGGAAGGGCTGTAGCCCGCCTGCTGATAGGCCCGACCGACCGCTTGGATTTGACCGCGGGTGCTCGGTGCCGTGATGCCCTTGCCGCGTCCGTCGCTGCTCGCACCGACGCCACGGATGACGGCTTGGATAGCATCCCCATCGCGAATTGCATCCGAGAGGCGCTTGAGTGCCAATGCCCCACTGCCCTCGCCCATGACAAAGCCGTTGGCTCGGGCATCGAACGGGGTGGAATGGCTGGCCGAGAGCGCTCCGATGGCACTGAATTTGGCGAAGGTCGCCGGGTCCATGGTGCGGTCGCTCGCTCCCGCGATCATCAGATCGACCTGGCGGGCATGCAGAAGTCTGCAGGCATCGAGCACGGCAGCGAAGGTGGATGCACAAGCCGCATCGGTCGAATAATTCGGACCTTGGAGGTCGAGCAAGTTGGCCACCCGCCCACTGACGACATTGGCCAATTCGCCGGGCATTGTGTCCTCATCGACCTTGGGCAGACCGTCGAGGATGGCATCCTTGAACGCATCCTTGCCCGCCGCCGGCATGCCGCCGGCCTCGATGGCGTGGCGAGCGAAATGGTCGGCCCAAACCCGATGATTGGAGAGATTTCGGTTTTCGCCTCCCAAGGCATTGGCGAAGATGACGCCGGTGCGGGCATGGGGGAGTTCCTTCGCCCCCTCACCCAGATATCCGGCATCTTCGAGCGCAGCCGCACTGACCGAGACAGCCCACAACTGGGTCGGATCAATCTGCGGCAGGGACCCGGGGGGAACGCGGTAGCGGCGCCAATCGAACTCGAAGCCCTCGACCCATCCACCAATCTTCGAGTAGGTCTTGTTCTCATCGACGTTCTTCGGACCGCCCTCGACATGGAAATCCGCGGCGTGCCAGCGATCGCTGGGCACATCCTTCAGCGAGACCTTGGCGGACAGCACGTTTTGCCAGAAGGTCGCGGCATCGTCCGCGTCGGGCAACAGGGCCGCGATACCGATCACAGCGATCGGTTCGAACGGATCCTGAGGATTCTCGTCAAGGGTTGTCAATCGATTCACCTCAGTCACTGATGCTGTCTGGAACCATGATGCTGGAGTAACCACAGTCCACATGGATGATCTGTCCTGTGACACCACCACCGAGGGGGCTGGCCAACCAAGCAGCACAGCCCGCAACATCGTCCTGGTGCACATTGCGGCGCAGCGGTGCATTGCGCGCCACGTGATCGAGAATGTCGTCAAAGCCCGGGATACCCGAAGCGGCGAGGGTGCGAATCGGTCCACTGGAGATGGCGTTGACGCGGTGGCCCTCCTCGCCGACACGCATCGCCAATTCTCGAACCCAGGCTTCGAGCGCCGCCTTGGCGATGCTCATGATGCCATAATTCGGCACATATCGAGTGCTCGCGGCATAGGTCAGGGTGATGGTGCTCGAATTCGGCGCAAGATGAGGGAGTGCATGCCGCATGACCCGCTGCAGGGAATGGGCTGAGATGGTCATCGCGAGGTTGATCGGGTCCTCCTCGACGAAGAGCATGTGGCGGTCGAAGCATTCGCGCGGTGCGAATCCAATGGCGTGGATGACGATGTCCGCCTTTGCGCCGGGCGCAACCTTCTGCCATTCATGGAAAAATTCAGCGGTCGTCTCTTCCGCTGCGACGTCGATGGGATAGAAGGCCTCGATGGCATCGAGTTTGTCCTTCAGTTGGAAAATTCGGCTCATGAATCGCTTCTGATATCCGAGAATGAGGGTGCATCCCGCCTCCGCCAATCGTTGACAAATGGCCCATGCGATCGAGTCTTCGCTGGCCACGCCAAATACCAGTGCAGTCTTTCCTTCAAGTTGCAGCATGAAACCACATCCAGCCCTATGGGCTGTGGTCCCCCCGCAGCAGAGGGGTCTTGAGGCTGACCCCTCGAAGGTGACCCTACGGGTCAAATTCGCCATAAAGTGTGCCGGGCCAAACCCGGTGCACCAAATGGAGTAAGTCGACGGCCTGCTCCACTTCGAGCGCTTCGACCAGGGCCTGTGTGCGTTTGGGAACGGTCTTCGGTCCGAGAACGGCACCCGGTCGGCGGGGATCGTCGAGAAAATCGGTCTCCATCGTCCAGGTCGCCGAGCTCTGCTGGAAGGTCTCGAGGATGGTTTCGAGGCTGTTCTTTCCCATGCTCACTGAGGCCGACAATCCATGGGTGAATGCAGCGCTGACATCCGCCTGTGCATAGTGGTGGACCGCCGTGTGTTTCTCGAGGCCTGCTGCCGAACAGATGGCGGCAAGTTCGGCATTCGTTTCGGCGCCATTGTCCTCGACGTGCAGTTGGATCGGCACGTTGGCCTGGGCCGCCATGTGCATGACTTCCCTGAGTTGGAGATTGGCCGCATCCCAAATTTCGTCCGCGACGGGGTAGTGCGGTCGACCGACCTCACCGAGTGCGACGGCTTTGCCCTCTGCGATCAGGTCCAGCGCGAGTCGACAGGAGTCCAGATGAAGATCCGTAGCATCTTCCATGCCCAACGTGTGGACCTGCTTCTCCCAGATCACGGGGTGTGGACCGAGGATGACTCGCACATCCAATCCCACCTGCGAGCGAACCGATTCAGCCATCTTCAGGGTCGCTTCGTAATCGGTGCGGACCGCGGCGATGTCCCCTGGCATGCCGGGCTTGTGAACCAGGCAGAGATGGGTGCCGCCGGCGTTGGCGAAATCCTGGGCTGCATCGACACCTCGGCCATTCGTATCGAGATGCATGTGGGTATCCCAGATGGGTCCCGTCCAGCGTCCATTCTCGATGGACATGGGATCATCCCAGAAGATTCTCATCCGACAGGCGCTGCTTCCATCGATTGGCCGCCATGGTGACGAGTTTGGGGTGTCGAGCCTCGGTGGCGATGCCCCGTCCATTCCGGAAGAGGAGAAGTTGGACCTCGTGGCGGCCGTCGTCGATGCGCAGACAGTCGAGGTCCGCATCGATGGTCGCCTCCGGGAAGAGGTCGGGCACGCCTTCGATTGAGACCGTCGTTTCGAGGTCGAATGAGGCGACGACAGGGCCGACCTCGAAGGTCATCCCCGCCTCCGGCTCGCCGAGGCGGAGGTGAATTTCTTTGGCTGCGAGATGGGCGATCTCCTGCTTCTTGCAACCGTGGACGATGATGCGACCTCGATCGTCGATCAGGAGGGTGGCGCGAGGTGCGACCAGAGAGAGGATGACATAGGCGCCGCTGCGTTTGCCGCCAATCTCATCGATGATGCGTTGCGGGTCGAGGCCGACCGGCGAGGTGAACCGAAAAATCTGATTATCGACGAGGGCGTTGGTCATGTCTCATCCTCCTGCAGGGATTCACTCTCGACCCCGTTCTCAAGTGCGGTATGGAGGGTCGGCATCCACGCCTGCATCACGGGCACGAGCAGCACGGGTGCAGCGCCGCCATCAACCTGTCCCTCACGCAGGGTGGCGAGGGCACCGCGGAGTCGGGCGGCGTATCTCTGGTCCCGTAAGGCGGCGAGTTCGGTGGTGATCAGCCGTTCGGACAGGGCCCACCAAGCCGCGCAATATGCGCTGGCCTCGGCAAGACCCTGTGCCTTCGCATCACTGCGCTCGGCGGCGGGCGGTTCGATCCGCAGCATTGCCGCCTTCATCGCTCGCTTCCAGGCACGGCCGGCGAAGACCTGGCGGATCAAGGTGCGGAACTGTGCCATCTCATCGGCGCAGTCCTCGACCCAGTCATGCCATTCCTCATCGTCGGGTTCGACGAAGAATGTCGGACGTTCAGCACTGATGGCCGCCCGGTGAATACGCCGTGGCTCGGGGTCTGGAAAACGGCCGGTCTGAACCGAATCGATGCTGATCAGACCCTCCATCATGCGGCCATAGGCACCGCCCTGATAGGCCAAAGTATCCCGATTGACACCTGGATTGTCCCTTTCCTCAACGACCTGTTCGGCCCAATCCTCCGGCTCGTCAGGTGGCAGCAGGAAGGCGAGGCCTTGCCAGTCCCCCACCGTGCGCCGCAGTGCATCGGTTGAGACGACGGTGGGCAGGTGGGGCCACAGGCGAATCGTTCCACCGTCCTCATCCGACCAGTCGATCGGTGACCACGGCAGGGCCTCCCCTTCGGACATCGTCCTCACCTCGGTGGGCTCATTGGCTGGCGACCCACTCTTCGAGTTGTTCGACAGACCATCCCTGGTCGAAGTAACCCTGGATGGTTGCCTCGTCCCAGTGGGGGAACTTTTCCTGTGCGATTTGCATCGGTGTCTTCGCCGCCGCAGCGGGGGGTCCGCTGGCCGAACCGGGTGGACCTCGACGGTCACCGGCACGGGTCGCGGGCGGGCCACGACTGCGAATCGGTGCGACCGCTTCACCGGCCGGCAAGAAGTCATCCTCTTCGATGAAGTCATCCTCCTCTTCAGCGGTCGACTTGTTGAGAACGAGCAGAACGACGACCACCGCGATGATCAGCAGAATCGCCGCACCGATGATGCCACCGATGAGCACCATGCTCAAGCCCTGTTCCTCGTCGCTGAACTTGGCCACGTTGAAGGACTTCGATGTCTCGAGCTCATTGCCCTCCTCATCCATGATCAGGTAGTGGACATTCGTCGCAGGACCTGGGAATTGAGGCATGTCGAGTTTCCACAGGTAACTCTCACCCGGAGACAGGCTCTCTGGGCAGGTGTAGGTGACCGGGGAATCGACGTCATCACCGATGTAGGTGACGATTTGGATGGTGAACGATCCCTCCTGATTTCCATCGTTGCGAACGTCGATGAGAAGATCGAAGTTGGTCTCCGCCATCGGGTTGTCGACCGAGAGGTCGGGCTTGCGCACAATCGTGAAGACCGCGGCTTCGAACTCGAGGCCAAAGATACCACTCTGTCCGTCCACCGAAGCGCCGAACTGACCGGCTCCATCGATCGCCGTTCCGGCGGTGTCATGCCCGGTGATCCAGAACTTGACGAGGACATTGTTCATCTCGGTTGGAATCTCTTCGCCGGGCCACAAATCGATGCATGTGGCCGTCGTGCGGATGCGACCTTGCCCCGAATCGAGATTCATCGGCACGCTCTGATATGGCGCTGTAAACGTCGTCAGATACGTGGTCCAATTGTACTCGAATCCACCGACTTCCTGGGTCTGGAAAAACATCCAATTGAGACTGACAGAATCGACATCCATCTGCTGCTTCTCATCGATGTAGACCTCAGCGTCGAGGCAACCCATCACCGAGGAGGACAAGCGCCCATCCAGAACCGCCTCACCCGAATTTGGATTCGACAGTTCCCACGAGCCAAAGACCGCCTCTGGAGCATCGCCATCGACCTTGATGACGAATGATTTTGATGGCGTTGGCGTCGTGTCGAGAGCACCTTCTGGCAGCCCGAGAAGTTCGAGCGTGAAGGTGTACTCATTGGTGTAGATCGGTGCCGAGACGACGAGTGTGAACGAGCCATTCTCGAAGGGGTAATCCTCGTAGGAGGTCTGGGCGGGGATGTATCCACTGCCCGGCAGGTCGACCTCGCCGTTCGGGTAGATTGGCGTCCGTGTGATGCGCAGCGTCAGATCGATTTCAGGGCTGACGAAGATGAGATCGTTCATGCCCGCGCTGAACACATAGCGACCATCGATCACCAGGATGTCACCTCGGTTGACGAAACCACCGCTGGCATCCCCGACGCCTTGGGTGGCGTATCCGGAGGTGTCATCGACATCGAAGGTCGTCGTATCGAGTTGGATGCCCGAGGCGTAGGACCAGCGTTGCGGGTTGCGATTCTGGTTGATGCAACCGGGGGTGGTGTGGCTCTCGTCCATGTCCTTGATGCAGACCGCAGGGGTCATGACACCGGCCACGTAAGAGGCGGGAACCGACCAGTCGAACCGGATCGGCAACGAGAGGGTGAAGTCTTGTTCGAACGGGGAGATCAGGATGCCGCCATTGCGTTGCAGCATCACGGGTTTGAGCCCGGTGTTCTCGTAATCGTCGATGATCTCGATGAGGGTCGAATCGGTCCACGCCGTGTCATTTCGCGGCGAGTAATAGATCTCGATCGCGCCGTCGGGGTCATAGGTCTCAAGGTTCGGGTTGGCGATCAATGGATTCAGCGTCACGCGCGTCCAATTCACATCTCTCCAGCCATTCGCGTCGTGGGCATCGACCAACAGGTGGTAGATGTTGCCCGCATAGACGGACCGGTTGACCTCGTTGAGCATGGTACCGTGGGAATCCGAGATGCGGAAGCCATCGACGCCGGGGGCGCGGCTGTCCATGCCGATGTAGGTCACGAGGTCCTCGTTCACACCCGGCAGACCGCCGTCGATTTGATTGCCACCGATGTCGCCACCGGAGACGTAGAGACTGACCATTTGAGGCGGGTCGATGCCGCTGTTCGCATAGTCGCTGATGCATTGGCAGGGGTGGTCGATGTAGTAGTACGAGGTGTCTGTCTCCGTCGCCCTCTCGAGAGGGATCTGCAGATATTCGCCCACCTGCGCATTGCGGTCGAGTTCACCCGAGTCCGCACCGGTGTAGCCGGGGTCACCGGGACACAGGGCGTCGAGGCCACAGTCCTGATCCGCCTCGACCCAGTAATTGAGGGTCAGGAATTCAGGGGCTTCGGGCAGGTCCTGAGCGAGGACTCGGAACTTCTGGTTGTTGCTCGACGGCACCCAGGTGTCGTCGGCGAGGTCTCGCCAATCGCCCTGAACACTGAACACCGAGATGTTCAGGAGATGAGGTGCGAAGGGGTCGAGCGTCATGGCGAATCGAATCGCACAATCCGCATCCGGCGTGTAATTGGTCGGCGGGCACAGGGTGTCTCCATCCGTGTAATTGGCGATCATCAGGCGGAACTGTTCGGTGCCGGCTTCCGAACTCGGAATCGCCGGCTGCCAGGAATAGTTTCCATCGATGGCAGCGGTCACGGTGTCGACGTGCAGCCATTCTTCACTCACGTTGGATTGGTTGCGCTTTTCGAGCACGACATCGTAACTGTTGGGATTCGGTGCGAATTCGAGGTCCTCGTAGCGGATGGTGAAGTCGAGGGTGATGACATTGCTCGAGTAGGCATTGGCCAGATCGAGTTGTTCAACCCCTCCCTGATTGTAGAGATGGAACTCGGTGATGCCAGCATCGTTCTCGACAGCATTGCCTATGACCGGTTCGATCAGCACTCCCGCGGGCAAGCCGTTGACGCCGGTGTTGGACAGGGCAGCGCCATAGATGCGCACGGACTTTGTGTCATCCCAAGCGGCGTTGACTCGGAAGCGCCAGTGCAGCTGCGTGCCGCCATTCGACGCATCGGTCTCCAGCGACTGGGTCGCCATGAAATCGATCTTGTCGCCGACATCGCTCTCTTCCCAGAAGGAGCCATTGGTCGCGTCCCAGCGCAGTTCCATGTTGCCATTTGCCGTCTCGAAGAGCAGGCTTGCACCGCCGAGGGTCTGTCCGGTGGAGGCCGCGACGTCATGGGTGGTGATGATCTCGATGATGTCACCGTTCGGATACATGCCCTCAAGGCCACCGTCGTCGAGGGTGGAGTCGTATCCACTCGTGGTCGAGACCGAGAGCGAGGACAGGGCCATGGCGCCACCGGAGCCTCCGATGATGCGCATTGGCACGATCACATCGCCGGTGCTTCCACCGGCGAGAGCGACACCCTGATTCATCTCGCGCGCGATGTTGTTGCCATCACTGATCGCGCGACTCCAGTCATAGATGACCTCAAGGTCGCGGAAGGTCACACTCGAACCCGCTGTACCGAGGTCTGAATCGATGGAGAGACGGAACAGGTACCACTCGTTGCCATAGCCGTCAATCCAAGCCGTCGGCACCAAGGGATTGTCGAGCAAGGATTGGATGTGACTCTGCATCGAGACCAGTGGGCTGGTCGGGACGGGGACCTGGTTGGCCGCGCCATCGATGGTGCCGATGAGCTCCTCTTGGTTGCCGCTGAAGAGACTCATGTTGAAGGCGCCGATGTTGTTGTTCTCAATGCTCATCTCAGCATAGCTCACCGTCGCCCCTTTGGGCAGCAGGAAGGGGGCGCCCTCAGCGTGCAGGTTGATGTCCAGCGAGACGGTTCGTTTCGAATCGCCTTGGTTGATGTCGTTGACGAGCCCGGTTCGGAAGGTGTCCTGACGGCCAAACCGGCCGAAGGCTGGCTCGGTCATGCCCCACTCGACGTCGCCGTCGCCTGCGACATCCAACGTGATGCCGCGAGAGTGGTGGGCGAAGCGAACGTCCGCGTGAATGGAGAATACGTCACACATTGTCGTGTAATTGGCCATCATGGCGAAGGTGAAGGTGGGTGCGGACAACTCGGTCCATTGGCCACTCGTCCCCGAGATTGGTGGTTCATCTTCGTTCATGCTCATGATCGAGAGGGCGGCAGGGCCACCACAACTGTCCACCACAATCGGTTTGATAGCGACGATCGGCATCGAGAAATCTGACCGGACCAACGCGGGACTGAACGAATCATCAACGATGTTCGCCGTCACCATGACCGCCGAATTCTCGCCCATCGAAGAGATCCATTTACCGGGCCCCAGGCCACCACCGATCATGAATACACCATCGGTATTGTTGAACGTCGTTCCGATGCGGGTACCGATGTGGAATCCGTGCACCACCGGAGAGGAGAGACGCGCAGGGCCCGAACCGAAGGAGAACTTCAGGTCGATCAGCGGATAGGTGTCCGCATCAATGTCCCACAATTCGATCAGGTTGCCCTGTAGATTGGTCATCGGGTTGCCATTCACATCGTAGACCAATGCACCGCTTCCAGCGGCGAGGATGTCGACGCTGAAGTCGGAAGATGAGGCCATCTCCATGTCCAACTGTAGCAGACCATAGCCATCGGGGGAGCCGGGTTGACCACTCTGACCGGAGGCGAAGGACTGGATGACTACATGTCCCTGCGCAGGCAGGGGGTCGCCGACACGAACGCCGTCGATGTACCAACCCCCACTCATCGGCTCGGCAGGCTGTCCGCCACTGTGGTCATTGACCTCCAGCACGAAGAGCAATTTCACGTACCGGCCCTGGTGAGCGGAGAGGTCGATCTTGATATTCGACCAGCCGGAGGGGCTGTTGGCACTCGTCGTGCCGTTTCCACCGAGGACATAATCCCCGGTCTGTGGACCGTCCGCACCGAGATAATTGCAGCGTGCATTCGGGACCTGATTGGCCTGATTTCCGAGTTGATAGAGGCCGTTCGAAGCGGAGACACCGGTCGTTCCGGACTGGTCGAAGGGCTCGAAGACCGCCGAGTTGAAGTTGGCGTTATTCGTCGAGTTCATGACGGCGACATAGGCACAGTCATCGTAGTAATAGGACGTCGTTCCCGCCGGTCGGTAAAACAGAGAGTGGAAGGATTTGAACGAGAGATCCGATTTTCCGGGGTGAACGAAGAATGAGGCGCTGATGAGGGTGTACTCGTACTCACCACTGGGCAGCACCATGTTGTAATCCGGGCTCTCGAAGTCGGTCCCCCAACAGTATTCGCCGACTCCACAGCCGCCTTGCAGGTATGTATGAGTCTCATGGCCGCGCATCCAATTGCTCGCCTCTGGACCCTGACCTGCACCGGGCGTCCAACCCTCTTGGCTGGCCTCGAAGTCGGCGTTGTATCCCAGACTGGTCAATTTCAGGTATTCCTCCTCGACGGTGAAGTCGCCGGCGGAGGAATACTGAGTCATGCCGCCGTTGTAGAGCGGGTTCCAGATCTCAGCGAGAACCGAGGAGTCGATCGTCGTGACATCGTCATGGTATGCGGCGTCTGTGCCGACGATCAGGCCGGCCGCGTTGACCGTCTCACCGGCGGGCAGATTGATGCCCGCAGTGAGGTCATCGCCCCAGATTCCTTGGTCCCTCAATTCGACGGTGACCTCCGGATCCCCATTGGCAAAGGTCGAGACTGCGGCGGCGTGGACGAGGGTGGTCGAGAGCAGCATCAGGCCGATCATCGCCACCGAGAGAATTTGATTTCGAGAGGTCATGTCACTTCACTTCCATTTGAAACCACGTAGTGGTTCTGCGTCTGCGACTCACAGACCGCATTTAACACCCATCATTCGGTGGGTGGCCCCGAAGGGGCCGCGATGTTGAATTCACACCGCGTCTAGTGAACGGAGACGCAGGTTCTCTACACAATCACTAGCGAGCAAGGCCAATCCCCCTTGGGCCGCCTCATTGCGTCGCAGTCGAGCGAGGTCAGCGACGGTGGTCGGATGGTCTGGACCAAGTGCGTCGCACAGCTCTGGACCCGCAGCGATTTCATAGGTTCCCAACCCGCGCGCCTCGTCGATAATCTCCTGCTTGTCGAGGCCGAGCAATGGTCGAAGAATTCGCACCGCACTGGCCTCTTCGACCGCGCCGAGATTGCCGAGGGTTTGACTGCTGACCTGACCGAGGTTTTCTCCCGTGAGAATCGCACAGGCCCCCACCTCTTTCGCAAGGACCGAACCGATCGCGTTGAACAGGCGCTTCATGTGGACGAAATAATCGCGGTGGGCTTCGGGTTCGGTGAATAGCGACAAGGTCGTACCGACGGTGACGACGCGGAGCTCAGCATCGATTGAACCGGGACCCTCGAGGCTCGACACGAGATGGGATAGGCTCGCCGTGGTCTTGTCCTCGGCCTCCGTGCCCGTGATTGGCTCCTGTGAGCAATGGACGGGAATGATGCCCCAGCCAGCCTGAACCATCCGCGCCACGGCGACGGGAGAATCGATGCCACCAGAGACCAGTGCGATGCAGATCGGCATCTCATCCATGCACGCATGCGCCCGTCTCGCCCCCATCAGCATATGGGTGTGCGAGGGCTCAAGAGGGGGCGACCCTGCCGAAGGAATGGAGACCCCCATGTCAACGCCTTACTCCATCGAACCCGTGACGATGATCGACGAGGTATTCCCAGGGGATACGAATGCGTACGACACCCTGTTCGGTGGGCGACTGATGAGCATCATGGATACGGCTGCAGGCGTGGCGTCGAGCAAATTCGCACACCGAGAATTCGTCACGGTCTCCGTCGATTCACTACGATTCCGACGCCCCGCGTATCAGGGTGACCTGATCGAGACGACCGCAACGGTGGTTCACACGAGCACCCATACGGCAGGGGTCCACGTCGTCGCCAAGCGACTGAATCGCTCGGAGTGGGAGACCGAGGAAATCTGCTCCGGCTTCTTCTTCATGGTCGCCATCGACAGCAAGATGCGCCCGATTCCGATCCCTCAGCTGACGCCTGAAACCGAGGAAGAACTGGCATTATGGAACCGTGCACAGACCGCGCGCGATGCGATGAAAGCCGCTGGACAGTGAGTCCGATGCCCGTTCTCAACGTCGCTTATGTCGGTCCGACGGACCTCGCACGTGCGCTCGCGAAGAAGAGTGACGAGCGCGACATCGAATCCTATGTGCACAAGGAGGTCATCGATGGCCAGACCCGTGTCCTCTCCTTACTGCGTCCGCTGCGCCATCCCGAGCGACTGCGCCCCTTGCTCAGTGTGCTCAACGTCGCCAAGGCCGGCATCGTCGTCATCGATGTCGTCGATGCGGCACTCGGTGAGGTGCTGGTCGCCTTCGGTGCGGCCGGTGTCCATACCGGTCATGCGATCATCGCACCGGCCGAAGGCGGTTGGGTCGACCCCGAGCAAGTGGGCATGATTCTCGCCCAAGCCGGATTGGGCGATTGGGTCCTGCACGAATCGATGCCCGATGAACACGGGTTGAGGGATGCCTTGCTCGGCCAACTCGAATCCGGTGAAGAGGAGGCCCCTCTCGTCATTCCAGTGGACCAGCATTTCAACGTCAAAGGCGTCGGTCTGGTCGCCATCGGTTATGTTCAGGCCGGTACCGTTTCCAAGCATGACGAGATTCTCGTGCTGCCCGCGGGCGAGAACGGCATCGCGCGAAGTCTGCAGGTGATGGACGATGATGTCGATGTCAGCATCGTCGGCGATCGGGTCGGCGTCGCCCTGCGAAATCTGCGTGAAGAAGTGCTGCATCGAGGTTGTATCCTGACCCACCCAGATGCGGCTGCCCTCGTCCGCCACGAGCGGTCGACATTCACCCTTGAACAGGCACCATTTCAGAAGCGCGAACTCGGCGAGGGCGACATTGTGCACGCGTCGGTCGATCTGCAATACCAGGTCGGCCGGGTCACCAGCATCGATGGGGCGCGATTGACCGTCGATTGGGAACAGGCACTTTGGGTTCAAGAACGCAAGGCTGCGCCCGTGATCATCGCTCAACTCGACGCTGGGAGCATGCGCATCATGGGCACGGCTGAAGACATCGCGCCCGCGTGAGAGACGGCCCTCGGAATTGGGGGTCTGACGGTGATTCCGTCCAATAAACTGTATAAGCAGCAGGTTGCGCTGAACGTTCGGGATGACTCGACAGGAAGGACCCTTCGGGGTTCAGCCTGAGCCGCGTGGACATGAAATCCTCGCACCGCTCAGACTGGCCGGAATCGAAGGACGCGTCAAAGGCGTGCTAGATGAGCGGTCGCTATTGCTCGAACGTCGAGATGGCAAAGGGTTGCGCATCGATGTGGAATCGATTCATCGAGTCCGCCATCACCACATGCCCATCACACCGCCGGGAATCACCTGGATCGGCGTCATCACTCTCATCCTCGCAGCCCGCGTTCTCTCCGGTCCGATTCAACTCTATGCGCTGGCCATCGGGGCGATCACGATCTTCTCTTGGCTGATCGGTCGAAGGCCCGCACTCTGTATCGATACCAAAGCCGGAGACCGTCACATCATTCACGGCCGGGACAGCCTACTGCTGCGCACCCAGATGATGGTCAATCGCTTGTGTGATGGCAAGAGCATGGACGAGGCCAGGGAAGGCCTCGAGGAATTGCACCGTCATTCGAATTACCCCGCCGTCACACCGCTTGAGTCAATTCAGGCCGAGGCAGCGATCATCGCTGGCCAAATCATCGAGGATGCTCAACTTCTGCCCGAACCGGATGTCTTTGATGAGGCCGACCTCGAACAGGCTCTGAAAAACATGTACCGCGGTGAGGAGAGTCAGATTCCCGAACCCCAACCCGCCGAGACCTTCGTCGCACCGGCCGCCACCATCATCGCGACCGAATCCTTCGCCACCGACACGCCCGCCGACCATGCGGGTCGCAGCCTCTTGGATCGCGCGCGAAACTCGTTACATGAGACCCGCCCCGAGGCGGTGGCTCAGGAAGTACAACCCGAGAATCTCGAGAGTTGGACTCAACCGTGGAATCGGCCGGCCGAGAATCCGCCCGCCGCCGACGCCAGTTCGGCCTACGAGCGAACCTGGGGTCGAACCGAACCGGATTGGTACGCCGAACGTGACCAGGCCGGCACCCGGATCCAATCCGCCTTGACCGAAGCCAAAGAGGAGGCGGGCTCATTCTTTTCAGGCTCGATGTTCGATGCCCCCGAGCCTTCGACCACCACCGAGACGGGCATCTTCGGTTCGATGTTCGATGCCCCGGCGACCGTCACACCTCCGATGGTCGCCCCTCTCCAAGAGCCCGTTCAACCCTTGATGCCGGTCGCCGCGCCTGTCGCTCTGGCCACGACCCTGCCCGAACCGACCTTCCACGCTGTCCGTGAGGAGTGCACGCCGGGCATTGTCGCCGCGGCTCGATTGGAACGAGAAGCCGAGCAGGCCGTGGCGTCCCAGCCGGTCGAATCCAGAGCCCAGCCCAACACCTCTCTGACCGCCTTCCCGGCACTCTCGGCCATGGCTGCGAGTCAACCCTCTATGCGCCTGCGCCCCCGCGCGCACAAGGAGAGTCGCCTCGGTAGGCTCGCCAAGCGCAGCATCAGCGCCCTGTTCCGAACCGAAGCTGAGCGGCCCAACCGACAGATGGTCCGACCCGTCGAGGTGCAGGACGATTATGCCGCAACCTACGGAGATGAGGATGGCTTTGCCGATGGCAACTATCGCGAACTCCCCTTGCGCAGCGGACAGATTATTCGCCTGCGGGCTGATCAAGATCATCAAGCAGAGGTGGCAGAACGCCTGCGCGACCTGTCCCGATCCTCGGGCGGTGTCATCGCCGACGATGACACGGACGCCCTCATCGAGCGACTCTCGGCCAGCGGTGACCTCGCACCGATCGCAAGCCTGCTGGCGGCTGCCGATGACCAATCGATCTCCTTCGGCACGTTGGCGAGCACCTCACCACCCAAGCAGGCACCGGGTCATCACGGGCTCTCTCGCCTCGGCTGATCAGATCAGACCGACCATGCGCCGGTATCGGTCGAGCCGCGCGTGATACTCACCGCGTTCCAAGCCGATGAGGCCCGCTGTGCCGAACTCGGACAATGTGAAGGAGGCGGTGACCGTCGCGTGCACCAATGCGCTGTGCAACTCGACCTGGGTGGGCACAGGGTCCTCTCCCTCCGACAGATGGGTGAGCAAGGCACCGGCGAATGAATCCCCACAGCCGGTCGGGTCGACCAGATCTGCGGTCGGGTAAGCGGGCAGGGCGATGATGCCATGGTCGGTCAAGGCGACCACGCCGTGTTCGCCTTTCTTGACGACCAAAATCGATGGACCCTCACCCTCACCTGCGAGGCACTCTCCACTGCGAATGGCATGGGCGGCGCGGATCAGATTGTCATCCTTGGCGATCATGCGCACCTCCATGTCGTTGAGAATCGCGAGGTCGACCCGGCGAAGCACATCCGATAACGCCTCAAAGGCGATATTGATCCACAGATTCATCGAATCCAAAGCGGTGAACTCCGCCCCTTCGCACTGATCGAGGACCTGGGCTTGAATCGAGGGGTGATTGTTGGCGAGGAAGAGAATCCGCGGTGCCCACCAAGCCACCGGCACCTTCGGTTCGTAATCCTCCAAGACATTCTGTTGGGTCTCCAACGTCGTCGCTTGGGCCATGTCCCCATCGTAACGCCCACGCCAGCGGAAGGTGCGCGAACCTTCGATGCGTTCGATGCCCGAAAGGTCGAGACCGGCCTGGGCCAGCAGGTCGAGGTCGGTCTGGCGAAAGTCTTCACCGATGGCGCAGACCAGACCGACCGGCAGCGTGCCACCCGAATCGGAACGACGGCTGGCGTGGAAGGCGGCGGACAGCCCGGCAAATGTGCCCGACCCCCCCAGAGAATCTGATACAGAACCCGCTTCGGTCTCGAGGTCGTCATAGGCGAGGGTGCCGACAATGACCACATCCATGAGATCACCCGAGGAGGCCTGGATGTTCCTCCAGGTACTGAATCGTCACGTCGCGAGCGATGAAATCCGGCTCATCGAGAATCGCTTGATGCAAAGGAATCACGGTCTCCACGCCGATCAGCGTGGTCTCTTTCAGAGCAGCCTTCATCTTGGCGATGGCACCGTCGCGATCGCGATCCCATACGATCAATTTGGCCAGCAATGAGTCGAAGCAACCCGGCATCTCATACCCGATATGGGCATGGGTGTCGACGCGAACCCCGCGTCCACCAGGGAAATGGCAATCCCAGAGTTTGCCGGGACATGGGACGAAATTCACGGGATCTTCGGCATTGATTCGGCATTGGATGGAGTGGCCTGAGATTTCGATCTCGGATTGTTTCAGTGGCAGGTTCTCACCCGCGGCCACGCGAATGCCGAGTTGAACCAGATCATGACCGGTGATCATCTCGGTGATCGTGTGCTCGACCTGCACCCGCGGATTGACCTCGAGGAAGTAGAATTCGCCGTGCTTATCGCGCAGGAACTCAAACGTCGCAAGGCCTTCATAGCCGACACTTCGCGCCCCTTCACAGACCCGCTCTCCAATCTCAGCGCGCTTCTCATCGGTCAACCAAGGACCCTCCTCAACCAATTTCTGATGGCGCCGTTGAATCGAGCAGAACCGCTCGCCGAAGTGGATCGCATCGACCCCATCGCCGAGCACTTGGAATTCGATGTGCTGCGCACCTTCGATGAACTTCTCGACAAAGACGCGTTCATCACCAAACGCGGACCGCGCTCGACTTTGACAGAGATTCAACGCGGATTCAAACTCCGAGGCCTCATGGACGACCTGCATGCCGATGCCACCGCCGCCAGCCGCCGCCTTGATGATGACCGGATAGCCGATCTCTTCGGCCAATGTACAGGCCACGCCCGGATCGTCGATCGCCTCATCGCTGCCCCGCGCCACCGGCAATCCGGCGGCCTCCATGGCCTTGCGCGCCTCAATCTTGTCACCGAGCAGGCGGATGACCTCGGCACTCGGTCCGATGAATGTGATGCCCTCCTCCTGACATCGTTCAACGAATGCAGCATTCTCGGCCAGGAACCCATACCCGGGGTGGATGGCCTCTGCACCGACATCTTTGGCGGCTTGGATCACGGCCTCGAAATCGAGGTAGGTCTCCAACGGATTGGCCCGGTACAAGGGGATGGCATGGTCGGAGAATCGCACCGGCAGAGAAAGCCGGTCCTCGCGGCCATGAATGATGCAGACCTCGACGCCCAACTCGCGCAGCGCCCGGCTGATTCGAAGTGCGATCTCGCCGCGATTGGCGATGAGAACCCGCTTGAACATGGAACTGCACATCCGCGTCCGGTTCAAAGGCGTGCCGCATCCGCCCTATGGGCGGAATGAGGGTCAGTAGACGTCGCGGAGGTAACGCTTCTCGGTCTTCATCAGAACTCGCTCGACGTAGAACTTGGCTTCTTCCGCTGCCATCTCACCATATTCCATGCAGATGTTGATCAGCGTGGCGTGGACATCCTTCGCCATGCGATTTTTGTCACCACAGACGTAGAAGTGAGCGCCCGATTCAATCCAATTCCAAATCTCGGATCCGTGCTTATTCATCAGGTGCTGGACGTAGACCTTTGCCGGACCGGCGCGCGACCATGCGAGGTCGAGCTTGTCGATGGTGCCATCGTCGACATAGGCCTCAATCTCGTCGCGGTAGAGGAATTCACCGGATTCGGTCCAGTCGCCGAAGAACAGCCAGTTCTTGCCCTTGCCTCCACTCGCCTTTCGCTGTTGGAGGAAGGCGCGGAAGGGGGCGATGCCTGTGCCGGGACCGACCATGATGATGTCCTTGTCACCATCCTCGGGGAGGATGAAAGAACGGGTGGGCGACATGAAGACGCGGACCTCGTCGCAGCCTTCGGGCACGCGATCCGCAAGGTATCCAGTGGTCAGACCGGTCTTGGCTCGACCCTGGCCTTCGTAGCGGACGATGGCGACGGTCAGATGAACCGTGCCCGGCTCGAAATCCGGGGAGGACGCGATCGAGTAGAGGCGGGGTTTGAGGCGGTCGAGCGTGTCGACGAATTCCTGAGAACTGAAGCCGAGGTGACCGAAGTCTCCGAGCACGTCGATGAAGTCCCGACCCCAGAGGTAGTCGTCCAAGGCCTTCTCGGAATCCATCATCTTGCCCCACAATTCGTAGGCGGGGTCCGTCACACCTGAGGTTGGGCTGAAGCCGGGGGGGAAATCGTCGTCAGCGCCGGACCAAGACCACTCCATGGTTTCATCGCCCGAGGTGACGGAATTGCGCGTTCGCTTGACCAATCGCATCTCGCCCACGGAATCACCGTGCTGGAACTTGGCACCGATGTTGAGGACGAATTTGCGGTTCACCTGGTGGATCTCGAAATGATTCGAGAGGGCTTCGTGTAGGGTCATCTCACCGGCGTGGGTCTCGACAATCTCATCCGATTCCGCGCCGAGGGCGAGGATGGTGTCCTCGATCAATTCGGTCGAGGTCACCGGAATCACGCCGAGGGCATCTCCAGCCTTGTAGGTCAAGCCGGAATCGCCGAGTTCGAAGACGAGGTGACGGGTCTCCTTTCCCGAGCCTTCTCCATTGAGAATATGGTTCACCGAGACGGTGGAGGTGTAGGGATTCTTCGCACTCCAGTCAGACATCGAATCACCTGTGGGTGGAACCCATGTCCCGAGGGACATTCCGAGCGCCTCGTCTTTCGTATTTCAAGGAACGGGCCCGGCGCTCCATCGACAATCCCATTCAGGAGTCGACTTGGTGAACCGTCACGTGCAATCCCTTGTCACGCGCCAATTCGACGGTTCTCAAGGTCCATTTTGAATCGTCCGCGGGGAAGGCGATCAGGTGGGTTGCCGCTTGAATGATCTTCTGGGTCAGGGTGTAGGCCGCTTCACCTCGGCCCGTGTCGATGAGACCCGCGCGGGACTTCCCCCACTCCTCGTGGAAAATGAGCACGGGCAGGGCATTGTTGTCCGCCCAACGCTCGGCGAGATAGTCCGTGCCGCTGGCGCCACCGCAGATGATGAGGTCGATGTCGCCGTTCGCCTCGACCCAATCATCGATGTGCTCGTCCAAAAGCCCATAATCGTAGAAATTCCGGTTGCCGACGACTGCGAGATTGGTCACCATCATGCTCACCGCGGGGTAGGATGATGTGAACAGGGCCGATGGCCGACATAAACTTGACCTTAGATGAGCGTCTCGGAAGGTCCTGGGGTGACATCGGATGGTCGAAATAAAATTTTTGGGGACGGGGAATGCATTCTGTCCGAACGGCCGCCTCCATTCACTGGTGCTCGTCGACGGCTGGTTGTTGGTCGATGCACCACCCACCGTCATTCCGCAGATGCGAGCATGGGGCATCGACCCCGCATCGATTCGGCATCTGCTCATCACCCATTGGCATGGCGATCACACCTTTGGCCTACCCTTCCTTCTTCTTGAACGGAAATACATCTCTGACCGGGTCGGCATGCGACCGCTGACCATCCATTGTCACAGCGGCGGCGAGGCACGGCTTCGCGGGTTGAATGAACTCGCCTATCCGGGGACATTGACCCAAGTCGACTGGATTGAATTCAATGAGGGAGCCATCGAGATTGACGGTTGGCAAATCGAGAGATTCGAAGTCTGTCATGAACCGGCGACGGAACCGTTCGGATATCGGATGGAAAAGGACGGAAATGTGCTGGTCCACTGTGGCGATTCAGGTCCGTGTGAAGGAGTCGAGAGGATGGCCGGCGAGGCGGATCTGATGATCGTCGAGATGGGCATCCCCGATGTGGTCCAAAGCCCCTGGCACCACACACCATCGGATCTTCGAGAATTGGCATTACGACATCCGGAAACCCGATTCATCGCCACCCACAATTTCGTCGATGGACAGGTGGAATTTGAGATGCCTTCGAATGTTCAACAGGCGAATGATGGAGACGTTTTCCAAGTATGATGGTGTGATTTGTTAGAATAAAAGTGGTTTATTATATCACATAATTGAGAGAAACGACCACCCCGATTCTCACAATCTCCGTGGATTCCAATTGAGATGCAATCGGACGGCGTCCATTCGAGATGCAGATTGGAATCCAGATGGTTTTCAGTCTCTGGAATCTGATCCTCTATCTGGGCTCGGCGTGGATCCACGGAATCTTGAAGCGAGAATGTTGACTGAATCCACATCTCCCGGAAACGGGACGCTGAAGGCATTATTTAGTTAGAAATCGAATGATTTTCGCTCGTTTCATATAGATGAAGTGCAGCTTCGCCAACGACTTGAATCTGTGGCGTAGAACCGATGACGTGAACACCCTTAATTACCGGACGCGAAGTGGACTTGAATCCCTGCGTCGTGACAACATCCCGCTGAGACCCTCATCGTGGATACGGCGCAGCAAAAGCCGGAGATGTTCAAAAATGTCGGAAAATCTTTTCGAAGATCTCCTGCAGGTCGGCAGCTTGTTCAGAGACCGTCGTGCACTCGGTCATGCATTCACACCTGCGAGCCTACCGCACCGGGAAAAGGAGATCAAGATCCTCGTTCACAACTTTGTCGAGGCCCTTCGAGGACATGCGCCCTCGAACATGAATCTGTACGGTGTCCCCGGGTCCGGCAAGACGGCGGTGACTCGCCACGTCTGTCGGCAATTGGAGGAGAAGGGGGCGGAGATTGGACGACCTGTCCACACCGTCTTGATCAACTGTCGAAACATCGACACGAAGTATCGGGTTCTGGCCGTGATCGGCAATGCGCTTCGCGAGGAAGGCGATGCTCAAATTCCATTCACAGGCTGGCCTGCCGACAAAGTATTCGATTGCGTGCGCGCGCGTATGGAAGCGAAGGAAGGCGTCCACATCATCGTCCTCGATGAGATCGATCATCTGGTGCGAAAGGTCGGCGACGATCTGCTCTACAGTCTGACGAGCCTCAACATCGGATTGCTCGAAGGGGCCTTCTGCTGCATTGTCGGTATCAGCAATGATTTGGCGTTCACCGAAATGCTCGACCCTAGGGTGCAGTCCCGCCTCGCGCCAATCGATGTGGTATTCTCCCCCTACAATGCCAGGCAATTGGAGGATGTGTTGACCACGCGCGCCGCGCGTGGCATCATTCCCGATGCGCTCGATGAGGCCGTCATTCCGCTGTGTGCGGCATTGGCGGCAAAAGAGCACGGCGATGCCCGGCGAGCGCTCGACCTCCTGCGCGTCTCCGTTCAGAAGGCGGAACAGGTCGAGACCGATACGGTCGGTGTAAACCACGTTCGCCAAGCTCAGAATCAACTCGAGTATGACCAGGTCACGCCGACGGTGACCAGCCTGCCCTTGCAACAGAAACTCCTGCTCTTCTCGGTGCTCATCAATGAGAAAAATGGCTTGACCAACATCTCGACGGGTGAGGTCTACAGCACCTATGAGGTCGCGTGCAGCAATGCGGAGGAGCGCGCGCTCAGCCCGCGTCGAATCTCCTCCTTGATCGGCGACCTCGACATGCTCGGCCTGATCTCGGCGAAGAAGACCAGTCGAGGGCGACACGGTTTGTCAAAACGCATCAACAGTTGTCTGCCGCCAGCCTTTGACGTCATCGACATCATGTGTCGAGCCGATCCGGTGATGACGGATGTGGTGCAGGCTCGCTATCGGCTCCAGAAGCGTCTGTGAAGCCAACGCCCGCCGGGCGAGGCTCGCGCACAACGGTTATGACGAGGGCGACGGTCGCCGGGCCGATGACCTCTGAAGGAAAGGGCGACTGCCGCTGCCTCGCCTCTCTCGGCTTCGGCCTCGGCGTGTGGGCATTGGTGCTCGGCGTGATCAATCTCGTCTGCGGTGCATACGGCAGCCCCGAGAACAAATTCAAGGTCGTCTGGGCGGCCTACCTCAGCATGGGTTCACTCTACCCCGACCTCTACACCGCGGACATGGTCTTCCGTCCCTACTCCGACACCATCTTCCTGCTGCTCGGCGCCACATTGACCGGCGTCTGTGCCAAGTGCATTCACGATCAGACCGAGGGTGGCTTCGGCGCCTGGTTGAAGTGCGTCCTCCTCGGCGACCACTGGCTCAGCCTGATGTCGACCAAGGAATCGGGTGGCACGATGACCGCCGCGATGTGGTGCATCGTGCTCGGCATGGGATTCTACATCTACCGTGGCATCGTCCACTGGAATTGGGTCGATGTCGGCGTCTATTCGGTGACCGCATCCCTGCTCGGATTCGGATTCGCACTGATGTTTGCGGCCGGTGCCGAGAACGAAGAGTGATCAGCGGCGGCGGCCGAGCAACGGCGGATGTCCATGACGGCCCAACAGGGCGTCGATGCTTCCGATAATCGCCCCAGTCCACAGTGCACCGCTCCACAACAAGCGGCGCCAGCGTGAGATGAGGAGCAGGGCCCAGAACGCAGCCGTGCCACTCGCGACCCACCAGACGGAACTTCCCGAAGGCAGAATCATCGCCAGATAGGCAGCCGTGCTGATGCCGAATATGGCGATTGGCAGCATCCAGATCACATCTTTTGCATCGCCGATGAAATCGTGAAGGTGCAGGCTCCCATCCGGTTTCCGAACACCGTGACGGCCGAAACGCCGGCGGATCCGCATGTGGGCTCGGGCATCTCGCCTGCGTTTTCTCAAGAAGACGCGAAGCGAGGATTCTGCGACGTGATGGACCACAGCGGCAGGGGTGTGGAGGATGACGCCTCCCGACTGAATCAATCGAAGGCTGACCTCCATGTCCTCGGCATGGTACCAAGCCGGGTCGAAGCCACCGACCTCGAGCAGACTCTGGCGATCGAACATCGAGCAGGGCCCATTCGCAAGGCTGGCAAGTCGGGGCCTTCCCGCATATTTGTGGGCGATGGCGCGGGCGCGCATGCGGCTGGTCGGTGTCTGGCCTTCTTCGAAGATGGTGCGTCCGGTGACGGCGAGCACGTGCTCCCCATCGATGCCATCGCAGACGCGCACCAATTCTTCGATCCAGTATGGATCCGGACGACAATCGATGTCGGTGATGGCCACCCAATCTCCAATCGCCGCACCCAAGGTGAGATTGCGACCGGCCGAGAGGCCGGTTGCGGCTTGTGTGAGTACCGTGATGGGAATTCCGTCGTGTTCGCCTGCCCAAGCCTCGAGCCGTTCCCGGCCGCCATCGGTCGAACCATCGTCTACGGCGATGATCTCCAGCGGACGATGGGTCTGGGCGATGAGCGATTTCAGACATGCATCGACCCAATGGTCGGCATTTCGCATGCAGACCGTGATGCTGACGAGAGTCAGTTTCTCACCTCGCCTCGAACCGGTCGAGCAGGGCCCGACATTGTGCCTTGGCCGCCTCATCCGTGATGCGCAGCACCACACCTTTTCCGGGCTGGCCATAGAGAACCGCCGTGCCCAAGGGCGCCAACAGATGCACGAGAATAGGTGCGAGGTCCTCCTCACCCTCGACCTCGATGAGCACCGGACCACCCTCCCCAGAGAAGGTGAATTCCAGCGCCAGATCGAGACACTCGAGTAGCGTCGGTGTCAATTGGCCCGCCGGATTGTCGCACCCGATCTTGCCAGCGAAAGCAGACTCATCGATCTCGCCATCCCATACCTCACGTTTGGTCATGCCATCGATCAAGCCGACATGCGGCACCCAATCCGCTTCGAGAAGGGCTTGAACCGTCACATCGCCAACGGCGACCAGACAGGGGCTGAAGGTCGGCACGGCCTCAAGCGCGGCACGAACCGCCACCTCGGGGGTATCCTCAGGGCCTTCGTAGAGGGTGCCCATCGGGTCTTTCAGTTCAGCACCGAGGTCATCGGGCATGTGGACCACCCGTTCAAGGTCGGCTGCAAGAATCCACAATCCACCATCTCTGTCAATGCTGCCTTGTCGGATGCGCGAGGAGGAGATCGGCAGGCCATCCCGGGCGAGCGCGTGGTCGACATCGAGGAGCTCGAGAGGGGGGAGGTCATTGTCGGCGCGCATGCGGTTGATCCGCTCACAATTCTCTCTGGTTTCGGGGGTGCAGACGATGTGTGTCGCCTCCGGTCGTGTGGGAGCGGGGCCCCAATCATCCTCCAATAGATGGGTGCTGTATCCGGCCTCTTGCAGGGCGGCGGTGCGGATTGTGAACGATTCGATGCGAGGGTCCTTCGCCGCCGCATTGGCATCCGAGGTGACCCATACCTCGACCGCATCGCATGTCGAGGCGGCTTTGAGAAGCCCCAAATGGCCGGCGTGCAGGCGGTCAAAGGTGCCGCCGACCAGACACAACGTGCCACTCATCAACCATTTCGGGCCGCCCGAAGTCCTTCAATCCGGCGGAAGAAGAATGTGCCCCGGGGCGTAACGGACCGATTCATCGCCGTAGCTCGTGATCCTGACCCAGCCCCAGGGCATCTGTCGGACCGAGTGGTTGTCCCATGAATCATCCATTCGTCATCTGGGGACCCATAACCCGGTTCGTTCGCCCACCCGCTTGCACCGACGTTTCATTCCCCGAGGGGTCCAGTCGGTCTTCGATGGGGTGGGTTGAATTCCCGGCGTTGGTGCCGCTTGATCATCGCCCAACCCGGCGTGGGAGGGCTCACAGCGGTGTTGCAGCCGGGGTGCTCCTCGGACAGGCCCACCCGTTTTGAATCCTCTCGAATCAGACATCTAGTGGATTGCGTGAAAGATCGGGGTGCCAACCCGAGGCACCACGAGCCAATCTCGCCGTGATTCGAGGGTCCCCTTCCGAGGAATGGGCAATCTTTCCAGGGGGCCAGAGATGGTGCGGAATGGCCAACCAACCGACCAATGGGTGACAATGTCCGGGGGAGGGACGGGCGAGATCCCGTCCCACTTGAAGCGCATCCTGCAAATCCGTGATCATCTTCGCACCCGGTGCGCCCGCTTGCCATTCGACCCGTTCATCGAGGCGATCGAGGCGGGCGAGCAAAGTCCGACGAACGCCCCGGTGCAAGTGAACGCTGCCGCCGGGCAATTCGTGCTCCTCATCTTGGGGCCGCAGGATGAGCGCCGGCCATGCGATGTCCATCTCGGCGAGGAATGCCAAGCCCGCAGCATCTTCGGAGAGAACGGAAAGCAATGTTTCGGCTTCAGACGCCCACCATTCTTCGGGCAATCGTTCGACGATCAGGCGCATCACGGCCGTGTGAGGACGATTGCCGTTGACCAACCAATCCTCGAGGACGGCCCACAGATGGAGGTCGTGATCCTGATTCTGTCCGAACCCCGCATCTCGGGCCCGCGGTCGCCAATCATCGGGTTCAGCGAGGAGGGATTCCGGCCGCTGACGCGACAGCCAATCCAATCCCGCCAACGCATCAGAGGACCGGGCTGGCGGCGTATCGAGGAATCGATCGACACCCCAGGTGACGAGGTCAGTCTGTTGTTCGGAGACGATATAGGCTATCTCGGAGAGGAGGATCGTTGCAATCCACCCCGCTTCTTCGGCCTTGGCACCTTCGCCGGATTGACGAAGCTGATGGGCGAATTCAGCATCATCTCGGATGCGGGCTCTCGTGCCCTCCCCGAGGCGTCGACGCCACCCTGGTGGGGCACCGACGGCGGCACTCGCCAGCGCTTCGACCGGGATGTCCTCCGCCGTCATCAGATCGATCCATCCGCTGCCGAGGCCACCGCCGATTCTTTGCCACCGCGCCCAGCGGTCCTCGGCGGGCGAGGCGATCCAGGCGATCAAGGGGTGAGCCGGTTCCATCCGATTGGCCCAATTTTCATCCCCCACAGGATGGCTGAGCACAGCTGCACGGAGCAACCGATCTCTGGACTCGGTGGGTGCGAGGTCCGGAATCGCTGCACCTTCTTTTCGACCACCGAGCGTGTATTTGGCCGCCTCCACCTCAGCGGCGCGGGTCGGCGGGTCCCACAGCACGGATTCGGTCAGGGCGGCGATGGAGACCGGGGGGGCGAGATGAATGGGGACGTGGGGCCCCTCATGCAATTCCAGTCGGGCCCACATGGCGGAGAGAACGGGGTGGGAAACCATGCGATCGGCGATGGGCGGTGTGACCCAGTCCTCGGTCAGAATCAGGCGAACGATGGGCGGACAATGGCCGGAGGGAAAGGCGTCCAGAGCCGTTTGTGGCACCTCGAGGACGAGCGATACCTCCGATTCGTTCAGAGACCAATCCACAAGGGTTGCCTGAGCCATGGAGGAGAGGGTGGAGGTATCGATCCAATCTCCGTTGGACAGGTGATTTGCAGACCAGGATGAATTCCCCCAATGCTGTCGGAATCGGCGCCAAGTGGACTCTTCAAGCCGCCTTCGGAGTTTTGGATCCGCCGGTTCGGCGAGGGCTTCACGCAACAGCCGCAGTCGTTCCACCCGATCCGCGGGTCTCAGTCGCGGGTGGGCGCGTTCCACCCACTCATCGAGCAGGTCAAGCGGCAGTGGACGCGTGCGTGCCAAGGACCGGGCGATGGGGGCGATGGTCGCGGCTTCGGGGGCGGCGGCGGCGAGCAGCGCTTCGCGCGAGAGTCGATCCAAACCGACGGCGATGACCGGGGCGACCGGGCGGACCTCTGGACCGTCCATTCCAATCGCACCGAGGCGCCAATCCCCATCCTCGGGGACTGCGCTGGGCAAGGGGACGCGGCGCGGGTCATCCAATTCGCTGAACCATGCACCGCTGGCCAGACGCAAGGGTTGTGACCCGGGAATCGAGCGGAAGCGTTGCAATCCCCACACGGCGGCCTCCGCGCCCCATGCACCGATGTGACCGGTATCGATTGTCGAAGGGGGTGCAGGCAGGGCCCTCAGACTCCCGGGCTCGAACCAGCGAGGGCGACGCTCGCGCGCATCGACCCAAATCCAATCCCCGGACGAGCCTGTCATCTGCTCCAAGGGCCGATTGGGCAGGGCGAGTGGTCCCTCGGGCGGTCGTCGGATGAAGGCGATTAGAATCTGATCCTCGGAGACCGAGACGATTCGGCCGAGCGCACCTTCGGGCGGTGGGGCGTCGGGCAATGCCGCGAGCCGCGCGAGTTCATCGGCACGCAGCATCTCCCAGCCCAGTGAAGTCAGGGCGAGACAGGCGCCACGAGATCCCGTCTCACCATCAGATGCGATCAGCTTCTCCCCGCGCAGTCGTTTCAGTTCGGCCGATGCGTGAGGCATGCGCAGGCCGGTGTCATCGGCGATCAGGGTGACCGTGGCTCGCCCTTCGGTCAACCTTTCCAGAATCCGTCGGCGGACCCCACTCCGAATGCGCCGGACCGGTAGGGGGGCGGATGAATCTCGACCCTCGCCGGGGTCCGTTTCATCCTCCATTGTACACCCAGTCAAGGACACCTCTTGGATGGTCCTCAACCCACTCTGCCTGCCCGGTCTACTTCAATCATTCCGTTTGTTACATCAACTTATGTATTTCCGGTGGAAAACAAGGTAGTGTCGAATTGGAAGTCGGCAATTCCCGACATTCAGTTCTTTTTTTCGTATGTTTCCGTAACTAATCGGTTAGACCCGCCCCAACGGTTATATCAGTCGCAGCAATCGCTCGCAGCATACGGCACGAAGACCCACACCGGAACTCAGTCGCCGTCTCGGGAAACCGCACATGTACAGGAGGAATCAGAATGAAGACAGTCCGAATTCGAGAGAAGATCAAGTCATTCCTGGCCGAACGTCCGCGTAACACTGCGGAAATTCTGGAGCACATCAACAGCACCATGCGCCACGGCACGACGAGTCAGCAGTTGGGCAATGTGTTGTCCAAGGACAAGGACATCGTCAAGGTCGGCTACATCAAGCGAAGCGGCATCCTCTCTGGCGGCTACGACATCTGCGAGTGGGCGACCCGTGTCTGGGTGGCGGACAACTATCCCGAGTGGGATGGCGAAGGGGCGATCCTGATGAATCGCGACCGACGCTGAACCCGTTCATCTCAACTTTCGAGCGAAGCGTTCCAAACCCCGCTTCGCGCGAGTGAATTCATCTTCGCCCGGTGGGCGAACGACGCCTGACTCTCCGCAGGTGTCGCCGAGGCCCAGGTCTGAAGCGCACTGGCTTGCAGTGCGCGACCATAGGAATAGGAGAGCTGCCATGGGTGCTCGACATCCATCGCGTTCATCAGACTCAGGTGGGCGGTCGCATCCTCATCGGATTGACCGCCAGAAAGGAAGACGATGCCACCGATCTCGACCGGGACGTGGGCCGTCAGACAATCCACAGTCATGCGGGCGACAGTCTCGCGATCGATCTGATTCTCGCATTCTGTTCCAGCGATGATCATGTTCGGCTTGAGCAGGGCGCCGGGCAGGTGCACACCCTGGGTGGCGCAGGCCGCCCAGGTGGCGTCGAGGACTTCGGCGGTGACCTCGGCACAGCGGGCCGCATCGTGATCACCCGCCATCAGGACTTCAGGTTCGATGATCGGCACCAATCCCTGCTCCTGACAGATGGCGGCATAGCGCGCCAAGGCGTGGGCATTGGTCGAGATGCAAGCCGAACTCGGCAGGCCCTCGCCGATGGTGATGACAGCGCGCCACTTTGCGAAGCGCGCACCCATCCCGAAGTATGCGGCGCAGCGATCGCGCAATCCGTCGAGGCCCTCGGTGATCTTCTCGCCGGGATGACCAGCCAACTCCTTGGCACCGGTGTCGACCTTGATGCCGGGAATCATGCCGTTTGCGGTGAGGGATTCTGGGATGGTCGCGCCATCATCCGCGTTCTGGCGAATCGTCTCATCGAAGAGAATCACGCCACTGATGGCGCTTTTTGCACCGTCGGTAGAGAACAGGTTTGCCCGATAGGCCCGGCGATCCTCTGCACTCGAGGAAAGACCGACGCCCTCGAGTCGATTGGTCATCGTTCCATTGCTTTCATCGGCGGCGAGAATCCCCTCACCGGATGCGACCAATGCGGCTGCCGTCGCTTCGAGAAGGGCGTTGTCCATGCTGCGCTCGAATGGGAGGATGGCCTTCAATCCACCGTCGCCGCTCCATCCTCGGTGATGGAATAACCCTCCATTATCAATACCATTCATATATGGAAAACCCGAGTCCCGAATGAGTCTCATGAAAGCCAAGCTCCGCATCTGTGGTACCTGTGGACAATCTGGACACAATGTGCGCACCTGCCCCACGGTCAACCCCGATGCCGCAGCCCGCCGAACGACCCGGCTGGGTGGACGCATCACCGACCGGATCTGCCGCAAGTGTCTGGAGGTCGGTCACAATACCCGCACCTGCCCCGAACTCAATCCCGAGGCGGCCGCGCGCCGCACCGCGCGCAACAATGCCCGCTTCACCCGCTCCTGCAACGCCTGTGGAAAGAAGGGGCACAATACCCGAACCTGTCCACAGGCCAACCCCGAGGGTGCTGCACGCCGCGCCCTCCGAGAATCCCCACCGAACGCCGGCGGCCGACGCATCTGCAGCGAGTGCGAGCAGGTCGGCCACAATACTCGCACATGTCCCGTGCTCCATCCGGAGCGAAACGCGGCCAAGAAGAAGCGACGCTCGAAGCGCCGTGTCTGCTCACATTGCGAGAAGTCAGGACACAATACCCGAACCTGTCCAACCCTCCACCCGGAACGCGCAACTCGACGCAAGCGCCGTGCAAGTGGCATCCGCATCTGCTCGGGCTGCCAGGAGACAGGACACAACCTGCGAACCTGTCCGACAGCGAACCCCGGCGCCGCCGACAAGCGCGCCCGCCGGGAGGAGATGCGCGGTAGCCGCAAGTGCGGCCGCTGTGGCAAGACCGGCCACAACAGTCGGACCTGCAAGGTGTGAGAATGGAATCACGTCTCACCTGTCCAGAATGTTCGTTTGAGGAATCGCTTGAGATGCCGACGAATGTCTGCCTTTTCTTTCACGAATGCACCGGTTGCAGAGTATTGCTGAAACCCTTGTCAGGGAATTGCTGTGTATTCTGCTCTTACGGAAGCGTTGCCTGCCCACCCGTGCAAGCGGATGGGAAGTGTCACTGATCGCCGGCAGAGAATGAGGTCTTGCTGCCGGACTTCCGGTGTTCTGCCCATTGGGCACCGATCTCTTCGGCCCGCTCGCTCGGCTCCCACCGATCGCGCTTCAAGGCATTGCGGAAGGGCATGCGCGACACCTTTCGACCATCCTTCAGCGTCTTTCGTCGCAACATGGAGAGTCGGACGAGAGGCCATAGCATGCGTCGAAGAATGCCCGGGCGATACAACCAGCCCATGAAAATCAGACCGTCCCCTTTCTTGGCTTGGTCCTTCATCCAGTGCTTGGCCACCATCTTGTAACCACGATTTCCCACCCGATTCATCAGCCAGCGATTGATCGCGCTCGCCTTGACCAACGGGGTCAACTGGCGGCGCACCTCACGCTCATATGGCGCGCCGCCGAGAATGTCGTGTGCGGCAAAGACGCCCGATGTGATGGCGTATCGCATGCCGAATCCCCACATGAAATCCTGCAGGCCACCGGCCTCGCCAACGTACCATCGACCGTCGTGAACGTAGCGATCGGGTAGGCTGAAATCGCCCTTGCCACCGACCCGCTTGATCGGTTTCCGATCGAGATCGTAGTGCGCCTCATACCACGCAATCGTCTCGTTGAGATAGCGATCGGTCCGCTTCTGCTTGCGCCATAGGCAGGTGCAGATGAGGCCGATGCCATCGATGATGATGAGATAGGAATAGGCGCCCGGTGCCAACTTGTCATTCAACTGGAAGGCCGTGATGTTTTCATGGGTCGTGTGGAAAATTTCGCCGAATGCGACCGCACTCGATTCCCGCGGCCCCGCCGCGACGATGTGGCAATCCTTCGGGTCGCGCTTGACCCCGTAGTGGATGTTGACGCCCGCGGCCAGGGCCATCCGCTTGAATCCCTGATCGATACAGTGCTCGTCCGTGCCGCGTTCGACCACACGAAAGGCACCGCCAGGGCCGGTTTTCGGCTGGGTGATCTCATCGTCGGGGTGAATCAAATCGATGACGCTGAACTTGGTCGACTTGAACGCATCCGGGTCCAATCCCCATTCGCGCATCTCATCGAATAGGTCGACGCCACCCGTCCAATTCTCGATGCCTTGGAAATCTCCATCGAAGCGCGCGCCGCTGTCTTTACGCAACTCGTGCACATGCACCTCGCGCCCCGCTTTGGCGAGCAGTGTCGCGGCCGACAGGCCGGATAGACCCGCGCCGAGAATGTGAATGGGCTCACCTTCGTCCATGCCCATCAGACATCGAGACCCACAATCTTCGCTTGAAAGGTTCGCTGCCGGCGGTTTGAAGTCGAACGGCTGCAAGGGTTGCGCATGATTCTCATCGAGGAGGCAACACATCATCTCGATGTGGAGGGCCTTCGAACTCGATTGGAGACCGAGGGTTGTGGCAGCATCGTGTCGTTCATCGGCATCACACGAGGCATCGATCAAGGACAAGAGGTCCTTCGATTGGAATTCGATGCTTGGAAGGAAAAGCTCTCCTCGGTATTGCATGACCTTGCCGCTCAAGCGATTGCAGACTTCGGCGTCCATGCTGTCGCCATGAGCCACCGAACCGGTACCGTCCTTCCCGGGGAGGACATCGTCTGCATCCATGTCGCGAGCCCACACAGAAAGGAGGGCTTCGCCGCCTGTACCTGGCTCATCGACGCGCTCAAAGCCCAAGCGCCGGTGTGGAAGAAAGAGGTGCGCGCCGACGGTGCGCATTGGAAGGAGGGACTCGGATGACGGATGCCATCGTACCGATTGGCCACAAGCCCATCGTCTTCCGTTCCGCCATCGCCTCGGGCATTCTCGATCTCTCCTCGGATTCAGCCGATGCGATCCGCAATGGACTGGTCGCCAAAGGTGACGTCCTCGAGGCCAGCATGGTCGCTGCCATCCAAGCGGTAAAGGAAACCCCTCGTGCAATTCCGCACTGCCACATCATTCCCATCGAAGCCTGCAGTGTCGATTGGGAGTGGATCGAAAATTCCCTTCAATGCACGGTCTCGGTCTCCGCCCACTGGAAGACGGGGGTCGAGATGGAGGCGCTATGTGGCGTGTCCACCGGGCTGTTGTGTGCATGGGACATGGTGAAATCCTTGGAGAAGGATGCTGAAGGCCAGTATCCCGAGACGAGAATCCGTGACATCCGGGTCCTTGAGAAGCGCAAAGGCGAAGCGCAGGATTGAGAACCCCTTCGCCCTCGGCCCATCCATGACGAGCACCTCGGACCTTGCAGACCACTTCCTGCAAGCCTGTGAGGAAGCGGCGATCGCCGCGGCGCGCTGGCGCGGACGCGGCGAGCGAAAACTCGCCGACGGCGCCGCTGTCGAAGCGATGCGCAAGGTGTTCGATGACGTGCCTTTCGATGGGCGTGTCGCCATCGGCGAAGGTGAGAGAGACGATGCGCCGATGCTCTACATCGGTGAGCCGCTCGGCAATCTGCAAGGCGTCGCCGGTGCGCCACAGATCGACATCGCTGTGGATCCCTTGGAATGCACCAACCACTGTGCGCTCGACCTCCCGAATGCGATCGCAGTGCTCGCGGCTGCGCCGCGCGGCGCCCTCCTTCACGCGCCCGACTGCTACATGGACAAGATCGCCGGAGGACAATTGCTCGAAGGCGAACTGAGTCTGGAGGCCAGTGTCGACTGGAATATCGAACAGGCCTGCGCCGCCCTCGACAAGACGGCGTCCGAACTGAAGGTCGTCGTCATGGACCGGCCCCGCCACACCGAACTCATCGCGGAACTTCGCGGACTCGGCGTCGTTGTGCCACTGATCGGCGATGGTGACATCGCAGCCGCACTCAACGCGGCCGATCCCAATTCCGATATCGACATGCTGATGGGTATTGGTGCCGCGCCGGAAGGCGTCATCACCGCCACGGCATTGCGTGCACTCGGCGGCCATTTCGAAGGGAAATTGGTGACGACGAACGAGGACCATGCGCGCCGCGCAGCCGAGATGGTCGGGGCCGATGTCGACCGGGTCTGGGGCCGAGATGATCTGTGCGCCTCTGAGGATGCCATCTTCGTCGCCTCGGGTGTGTGCAGCGGCTATCTGCCCGGGGTTGAATTCCTCGGCAATAACCGCGCCGCGGTCCACTCCGAAATCCTCCACGTCATCGATGGGCGACGACAGTTCATCTCGTCAGAAAAACACCTCTGAGTACCGCCATTGAATTGATATGCCCTGCGCGGGTCGCGCAGGCCATGACCAACTGGCCCACCATGGAAGCCATGCCCAACAACCTCGTCAACTACGGGGTGACCGACAACGGCATCGCCATCATCGAGCTGAGCTCGGACTCCGATGGAAAACCCCTCACAGAGGGCAAGACTCCCGTCAATACCTACACCCGAGAGATGTGGGAGGACATCGACGACGCGATTCTCAACGCGCGATTTGATGGTGACGTGTCCGTCATTCTTCTGACTGGACACGGTGACAAATTCTTCTCCGCCGGTGCCTCGATCAACTACCTCAACACCTTGAGTCCGCGCTACAAGTACTTCTTCTGCCTGCACGCCAACGAGACCCTGTCCCGCTTGGAGCAGACCCCGAAGTTGGTCATCGCAGCCCTCAACGGCCACACCGTCGGTGGCGGCCTGGAGATCGCGATGGCTGCGGACATCCGCATCGCCCGCAAGGACAACGGCAGCGTCGGACTTCCCGAGGTCAGCCTCGGTGTGCTCGCCGGCACCGGTGGCACGGCTCGCCTCTCCCGTTTGGTTGGGAAGTCCAAGGCCATGGAAATCATGGTCACGGGTCGCAAATTCTCCTTCGAAGAAGCGGCGGAGATGGATCTCATTCACGAGGTCTACGACTCCGGGAGCTTGGATGAATTCCGCACCGACGTGATGGATTACGCCGGTCAGTTCACGCTGCCGCTCGCCGCATCCAAGGCGATTGGCAACATCAAGCGAAGCATCCAGTCCGGCATGGAGATGCCCATGGAATACCACCTCGCCCTCGAGCGTGAACTCCAGTCCGATCTCTTCCAGTCCGCCGACGCAAAGGAGGGCATCGCCTCCTATGTCGAGCGCCGCACCCCGCGATTCACCGGCAACTGAGCGCTTCGCATCGCCGGCGTCGGATTCATGAACCACACCTCCTTCGGAGGTGACATGAGTACCACAGAGACCGTGGAGACATACACGCCGAACTTCGAGGCATGGATCTCAGAGTTCCAAGAATGGCAGACCCGCATCGGGTTCGACCCTTCGTGGCTGGGTGACTACACATTCGACATCAAGTTCGACTGGGACACCGCGGGCGACACGATCGAGTTTGGTGATTTCGAAGGCCTGCCCAAGTGGGATCGCCGCATGCAGGTGCCCCAGCAAAACATCCGGGACGCGATCATTTCGATGGTCACGGTTCAGGGAGATACAGAGTTCGCTTCTGTGGAACAGCAGCACCACCTGTTGGATACCGCACCGACCGAGTATGACAAGAAAAGCGCCCTCCGCATCATGTGCGAAGAGCAGCGTCACGGCTGGCAGATGGCCTACGTGCTATGCACCTACTTCGGTGAGCACGGGGTTCGCGAGGCGATGAAGTTGCTCGAGCGCAACAGCCTCGGCAATCCGATTCGCGGCGAGGAGGACCGGGCTCGCATTCTCGGCTCGTTCAATGCACCGATCGACCATTGGCTCGATTTCTTCTGCTTCACCCACTTCATCGACCGCGATGGCAAATTCCAGTTGAAGATGCTCTCGACCTCCTCGTTCAAGCCGCTGGCCGCGAGCATGGGACCGATGCTGAAGGAGGAGTCCTTCCATCTGGGCACCGGCGCCAATGGACTGCGCAGGGTCGTCAAGCAGGGTTTGATCCCGATGGCCTTCCTTCAGAAATACATCAACAAGTGGGTCAGCACCGGACTCGACCTGTTCGGTACCGACGAATCGACCTCCGCACAATGGGCCTATGTCTACGGCGTCAAGGGTCGCTACGACGAGCGCGAGAGCGCGGTCGAGGCGGACCGCGAGCACCTCAACGAGGAGAGCCGCGGCCACTATTTCCAGGAACTCAAGGACGAGATGGTCCGCATCTCCAAGCCGCGCGCTGAAGGTGAGCCTGAACTCTACATCTGCTCGGACAAATTCAACCGAGGCGTTGGACACCACCACGGCATCCGATACGATGTCCACGGCGAGTCATTCGAGGGCGACGATGACGATTGGGCCGCCTATCTGGACAGCGTCTTGCCGACCGATGCGGACGAGAAGAAGCTCATCGAGGATTACTTGACTCAAGAGTGGATTCAGTACCGCGAATGGAAGGGCGAGTGAACCCGATGACGATGCTGGCCTACGGGCTGCTCAACATCGACAGGGAACGGTTGAAGCCGTTCTTTGCACGGGTGCCAGAACTGTTTCACAGCCATCATCATGCGGACGAGGAACGGGCGGAGCAATACGAGGAGATGCTCTACCGGATTTCCCGGCCGTATTCATCGAGTACACTGGATATGATTGACAATTTCATGGGATTCGAAGCGCGGGCATGGAGCGCGGAGACCGAGCGCGAGGTGCTGCTCTTCCTCTATGCGATCCGCTATCCCGATACGCTACTCATCGAGAGTCTGACACCGGAAGCGCGCGCCGATGTACGTCGATTGAGCGCTTATCTTCACTTCATCAAACATACCTATTCAATCTGGAATGAGGATTCACGGAAGGGCCTTGAGAAATTGGGCATCATCATCCCCAACACCGAGGAAGCTTGTCCCTTCCGCTACGGAGCCTATGCGGCTTCGATTGAATTGCTGAAGGATTTGGCACCGTTCTACGCCTTCATCGAGCATGATGTGCCGCGGCAGCGGCTGTTTCAGGCGGCACTCGCCGCCTATGGCAAGGAGGCCTAGAGATGCGCGTCGCTGTCATCGGCGCCGGCACCATGGGCGCGGGCATCGCCCAGGTCTGCGCGCAGGCGGGTTGGCAAACCGGCCTCTTCGATGCCTTTCCCGAAGGACTTGAACGGGGCATTGCGGCGATCGATGCGTTTTGGGACAAGGGAATTGCGCGCGGCAAGACCACGCCCGAACAGAAGGTAGAATGGCAGGCATTGTTGACCCCGTTCTCCTCGATGGAAGATGCGGTCAAGGACTGCGATCTGGTGATTGAGGCTGTACCAGAGATTCCTGACCTGAAGCATTCAGTTTTCGCTCAACTCGGACAGTTGTGCCCAGCGGATTGTGTCCTCGGGACCAATACGTCGTCACTCTCAATTGCAGAGATCGCCCAAGCCTCCGGCCGCCCCGACAAGGTCATCGGCATGCATTTCTTCAATCCCGTTCCCATCATGAAGCTGCTCGAACTTGTGCAGCATTCCTCTTGTTCTCCCGAGACGATTGAATTCGCAGAGAAGGCGGGGGCAGCGATGGGCAAGACGACGATTTTGGTCAAGGACGTGCCCGGATTCGCCACCAGTCGACTGGGTGTGGTGCTCGGCAACGAGGCGATTCGCATGCTTGCGGATGGGGTCGCCAGCGCCAAAGACATCGATACGGCGATGATGTTGGGCTACAAGCACCCGATGGGTCCGCTGGCCCTCTCTGATCTGGTGGGCCTGGACGTGCGCCGTGATATCCTTCTCAATCTCAAGACTTCTTTCGATGATGCGGCTTACACACCCCATCCGCTGTTGGAGGAGCTAATCGCTTCGGGCAGGCTCGGCAAGAAGACGGGCAAGGGCATCTACGACTGGTCTTCCGGCTCTGCCGAAGAGTGCGACCTGCCCTGATCAGATCAGATCGTCCAAGTTGAACGGGTCATTTTCGGTCGAGGCCGCCATCGATGGCAGTTCGGACTCCATTGTCGGAAGCGTCGCAACCTCCGGATTCAATTCGGGAAGCGGGTCTTCTTCGGCCTTCCACATCTCATTGGACTGGTCCATTGAATCGGCGACCAAGCCCGCGTGGTCGAGCAAGAGGCTCTCATCACGCCGACCCTTTCGCATCACGAAGAATGCGGAGAGGGCGACCAGAATCAGCAGGGCGACGGTGCCGCCGATGATCAGGTCGATGCTCTCGAAGCCATCGTCCGAAGTCGTGGAATCGACGCCGAAGGGTTGGATCTCGATCGGCTCTACCTCGATGATTTGACCATCTGAATGGTCATTGGTCAGGGCCAGCCACCAGGTCTGACTCGAATCGATGTCTTCGATGATGAAGAAATCTCCTTCAATGCCGGTCGCGATCAATTCGGCCTCACCGGCAACAGCGAATCGCGAGGAGGACAGGTGAATCGACAAGCCGCCGCGGGCGCCATCGGTTCGTGCCCACGTCAATTTGAGACCGGTTCCATTGTCGATCCACTCCGCCTTCAAGCCGACCACAGGGGGTCCACTGGACGGGGGTTCGCCATCGTTCACCGGGGCGAGGTTGGAGGTCGACACATCTCCACAGAGTGCGTTGGCTGACCCATCGACAGCGACGATGCCGACGGTTGCGGCCTCGCCGGGCTCGAGGAAGCGCCCGGTCGCATAGCGCGTCAGCAATACGG
>Ga0209501_10000188_pt1:2500-78403 | contig 78403 bp, 74 predicted proteins | sample ArcticOcean_MG_C_4_FD_187434 | JGI IMG/M metagenome (GOLD analysis project Ga0209501, IMG submission 187434) | Marine microbial communities from western Arctic Ocean - ArcticOcean_MG_CB4_134 (SPAdes) (version 2) | ecosystem: Environmental > Aquatic > Marine > Oceanic | place: Arctic...
GTGGAAGAAAATCCATAGCTTGTACTACTCCTTTCAAGTTTGATCCAGGAATTGGGAGTTCTTTCTTTATAGATGCCCCAGTAGCTAAAAGTATAGCGTCGAATTTAATTTCTAATTCCTTTGCTTTAATGTTTTTTCCAATATCTATATTACATCTAAAATTCACTCCTTCTTTTATTAATATTTCGATTCTTCTATCAATAATATGTTTTTCCATTTTAAAGTCAGGAATTCCATAACGAAGAAGTCCACCAATTTTATTCTCACGCTCGAACACGGTAACATTATGTCCAGCTCTATTTAGTTGTTGAGCAGCAGCTAATCCAGATGGGCCTGATCCTATGACAGCAATTGTTTTATTAGTACGTTTTTTTGGAGGGTTTGCAATTATCCAACCCTCCATAAAACCTCTTTCAACAATATATTTTTCTATTAACTCAATAGATACTGGAGGATTAATAATACCTAATACACAAGCTTCTTCACATGGTGCTGGACATAGTCTTCCAGTAAACTCGGGGAAATTATTAGTACTATGAAGAGTATCTAAAGCCCGCTTCCATTCATTTTTATAAACAGCATCATTAAAATCGGGAATCATATTTCCTAACGGACATCCGCTATGACAGAAGGGTACTCCACAATCCATGCAACGAGCTCCTTGTTCCTGTAGTTTTTTTTCATTAGGAGCTAATGTAAATTCCTTATAATTTTTAATTCTTTTTTTGGGAGCTATCACAGCTTGTTTAAGTCGATCAAATTCAATAAAACCTTTTGTTTTTCCCATGACTTATATAGTTTTTTCAATTACTTTGTTTGATATAAATTCTAATGCACGTTTATAGTCTGTAGGCATAACTTTAATAAAGTTATTTTTTGATTTTGACCAGTTTTTTAATATATCATTAGCCTTTGGACTTTTTGTATATTCAAAATGATTTTTTAATAAATTGAAAAGTTTTTTTGTATCATCTTCAAGTAGATTTTCTAATTCTATCATTTCTAAATTGAATTTTTTTTCATCAAAAAAATTATTCTCATTATAGATATAAGCTATTCCTCCACTCATTCCTGCCGCAAAATTTCTTCCAAAATCTCCTAAAATTACAGCAATACCACCTGTCATATATTCACAACCATGATCACCAATTCCCTCTACAACTGCTTTTGCACCTGAATTTCTAACACAAAAACGTTCACCTGCTATTCCATTTATGTAAGCCTCTCCTTTTGTAGCTCCATATAGAGAAACATTTCCTATAATCACATTCTCATGGGGAATAAATGTTGCCTCTTCAGGAACCTTGGCAACTAATGTAGCGCCAGAAAGTCCTTTTCCAAAATAGTCATTCGCAGTACCAATTATTTTCATAAAAAGACCCGAAACAGAAAATGCTCCAAAACTTTGCCCGGCTGTTCCATTAAAATTGATTTTTAAAGTATTTTTTGGAAGTCCTTTTGCACCATAAAGTTTTGAAATTTCATTGCTTAAAATAGCCCCTACAGTTCGGTTTGTATTTTTGATAGGAAATTTTAAATTTTGACTGCTTTTTTTTATTATCGCAGGTTGAGCTTGATTTATAATCTTAAAATCTAAAACATTTTCTAATTTGTGATCTTGTGGCACCATGTTTCGCTCTCTATACCCTGACGGAACATTAGGTTTATATAAAATTCTTGAAAGATCAATACCTTTAGCTTTGAAATGGCTTATAGCTTTATTCATACTAAGTTTTTGAGATTGGCCAACCATTTCGTCAATTGTTCTAAAACCTAATTCTGACATAATCTCTCTTAATTCCTCTGCAACAAAGTGCATGTAGTTGATTATATGCTCCGGCTTACCTTTAAAGTTTTTTCTTAATTCAGGGTCTTGAGTTGCAATTCCAACTGGACATGTGTTTAGATGACACGCACGCATCATTATACAACCTGAAGCAATCAAAGGTGCTGTCGAAAAGCCAAACTCTTCTGCACCTAATAAGCAAGCAATAGCAACATCTCTTCCTGTTTTCATTTGACCATCACATTCAAGAACTATTCTGCTTCTTAAATTATTCATTACCAGGGTTTGTTGAGCTTCAGCAATTCCAAGCTCCCATGGAAGACCAGCATGTTTTAAAGAAGTAAGAGGCGAAGCACCTGTACCTCCATCAAAACCTGAAATAAGTATAACATCTGCTTTGGCTTTTGCAACCCCAGCTGCAATAGTTCCAACCCCTACCTCTGAGACTAGCTTAACATTAATCCTAGCAAAACGATTTGCATTTTTCAAATCATATATAAGTTGGGACAGGTCTTCGATAGAATAGATATCATGATGTGGAGGGGGAGAAATTAATCCCACATAAGCAGTTGAGTTTCTGACAGATGCTATGTAAGGATTTACTTTAGGTCCAGGAAGTTGACCTCCTTCTCCAGGTTTTGCTCCTTGAGCCATCTTTATTTGAATTTCTTGAGCTGAACTTAAAAAATGACTAGAAACTCCAAATCTACCAGAAGCAACTTGTTTTATTGCAGAATTTCTAAGATTTCCATTTTTATCAGGTGTAAATCTTTTTGTATCTTCCCCACCTTCACCAGAGTTACTTTTTCCTCCGATTTTATTCATTGCAATAGCTAAGTTTTCATGAGCTTCTTGACTTATTGAGCCAAGAGACATTGCGCCAGTTTTGAATCGTTTTACTATCTCAGTCCAAGGTTCAACTTGGTCAATAGGTATTGGGTCAAAACTTGAAAACTCAAATAAACCCCTTAGAGTCATTAGCCTTTCATTTTGATCATTAATCATTTTTGAGAAAGATTTATAGCTTTTCGGATTTTCTTGTCTTACCGCTTTTTGAAGACTGGCAATAGTTAAAGGGTTTACTGCGTGCGCTTCTCCATCTCTTCTCCATCTATAATCTCCCCCAATTTCTAGAGGGAGCCCAGTATTTGATTGATGGCTATATGCTTTTTTGTGTTTGAAATTTATTTCTTTTTCAATTTCGTATAATCCTATTCCTTGAATTCTAGTAGCAGTATTGCAAAAAAATCGATTTATAAATTTTTCAGATAAACCTAGCGCCTCGAAAATTTGAGCACCCCTATATGAATGAAGTGTAGATATACCAATTTTATTCATTATTTTAACAATTCCTGTAGCAATAGCTTTATTAAAATTAATGATGGCTTTATCAGATTTGATATTGATAATTCCTTTAGATGCTTGATTAATAATAATTTCATTAACCATAAATGGGTTAATTGCACTAGCACCATATCCAAATAATAAGGCGAAATGATGAGGCTCTCTTGGCTCTGCTGATTCTATAATTATTCCAAACTTAGAACGTTTTTTAAGTCTTTTTAGCGCATTGTGCACATGAGCTGTGGCGAGTAATATTGGAATTGGAGCTAAGGATTTTGAAACTCCACGATCAGAGAGGATTATAATATTTACTCCTTTATCTAATTGACTCTCTATGGATTTGACTATTGAATCTAAAGCATCTTCCAAGCCATTTAACCCTGAATTAATATTATATAATGCAGGTACTGTAAAGCTTTTGAAATGATCATTTTTAATAAACTTTATTTTATCTAGATCCTCATTTGAAATAATGGGGTTTTGAATACTAAGCTTTTTTGAATGATTAGATGTTATGTTAAATAAGTTGAATTCATTTCCAATTGTTAAACTTGTATCTGTAATTATTTCTTCTCTAATTCCATCTAGTGGTGGGTTGGTTACTTGAGCAAATAGTTGTTTAAAGTAATTAAAAAGTAATTGTGGTTTATTAGAAAGAACAGCCAGTGGAGTGTCAGTTCCCATAGAACCAATAGCTTCTTTGGCTAATTTACTCATCGGTATTATTATAGTATTGATATCTTCATGGGTGTAACCAAACATTCTCATTCTAGTTTCAAAATCTTCCTTTTCATTTGGGGTTACGTTACCAGTATATGGAATATTTTTTAGAGTTAGAAGATTTTCATCAAGCCACTTTTGATATGGATACTTTTTTGATATTTCAGTTTTTATTTCTTCATCTTCAATTATACGACCTTCATCCATATCTACTAGAAACATTTTTCCAGGCTCCAGTCTTCCATGGCGCTCAATATTTTTTGGAGCAACATCAAGAACTCCAGTTTCAGACGACATAACAACATAACCATCCTTTGTAACAGAATATCGAGAAGGTCTTAATCCGTTTCTATCTAACACAGCTCCAATATATTTTCCATCGGTAAATGGAATAGAAGCTGGCCCATCCCAGGGCTCCATTATACATGAATTATACTTGTAGAAAGCTTTTTTGTCTTCATCCATGGATAAATGTTTCTCCCAGGCCTCGGGAACAAGCATCATCATGACCTCAGGGAGTGATCTCCCTGTTGCTAACAAAAGTTCTACAACCATATCCATAGAAGCTGAATCAGATTTTCCAGGTAAAATAACAGGTATTATTTCTTTTATATCAGATCCAAAAAAAGGACTATCCAGAAGTTCTTCTCTAGTTTGCATTCGACTAAAATTCCCTTTAAATGTGTTTATTTCTCCATTGTGACACATATATCGAAACGGTTGAGCTAAGTCCCAGGTTGGAAAGGTGTTTGTTGAAAACCTTTGATGAACTAATGCTAGTCTAGTTATAACAGAAGGATCAGATAAATCTGGATAATAATCTTTAATATCTTCAGGAATTAACAATCCTTTGTATATAAGAGTGTTTAATGATAAACTAGATAGATAAAAATATTGAGCCTGTGAAAGTTTTGAACTTAAAATAGTGTGTTCGGCAATTTTTCTAGCAATGAATAGTTTTACATTGAATTCATGTTCGGTGATTTCTAAATTATCTTTTCCAATAAAGACTTGCATTATGAATGGTTCGGTTTGAGCGGCAATGTTTCCGACTATATCTCTATTAACAGGAACTTTTCGCCAGCCTAAAACCTTCATTTTTTGTTTTTTAATTTCTGATTCAAATACACCAATGCAATAGGTTCTTTGATTTTCCTTTTGAGGTAAAAAAACCATACCAACTGCATATTCACCTAAAGTTGGTAATTCAAAATCACATTTAGTATTAAAAAAATCATGAGGAATTTCAATCAATATTCCAGCTCCATCACCAGTCTTACCATCAGAACTTACCGCTCCACGATGCTCAAGTTTGCACAAGATATTTAGAGCTTTATGGATTATATCATTTGTTTTTTTTCCTTGGAGACTACAAATGAAGCCTGCACCACAATTATCATGCTCAAATTCAGGACTATAAAGACCTTGCTTTTCTGGAAACATACTTTGTTTGTTTGTAATCTAAAATAATATTTTAGCACCCTAACCTTCAATAGTTCATTAATCATTATAGGATATTATTATTATTAAGAATATTTACCTTTAAAAATGATAATTTATTATTCTAACACACTTATTTTTATAAAGTTGATAATTTGATTATTGTGAAAAAGAATAGATTTAGAGTTTTAGGAGTAATGTCAGGAACTTCTTTAGATGGAATTGACTTAGCTTTAATTGACTTTTGGATTGATCCCTGGAAATTTAATTTAGTTAAAACAGCCACTATACCATATCCTGATCAATGGATTAAAATTCTCACTAATATTTATTATCAAGGCACTAAAAAAATTCATGAGGTTGATAATAAGTATACTGTTTTTTTAGGGGATATAATAAGAGATTTTATTAATAAAAATCAGATTAAAGACATTGATTTTGTTAGTTCACATGGCCACACAGCAATGCATATTCCATCAGATGGAATAACGTATCAATTAGGAAACCTTTCTTTTATAAACCATAAATATAATTTGACAACTATTTGTGACTTTCGAAATCAAGATGTTGAGTTGGGAGGCCAAGGAGCGCCATTAGTCCCTATTGGAGATGCACTCCTTTTTTCAGATTATACTGCGTGTTTAAATCTTGGAGGTTTTGCAAATATTTCTAGAGAAATCCAAGGTAAAAGAATCGCTTATGATATTTGTTCGGTTAATTTGGTATTTAATTACTTAGCTCAAAAAAAATTTTTGCTTTATGATACAAATGGAGAGTTAGCTAGGTCAGGTAAATTACTTACAAAGCTCTATGATAAACTAAACGAGATTGATTTTTACAATTTATCATATCCAAAATCATTAGGAATAGAATGGAATGTTAGTATAGTTTACCCAATAATTATTGAAGCCTTAAAAAATAGTAGTTTAGAAGATGTTATTCATACATATTTGAAGCATATAGTATTGAAAATTAGTGATTGTTTAAATGATGATGATAAGGTTTTAGTTAGTGGAGGTGGAGCTCTAAATAAATTTCTAATTGAAACTTTAAAATCTAAAACTAAAGCTGAAATAATAGTTCCATCAAGAGATTTGATTGAGTATAAAGAGGCATTAATTTTTGGATTACTAGGATTGTTAAGATTTTTAAATATAAATAATTGCCTGTCATCAGTTACAGGGGCATCCATAGACCATTGTTCAGGAAAGATATTTAAAATGAAACCATAACTTTTTAGTTATATTTTATACATTCGTTATCATTAAATTCTTTTCTTAAGAGTTTAAATTATATTTTAAATATGGAAATTATTGTAATAAGTATCTTTGTTATAGGTTACCTAGCTATAACCTTGGAACATAATTTAAAAATTGATAAGTTAATTCCAGCTTTGGCTATGATGGCATTTTTATGGGCAATTATTGCTCTTTGGCATCTACCCGTTTTTGACGTGAATACAACTCTAAAACAATTAGAACCAACTCATGTTGATGAAATTTTATTACATCATTTAGGTAAAACAGCTGAAATTATTATTTTTCTTCTTGGAGCTATGACTATTGTTGAAATTATTGATTATTTCAATGGGTTTTTTACAATTAAAACCTTTATTAAAACTAAAAGTAAAATAAAGCTACTATGGATTTTTGCAGCCTTAGCTTTTATTTTGTCAGCTATAATTGATAATCTAACAGCTACTATAGTTTTGATAACAATACTTCAAAAAGTTGTTCAAGATCGTGATTCTAGACTTTGGTTTGCAGGATTAATAATCATTGCTGCTAATGCTGGAGGAGCTTGGTCTCCTATTGGAGATGTAACCACTACAATGTTATGGATTGGAAACAAAGTAACCACTCTTAATTTAATTAGGTATTTATTCCTTCCTTCTATTGTATGCATATTAGTCCCTGTAATAATAGCTTCATGGTTGCCAGCTTTTAAGGGAGATATTTCAGTTAATGATGATAATGATGATGTAACTCCACATCCAAAAGGCGCTATTATGCTTTATTTAGGCCTTAGTGCAATTGTTTTTGTTCCGGTTTTTAAAACTATAACACATTTACCTCCTTATGTGGGGATGATGCTTTCTTTGGCAATAGTTGCAACATTTGCTGAGATCTTTAGTAATGCTAAAATTCATATGAGTTCAATTGATCTTGAAAGTGATTTACACTCTAGTCATAGTCCGGTACATAGTTCATTGTCTAAAATTGAATTACCTAGTATTCTGTTTTTCTTAGGTATTTTATTATCTGTTGCTGCATTAGAATCATTAGGAATTTTATTTGAATTCGCAGGATCTTTAAATGCTGTAATTCCTAATACTGACATTGTTGTTATTCTTTTTGGATTTGGATCAGCTGTTATAGATAATGTTCCTTTAGTTGCTGCCAGTATGGGTATGTTTTCTGAATTAATAGATGATCCATTATGGCATTTTATTGCTTTTTCTGCAGGAACAGGTGGAAGTATGTTAATAATTGGGTCTGCTGCTGGAGTAGTTGCGATGGGAATGGAAAAAATAGACTTTTTCTGGTATTTAAAAAACATTTCCTGGTTGGCCTTATTAGGCTTTTTATCTGGATCAGGTTCTTTTATATTATTGCGTAATTTTATTGCATAAATAAAATTTAAAATCTTTTTTTTCGTTATAAATTATAATATTCTAAATCAATATGTTTATTTATCAAGAAAACTCAACTTTACAAACTGAAAAAACAATCTCATTAATAGAATTAATTGAAAATGGTGGAACGGGAGGAATGCTGATTATAAGCATTCTTTTTATTTTACTTGTGGTTGTTATTTACATATATTTTGAAAGATTATTTGCTATTAGAGCTGCATCAAAAATTGATAAAGGCTTTATGCCTCAAATCAGAACCCATATTTTAAGTGGAAAAATTGATTTAGCAAAAACTTTATGTCAATCACATAACAATCCGGTTGCAAGATTACTAGAAAAGGGAGTGTCTAGAATAGGTCGCCCACTTGAAGATATTAATTCCGCATTAGAAAATGCGGGAAGAATTGAAATCTATAAATTGGAGAAAAATGTAAGTATACTGGCTACTATTGCTGGAGTAGCTCCTATGATTGGGTTTTTGGGTACTGTAATTGGAATGATATTATCTATTTTCGAAATATCAACAGCAGGAGGGAATATTGATATGCAATTACTTTCAAATGGTCTTTATACTGCTATGACAACTACAGTTGCTGGACTGATTGTTGGAATAATTGGTTATACTACTTATAATCATATAGTTGTTAAAACTAATAAGGTAGTGCATCAAATGGAAGCAACTTCATTAGAGTTCTTTGATTTATTAAACGAACCTACATAGAAATGAACTTTAAAGGAAGAAATAAGATTAGTCCTGAATTTAATATGTCTTCAATGACTGATGTAGTTTTTTTACTATTAATCTTCTTTATGATTGCCTCAACACTTTCAAAACAACTTGATACAATTAATGTGGAGTTGCCAAAAGCTAAGGGTAAAACTGAAAATCGAAAATCTGTTGCGGTTACTATTTCTTCTTCTAGTTTATTATATGTTGATGATCAGTTGGTTAGTAAAAACAATTTACAGCAAACTATTATAAATAAAATGGAAGGAATTCAGCCTCCTTCAATTGTATTAAGAACAGCAAAAAATGTTCCAATAGATGAAGTGGTATATGTAATGAATATTGCTAATCAAAATAGCATAAAAGTTGTTCTAGCTGTTGATGCTAAATAGAATGAAATTTCTAAAGACCCCATATGAACGAAAATCTTTTTTAATTACCATTTTGATGGTGATTTTATTATTATTTATATTTTCTTTGATTGGCTTAAAATATATTGATCCTCCTATAGAATATGGAATGGAGGTTAATCTGGGCTATGACAGTATGGGTAAAGGTTTAAAAGCAGTGAATAAAGAAGTTGTTAACCCAGTAAAACCTTCTAAATCAGAAACAATTCCTAGTAAAGTGACAACTCAAAAAAATAGTAACTCTGAAATCGTGGAAAAAGTTAATAAAGATTCACTAAAACCTATTGATAAAATAATTGATTCTCAATTAGAAACAATCAGTACAGAAATTAAAAAACCAAAAGTTAGTGATGCCACTAAATCAATTATTTCCAATTTAATGAATACAGAAAATAAATCAGAAAAAGCTCAAGGAGAAGGGGAAACTAATGGTTTTTCTGATCAAGGAAAACCTGATGGCGATCCATATTCAACTATGTATTATGGTCAAGAGGGAAGGGGAGGCCAAGGAGTCGGATATGGATTAAGCGGAAGAAGTCTTCAAATAAATGGAAAAGAAACACAAAATTGTAATGAGTCAGGAACTGTTGTGGTTAGAATTGTTGTGAATAGAAAAGGAGAAGTTATTTCTGCAAAACCAGGAGTAAAGGGAACCACTAACAGTCACCCGTGTCTTTTGAAACCTGCTCAAAATACTGCATTAATGCACAGATGGTATTCTGATTCAAACGCACCTGAAAAACAAGTTGGTTATGTTGTTATTGAGTTTAAATTAGTGGAGTAATTAATGAATTCTTACGCCCAAGCTATAAAATTTTTATTTGAAAAACTTCCTTATTATCAAAGGCAAGGCGGTAATGTTTCAAAATTCAATCTATCAAAGATTAAAACTTTTATAAATAGACTTGGAAATCCACATAAAAAAATTAAAACTATTCATGTAGCTGGAACTAATGGCAAGGGAAGCGTATCTCATATAATAGCAGCAATTATGCAATCTAAAGGCTTAAGAGTAGGAATATATTCTTCACCTCACCTTCTTAATTTTAGAGAAAGAATTAAAATTAATGGAGAATATATAAGTGAAGAATATATTTTAAAATTTGTGAATAAGCATCATGATTACATGAGCTCTAGGGCTCTTTCATTTTTTGAAATGACAGTAGGCTTAGCTTTTATTTATTTTCATGATCAAAAGGTTGATATTGCTATTATTGAGGTTGGTATGGGTGGAAGATTAGATGCTACTAATATTATAACCCCAGAAATTTCAATAATAACTAATATTGGTTTAGATCACATCGAAATTTTAGGAGACAGTTATTCAAAAATAGCTAATGAAAAAGCGGGAATTATAAAAAAAGATGTTCCAGTTTTAATAGGAGAATATCACCCTGAAACAGCTCCAACTTTTAAAAGAAAAGCTGAAGAGTTAGGTTCGGACATCTATTTTGTGAAAAAATCAAATAAAGACTATAGAAGTGACTTAGTCCCTCTTTATCAGCAGCAGAATTTAAACATAGCTATAAATACAATTAAATATTTGCCAGACTTTAATTTTTCTGATATTGAAATTGATTTAGCTATTTTAAAAGTCAAACAAAGTACTAACTTTATTGGAAGATGGGATATAATAAGTATTGATCCAAAAATTATTGTTGATGTTACGCATAATATTGAGGGGTATAGGTTTATGCTTAATCAATTAGAAAAAGAGAAATATGAAAAGCTGCATTTAGTTTTAGGTTTTGTCAAAAAAAAAGATGTTAGGTCTATTATAAAATTGTTGCCACGTAATGCAAATTACTATTTATGCTCACCTTCAATTGAACGTGCTATGCCTTTAGATGAACTATGTAATCTTGCTAGAGAATCTAAAATTAATTTTAAATCGTACACATCTGTTAATAATGCTTTAATTGCTGCAAAAGAAAGCTACAAATCTGATGATTTAATTATTGTTTCTGGAAGTACTTTTGTGGTTGCAGAGATAATATAAAATAAATCTACTATACTTATTTTGACATTTAAATAATTTAAGTTTTCTTATCATTGACTAATTTATAAAGCTTTAATTTTTTAATTAGACACTAAATTCTTTTTAACATTAATAACCTGAAATCCATCAGCTCTTTACCTTTCTTTTTTAATCCTCTTAAAACAAGTGTTCCTTTGCCTTTTTTTAAACTAATAACACCCATATTTAAAGGCATAAAATCTTTAACATATGATTCAATTCTTGGAGATCTATCATTTTCTTTTCCAAATTCATCTGGATCATGGTATTTTGTTATACTAGAAGAAATTTGAGAATCTGAAAAACTCAACTCAATTTCAGAACCCAAAGCATCTTTCGAGCAAGTATAATATACAATAACCTCAAACTCCCCGTCCTCAGCAACTTCAGCATCCCAAGTTATAGTGTCTTCAATATTAATCCAATTTGTCATATAACTACAATTTGGATAATAATTTGATCTTTTAATTAATCCATTTACTTTTGCATCTCTAGCTGGAATTTGAGTATTCTTTAATTCTGGATGGCCTATAATAAATGCTCTATTATCATTTGTTTTTAAATTAACCAATACTTCATTTTCCCATTTAGTTTTAGCTATTTTCATTTTTTTAAATACTTCATTATTCTTCGAAGAAATATCTTTTAGCTGTTTGGGATCCTTGTTCATGTCATAGAGGTTATTTTTATTACCGAGTCTAAAATCTTGACTTCTTATACTTAATCTACCTCTCCAATAATTATAAATATACCTGTCTTCCCATTTATTATTTTCTTCAAAAATCAATTTTTTTAAGCTTAACCCATCTAACTTATTTTTTGGTTGAGCTTCAATTCCAGCTAAATCTTTTAAAGTAGGCAACAGGTCTATTCCTGCTGCAATTTTATTTACTACTTTTCCTGCTGGGATCATACCTTTCCAATTAATAATCATAGGAGACCTAACTCCACCCTCATCGGTAGAACCTTTTATTCCCTTCATCCCTCCATTCCATCTGTGACCGTTAGGTCCATTATCGGATAAATAGACGATGATTGTGTTTTCATCGACTTCTAGCGACTCTAAGGTTTTTAAAATTCTTCCAACGTTCCAATCAATATTTTCACACATTGCCAATGCAGCTTTAGGATGGTTAATTTCTTTATTTTTATTAGTCCCAGAAGATATATCATTGGAAATTTTTGATACAGTACCTTTTTGAGTCAATTTTTTGTCTTTAAATTTGTCCCAAAATTTATCTGGTACTTGCATTGGGCTATGAGGTGTATTAAAGGGTAAGTAGAGAAAAAATGGATTGTCTTTGTTTCTCTTAATAAATTCTATTCCATGATCCGTTAAATCATCTATTATGAAGCCTTTTCCTTTAACTAATTCTCCGTTTTTTTCTAGAACAGGATTGAAATAATTACCCCAATGTCCTGAACAAAAGCCATAAAAATCTTCAAATCCTCTTGTGTTAGGATGGTAGGGTGCTTGCATTCCATTATGCCATTTTCCATATACTGCAGTTTTATATCCTGAGGCTTTAAAAACATCTGCTATTGTTTCTTCATTAATATTTATTCTTTCCCCTCCCAAAGAAACATCATAAACGCCTGTTCTTACATGATGTCTTCCAGTTAAAATCTCTGCTCTTGTTGGTGAACAAACTGGACTTACAAAAAAACGATCAAATCTAACTCCATTAAGAGTCATTTGATCAATATTTGGAGTATGAATATCCTTGTTTCCATTAATACTTAAATCACCCCATCCTTGATCATCAGTTAAAACAACAATAATATTTGGATAGGAATTGGTTTTATTTAATTCGCAGGAAAGAAATAAAGAAATAAATACAACTATTAGAAGTTTAATAAAATATTTTATTTGTAACATTGGTTGATATTATATAATATGAGTTCATGTTAAATTTAACAAATAACCAAACATCCCTTGATGTTATTAATCCAAAATAAATATTTTAACATTAAAATTTTTGATGATTTAATTAGAATTTTCATTATTTCTTTTTTTTGTACTAATCAAGTTCAATGTCAAAAAATAAATGAAAGCTATAGAATTCATCCTAATAAAACTGATGAATCTATCAATATTGATGGTTTTCTAAATGAGAAAATATGGAAATCTGCTGAAGTTGCAAATGATTTTTTTATGATTCGTCCAACTGATGGAAAAAAAGCAAATCAACATTCAGAAGTTAGAATTCTATATGATGAAAAAAATATCTATTTTGGAGTTGTTTTTTTTAATAATAGCGTAAAGGGAGATTACACAGTAGAATCTTTGAAAAGAGATTTTTCTTTTGGAAAAAATGATAATCTACTTATTGCCATAGATCCATTTAATAATTTAACAACAGGTTTTTCTTTTGGTTTAAATGCATATGGCGCCCAATGGGATGGGACAATGTATAACGGAGGTAAAGTTGACTTAAACTGGGATTCAAAATGGATATCAGAAGTTTCATTTGATAGAGATAAATGGACTTGTGAAATATCTATACCATTAAAATCAATCAGATATAAAAAAGGTATAAAAGAGTGGGGAATAAATTTTGGTAGACTGGATCTTAAAGCAAGTGAAAAATCGAGCTGGGCACCTGTTCCAAGACAATTTCCATCCGTTTCACTTGCGTATACAGGAGTTCTAGTTTGGGATTCCCCACCCCCTGAACAAGGAAAAAACATTTCATTAATACCATATTCTCTTTCAAATATTATAAAAACAAATGGCTATAAAACAAGAAACAACCAAATCGGAGGAGATGTAAAAATTAGCGTTTCAAGTGCTCTAAATTTAGATTTGACTTTAAATCCAAATTTTTCTCAAGTTGAACTAGACCAACAAGTAACTAATCTTGATAGATTTGAACTTTTTTATCCTGAAAAAAGACAATTTTTTTTAGAAAATGCTGATTTATTTGCCAATTTTGGCTATGAAAACCTAAGACCATTTTTTTCAAGGAGAATTGGTCTTGGCGTTCCGATTGATGGAGGTCTTAGGTTAAGTGGAAACATAAATGAAAAATGGAGAATTGGATTAATGGATATTCAAACACAAAATGTAGATGAAATTGGATTGCCAAAACAAAATTTTGGAGTATTTACTATACAAAAAAAAGTATTTGAAAGATCTAGTATTGGTCTTATTTTAATCAATAAAGAATCATTTTTTAATCAAAAAAATAATATTTTTTCTAAATCAGAGTACTCAAAGTACAATAGAAATATTGGTTTTGAATACAATTATGGTTCATCGAATAATTTATGGAATGGTAAAGCTTTTATATTGAAGACTTACAGTGATGATAAAATTAAAAACGATTATTCTTATGCTTCTCATTTGCAGTATAGCTCTGCAAATTGGAAGTGGAGAATACAGCAAGAATATGTAGGGAAAGATTTTAATGCTGAAGTTGGTTACGTCCCTCGAAAGGGATACTATAAATACCTGTCTTCTTTAGGATATTTATTTTATAAAAATAATTCTAAAATCGTTTCTCATGGCCCAGGATTTATGAGAACCTATTTTTTTAATAAGTCGCATGAAAAAACTGATCTTTTAGATCAGTTTTCATATGCAATTCTTTTTTCAGACAGAAGTAGTGTAAATGTATTTATAAATAAAACTTATATTAAATTGTTAACTGATTTTGACCCGTTAAGATCAGAGATAAAATCACTAAATGAAGGATCTATTCATAAATGGAACTCATATGTTTTAGAATTTAATTCTAGGCCCCAAAAAAAAATCACATATAAAATAAATGGTTTAATTGGGGGTTATTATCAAAATGGAAACAGAAAAAGTTTATCAGCAGAATTTGGGTATCGTATTCAGCCATTTATCAGTTTAAATTCAATCATAAACTATAATTCGATTAATCTTGAAAGCCCATGGGGTAATTCTAAATTTTGGCTGGTAGGATCTAAACTGGACTTAACATTAACCAATAAACTGTTTTTTTCAAATCTATATCAATATAATGAGCAATTCGACCTTTGGAGTTTTAATTCAAGACTACAGTGGAGATACAATCCTGCTTCAGATATATTTTTAGTATTTAATAGTAACGAAGTAATCATTCCAAATAAAATAAAATCATGGAGTATTAATTTAAAACTAAATTATTGGCTCAATTTAAACTAACAAATTATTACTTTTTAATAACATTGATTAATCTTAAATTTTATGTGATATGAAATTTTATTTTTTACTTTTTATTTTTTTAGTAAGTCTTAGCGCCAAATCTCAGCTGTCTTTTAAAGCTGAAGTAGATGAAATCCAAAAAAAGCATAAACATTTGATTAAAAATGGTAAAGAACATATTGTTTTTACAGGAAGCTCTAGCATAAGAATTTGGCAGAACCTAAATAAAATTTTTAATAATTCAGATATTGTTAATACTGGTTTTGGTGGTTCAAAAGCTTCAGATCTTTTATATTATATTGAAGAGTTAATATTAGATTTTAATCCTACAAAAGTTGTTATATATGAGGGAGATAATGATATAAATTCAGGTCAAAGTATTGATTTTATTTATGAAAATATTTTAAAAATTATTCAAAAGATAAATGTTAAAAATAGTAATGTTAAAATAATTATTATTTCTGCTAAACCAAGTATTACTCGTTGGCATTTAAGGGAAAAATATATTATACTAAATAAGAAATATAAGGATTTAGCCACTAAATCAAAAAACATTCAATTTGCAGATACATGGTCAGCAATGATAGAGAATGGTGACCTGAAAAAAAATATTTTTATAAGTGATGGGTTACATCTAAATGCTAAAGGCTATGAAATTTGGGAGCGTGTAATTAAAAGCGTATTAAATAATTAATTTTTTACTTTATCAAAATATTCCTTTTGAAGCATTAGAGTTTGATTATCATTTTTTACGGATTTGATAGCTTTAACTAGTGATTTAATGGTAGATTCTGTCAAAAGTTTTCCTAATTCCAAAGATGCCATTTCACTAACTCCTGCATAATGATTTGGAAACGAAGCATACCACCATATAGCTGTATAAAGATCTGAGTTTAAAGTGAGTCTTTTTTGATTAAGTCCGGATTCATTTTTAGCATAATTCAATTTAACTAAATCAGGACGCAAATATAATAATGAAGAAGTTTCATTTTCTCCTCCATGCTGGTCAAAAGAAGAATCTGATTTTCTAATTTTATTTGATGTATCTAATACATCTTTTGGGGTTTTTGGGTCAAAATAATAGACAGCATAATCTCTTCTTTTTTCTAGTTGATTTTGTATAAAGTATCTAATCATTTGTGGATTACCTCCATGACCGTTGACAATAATAATTCTCTTAAATCCATTTCGCCCTATTTCTTGGCAAGTTGCTTCTAGTAATTCCATTGCGAGTTTACTAGGTAATGAAAATGTTCCATATTGCTGTTTAGCTTCATTTATTTGGCCATAGAAATAATCAGGAAATACCACCGCATATTCACTTTTTGTAGCACGAGCTGACCACTCTCTTACTTTAATCAAATCTGAGCCTATTGGTCCTTGCGGACCGTGCTTTTCAAGTATTCCAATTGGAAGTATACAGGTATAATTAGATTTTTCTAGTGCTAGCTCCCAGTCACTAGCTGTAAGCTCATCCCATCGGGTAGGTAATTGTTGACCAATTAATGTAAAAGAAATTAAAAAAATTAAAATTATAAATCTCATCCATCTAATTTATCTAAAATAAAATTAAGTTCAAGTATTTTGTACTGTTTTAAATGAATTATGTAAAGCCTCAGATACAGTTTGAAGTTTTTCATTTCCATTCATATCATTTTTTTATTAAATGGCTCAGCACTAATACAACCTTTATATCCTTTTGATTTCATAATTGTCAAGAAGGCTTTTAAGTCAATGACTCCAGTGGCTCCTGGTAAATTTCTTCTTGACACCATTTTCATTATTTTTAAATAAATAAAGTAAAAGTTAATACTTTTTAAAGTAATATTTTGATTACAAGACATTGAGATATAAATCATAGCTTATATTTAATATCTTAAAAAATAATTAATGAAAAATGATAAAATATATTCAATAATTTTTGATTTAGGGGGAGTTCTAATTGATTGGAATCCTGATTACGTTTATTTAGATGTTTTTAAAGGTAATCTAGATAAAATGAATTGGTTTTACAAAAACATATGTACTGTGAATTGGAATGAAAACCAAGATTCAGGTTATCCTATTTGTAAAGCTACTGAAGAAAAAGTAATCGAATTTCCTGAACATGAAAAATTGATTAGAATGTATTATGGTAGGTGGGATGAAATGTTAAAAGATTCAATACCAGGGACACTAGAGGTGTTAAAAAAATTAGTTTTATCTAAAAAATATAAAATTTATGCTTTAACTAATTGGAGTTCTGAAACTTTTCCAAAAGCTTTAAAAAAATTTGAATTTTTAAAATGGTTTGATGGAATTGTTGTTTCTGGAGAAGAAAAAACAAGGAAACCATATAAAAAAATATACGAGATAACGATTAATCGTTTCAATTTAGAGCCAAATAAAACATTGTTTATTGATGATAATTTAAGCAATATTGAAGCTGCAAAAAAATTACATATTAATTCTATTCATTTTGTATCTCCTAAACAATTAATAAAAGATTTAAAAATCATGAGTATATTATAAACATAAAAAATTCTATTATACTTACTTTGATAAAATCACAACTAGTCATTAAATTGTTTGACATTAAACAGCTAATTGCTTTTTGAAATTTAAAGACATATATTAATTATCAATTTAAATTACTAATTATGAAAAAAATATTTTTATTATTAATTATGACCAGTTTTATGGCTCATTCTCAACATTTTTCTATAACCTATGTCAAAGTTGCTCAGGAGAACATTGAAGACTTTGAAAGAAAAGAAATAAACTATTGGGCTAAAGTGGCTCAACAAAACATTAAAAGTGGGAAACAGCTTGGATGGGCATTAATGAGAAAAGTGGGAACCGCTGGAAACAATGATGTTAATTATGCGTTTGTAAATGCTCATGAAACTATATTTGATCAACTAAACTCTGGTTGGCTGGAATCATTAGAGTCTTTAGGATATAATCCTCAGGATATTTCTTCTGAATATGAGGTTTATGAAACACACTATTATAGAATTCAAGATCAGGTTCAAGGTAATAATGATGCTAAAGTTTGGATATGGAATTATGCTAAGCCTAAGAATCTTAATGGTTTTTTATCTGAAAACAAGAATCTATGGAAGCCTATACATGAAAAAAATATAAAATCTAGTTCAAATTCTATGAAAGATTGGGGTATTGCAACTAAAATATATCCTAGTGGAAATGACGAATCTACTGTAATGACATGGGATGGTTTTAGCTCTATTGAAGATGCTCTAAAAACATTGGATTTGACTGATTGGGTTGGCCCTAAAGGATCTAAAATGAATGAATATGATCCAGATGGATTTCGTTTAAGAGTTATTTGGGAACAGCTTAAATTTGTTGGTTTTGAATAATTTAAAATAATTATTAAAAATGCCCTTTTAAAAGGGCATTTTAATTTTAAAAAAGATTTAGGAGATTTAAATGGAGCTTGTGCTGATTGGAAAAAAGCAGCTAGTTTTGTTAATTCAAATTCTGCAGAGTGGATCAAAAAACAATGCAACTAAACACAATCTTCCGTAAGTTCAGGTATTTCTAATCCTCTTAAATAGGTTACTAAATAATTATGAATAGTGTTGGTGTTATTTATTAAACTTTTATATTTGCCTTTCAAAATTAGTGTTAGTTAAAGCATATTATTGTACATTTTATTGTGCGTTTGCTATTAACAATTTAAGTAAATTATTACTTAAAGCCTATAAACACTATATTTGGGCGCTTAGCTCAGTTGGTTCAGAGCATTTGGTTTACACCCAAAGGGTCGGGGGTTCGAATCCCTCAGCGCCCACCATTTTAACCTCAACATTTAATTGGGGTTTTTTTATATTTGAAAAATGGAATTAAATTTAACCAAAATAAAAATTTGTATTGATAAATTCAATAAAGACTCTATTCCAAATGGGGTATTGATGAATTCTACCCAAATGCTTTATCATTGCAATACTTTTATAGAGGTATCTATTGGAATTAAATAAATTAATTTTGCGACTATTTATATTTAAAACAAACAAATGAAAAAACTATTGATACTATTACTGCTAATGATTGGAAATCAGCTAAGGGGTCAAATTGAAATCCAGGCTAAAGAACTCACGGAAAAACAGATTAGAGCACTTAAAAAAGAAAAGCAACAAGCAAAACAAACAGCTCATTTTAAAGCAAGAGGGTATAACCAGTATGGAATAGATGAAAATGCTCAAAGCTGGGCAGAGGCTCTTCGTTACTATACCAACTCTACTAAACAGCAAAATGGAATACCAATTTTGAGAGTATCGAAATCTATAAATACAGGAAAAACCTTCCCCCTTTGGGACTTTGATGGGAACATCTACGAATTTCCTCCACACAATAACTATTTTATAGTCAGAGAAGTACAAGTTCTGGAAACTCTAGCTGATACCAATCGATATGGTCAAAAAGGAAGAGCTGGAGTGATTAAGATAAAAACATCAGAACAATGAAACAGAAAATAAAATGAAGAGAGATTCTAAAATATAAAACAAGAAAAACCCCTTAATTGGGGGTTTTTTTATGGGGTGTGATTAGTTTAGGTGGCTCAAAATATATTATCCCCATTAATTTGTTTCTTTGGACTTATTAATTTGATTAATACTAAATGAACACTAAAAATATATAAATCTTAATTGTATATTTATTTTTGTGAATTTAATTGAAAATCAAAATCAACTAACAAGAAGATCATTTATTAAGAAAACCGGAGTTGCTACTTCTTTATTTTCTTTTTCCCCTTTATCGATTTCATCGATTTTTTCCAATTCAACTGACGATAAACGAATAATTGTTATAGGTGCAGGTCTTGCTGGTTTATCATGTGCTTATGAGTTAGATCAAGCTGGATTTAATGTGATGTTGATTGAAGCTCGTTCTCGTCCAGGTGGAAGAGTCAGTACTTATCGTGATGCGTTTTCTGATAATTTATATTCTGAAATGGGTGCTGAATATGTGGATAGTACAGATATGTATGTTCATGAATATTGTAAAAAATTCAATTTAAAAGTTTTACCAGCAAAACAGTATGATGGAGTCTATTTAAGAGGCCAAAGATCAACTATGGAAGGATTGAGATTGGGTAGAGATTCTTTACCTTTTAAAGGAACCTTAAAAGGTAAATTATTTGGTCAGGAAGTTCAATATATTAAAAAGTGGATAGACTTAGTGAAGCTAAAAGGTATAAGCTCTCCAGAAGTACAGGAATTAGATAAAATTTCAGTTGAAGAGATTTTGAAGAAAGGCGGAGCCCCAAAAGATATCATTAATTTATATGCATATGCAAATGCGACTGAAGAAACTACAGTTCCATCAAAAATGTCTGCATTGTATATGGTACTGTCTAACATAAGAACATCAAGTTTTAGTGAAAATATAGTTGAAGGAAGAATTTTTGGAGGTAATGATCAGCTGCCTAAAATACTTGCAAAAAAATTGGAAACAAAAATTATGTATAACCAACCATTGTATCGTCTTGATTATGATTCTAATGCTATCATTGCAACTGTAAAAGAGAACGATAAACTAATTCAAATTCCAGCAACAAAATGTGTGCTAGCAATCCCAGCATCTATATTAAAAAATATAAATATAAATCCTAGATTTTCTATAGAAAAAACAAATTGTATAAATAATCAACAATATGGGCACGCTATGAAAATAGCAATGCAATATCGTCAACGATTTTGGGACAATAAGAATTCTATTGGACAACGTGTTTTTACAGATACTTCACTACGAAGAATTTATCATTTTTCGATTGATCAACCTGGACCAAGAGGAATATTATTAAGCTTTACCTCAGGAGAAGATGCAATAAAACTTGGGCGGCTTGATAAAAATGAAAGGTTGGAGATTGCTAAAAATACTTGTAAAAATATATGGCCAGAAGCACCACAATACTGGGAAAAAGGGATTATAAAATATTGGAATGAAGATCCTTGGGTTAAAGCCAGTTATTCTTTCGCTGGAGTTGATCAGAAAAATTATAGAGTGATATTGGCAAAACCTGAGGGATCTATTTATTTTGCTGGTGAACATACAGCCATTCAAAGAGCTTCCATGAATGGAGCAATAGAATCAGGTTTGCGCGTAACTGAAGAATTGAAAAGAGCAATGAAATTATAATCTAAAGTAGCTTAACTGGCAGTCAAAATCATTTAAACTATTTACTTTTTAATGTATCAAAGATAAGTGCTTAAATTTGAATAGAAAGTTTGCTTAAAAAGAAAATGAATAAATATACAGATCAAGAGTTATTGATTATGTTGAAAGAAAATGAAAAAATAAATTTTGTTTTTAATTACATAATTAATCTTTATCAGGAAAGAATTTATTGGCATATTAGAAAAATATTAATATCTCACGAAGATGCTAATGATGTGACTCAAAACACTTTCATTAAAGTTTTTGAAAATTTAAATAAATTTAAAGGTAAATCTAAAATATACACATGGATATATAAAATAGCAACTAATGAATCTTTATCTTTTTTGAAAAAGAAAAGAAAATATTTTTTTGAAAATTTAAATAATGTATCTTCTGGTTTATTAAGTAATCTAAAATCTGAAAAATATTTTGATGGAAATGAGGCTGAAAGAAAGCTACAAAAGGCTATATTAACATTACCCCCTAAGCAAAGAATAGCTTTCAATATGAAATATTTTGACAATATGAAATATGAGCAAATTTCCGAAATTTTAGGAACATCTGTGGGTGCTTTAAAAGCAAATTATCATCATGCAAAAAATAAAATTCAAGAACTTTTAAAAGAAAATTAAACCTTTTTATAATAATATTATCTTATTAAATAGATGAAACAAAACATTGACATAGAAGAGTTTGGATATAAATCACCATTTCGTGTTCCGGATAATTATTTTTCTCAACTTAAAAGTGATATTCATAAGCAAACTGAAAACTTGAATTTTAATCCAAAATTTTTAGAGTATTTCAATCTAAAAACTATTGCTCCTGCTTTTGCCTTAGCCTCTATTTTTCTATTAATAACATTTAATACTCTTATTAGTAATCAGGCGAAGAATGAGAATGTTTCAATTGATGAGATTTATAATCAAATAATAGAGTTTGAAATAGAAAATATAGAAGAAGAATATTTATTTGATTTAGTTTTATATGAAGACTATGTCTATACAGAAGAAATTGAATATCTAGTTGATAATAATACCGATTATGATTTGATAATAGAATAAACTTAAAATTACCCAAATGAAAATTGCTAAAAATTTAATAATATTGATTTTACCACTTTTTATGTTTTCTCAAAACAAATATCAAGGTGATAAAAAAGAGAGATATGAAAGGATGCAAAGTAGAAAAATTGCTTTTATATCTGACAAAGTTGAATTGTTACCTGATCAGGCTCAAGTTTTTTGGCCGATTTATAATAAATACAATTCTGAGATTAGATCTGTTCGTGATAGTAGTAAAAATATAAGGAGAAATTATACAAAAAATAAATCATCTATGAACAATGATGAATTAGGTCAGATGATAGATGTTGTGCTTAAAAATGAGCAACGATACTGGGAAATTAAAATTAAATATGTTAAAGAATTTTATAACATTATTTCAAACAAACAAATAATTGAATTGCATGAAGCAGAAGAGTCTTTTAAAAAAGAGCTATTAAGGAAAATTAAAATGGGAGATAGAAAACCTTCAAATCCTCCGCCACCTCCAAACATTGAAAAGTTACCTAAAGAATAGTTGCTTTTAACATAAATTAATTTAAAAAAACCCTCATTAGAGGGTTTTTTTATAATAGAATTCAAAATTTATTTTGATTTTTTAAAAATTGAGGACATTTTATCACGTTCCTCTTCAGCAAGCTTTTCATCAACCAAAATTCTACCACTGTGCTCATCTGTAATTATTTTTTGACGAGAAGCTATTTCCATTTGTGTTTGAGGTGGGATTGCAAAATAAGATCCTCCTGAAGCTCCTCGTTCAACAGGAACAATAGCTAAACCATTTCTAACATTTGAGCGAATTTTATGATAAGCATCAATTAAGTGTTCTTCAATGTTTTCTGAAAATTCCTTAGATTTTTTAAGAAGTACTTTTTCTTCTTTTTCAGTTTCACTCATTATTGAGCTCAATTCTTCATTTTTACCATTTAAATGATCAGTTCGTTCATCTAATTTACCTTGAAATTCTTCAATACTTAATGTTTTTTGTTCAGATTTAACTTGGAATTCTTTTATTCTTTTTTCTGAAAGTTCAATTTCTAACTTTTGATATTCTTGCTCCTTTTGAATAGAGTTGTATTCTCTATTATTTCTAACATTTTTAAGGTTTGCTTCGTATTTTTTATCTTCTTCTTTAGCAACTTGAATATTGTTTTTTTGTAAAGCTATTTGCTCCTGGTATTCTTTAAGTTCTGTATTGAACTTATCAAAACGAGAGGTAAGACTTGCAATTTCATTTTCTAGATCTTCTACTTCTAGAGGAAGTTCTCCTCTTACCATTCTAATCTCGTCTATACGAGAGTCTATCAATTGAAGATCGAATAAAGATCTAAGTTTTTTTTCTACTGAAATTTCTTTTTTCTTGGCCATACTAGAAATATTTAACAGGATTAGTATTTGTACTCGATAAAATGATGGCAAAATTAGGAAATTTTTTCCTAAGATAGTCATGTATTAAATTTTTTGTAAACTGCTCACTTTCGTAATGACCAATATCAATTAAAACTATTTGTTTATTTGCCTCAAAAAAATCATGATATTTAAGATCTGCTGTTACATATGCATCTGCTTTTTGTTCAATAGAATTTTTTATTGCAAATGCTCCAGAACCACCTAATACAGCAATTCTTTTAATTTTTTTATTAAGTAATTCGCTATGTCTTATTGAGTTTGTTTTCATTCGAATTTTGACAAATTCTAAAAACTCATTTTCTTCTGACGATTTTTCTAAGTCTCCTATTCTTCCCATTCCAATATGACTATTTTCCTTATTAGGAATAAGTATTTTGGAGTTTTTAAGATCTAATTTTTCTGATATTTTATAATTTACACCTTTATTATGATTATCTAGGGATGTATGTATTGAGTATATAGATATTTTATTTTCTATCGCTTTTAAAACAGTTTTTTCAACGTAGCTATTTGGTGTTAATTTTTTTATACAGGAATAAATAATAGGGTGAAAACTAACGATCAAATTACATTTTTTTTCAATTGCTTCAATTACAATTTTTTCTGTAGTATCAAGAGTAATTAGGACTCCTGTTAAATTTAAATTTGGATTACCTACTAATAGTCCTACGTTATCAAAATCTTCAGCTTGTGAGGTAGGCGCCCATTCTTCTATTGTATTAATAAAATCTTGAATCTGCATTTTTAATTTTAATGTACAAATATAGTATTATCTTTCAGGGGATGAAATTGATTCGAAGATTACTATTTCCTATAGCAATATTGTACGGCTTAATATTATCAATTCGGAATGGATTATTTAATATTAAAATTTTTAAAAGCCAACATACAACAATACCCTCTATTGGTATTGGTAACTTATCAATCGGTGGAACAGGAAAATCTATAGTTGTTGATTATTTGATTACTAAACTTCAAATGAACTATATTATTTCGGTTATAAGCAGGGGCTATGGAAGAAAATCAAGTGGGTTTATAATGGCTAATTCTTCAAGTACAGCATTAGAAATTGGTGATGAACCATATCAGTTTTTAAAAAAATATCCAAAAATTCGAGTAGCAGTAGGAGAAGACAGGGTAATAACTGCAAATAAGGTATTAAAAATTGATTCTAAAGTTAATTTACTTATACTTGATGATGTAATGCAACATAGATGGATCATTACTGACCATCTTTTACTCACAACAACATATGCAGATCCTTTTTTTAATGATTTTCTATTTCCTTCTGGAAACTTAAGAGAATTTTCAAGAGGAAAGAAAAGGTCAGAATCAATTTTAGTTACAAAATGTCCATCAAATATAAGTAGGAAGGATCGGCTTTATTTTGAAAAAAAATGTAAACTCTCATCAAATCAAAAGATCTTTTTTACAAAGATAACCTACTCAAAAACTATCATTAATAATCAAAATAAGTTGTCTGTTGACCATCTTAAAGAAAAAAAAATAATTTTAGTAACAGGAATAGCCAATCCACTGCCTTTATTGGATTTTTTAAACTCTAAAAATATTTTCTTTAAACATTTGAATTACAGGGATCACTATAATTTTAATAAAGCATCTATTGACAAAATTAAAAATGAAGCAGGGAGCTCTTTAATTCTTTCCACTGAAAAGGATTATGGCAGACTTTATCCGTTAATGAAATCAGATAAACTTTTCTACCTTCCAATTAGTTTATCATTCTTTTCAAATAATGAAGAAATAGAATTCAATGATAGGGTAAAGTCTTTTATTGATACAAAATATATATCCTCACATTTAGGCCCAATGGATTAGACCTGCAGAATAAAGCGCCATTATCTCTAATTGATATGTTTGTGGGCTTTATAAGATGATCTTACCAAAGGTCCACTTTCAACATGTCTAAAGCCAAGATTTAATGCATAATCTTCATACTTTTTAAAACTATCTGGAGTAATAAAAGATGTAACAGGAAGATGTTTTTTACTAGGCTGAAGATATTGACCAAGTGTAACAACATTAACATTAGCTTTACTTAAATCATCAAGTGTTTCATATATCTCATCTTCTTTTTCACCAAGACCAAGCATTATTCCAGACTTTATTCTATTTACCCCATTTTCATTTAAATAGGAAAGAACCTCAAGACTTCTATCGTACTTTGCTTGAACCCTAACTTCTCTGGTTAGTCTTCGTACTGTCTCCAAATTGTGAGATATAACTTCGGGAGAAACTTTAATAATTCTATCAATATTAGTTTTATTTCCCTGGAAATCGGGTATTAAAGTTTCTAATGTTGTTTCTGGATTTAATCGTCTGATAGCATTAACAGTTTCGCTCCAAATAATTGAGCCCATATCCTTTAAATCATCACGGTCTACTGAAGTTATAACAGCATGTTTGATTTCCATTATTTTGATGGATTGAGCTACTTTTTCTGGCTCTTCCCAGTCAACTTGTTCTGGTCTACCAGTTTTTACTCCACAAAAACCACATGATCTAGTGCAAATATTTCCAAGAATCATGAAAGTAGCTGTTCCCTCTGCCCAACATTCTCCCATATTTGGACAACTTCCTGAAGTACAAATTGTATTTAGTTTGTATTTATCTACAAGAGCTCTTAAATCAGTATATTTTTTTCCAGTCGGTAATTTTACTCTGATCCACTTAGGCTTTGAAACTCTAGTTTGATTTTTAGAGATTAATTGAGTCATGTTTTTTTTTGGGAGAGTGACTTTATTCCATTCAGGTTTTAATACTTCAACATCATTTTCTTTTAAAATCTTCAATGGTGTTTTTTTTCAAATATACAAAACTTCTTTACAAGCTAAATAAATATCCTACAGTGAAAGTGGTTAAAAACACGAGGCCTGACCAACTTAAAAAATTCATGAATTTATTTGGCTGAAATTCTTTAGGCATATGTTTACTGGTAACTAATTTGAAGTTTACCCATGCAAAAAAAGGAGTAGTTAAAAATGATAAAACTGTAGCAATTTGTACTAAAATTCCCATCTCAGACTGAAAAAACATAAAAATTCCAATTGTACCTATTGCTAAAAGAAATAAAAATTGCAGATAAAAATCTCTTTTATCATTCATTAGAATTTGCAGGGTTTTTGAAAAGGCTCTAGGTGAAGCATCTAGTGTGGTAATTGTAGTACTAAACATAGTTGTAAAAGCTGCTAATGAAATAATGCCAGCAGTTGAAGTTCCAAGATTTTGTGTGTACAACTCTATTAATTGACCTGCAAAAACTAGACCTTGATTTGAAAATCCGATTTCAGAATTATACATAACTAAGGCGCCTAGACCCATAAAGCATATTCCTAAAAATATTGTTGCTCCGTATCCAACATTAAAATCAAATAGACTTTCTTTAAGGTTAATGTTAGGTATATTTTTTTGTTTTTCAACTGACCAAATTGAATGCCAAATTGAAATATCCATAGGGGCTGGCATCCAACCCATAAATGCAATTAAAAACAATAATCCTGAACCTTTTGGTAATATCTGTTCAAATGGAGGATATGTGTTTGATTTCATAAAAGCAACACTTACAGCCATTATTGTACAAATCGAAAGAACAATAATAATTAGCTTCATGAGATTGTCTAATAATTTGTATTTACCTATTATCAATAAAAATGAACATATCACAATTATAATTGAGGCCCATGCGGTTAGATTGACACTAATTCCGAAAAGATGAGCAGCAAGACCAGCTGTAACTATTGTTACGGCTGCTTGAATAGTAAACATATTGGCAGTATTTAAAATAGCATAACCCCATAAATAACCCTTGCCTAATTTTGCATAACCATCTAAAAGTGTCTCACCAGTTGCCACTGCATATCTAGGTCCATATTCAAAAAAAGGATATTTAAAAAGATTAATAAGAATAAATGCCCAAAACAGACTCCATCCATAATCAGCTCCAGCTCTAGTTGAATATACTAAATGAGAAACACCAATTGCCGCACCTGCAAAAAGAAGCCCTGGACCTAATGTTTTTAATTTATTCATTTTTACCTAATTTTTCTGCCAGAAGACGTTTTGCTCTAAGTATTTTTACTTTGATTGTATTTAATGGCTGTTTGAGTTCTAAACTTATTTTTTTGTAACTGTAATCCTCAAAAAATCTAAGCTGCAGAATTTTACGGTATTCCTTTTTTAAACTTTTAATTGTAATTAAAAGTTTATCAAGATTTTGATCACTTATCATACCCTCTTCTGGACTTGGCATACTGTCAATTATTTGAAGAGTATTAGAATCATCAATAGGATCAGAGAGTATTTTTTTTTGAGATTTTTCTCTTCTTAATTGATCCACATGTAAATTTTTAGATATGGTAATCAACCATGTTTTAAAAGTAAATTTTGAGTCAAATGAATCTAGCCTATCAAAAGCCTTAGTAAATGTTTGAATTGAGATTTCTTCGGCTATTTGACTATTTCCAATCCTTTTGAGTTGATAATTGTATAGGTATTCCCAATTTAAATCAAATAAAACTTGAAATGCTTTTTGATCATTTCTTTTGGCTTGAAAAATCAACTCTTCTTCTTCCATAAATTCATTTCCTAAAATGGAAACTTTAGTTAGCTTGAGGATCTGGGGTTTTACAATCTTGGTCTTTTGGAAGTTTACCACACATACCACAAGGTTCATTATTTTTATTTAGAAATGGATTTTGACTGGCACAAGTTCCAGCAAATTCACCATTTTTTTTCCCCCATATTTTAACAGCTATTCCTGCAAAGCATATACCTAGTAAAACTGTGGTTATTAAAAATAATTTCATAAAACAAAGATATAAAAATCAATTTAGGATAGATTAATTATATAAATTAGGAGATGAATTATGAGGTTAAAAAAATAAGGCTTTAAATTTCCATACTTCAAATATATATATGGTAAAAAAAGCACACGCTACTGAAAATTTTAAAACGAAGCCACTAATTAATCCTAAAATAGTTCCTAGTGATGCTTTAATAGCTAAACCAAAATTTTTATTATCATTAATTAATTCACCCATTAAAGCTCCGAAAAACGGACCTATTAATAATCCAAAAGGACCTAATAAAATAATTCCAATAATTAATCCAATACTAGCCCCAATAACACCTTTTTTAGATCCTCCAAAAATTTTTGTTCCTAGGACAGGGATTATATAATCAACCAAAAAAACTAATAATGCTATTATAAATGTTATTATTAAAAGTGTTTTATTGGTTTTAATTTGTTCAATTTGATATAAAAATAAAAAACCAAACCATCCAGTTAAAGGTCCAGGAATTACTGGAAAGAAACATCCAATTAAACCTAATACCATGAATAAAAAGCTTATAGTTAAATAAAATAGATCCATTAATATATTTGTTTGATAAAAGTAAACTTTTGAATAACATTAAAAAAAAGGATTCAGGTAAAAGTTGTAATTTAGGAATTCAAAATTATTATAATTAAATGCAATTTTTCAAAGGAATTAGCATTGTCTTGCTTAGTTTTTATTTTTTTGGCTGTAATTTTATAGATACCAAAAAAGTTTCTTATGAAGAAATTCAACTTGCATCGACCTGGTCTGAAAATGATCAGCCTCCATCTTTTGAGCAATGTGATGTCTTATTAGACTTATATGATCAAAAAAAGTGTTTTGAAGAAAATTTATTGAATATGATTTATTCAAGTCTTGTAACTTTAAAAGTTCAGTCTTCAGAACCTTTTGATTCTGAAATAATTGTGGTTATAAAAATTGATGAAAATGGATTATTTAGTATTGATAAACTTGATGATTCAGATGGATTATTTAACAAAGTGACTGATCTTGAAAAGCAAATCATTAAGATTGTAAAGAGCCTCCCAAAAGCGTTACCGGCTATTAAAACTAATGTAGGCTCTTATGTTAATGTTAAATTTACTTTACCTATCAAAATTAAAGCTAGTGTTTTAGAATGACAGACAAAGAAATAATCATACTTGGAATTGATCCTGGAACAACTATAATGGGGTTTGGAGTTATATGTGTAATAGGTCAAGAGATGAATTTATTGGAATTAAACGAACTTCAATTAAAAAAAGAGAAAGATCATTATACTAAATTGAAACTAATTTTTGACAGAACAATTGAGCTAATTGACAAATATCATCCCGATGAATTAGCTATTGAAGCTCCTTTTTTTGGAAAAAATGTTCAATCTATGTTGAAATTAGGAAGGGCCCAAGGTGTCGCTATGGCTGCAGGTTTATCAAGAGAATTAATTATTAGAGAATATTCTCCTAAAAAAATTAAAATGTCAATCACTGGAAACGGTAATGCATCGAAAGAGCAAGTTGCAAAAATGTTACAGAATTTATTTAAAATAAAAGTTTTACCAAAAAATTTAGACTCTACTGATGGTTTAGCAGCTGCAGTTTGCCATTTTTATAACAGAGATTCTTTTAGTTCTCAAAAAAAATATTCGGGATGGTCTGCATATGTGAATAAAAATCCTTCTGTATTAAATAAAAAGAGCTCTAATAGTTAGTTATGGCAGGAATTTATATTCATTTTCCATTTTGTAAACAAGCTTGTACTTATTGTAATTTTCATTTTTCAACATCATTGAAAAGTCAGAATTTTATAATAAATTCTATGTATCGTGAATTGGAGTTAAGGGATAATTTTTTTAAAAATGAATTAATAGATAGTATATATTTTGGGGGAGGGTCTCCTTCACTTTTAAGTCCAGAATTAGCAGGTAGATTTATTTTAAAGATTAAGAAAATGTTTAATGTTTCTAAATCAGTTGAGATAACTTTAGAGTTAAATCCAGACGATTCATCTAAAGAATATTTAAATGGATTGAAAGAAAATAAAATTAATAGATTAAGTATAGGAGTTCAATCTTTCATAGAAGATGATCTAAAATTAATGAAAAGAGCTCATACATCTAATCAGGCCTTTAAAACTATGAAAGAGGTAAAATCTCTTTTTAAAAACTTTTCTATTGATTTAATTTATGGATTGCCAAATAGTAATATTGAGAAATGGAAATTTAATTTGAATACAGCTCTTTCATATGATCCTCCACACATTTCGTGTTATGCACTTACAATAGAGCCTAAAACTGTATTGAAAAAACAGATTGCTTTAGGTGAGGTTTTATTAATTGAAGAATCCGAAGTCGAGAAACAATTCCATCATACGATTAATTATTTAGAGAAAAAAAAATACGATAATTATGAGTTTTCTAATTTTGCCCGCTCAGGAAATTACTCAGTTAATAATAATGGGTATTGGAAAGGCAAGCCATATCTAGGAATTGGCCCATCCGCACATAGTTTTGATGGAAATAATATGAGAAGCTGGAATATAAATCAAAATAATATTTATATAAAGTCTATTAAAGAAAATAAGCTACCAATTACTGAAGAATATTTAAGTTTAAAAGACAAATTTAATGAAATAATTATGACTGGATTAAGAACGTCTTCAGGTGTCTCACTAAAAATAATAAGAGAAAAAATAGGAAAGAAATTTGCAAATTATCTTAAGGAAAACTCTAAGAATCGAATCCTTTCAAATGATTTGTATTGGGATGGAGATCATCTTCATGTCACTAAAAAATCTAAATTTTTATCTGATGGAATTGCTTCTGATTTGTTTATGATAGATTTATGACCTGCTATTTTTTATATAATTTAACAAAGCTGTTATAAAAATAAGGTATTGTTTCAATCCCTTTAAAAAAGTTAAATAATCCAAAGTGTTCATTCGGAGAATGAATAGCATCACTATCTAGTCCAAATCCCATTAAAATTGTTTTGCAGCCTAAAACTTTCTCAAACAATGGTACAATAGGAATACTCCCCCCATCTCTTACAGCAAAAGGAGCTTTTCCAAAACTTTTTTCATAAGCTATATGAGCTGCCTTATATGCAATATTTTCTGTTGGAGTAACATATGCCTGTCCTCCATGATGAGAAGTAATCTCAACCTTAACTGATGGAGGTGCAATTTTTTTAAAGTGTTTTTCAAAAAGTATACTGATTTTTTTCCAATTTTGATTTGGAACCAATCTCATAGATATTTTAGCATATGCATCACTTGGTATTACAGTTTTAGCTCCTTCACCTGTGTAGCCGCCCCAGATTCCATTAACATCAAGTGTAGGGCGGATAGATTTTCTTTCAGGAGTAGAAAAACCTACCTCACCAGATGTATGATTAATATCTAGTGATTTTTTGAATGATTCCTCACTAAAAGGAACCTTTGACATTTGTTGACGTTCAATTTCAGTTAATTCAATAACTTCGTCATAAAATCCAGGAATGTTAATTCTATTCTTATCATCCTTCAAATTACTGATCATATCACAAAGAATATTTATTGGGTTTGCAACTGTACCTCCATATAAACCAGAATGTAAATCACGATTAGGCCCTGTAATTTTTACTTCCATATAGCTTAAACCTCTTAATCCTGTAGTTATTGATGGTTGATTGTTATCTAAAATTCCAGTATCTGAAATCAAAATAACATCAGCTTTTAAACGATCAGAGTTTTCACGAATAAAAATTTCTAAATTATCACTCCCAACTTCTTCTTCTCCTTCAATCATAAATTTAACATTACAAGGAAGATCGTTATTAGAAATCATTAATTCGAGGGCTTTAACGTGCATAAACATTTGTCCCTTATCGTCACAGGAACCTCTAGCAAATATTGCCCCATTTGGATGTATGTTAGTTTTTTTTACAATTGGATTGAAGGGAGGACTGTCCCATAGGTTAATAGGATCTGGCGGTTGAACATCATAATGTCCATAGACCAAAACGGTAGGAAGATTAGGGTTTATAGTTTTTTCTCCATATACAATTGGATGTCCTTTTGTGGGAATAATCTCAATATTTTCGCAACCTGCTAAAGAAATTGAATTAGCTAGCCACTCTGCAGCTTCTTTAACTGATTTTTTATATTTAGGGTCAGCACTAATTGAAGGAATTTTAAGAAAATCAAATAATTCTTTTAAATATTGGTCTTGTTTCTCTTGAGATAGTAAATACATGAATTTTTTATTGGTTTGTAAAAATAACAAAAGCAAATTATCAAAATAATAAGTTCTAAAACTTTTTTATATTTGTGCACCTTTTTAACTAATAGCGGGTGTGGTGAAATTGGTAGACACGCTAGACTTAGGATCTAGTGCTTCACGGCTTGGGGGTTCGAGTCCCTTCACCCGCACAATAAAAACCTCACAATTAAGTGAGGTTTTTATTGTAATAATTTACCTGTCAAATTTAAATTTTTGTAATTGTATATCGTCTAAACCATTGTCATCAAAAGGATATTCCATTTGATCTTGGATATTATAAAGAGATATAAGAATGAATTCACTTAAAACAACGACAAAATAAGTTAAAAACATTGCATCTCCCTCACTTCCCATTTTATGTATTATAGTTGGAGTATAAATTAAAGGGAAAAGATAAATAAATATTAAACAATAGGCTTTGAGGCTAATCGGAGTTCTATGTAGGTAAATTGCAATTAAATTATCTTGACTGTCGCTCACATCTCTTAAAAAGCGAATTGCTTTTTGACGTATTCCACCAGAAATATCCTCTTCATTATTTTTTAAAAAATTAAATACTTCCTCAGTATTATTGTCTATTTTCTTTAAGTTTATATTTGGTCTAGATAATTCTTTTAAAAAATCATTTTCAAGTTTATTTGTTAGTAGAGAAAGCTCTTTGAGTTTTTCATCAGTAAGTTTGCTCATCTTAAGATAATGTTCAATAGTTTTTAGATTGCTCCTAAATTGACTGAGATGTTCCAAAGCTTTTTCACGTCTACGAAAAGCAGATCTAATACAAAAAACTAAGGGAAAAATAATAGCAATACTTATTAAGGTAAGATCTATTTCATAATCTATATTATATTTCCCAGCAAGAAAGAGAATTCCAATAGATATTAATACGGCTATTAATGTTTTAAAATTAATAATAACAAGATATCGGTTTAGCATTTGAATAAATTTTTTTATATTTCATAAATTTATTAACTATATCATGAATAAACAAGTAAACTTATTATTGTTATTATTTATCAGTGTTTTTTCTTACGCTCAAAATACTGATGGGTACACTCTTCTTTTTCAAAACGAAGAACCATTAAAGATTAAATTAAAATACTCTAACAAAGAGATGAATAAAAAGACTAATGACTCTACTTTCATTGAAACCCAGATCTCTTATGAGCAAGGAGGGGAATGGAAAGATGTCGACGTTAGACTTAGAGCCAGAGGTAATTTTCGACGTAACGAATGTTATTGGCCTCCTGTAAGAGTAAAAATCAAAAAATCAGCAGCTAAGGGAACCATTTTTGAGGGTAACAAAAGTTTAAAGCTGGTTTTACCTTGTAAGATTGAGTCAGACAAAAATGATAATATCATGAAAGAGTATATGGCCTATAAGCTTTATGAGCAAATTTCACCATATCATTTCAATGCTAGAAGAGTAGATATTGATTTTACTGAGATTAGAGGTAGAAAGGAAAAAAAACATCAATTAAAAGGATTTTTAATAGAGGATGATGATATTGTAGCAGAGCGATTTGAAGGAAAAGTTGTGGATAGGTTTATTCATCCTTTAGCCATGGACGCTGAAACTTCTGTTCAAAATGCATTTTTTAACTTTCTAATTGGAAACACTGATATTTCAGTTGCATATCAACACAATGCAAAATTGCTTTATATAGGAAAAAGACTTATTCCATTGTCATATGATTTTGATATGACAGGTTTTGTTAATCCAAGCTATGCTACAGTAAATGAAACTTTGGGGATAAATACTGTTAGGGATAGAGTATATAGAGGCTTTAAAAGAGATGGCTCTATCATTGAAACAGTTCGTCAACTTTATATAAGTAAAAAAGCTGATTTAATGTCAATACTTGAATCTCATTCTTCTCAATTTGATAAAGAGAAAGAGTATAAAGAGACTTATAAGTTTTTAAATAGCTTTTACGAAGTATTAGAGGATGACAAGGAGTTTAAGTCACAAATTGTTGATGCAGCAAGAACAAAATAATAAAGCTTAAAAGCTAATAATATTAATCACCTACCGCGGTTTTTAGTTTACTAAATATCGCGGTATTTTCATATATACCATTGAATAATTCTGAATTTGGGCCATAGCTAAATACAGGAACCATACTTCCACTATGACCTATAGTGGTAAAGTCTCCAATCACAGAATTTTTTTTTAAATTTCCTTTTTTTACTGCAAGACCACCGGTTTCATGATCTGCTGTAACTACTACAAGGGTATTTCCATCATCTTTCGCAAATTTCAAAGCGATAGATATTGCTTTGTTAAAATCTTTAAATTCTGATAAAACATAGGGTAATTCATTTGCATGACCTCCCCAATCTATTTGGGACCCCTCCACCATTAAGAAAAAAGGTTTTTTGTCATTTTTTAACTTATTAAGTGTAGATTCAATTAAAGATTCTAGTCCGGGCTTTCTTCCAGAATTTAATGGTGGTGGTTCATCGTCATATGTAAAGAATCCTAACTTTTGATTATTAGAATTATTAAAATTGTCTAGATTATTCACAATTGCATAACCTTCTTCTTCCATTTCCGTAATTAAATTTCTTTTATCTTCCCTGCGATTGAAATGTTTTCTACCTCCTCCTATAAAATAATTAATACTATGATATCTAAGTTGTAAGGCAATATCCTCATATTGTCTTCTTGAATTTACCTTAGCATAAAATGAGGCAGGTGTAGCATGAACAATACTAGAGGTAACAATTAATGCGGTGGAAAAATCTTTAGTTTTACAATATTCAAGAATAGATTCAAGGTGTTTATTTTTAGGATTAATACCAATAACCCCATTATATGTTTTTTCTCCACAAGCCATAGCGGTTCCACTTGCCGCAGAGTCAGTTACTAACTGATTATAAGAATGTGTTTTTGAAAGACCTAAATATTGCATTTCTTCTAATGCACTTGTATTTTTATTAGAGTACATTCCTGCAGAAATTTGAGACAAACCCATTCCATCTCCTATCATAAGAATTATGTTAGGAATCTCATTGTTTTTTTCTAAAGTAAAAAATTTAGGAGATTCTTGATCCTGAGAAAAAACATTTAATATGACAGTCATTGCCATCATGATAAAATGTAAAATATTTTTCTTAGGTCTATTCATACGGCTTATTTTTAATACCAGCGGTCAAAGTTAACATAATGTTACGCCTCTACCAATATTTTTTTTAATCCAATAAAAATCTTTTCAGTTGCTCCTTGTTGCTGCTTTATATAATTAGAATTACCAATTCTTACAAAGTTTGATTCATTAGAAATAATTTTTACAACTTTTTCAAATTCACTTTTAGAGGAAACCGAAAAACATCCCCCTTTTTTGATTAAATCGATTGCTTCAGGAAATTTCATGTAGTTTTTTCCAATTATTATTGGTAAATCATAGACAGCTGCCTCAAGAATATTATGTAACCCCCATCTACCCATTCCTCCTCCAATGTATGCCCATTTTGCATACCTGTAGGTGTTTTTTAAGACACCAATAGTATCTATAATGAGTATTTTTTTTAAGTGGTCATTCTCATATGAGTAATTACTCCAAAGAGCATATGGCACATTTAATTTTTTAGCAATTAATGAAATAGATTGTGAGTTACAATCGTGAGGAGCAATTATAACTTTTGGGCTTTCATCTTTATGTATATAATTCATAAATAAAAAATAATCTTCATCCCATGTGCTTCCAGCTATCCAACATTCTTTATTTTTTAAAAAATTATCAAGAATTTTTAATTCTTTTTTTTCATTTAAAATATTTAAAACTCTATCCATCTTCGTGTCACCGACTACAGTTGTGTCAAATATTCCATTTTGATTTAATATTTCTTTTGAATAATTATTAGTAATGTAGAAATGATCAATAGTCTTAATTGCTTTCAAAAACCAAACTGCCCATGACTTCCAAAAAATATTATAACTATTAAATCGACTAGATATTGAAATTACGGGAATTCTATTCTGCTTTAAACAATAAAGCATATTAGGCCAAAACTCATTTTTCGATAAAATTAGAATTTTAGGGTTTATAAATTTGACTAGTGAGTCCATATGTTTTGGAACATCTAATGGGAGATACCCTATCCAGTCTACCAAAGGGTAATCTTTCATTACATTATATCCGGATGGAGAAAAAAATGTTAGAGCAATTTTATATTTAGGGAGAAGCTTTTTAATTTTTTTTATTAAAGGTCTAGATTGTTCGAATTCCCCTAGCGATGAACAATGAAGCCATATTACTGAAGATTTTAGTGAGCGGAAAACATGAAATTTATTATTTTTAATTATTTTGATATTTTTTTTTCTACCAAAATAAAAGTCTTGTTGTTTACTATTATATAAGTGATGACCAAAAATTTTCCATGAAAAAATTGGTAGGCAAAAATCTAAAAATGAAATTATTGATGAATATAAAAATTTCAAAATAAATAGTTTTTACAAAATTAAATCAAATATAGGAGTTGTCAGATTGATTATGCCTGTATATTTATTTTTTAGAGCAATGTTTTACTTATTTTTGAATGAAATTTTTTAATATGAAAAAAATTAAAATGGTTGATTTAACTGGACAATATGAGCCAATAGCAAAAGAAGTTAATCTAGCAATTAATGACGTTATAGAAAACACCTCATTTATAAATGGACCTGCTGTTTCTAATTTTCAAAAAAACCTTGAGAATTACTTAGGTATAAAACACGTAATACCATGTGCAAACGGAACTGATGCTCTTCAAATCGCATTAATGTCTCTAGATCTTGACCCGGGTGATGAAGTAATTACAGTTGATTTTACATTTGCTTCTACTGTTGAAGTTATAGCTTTGTTAAAATTGACACCAGTTTTAGTTGATGTTGATTCTGAAACTTTTAATATTAACATAGATTCATTAGAATCAGCAATAACTGAAAAATCTAAAGTAATTATTCCAGTTCATTTATTTGGCCAAGTAGCTAATATGGATGAAATAGTCCAGTTGGCAAAAACGCATAACATACAGATAATAGAAGATGCAGCTCAGTCTATAGGTGCTAATTATAAATTTTTGGATGGAAGAAAACAAAAAGCAGGGACTATTGGACTTATTGGAACAACTTCATTTTTTCCATCAAAAAATTTAGGAGCTTATGGAGATGGTGGAGCTGTTTTCACTAACAATGACTCTTTGGCATATAAAATTCGAGGCATTGTAAATCATGGGATGTATAAAAGATATCATCATGATGTGGTTGGGGTTAATTCTCGTTTGGATTCTATTCAGGCAGCCATTTTAAACATTAAGTTGAAGTTTTTAGATAAATACAATAATTCTCGTAAAAAAGCAGCTCTGAAGTATACGGAATTATTAAACAATCATTCTAAAATTCAAACACCTAAAATTTTAGGAGATGAAGATTCCCATGTTTTTCATCAGTACACATTAATAGTAAAAGACACAAACAGAGATGAATTGGCTAAGTATTTGAATCAGAATGGAATTCCCTGTGGTATATTTTACCCAATACCATTACACAAACAAAAGGCATACAAAAGTAATAGATACGATGAAAAAGATTTTGAGGTAACTAATCATTTATCTAAATCAGTGATTTCTCTACCAATGCATTCTGAACTTGATGATGATCAAATTGAATTTATTTGTGAAAAAATTATAAAATTTTTAAAATAAAATAAAATTAAATTATTGTTGCTGATTTTGTTTTGCAATTAGAGTCAATTTTTTTACTTAATCCTTGAAGCACTTTTCCTGGACCAACTTCAATGAACTCTTTCACGCCATCGTCTAACATATTTTTAACAATTGAAGTCCATTTAACAGGAGCAGTTAATTGAGAAATAAGGTTAGCTTTGATTGTTTCAGGATCTTTAATTGGTAATGAAGTAACATTCTGATATATAGGACAAATTGGAGAGGTTAATGAAACATCATCAATAGCACGAGCTAATTCATCTCTTGCAGGTTCCATTAATGGTGAATGAAATGCTCCACCAACAGGAAGAATTAATACCCTTCTAGCTCCTTGTGTTTTTAGTGACTCACATGCATTTTTAATAGCACTCATTTCTCCTGAAATAACAAGTTGACCAGGACAATTATAATTTGCAGCAACAACAATTCCGACCGTGTCTAAACATATTTTTTCAACTAATTTATGGTCAACACCTATAACAGCAGCCATAGTTCCAGGATTTAAATTACAGGCACTTTGCATAGCTTTAGCTCTTTTACTTACAAGAGTCAACCCATCTTCAAATGAAACAGATCCTATTGCTGTTAGAGCAGAAAATTCACCTAAAGAATGACCTGAGACCATATCAGGATTAAATGACTTTCCAAGTAGGATACTTAAAATTACTGAGTGAATAAATATGGCTGGTTGGGTAACATTTGTTTGTTTTAGATCTTCTCTTGATCCATTAAACATAATTTTAGAAATATCAAATCCTAAAATTTTATTTGCTTTTTCAAATAGTTTTTTACCATCTGTACTACTGTAAAGTTCTTTACCCATTCCTGAAAACTGAGCACCCTGGCCTGGAAACAAATATGCTTTCATTTATGATTTTCTTATATAGGTTAGATATGAATAACATAGGTCATTAGTAGTGGTATTTAAAAATCTATTTTCACCAATAAGTTTCCATTTTGTTCCTGGAATATTTGGAAAAAAAGTATCAGCATCAAATTCTTCATGAATTCGGGTTAATTCAATTCGTTCTGCTAACGCCATACTTTGTCTATAAATCTCTCCACCTCCAATAATGAAAGGTTGTAAATCATCTTTAACAAGAGACAAAGCTTCTTCGATACTAGTGCAAATTTCAGCTCCTTCGGCTAAATAATTTTTATTGCGAGTAATAATTATGTTTCTTCTTCTTGGAAGAGCCTTAGGTATAGATTCAAATGTTTTTCTACCCATTATAATTGCATGACCGGATGTTAACTTTTTAAACCGTTTAAGATCCTCAGAAAGATGCCATATCAATTTATTATCTTTTCCTAAAGCATCATTCTCTGCAGCTGCTGCTATTATTGTTATACCTTTATTTTGATCTGACAAACTCATAGAATCTGTTTTATCATCAACTTCCATTAATAATTTGTAATTAAGTATTTTATTATCCAATAGAGTTTATTTTTTTGATTATTAAACAATAAAAGATTTATTTAAATATCTATTTTTACAACGCAAAACTAAGCTTTATTGATGAATAATACCATACGTTCTCTTTTCCCAGTTTTAAATTCTTGTACCTATTTAAACACTGCTTATGTAGGGCCTATGTCAATTCAATTATTTGAATACCGAAATAAGTTAGAAAAGGAGTATTTAAGAGAAGGCGATGAGTTTAAAATAGATAGTATTCAAAGGATAGATGATTTTAGAGAAACAATTTCATCATTCATTAATTCTCCAAAAAAAAACACATTTATCACTTCAAACTTTTCGACCGGCTATAGGTATGTTTTAGATCTTATACCAAAAGAATTTAGAGTATTAACATTAAAAAATGATTATAATTCACTTCTTGAAGGACTTGCTGAAAGAGATTTTTTAGTTGATTACGTTCCTATAACATCAGATTTCGAATTTCAAATTGAAAAGCAATTAGATAAAAAAGTATATAGTGTTTTAGCTATATCGGTTGTGCAATTTTTATCTGGAATTAAAGTGAATTTTAAGACTTTAAAGAGAATTAAACAAAAGCACCCTACACTTATTATTATTGGAGATTCAACTCAATTTATAGGTTCAGATTTTTTTGATTTTAATCATTCACCTTTCGATGTTATAATTGGAAGTGGATATAAATGGTTATTAGCTGGTTTTGGAAATGCATACATATCAGTTTCTGACCATTTTTTAAATCAAACAAAATGTTCTTCACAAATTATCTATGATAAAGTTTATGCAGGTCATATTAACTTTTTAGGATCTGCATCTCTTGATTTTGCAATTAAATTTTTACAAAACAATGACTTTAATAATCTTATTAAAATAAAAAATCATTTAGGGACTCTACTTAGAGAAGGATTGAAAGAATTAAATCTTTTAGATCCAATAGTTGAAAAACGAGCTGATCATTCAAGTATATTCACAATTTCAGGAGATCAAAATCTCTATGATAAACTTCAATCCATTGGAATTAGATGTGCATTAAGAGGAAAAGGAGTTAGAGTTGCTGTCCATTTTTATAACCAAGAGTTTGAGATTGATACTTTAATTAAAGTTCTTAAAAAATTAAATTGAAACTGTTCCTTTTATTAATGGATAAGGGTCATAGTCAGTTATTTCAATATCATCATATGTAAAATCCAAAAGATTTTTAATTTTTGGGTTTAATTTTACTTTTGGAAGCTTTTTTGGAGATCTAGATAGTTGCTCTTCAATTTGATTTTTATGATTTGCGTATATATGAGCATCTCCAAAAGTGTGAATAAATTCGCCGGGCTTATATCCTGTAACCTGAGCAAGCATTATTGCGAGTAAAGCATATGAAGCTATGTTGAAAGGAACACCTAAAAAAACATCAGCACTTCTTTGATAGAGCTGAATGGATAGTTTTCCATCAGCTATGTAACATTGAAAAAATGCGTGACAAGGAGGAAGAGCAGCTTTGTTATTCGCCACGTTTACTGAAAAAGAAACAGAAGTATTTGGCATGACACTAGGATTCCAAGCACTGACTATAATTCTACGACTATCAGGATTGACTTTAATGGTTTCAATCATTTGTCTTATTTGATCAATACCTTCACTATTCCAATTTCTCCATTGATGACCATAAACAGGCCCCAAGTCTCCATTTTTATCAGCCCATTCATTCCAGATTCTTACACCATTTTTTTGAAGATAACTTATGTTAGTGTCACCTTTTAAAAACCATAACAATTCATGTATTACAGATTTTATATGAATTTTTTTTGTAGTTAGTAAAGGGAAACCCTTGCTTAGATTAAACCTCATTTGATAACCAAAAACACTTTTTGTTCCAGTTCCAGTTCTGTCAGTTTTTTCAACGCCATTTTTTTGAATATGACGTATAAAATCAATGTATTGTTGCATTAATAAAATTAATATATTTCAAATATACATTGAATGACTAGCTGTTTAAAAAAAATAATAAACAGTTATCAAGATAAAATGAACATACTTTAATTTAAAAACCTTTTTTTAAAATAAGATCACGAATTTTTGCTGCCTTTTCATAATCTTCATTATCAACAAGCTTTTTTAATAGAGTACTAAGCTTTGATGATGAAAAACTTTCTATATTTTCAGGGAGTTTATTTGTTTTTGGATGTTTAACAATTTTTTTCATCCAACTATCTTCTGAAATATCCTTTTTAGAGTTTGTCTTTATGGCTGCAGTAAACCCAGCGGATTTTATAATAGAATCATGAATAAAAATTGGAGCTTTAAATCTTAAAGCCATTGCAATTGCATCCGAAGTTCTAGCATCTATAACTTCCTCAATTTTATCTCGTTCACATATTAGATTAGAAAAAAAGACTCCGTCAACTAACTTGTGAATAATTACTTTTTTTATAATGATATCAAAATAATCAGCAAAGTTTTTAAACAAATCATGTGTTAAAGGTCTTGCAGGTTTAATTTCTTCTTCTAATGCAATTGCAATAGCTTGAGCTTCAAAACCCCCAATTATAACAGGTAACTTTCTATTACCATTAGCTTCACTTAGTATAAGCGCATAAGCACCTGATTGAGTTTCACTATAAGAAATTCCTTTAATTTTAAGCTCTATTAATTTCATTTTCACTTAATAAGTTTCAGAATATTTACAACGAAACTAAATTTAATATCGTATATAAATTACATAAATTTAGGTTTTGTTTATTAAAATCTATAATCAACAGAAAGTTTTAATCAGATTGAAATGTTTAAATTTGCAGTCTTAATCAATTACTTTAAATGAAAATCATACAATTTAGGCAGGCAATAGCCGAGGCAATGACTGAAGAAATGCGTCGAGATGAAACTATTTATTTAATGGGTGAGGAGGTAGCTCAATATAATGGCGCATACAAGGCTTCAAAAGGTATGTTGGAGGAATTTGGGGAGAAACGAATTATAGATACACCTATTTCAGAAGCTGGATTTTCTGGTGTCGGAGTTGGTTCAACCATGACTGGTGCTCGTCCAATAATAGAATATATGACATTTAACTTTGCGTTAGTTGGGATTGATCAAATTATAAATAATGCTGCAAAGATTAGACAAATGTCAGGAGGTCAATTTCCATGTCCAATAGTCTTTAGAGGTCCAACTGGTTCTGCAGGACAGCTTGGAGCTACACATTCACAGGCTTTTGATAATTGGTATGCTAACACACCTGGGTTGAAAGTCATTGTTCCGTCTAATCCGTATGATGCTAAAGGATTACTTAAGGCGGCAATTAGAGATAATGATCCTGTAATATTTATGGAATCTGAACAGATGTATGGAGATAAAGGAGAAGTGCCTGATGGTGAGTATATAATACCGATAGGGGTTGCAGACATTAAACGACCAGGAAATGATGTAACAATTGTTTCGTATGGTAAAATAATTAAAGAAGCTTATAAAGCAGCAGAAATTCTAAATAGTGATAATATTGATTGTGAAATAATTGATCTTAGAACCATAAGGCCAATGGATCACCAGGCAATTTTTGAGTCTGTAAAAAAAACAAATAGATTAGTGATATTGGAGGAGTCATGGCCTTTTGGAAATATCTCAACTGAAATCACCTATCAAGTTCAAAATCAAATTTTTGATTATTTGGACGCGCCTATTGAAAAAATAAATACTGCGGATACACCAGCTCCATTCTCACCTGTTCTTCTGGAGGAATGGTTGCCAAATTCTAAAGATGTTATAAAAGCAGTAAAAAAAGTAATTTATCATAATACTTAATTTCATTATATCTAATTCACGAGTATTCACTATTTTTACGCGCGAAATCAAAAAACTTAATACTATTTTATGGAAGCTAATATAATCTACATACCATTAATTCTTTCTCTTTTAGGCTTAATCTATATGTTTATCAGAGCTAATTGGGTCAGAAAACAAGATGCTGGAAATGAAAGAATGCAAAAAATTTCAACCTCTATTAAAGAAGGAGCTTTAGCTTTTTTACATGCAGAATATCGTCTACTTTTAATTTTTGTAATTATAGCTTCAATAGCTTTATACAGTATCTCTCTTTTAGTTAACACAACTAGCTGGATGATTGTTCCTGCATTTGTTATAGGTGCAGTTTTTTCAGCTCTTGCCGGAAATATTGGTATGCGAATTGCTACTGAGGCAAATACTAGAACTGCAGAAGCTGCAAAAACAAGCTTACCCAAAGCATTACAAGTTTCTTTTGGTGGAGGAACTGTTATGGGGCTTGGAGTAGCAGGGTTAGCTGTGTTTGGTTTAACAATTTTATTTTTATTTTTTACGACTCAATTCATGGAGGGAAGTGGTTCTTTTTATGATAAAATGACTGTAGTTTTAGAAACTTTAGCTGGCTTCTCTCTTGGCGCTGAATCAATAGCTCTTTTTGCTCGTGTAGGTGGAGGAATTTACACTAAAGCAGCTGATGTAGGAGCAGATTTAGTAGGTAAAGTAGAAGCAGGAATTCCAGAGGATGATCCACGTAATCCAGCTACTATTGCTGATAATGTTGGAGATAATGTAGGAGATGTTGCTGGTATGGGTGCTGACTTATTTGGTTCTTATGTTGCTACAGTATTAGCAGCTATGGTACTAGGAAATTATCTTATACGTGACATGTCCGTTGACAATCAATTTACAGATGCTTTTAATAATATGGGCCCTATATTATTACCAATTGTTATTGCTGGAATAGGAATTTTAGCATCAATTATTGGAACTTTTTTCGTTAAAATTTCAGATAATGACGCTAAAGAATCAAAAGTTCAAGCAGCTTTGGATCTAGGTAATTGGGCCTCAATAGGAATAACTCTTATTGCAAGTTATTTTCTAATTGATTGGATGCTTCCAGAGACTATGAAAATGATGTTTTTTGGTGAAGGTTATAAAGAAGTTTCTTCAATAAATGTATTTGGCGCAGCATGTATTGGTCTTGCGGTTGGAGCTTTAATATCAATGGTTACATCTTATTATACAAGTCTTGGAAAAAAACCAGTTCTTGATATTGTTAAGAATAGTTCGACAGGTGCTGCCACCAATATAATTGCTGGTTTAGCAGTTGGAATGAAATCAACGTTTTTGTCAGTTATTCTTTTTGCTTCAGCTATATATGGTTCTTATACTCTTGCTGGTTTTTATGGAGTAGCTCTTGCTGCTTCTGCAATGATGGCAACAACAGCAATGCAATTAGCAATAGATGCTTTTGGACCCATAGCTGATAATGCTGGTGGAGTTGCTGAAATGAGCGAACTTCCAAAAGAAGTTAGAGAGCGAACAGATATTCTAGATTCTGTAGGAAATACTACTGCTGCTGTTGGTAAAGGTTTTGCAATTGCATCTGCAGCTTTAACAGCATTAGCATTATTTGCAGCTTATGTAACTTTTACAGGAATTGATGGAATCAATATTTTCAAAGCTGATGTTTTAGCTATGTTATTTGTAGGAGCAATGATTCCTGTTGTTTTCTCTGCTTTAGCGATGCAGTCTGTTGGAAAAGCAGCAATGGAAATGGTTGAAGAAGTTCGTAGACAGTTTAGAGAGATTCCTGGTATTCTGGAGGGAACTGGAACTCCTGAATATGCAAAGTGTGTTGATATTTCAACAAAAGCGGCTCTAAAAGAAATGTTACTACCAGGTCTAATTACTATAATCACTCCGGTATTTATTGGTTTATTATTTGGAGCAGAACCTTTAGGAGGGTATATGGCAGGAGTTTGTGTAAGTGGTGTCATGTGGGCTATTTTTCAAAATAATGCTGGTGGAGCTTGGGATAACGCAAAAAAATCATTTGAGGCAGGAGTTGAGATCAATGGCGAAATGACTTTTAAAGGATCCGACGCTCATAAAGCTGCAGTTACGGGTGATACAGTCGGTGATCCATTTAAAGACACTTCTGGCCCATCAATGAATATTTTAATTAAACTTACTTGTCTTATCGGATTGGTTATTGCCCCACTTTTGGGAGATCATGATGATTCTAATTCGATTGCTTTACTGGCGAATATTGAAAATATTGAATTTAAGGTTAATAAAAACGATACAGATAAAGAAGCTTTTTCAATAAATATAAAAGCTGAAAATGACAATCTTGATACTGCTATAGAAGTTACAATTTCAGGAACAGAGGAAGAGGTATGGAAAGCTTTACATAGTATGACCCCTGAAATAGATGAAATACTTGAACTAGGACAATAATTTTATAGAGTTAAACAATTTTTAATAATTTCTTATCGATTTCTTTTATGATATTTTTTAAATCTTCGTCATTATTAACAAAATCAATATCGTCTACATCTATTATTAATAATTCTCCTTTATCATAAGTTGAAATCCAAGCCTCATATCTCTCGTTTAATCTATTTAAATATTCTATACTTATTGAGTTTTCAAATTCACGACCTCTTTTATGAATTTTACTAACTAGGTTTGGAATTGAACTCCTAATATATATTAACAAATCTGGAGGCGAAACTGTACTTTCCATTAGTTCAAAAAGTGATCTATAATTTTGAAAATCTCTTTGATTTATTAACCCCATAGAATGTAAGTTAGGAGCAAAAATAAAAGCATCCTCATAGATGGTTCTATCTTGAATAACAGTCTTATTTAATTTTTTATTATGTAAAATTTGACTAAACCTACTTTTTAGAAAGTAGATTTGAAGATTAAATGACCACCTTTCCATATGATTATAAAAATCATCTAAATATGGATTGTCAATTACGTCTTCAAAATTCGCTTCCCATTTATAATGGTTGGCAAGAAGCTCGGTAAGACTTGTTTTTCCAGCACCAATATTTCCAGCTACAGATACTTGCATTTTATTAAAGTTGTTTAGTGATTAATTATAATTTATTTTTTTTAATCGTAGATAATGCAAAATACAGATATTTTTATTTAAAAATTAGTAATTAAGTCTTAAAAATCAATTTTGTTGTTTAATAAATAAATTGTAGTTTTGCGTGCTAACGAGGAAGGATTTGACTGATTGCAGCCTCTATAAAAAATTGCTAAAGCAGTGTTGCTTTTCTCACATTTGTGATCAAATTCTTCCGAAAAGCAAAATAATTATGTCATATTTTTTTACATCTGAATCAGTGAGTGAGGGGCATCCCGATAAAGTTGCGGATCAAATATCTGACGCACTTTTAGATAATTTTCTCGCTTTTGATCAAGAAAGCAAAGTAGCTTGTGAAACACTTGTAACAACCGGTCAAGTTGTATTGGCTGGAGAAGTTAAGAGCAATACATATATTGACGTTCAGGATATAGCAAGAAGAACTATAAATAAAATTGGATATACAAAAGGAGAATATCAATTCAGTGGAGATTCTTGTGGTGTAATATCCCTAATTCATGAACAATCACAGGATATAAATCAAGGAGTTGATAAAAACATTAAACAAGATCAAGGTGCCGGTGATCAAGGAATAATGTTTGGGTACGCATGTAATGAGACGGATAATTATATACCCTTGGCTTTAGATTTATCTCATCAAATCTTGAAGGTTTTGGCCGATTTCAGAAGAGATAACACTTATATTAAGTATTTAAGGCCAGATGCTAAATCACAAGTTACTATAGAATACGATGATAATCACAAGCCTATTAGAATTGACACTATTGTTGTTTCTACACAACACGATTCTTTTGATTCTGATGATGATGCAATGCTGTCTAAAATCAAATCAGACATAATTAAAATTGTTATACCTAAAGTATTTGAAAACCAACCCGATCATATAAAACTGTTATTAAATGATTCAATTAAATATCACATTAATCCGACAGGAAAATTTGTTATTGGCGGACCTCATGGAGACACAGGTTTGACGGGGCGAAAAATTATAGTTGACACCTATGGAGGTAAAGGCGGTCATGGCGGAGGAGCTTTCAGTGGAAAAGATCCGAGTAAGGTAGATAGATCAGCAGCATATGCTGCAAGACATATTGCTAAAAATATAGTAGCAGCAGGAGTTGCGGATGAAGTCATGATTCAATTGAGTTATGCTATTGGAGTATCTTCTCCAACGTCAATTTTAGTTGATACTTATGGTAAGTCAAAAGTAAATCTTTTTGATTCTGAAATTTCAGAAAAGCTATCAACAATATTTGATTTAACACCATACGGCATTGAGAAAAGATTAAAATTAAGAAATCCAATTTATTTTGAAACAGCTGCATATGGTCATATGGGGCGCTCGCCTCGAACATTAATTAAAAATTTTGATTCTCCTTACAGTGGTAAGGTTTCAAAAGAGGTGGAATTATTTACTTGGGAAAAATTAGATTATATAAATAAAATTAAAAAAACATTTCAATTATGAGTTATCAAATAGAAACTAATGCGCTTCATGCAGGGCATGAAACCAAACAAACACAGGGAACAAGAGCTGTTCCTATATATCAGTCAACATCATATGAGTTTAATGATACAGACCACGCTGCTAAGCTATTTTCCTTAGCTGAGCCAGGATATATTTATACAAGGTTAAATAATCCAACAAATGATATTCTTGAACAAAGATTAGCTACTTTAGAAGGAGGAATTGCCGCAGTATCTACTGCTTCAGGAACTTCAGCTATCGCTACAACATTACTCATTCTTCTTAAATCAGGAGACCATATTGTAGCTTCTAATAGCTTATATGGGGGAACATATAACATGTTGAGTAATACTCTTTCTAGATTTGGAATAACAACTACTTTTGTTGATCCGGATAATCCAATAAATTTTAAATCTGCAGTTAAAGAAAATACTAGAGTCTTTTTTGCTGAATCACTTGGAAATCCAAAACTTGATGTTATTGATTTACAAGCAATCTCTGAACATGCAAAAGAAGCTAAGGTTCCTTTTATTGTTGATAATACTGTAGCTACACCTTGTTTGCTTAATCCAATTAAATATGGAGCAAATATTGTTATTCATTCAACAACTAAGTATATTAATGGAAATGGTACTGCATTGGGCGGTATTATTATAGATGCAGGTACTTTTGATTATGGAAATGGATTATTTCCAGAATTTAATGAACCATCCCCTAGCTATCATGGACTTAATTATCATGAAGCACTTGGGCCAGCTGCTTTTATTGCAAGAATAAGAGTAGAAGGTTTAAGAGATTTAGGAGCTGCCGCAAGTCCTTTTAATAGCTTCCAGACTATACAAGGATTAGAAACTTTACCAGTTAGAATAGATACACACTCTGCAAATGCACTTATTATTGCTGTTTGGCTTGAGAGTCAGGAAGAAGTAGCTTGGGTAAATTATCCTGGCTTGTCTTCAAGTAAATATAACCAGCTAGCAAAGAAATATTTACCTAAAGGTCAAAGCGGAATAGTTACTTTTGGTTTTAAAGGGGGTTTTGATGCAGCAAAAAAAGTTATAGATAACACAAAAATATTTTCATTATTGGCCAATATTGGTGATTCAAAGTCTATAATAATTCACCCAGCCAGTACAACTCATCAACAACTTTCTCCAGAGGAGCAGGAAACTACAGGAGTAACTAATGATCTAATTCGTCTATCTGTAGGTCTCGAAAATGTTGATGATTTAATTGAAGATTTAAAACAAGCGATAGCTTAATTAGATTTTTAAATTGGATCCAAAACAATTAAATTATTTAGATGTTGATAGGTTAGAGGGACAAATTAAAGTCCCTCTAACCTATCATTTATCTGGTCCGAAAATCGGCATAGCTCCTATTGTTTTGATTAATCATCCTTTGACAGCAAATGCTATATTTTCTGGTGTTGATGGTTGGTGGAATGAAATAGTAGGACCAAATAAAGTTATTGATACAAATATATATACTGTAATTTCATTTAATATACCTGGAAATGGAATTGATCCTTACAAGTGGGAATTTATTGAAAAAATTCACACTGGACATATTGCAAAACTTTTTATAAATGGATTAAAAAAATTAGGAATTACTAATCTATATGCAGTAATAGGAGGTTCAATTGGAGGAGGAATTTCATGGGAAATGGTAGTATTATCACCAAAACTGTGCAAAAACTTAATACCTATTGCTTCGGATTGGAAATCAACAGACTGGCTAATAGCAAATGCATTTATTCAAAACAGAATATTAAATAATTCAAATGACCCTATTAGAGATGCTAGAATGCATGCAATGTTATTTTATAGAACGCCAGAATCATTTAGTAGGCGATTTGCTAGGAGTAAAAATGAACAAAGTGACATGTTTAATATTGAAAGTTGGTTATTACATCATGGTCAAGTATTAAAAGATAGATTTACTTTTAACGGATATCTAACTGTTAATCATTTACTTGGGACTATTGATATTTTAAGAAATAATCAAAATTTTGATGTTTTAATTGAGCCAATATCAGCAGAAATTCACCTTATTTCTGTTGATTCTGACTTGTTATTCATAGCTAATGAAGATAAGATTACGTTTGAAAGACTTAAAAAATTAGAAAAAAAATGTTCTTATTCTGAGATAAAATCAGTTCATGGTCACGATGCATTTTTAATTGAAAATAAGCAGGTAGAAACTATTTTAAGTACTATTTTTAAAAAATAAATTAATTGAAATGAAAGTAATTTTAGAAAGAATAAATAACGATTATTTATTTGAAGTAGCTAATTCAAATGGACATAGAGTTTTATTAGACAATAACTCTAAAACTAAAGGAAGTGTTAAAGGTATTAGTCCAATGGAATTATTACTTATGGGTTTGGCAGGATGTAGTAGTATTGATATAGTTACAATTTTGAGTAAACAAAAAATTACGCCAACGTCTATAAAGATGGAAGTGAATGGAGAAAGAACTCCAGGGGCAATTCCTGCTTTATTTCATACAATTAATGTTAAGGTTATTTTAGAAGGAGATTTTTTACCTGAAAAGGCACAACGGTCTGTAGACTTATCATTTGAAAAGTATTGTTCAGTTTCCAAAACTTTAGAGCATACTGCTAAAATTAATTATACTGTATTTTTAAATGGAAAAAAAATATAGTGAAAGCTAACTTTTAGTTAGATTTTTAAACATTTCTTCAAGTGTTTCATTTTTGTGTTGAAGGTTAAGGATTTTCAAATTATTATCATGGGCAAAATCGAAGACTTTAGTTCTTTGGTCCTCATTTGTTTTGAATAAAATCTCGTATTCAAAATCAAAGGTGTTCTTGACATTTTTAACAAACGGAAGTCTTGCTAGTGCTTCTGCTTCAATTCTGTAATCAAATGTAACTTTTATAATTTGTTGATCTGGATTTCTGAGTTTTTCTAAAGATGAGTCTAGAATGATTTTTCCTCTATGAAGAAGAATTACCCTAGTGCATAGTGCTTCAACTTCTTGTAAAATATGAGTTGAAAATAAAACAATTTTTTCTTTACCCAATTTTTTAATTAACTCACGAATTTCTATTATTTGATTTGGATCTAGCCCAGTGGTTGGTTCATCTAAAATTAAAAGCTTAGGGTCATGAATTATCGAAGCAGCTAAACCAACTCTTTGTTTATATCCCTTTGATAGCTTTTCAATTTTATGGTTTTTATAATCATTTAAACCTATAATAGAAATTATTTTTTCAAGGTTAGCAGTTTTTATTTTATATAATTTGGAAATAAATAATAAATATTCTGATACGTAAAGTTCATTATACAGTGGATTGTTTTCTGGAAGATAGCCAGTGATTTGTTGAACATATTTAAGCTTGTTTCTTAAATTAATTCCATTAAAAGAAATATTTCCTTTCCATTTTGTATTAATTCCTGTCAAAATTTTCATTAGTGTTGTTTTTCCAGCACCATTAAGACCTAGAAGACCGATAATTTCACCTTTTTCACACTTCAATGAAAGATTTGATAAAACTTTTCTATCACCGTAGCTTTTTTCAATATTTTGAATTAAAAGTCCCATTATTTTGTCAGTAAAAATATACGATTTATACTAAAAAGAGACCTAATTAGATGGTTATCTATGAATATATTGCGAAATATCAATTAAAAACTTGTTTATTTCAAAAGTGCTTTTAAATTTGTAGTAATAAAAAAACAAATGAAAATTAATTTTTTTTACTATAATAACTTTTTCTACTTCTTTTCAGAAGAATGAGGGGCATTGTAAAAAGATAAATAGATATACATATAGTCCTGAATAAATCAGGACTTTTTTTTGTTATATGACACATATAAATAAAATAGCGATTCAAGGAGTAGAGGGCTCATTTCATGATGCGGTTGCTCAATCTTACTTTAATAAAAATATTAATATACATTGTTGTAGTACTTTTGATGAATTGGTGAATTCAATTTTAAATAAAGATTCACATCAGGGTGTTATGGCCATTGAAAATTCAATAGCAGGATCTATAATACCGAATTATGCATTAATTGATCAAAATAATCTTCAAATAGTTGGTGAATATTATTATCAAATTCAGCACTCTCTATTAGCTTTACCTGGACAAAATATTAAAGAAATTTTTGAGGTTCATTCTCACCCTATGGCACTTTTACAGTGCAAAGACTTTTTTTCAAAACACCCTCACATAAAGTTAGTTGAATCTGACGATACTGCTGACTCAGCTCGGGAAATTTATAAAAAGACAATATATAAAAGAGCAGCTATTGCAAGCAATGTTGCTGCTGAACTTTATAATTTGAATATACTTGAAGAATCTATACAAACGATAAATAATAATGTAACTCGTTTTGTTATTGTTCAAAAGGAATCACCTTTAAAAATAGTTAATTATAATAAAGTTGCTCTAAAATTTATTTTAGATCATAAGCGAGGAAGTTTAGCAACTGTTTTAAATGTTATGAGTGATTGTAAACTAAACTTAACAAAGATTCAGTCTCTTCCAATAATAGAAACACCAGGCAAGTATTCATTTTTTGTTGATGTAACTTTTGATTCTTCAACTTATTTTGAAAAAGCACAATCTATTCTAGAAATTATGGCATTGGAGGTTAAAGTTTTAGGTAAGTATAGTAATGGAAAAAATTAATATGACTGCAAATAGATTAAATAGAGTTAAAGAGTATTATTTCTCTACCAAGTTGAGAGAGGTTACTTCACTTATTAAAATGGGAAAACCAATTATAAATATGGGTATTGGAAGTCCTGATTTATTTCCTTCTAAAGACGTTATTTCTTCTTTATTGGAGAGTATTAATCATCCTCAAGCACATCAGTATCAGAACTATCAAGGTATTCCTGAATTAAGACAAGCCATTTCCGATTTTTATAAATCACACTATAGTGTAATCTTAAATTCAGATAGTGAAGTTCTCCCATTAATTGGATCTAAAGAGGGTATAATGCATATCAGCATGGCTTTTTTAAATCCGGGGGATCATGTTTTAATACCTAATCCAGGATATCCTACTTATTCTTCAGTTACAAATTTGTTAGAGGCAAAACCGATTTCATATGATTTGAAAGAATCTAATGGGTGGTTGCCTGACATTAAGAAGTTGGAGGAAATGGATTTGTCCAAAGTTAAGATAATGTGGATGAATTATCCTCATATGCCTACAGGAGCTGAAGCAGATGATAGTTTTTTTGATAAAATTATCTTATTTGCCAAAAAAAATAAAATTTTAATAGTTAATGATAACCCTTATAGTTTTATACTAACAAAATCACCAAGAAGTTTCTTGTCAAGAAAAGGTGCTTTGGAAGTTGGTATGGAGCTTAATTCCTTAAGTAAGTCATTTAATATGGCCGGTTGGAGAGTAGGAATGTTACTTGGAAACTCTTCCAATATAGAGTCGATATTAAAGGTTAAGTCTAATATGGATTCAGGAATGTTTTATGGTATTCAAAAAGGGGCTATTAAAGCATTAAGTCAAAATAATGAATGGTTTAATAGTTTGAATGATGTGTATTTTGAGCGAAGAGAAATTGCATGGAGAATAGCAGAAAAATTAAAAACTACTTATGATAAAAATGCAGTTGGTCTTTTTGTTTGGGCAAAACTCCAGGACAGCATTCTAAACTCAGATGTTTTACTTGATGATTTACTTTACAAAAAAAATATTTTTATAACTCCCGGTAAAATATTTGGATCAGAAGGGAATAGATTCATAAGAATTTCATTATGTATAGAAAAAACAAAATTAAAAGAAGCACTTAACCGTTTGTAAGTATGAGAATAGGAATTGCAGGTATAGGTTTAATAGGAGGTTCTTTAGCTATACAGTTGAGGAAAACGATTAAAAATTCAACAATCTTAGGCTATGATTCGTCAGAGTTACATTTAAATCAAGCACTTGATTCAAAGTTGATTGATGAAATAATTACCGAAAAGGATTTTGTTAATTTAGATGTTCTTTTACTTGCTTATCCTGTTAAACAAATTACTAATCAACTATCATCCATTTTAGATTCAGTTAGTGACAAAACACTTGTAATTGATTTTGGATCTACAAAATCTAGAATTTGTAGAACTATTTCTTCTCATCCAAAACGTTCTCAATTTCTAGCCACACATCCTATAGCCGGTACAGAGTTTTCTGGTCCATTGGCTGCAAATGAAAACTTGTTTAATGGTAAAGTTCAAATAATATGTGAATCAGATAAAACTAATAGAAATCTATTAAATTGGGCTTTAGATTGGTTTAAAACTATTGGAATGGTTTTAAAGGAAATGAATCCTGAGGATCATGATAAACATATTGCTTACGTGTCACATTTGTCTCATATCTCTTCTTTTATTCTCGGACAAACAGTCTTAGAAAAAGAAAAAGATGAATCTGCTATCTTTGCTATGGCTGGAAGTGGATTTGCATCAACTGTAAGACTTGCAAAAAGTTCTCCAGATACATGGAGTTCTATTTTTGAAGAAAACAAAGAGAATATTCTTGAAACATTAAAGCATTATCTATCTAATCTAGAGGAATTTAAGTTTCTTTTAGAAAATGAAAATTACAAAAAAATACACAAAACAATTGAAAAAACTAATGCTATTAAAAGTGTTTTGAAAGGAATTAAAAACTGAGTATTAAATAAAAAAAGTATTAAAATGAAAAATGAAACTAATTTAAAAAAATGGCTTACAGATTTTAAACTTGAACATCCTTTAGTTATTGCAGGTCCATGTAGTGCAGAAACCGAAGAACAAGTTTTAAAATCAGCTCATGAACTAAAAGACACAGATGTTACTGTTTTTAGATCAGGGATTTGGAAACCTAGAACTCGACCAGGAAATTTTGAAGGTGTTGGAGCTATTGGATTAGGATGGCTTAAAAAAGTTAAAGAGCAAACAGGTCTTTTGATAGCTACTGAAGTTGCCAATACACATCATTGTAAGCTTGCATTAGAGGCTGATGTTGATGTTTTGTGGATTGGAGCAAGATCAACAGTAAGTCCATTTATAGTTCAGGAAATCGCAGACGCTTTGAATGGAACTGATAAAATTGTTTTGGTAAAAAACCCTGTAAATCCAGATCTTGATTTATGGCTTGGAGGTATTGAAAGATTATATAAATCTGATATTAAAAAACTGGGTGTCATTCATCGTGGTTTTTCAACTTCAGGTAAGTCGAAGTATAGAAATCAACCTGAATGGCAAATTGCAATAGAATTACAAAATAAATTTCCAGATTTACCAATAATATGCGATCCTTCTCATATTTCAGGTAGAAGAGATCTTATTTTTGATATTGGTCAAAGAGCATTGGATTTAAATTTTGATGGCCTAATGGTTGAATCACATTGTGACCCTGATAATGCCTGGAGTGATGCAAAGCAACAAATAACTCCTAAAACTTTGATTCAGTATATGAAAGATTGGAGAATTAGAAAGTTAACAACTAGAGAAGAGGGCTATCAAAGCGGGTTGAAAAATCTAAGAGCAAAAATTGATGTAATTGATCAAACAATGCTTGATTTACTTGGTGATAGAATGAAAGTTGCTGAAAGTATTGGTGAGTTGAAAAAGACAAAAAATGTTGCAGTTCTTCAAAATAAAAGGTGGAATGAAATCCTAGGTAAAATGATACTTGAGGGCGAGGAAAGAGATTTAAGTGAAGAATTTATTTTAAGAATTTTTAAAGCAATTCATCAAGAATCTATAAATCATCAAGAAACTATTTTTAATAGTTAAGTGTCTCAATCATTTTGACAACGATTCTTTTATTAAAGAACAAGCTTTTTTAATCTGCTGTACTGATACGGCATAAGAAATTCTAATACAATTAGGACTTCCAAAAGCATCTCCACTGACGGTAGCCACATGAGCCATTTCTAATAAAAACAAAGAGAAATCTGAAGAGTTGTTTATAGTAACACCATTAATGGTTTTTCCAAAATAGTATGAAATATCAGGAAACACATAAAAAGCTCCCTTCGGTTTATTTAATTTAAAACCATTGATTTCTTCTAATAAACTTATAATTAACTTTCGTCTGTTTTTAAATTCATCAATCATGTACTTTATTTTACTTACAGGCGCATCTAATGCAGCTATAGTAGCTCTTTGAGCTATGCAATTTGCTCCACTAGTTATTTGTCCCTGCATTTTATTACAGGCCTTGGCAATCCAACTAGGCGCTCCTATATAGCCGATTCTCCATCCAGTCATTGCAAAAGCTTTAGCGACCCCATTTACAGTAATAGTTCTATCGTACATTTCAATGATTGAAGCAAAGCTGAATATTGCCTTTCCATAATTTATGTGCTCATATATCTCATCTGAAATAATATATATTTCAGGATGTTTTTCTAATACTTTTCCCAGTTCTCTATACTCAGTTTCAGTGTATACTGTACCACTTGGATTATTAGGCGAATTAAATATTACCATTTTAGTTTTTGGGGTAATTGCTTTATCAAGTTGATCTGGTGTTATTTTAAAATCGCTTTCTATGCTTGATGGAATAACAACAGACTTTGCTTCTGACAATGTTACTATAGCAGAATAACTTACCCAATACGGTGCAGGTAAAATAACTTCATCTCCGGGATTAAGTAATACCATACAGGCATTAGCTATGGATTGTTTAGCTCCAGTAGAAACTACAATTTGGTTTAAATCATAATTTAAATTATTATCACGTTTAAATTTCTTACTTATTGATCTTTTGAGAGAGGGATAACCATCAACAGGTGTATAGGAATTATAATTATCCTGCACTGCCTGAATAGCTGCCTCTTTTATAAATTCAGGTGTGTTAAAGTCAGGCTCACCCAGACTTAACCCAATAATATCAGTTCCTTTTTCCTTTAACTCTCTTGCCTTTGCTGCCATTGCGAGAGTAGCAGAAACAGGCAAACTATTTATTCTGTCAGATAAAATTTCCATAAAAAAATAAGACTATTAATTTGATAGGGTCAAACCCCATTCATATTTTAGCCAAAAATAATCTTTTGAATCTTTTAGAACAATACTTTCCTAATCTATCTTATGAACAAATTGAACAATATTCTCAACTAAATATTTTACACAAAGAATGGAATTCTAAAATCAATGTGATTTCAAGAAAGGATATTGATTTTTTGTATGAAAAGCATATTATTCACTCATTGGGAATAGCAAAATTTCATAATTTTAAATTTGGCACTGAAGTTTTAGATGTTGGAACTGGCGGAGGATTTCCTGGCATACCTTTAGCTATATTTTTTCCTCAGGTCAGATTTTATTTAATTGATAGTATTGGAAAAAAAATAAAAGTGGTGGAAGAGATAAGTGAAACTTTAGGTTTGAAAAATATTATAGCCTACCATGTAAGGGCACAAGATTTTAAAAATAGAGTTGATTTTGTTGTAAGTAGAGCGGTTACAAAAATGAATGATTTTGTTCCACTTGTATATAAAAACATTAGGTCTAAAGGAATTAATCAGATAAAGAATGGTATTTTATATCTTAAAGGGGGTGAATTAGATAAGGAACTATCTTTATTTCCTAAAGCAAAACAAATATCATTATCAAATTACTTTGATTCTGAATTTTTTGAAACAAAAAAAATAGTTTACCTCCCTAAAGATGAAATTTATCCTAAAAAAGGATAACGATAATCTGTTACAGGTAAAAAATTTTCTTTTATCATTCTAGGAGATACCCAACGTAAAAGATTAAACATTGAACCTGCTTTATCATTTGTTCCAGAAGCTCTTGCCCCCCCAAAAGGTTGCTGTCCAACTACTGCTCCTGTAGGTTTGTCATTTAAATAAAAATTTCCAGCACAATTTTCAAGAGCTATTATAGCTTCATCAATTGCATAACGATCTTCTGAAAAAACTGCACCAGTAAGTGCATAAATTGATGTGCTGTCAACTAAATTAAGGGTCTCTTCCCATTTTTCATCAGAATATGTATATACAGTAACTAAAGGGCCGAATAGCTCCTGTTCCATTGAAAAGTATTTTGGATTAGATGTTGTGACTACAGTAGGAGATATAAAATATCCCACACTTTTATCGTACGTTCCTCCATAATAAATTTCAGCATCATCATCAGATTTCACTTTTTCAATTGATTGCACAATTCTATTAAAAGCTTCTTCATGAATTACTGCAGTCAAATAATTTTTTAAATCATTAGGAGGCCCCATTTTAATAGTTTCTAGTTGTTTTTTCACTTCAGAAAGAACCTCCTTACTTATTGATTTTGGTAAATACACTCTGGATGCTGCTGAACATTTCTGTCCTTGATATTCGAATGCTCCTCTAACAATTGCAGTTGCTACTTCATTTACTTTTGCACTTGGATGTGCAATTATGAAATCCTTACCTCCAGTTTCTCCAACAATTTTTGGATATGTTTTATAATTTGAAATATTTTCTCCGATTTTTCTCCAAATATTTTGAAAAACAAAGGTTGATCCAGTGTAATGAATTCCCGCAAAATCTTTTGAGGCTAAAACAGTGTTGGTTATCATTTCAGGATTTCCCATAACCATATTAATAACACCTTTCGGTAATCCAGCTCTTTCAAAAATTTCCATTACAACTTGAGCTGAAAAAATTTGATGATCACTAGGTTTCCAAACCACCACATTGCCCATTAATGCAGCACTAGCAGATAGGTTTCCTGAGATTGCGGTAAAATTAAAGGGTGATACTGAATAAACAAACCCCTCTAAAGGACGATAGTGTAATTGATTCCACATTCCTGGACTACTTTCAGGCTGATTCTGGTAGATTTCTTGCAAATAAGAAGCATTGAATCTTAAAAAATCAATGTATTCACATGCAGCATCAACCTCAGCCTGGTGAACTGTTTTAGATTGAGCTATCATTGTAGCAGCATTTATTTTACTTCTATAAGGTCCAGCTATTAAATCTGCAGCCTTAAGAAAAATAGATGCTCTTCTTGTCCAATGCATTTGACCCCATTTTTTCCTTGCTTTTAAAGCACTGTTTATAGCTTGATTGACTTGATTTTTGTTAGCCGTATGATATTCACCTAGTATATGCTTGTGATCATGAGGAGGGCTCATAGTTTTTGTAGTATCTCCTTTAACTTCCTCACCATTAATTTTAAGGTAAACCGTTAATTTATTATTGTACAAATCGTCGTAAGTTTTGAGAACAGATTTTCTTTCGTCGCTTCCTGGAGCATAATCCAAAATTGGCTCATTAACAGGATATGGAATGTTGATATTACTATTATTCATTAGAGAAATGATTTTTTTCAAATGTAAACAATAGTGAATGATTTTTTTAAAAAAACCTATTAGAACTTATTTAATTTAATTTAAACTCTTTAGAAGATTATTAATTCAAAATTTGTTTTGAATCTGTCTTGCCTATTCCAATAAGTTCATCAAATATTTCTCCCGGTGCTCTGTAGTATACTAAAATTTTATAACTGTTCTCAGTTTGAAAAAAATTACCCGAAATTAGATTATATTTCCATCCTGAGCTAGTATTTGCATAATACTTATAATTATAAAAACCCTGCTTAATAAGAATTTTAGCCTCATAAGCTTCAAGAGCTTTGTTGTATAACATTATATTCTCTTCACTAGGCTCGTAATTATTAAAATTACTCAATATAAATATGTCTGTATCAGGAAGTTCAATACTTGCGGCAAGTGTAAAGTAAATCCAGCTATAATCTGCTTCAATTTCAGGATCTTGTCCTCCTATAACTGTTCTTGTTTGAAAATCTCCATTTATATCTTGACCGAAAGAATATGGACTATTTTTTCTTGGTATATCGGTATATAAATATGATTCATACAAATCACCTAGATTTACGAAACTAACATTTGGACCAGTGACTCTTAAGTCTTTAGTGTCAAAAAAAAGATACTCGTTTCCCCCTTCAAAGCTTGTCTCTATGTCATATCGATATTTCAAAATTTTATTATTCTTGAATTGCGGTTGTATTCCTGAAATACTATTAGACCACTGATCATTTTGAATCAATACTACATTTAAATTATCTTCAAAACTTTGTATTGATCCAAGATTATTTTGCGTAAGGTTAAATTTGATATTTTGATGAGTTTGAAAATAATCTAAATCTCTAGTTCTAAAAACATCAGCTGAAACAATGACTTTAGGCATTAAGTAAACAAATCTTCTTGAAAATTGTAATTCATCATTTCGATTATATACATGAATCATGTAATTTCCAGATAATTTAAATTTAGTAGACAAGTTAGGTAATGTTAGTCTATAGTGGGTATATCTTTGAAGAGTATTAAAAGAATTTTCATAATCTGAAATCCTAATATTATCTAATCCTTCAAGAAATTCATTTTGGAATAAAACAGAATCTGACCAGTCAAAATTATAATAAGAGATTTTGTAGTAATAATCATCCTCGGTAGCGTTTAAGTCATCAAATGATAATTGCATAAAACTTCCATCTTCTAGAATTGGAAATTGACTGGACTTGTTTGCGCTTTTAAAAATTATAGTTTTTAGGTTTGGAGGTTGAGGGGTCTTAATAGATTCAATTTTATTATTGAAAACATTAATTATAATTGCTGCAAATATTAATTTTAGTGTAATAGACTTCATTATTTCAAAATTACAAATAATATTTTTTAAAGCTTTATACACAATTTAATTATTTAGAATCTTTATAAATAAAAAACTTCCTCTTTCAATCTCTTTTTCAATCTATGTTTAAAGATTAAATTTGCATGATTTTAGAGTAAAAAATTCATAAATATGTCCAAAGACATACGCTTTATAAAAGGGGCAGATCTCAACCTTAATGGAAAGGCTGAGAAAATAATAAACGAAAATTCAAAATCGAATTCATTTGCAATTCAACCTGATGATTTTTTTGCATTGTTCCCAAAATTAACTATTCAAGAAGGAGAAGAAGTTTCTAAAGGGTCTCCAATTTTTTATGACAAGAAAAACCCCTCAATTAATTTTGTCTCACCAGTTTCAGGAATTGTAAGTAAAATTATTAGAGGCGCCAAGAGGAAAATTGAGTCAATTGTAATTGAAAATGATGGAGATCGAGAGTTTAGTCACAATGTGCCAAAAAATTTAAATAGAGATAATATAATTGAATCACTAACTGCAAGTGGATGCTGGCCTTTTATTAGACAAAGACCATATAATATTATTGCTGACCCAAATGATATTCCAAAATTTATTTTAATTTCTTGTTTTACATCAGCTCCATTAGATGTTGATTTTGATTTTGTTTTAAAAAGGAACAAAGATGATTTTCAGTCAGGGATTAATCTTTTAGATAAGTTAGTTGATAGTCAAGTCACATTAACTGTTGATTCTAGCTCTGATAGTTTTTTTAAAAATATTAAAAATGTTGATATTGTTCAGGTAAGTGGACCTCATCCATCTGCTAATCCTAGTGTTCAAATTCAAAAAATATCTCCAATAAATATGGGAGAAAAAGTTTGGGTTATTAGACCTGAGGATGTAGTTAATATAGGTTTATTTTTTAAAACAGGAGTTTATCAAGCACAAAGAACTGTAGCTATAGCAGGCAGTTCTCTAAAAACTCCACAGTATTTTAAAACTAAAATTGGTGCTAACATTGAACCAATGCTAAAAATAGCAGGACTTAGATCTAAGGCTCAAGTCAGATGTATTAATGGGGATGTGTTGTCTGGTTCAATTACAACAAAGGATGGACACATGGGGTTTTATAATAATTTAATATCTGTAATACCTGAAGGAAATAAATATAGAATGTTTGGATGGTTGCCTTTTGTAGATAATTCAATTCCTAGCCTTTCACGAACAAGTTTTTCTTGGTTATTTTCAAAAAAAGGATATGATATTAACACAAATCTTAATGGGGAAGAAAGAGCTATAGTTGTTACAGGGGAAATGGAAAAAGTATTCCCTATGGATATTTACCCAATGCAACTTCTAAAAGTTTGTATGACTGGTGATATTGAAAAAATGGAAGCATTTGGAATTTATGAAGTTGTCCCGGAGGATTTCGCATTAATTGATTATGCAAATACTTCTAAAATTGAAGCTCAAGAAATAATTTCTGATGCTATTAAACTAATGATTAAAGAAGCAGATTAAGAATTGATAAGATGAATTTTTTAAGAAAAAGACTTGATGAAATAAAGAGACCATTTATAAAGGGTGAAAAATGGGAAAAATTTGCTCCAGCTATAAATGCTTTTGACACATTTTTATTTGTTCCTAATCACACTACTCAAAAAGGATCACATATCCGAGATGCGGTTGATTTAAAAAGAACAATGGTTACTGTAATTATTGCATTATTGCCTGCTCTATTTTATGGGATTTATAATACTGGATTTCAATACTACAGTCAGACTGGTAGTGATTTTACTTTTTTGGATGCATTTATGCATGGGTCTTTAAAAATTGCGCCAATGATTATTGTATCATATGTTGTTGGATTAACAATTGAATTTGCTTTTGCTATTTATCGTGGACATGAAGTGAATGAAGGCTATTTAGTAACAGGAATGCTTGTTCCTATGATAATGCCAGTTGATATTCCATTATGGATGGTTGCTGTTTCAGTTGCTTTTGCGGTTGTGATAGCAAAAGAAGCATTTGGAGGAACTGGTATGAACATCTTAAACCCTGCTTTAACTGCTCGTGCTTTCGCCTTTTTTGCTTACCCTACATACATGTCTGGAGATAAAGTTTGGGTCTCTGAAGCAAGTATGATTGATGGAATTTCCGGAGAGACTATTTTAGGGAGTTTAGCTGCCGGTCAAAAAGTTAGTTATTCAATGTTAGATATGTTTTCTGGATCTATACCAGGTTCCATTGCTGAGACATCAACTTTATGGATTTTAGTTGGAGCATTTATTTTAATAGTTACTGGAGTTGGTAGTTGGAGGATAATGACTGGGGGTATATTAGGAGCGTCACTTATGGGGCTTTTATTTAATTTATGGGGAGCTAATTCTCTTATGAGCTTTAGTTGGATAAATCATTTAATTGTTGGCGGTTTTGCTTTTGGTATTGTTTTTATGGCAACTGACCCTGTTTCTGCCGCTCAGACTCAAAAAGGAAAATGGATATATGGTATATTAGTAGGAGTATTCTGTATTATGATTAGGGTTTTCAATCCTGCATATCCTGAGGGAGTAATGTTGGCTATTCTTTTAATGAATGTATTTGCACCTACTATAGATCATTATGTTTATAATTCAAACGTAATTAAACGAAAAAAACGCTGGAAATCAGCTCAAATTAAAACAGCTTAAACATTATGGATAGAGATAGTAATACTTATACATTTTTATTTTCAGCAATAATGGTTATAATTGTAGCTGCAATTCTTGCAGCTACATCTACCTCTCTTGAAAATATTCAGAATGAAAATGTTCGTAAAGAAAAAATGCAGAATATTTTAGCAACTATTGGGATAAAAGTTGAAAGAGAAAAGGCTCCAGAGATTTACACCAAGTATATCGTTGAAGAGTTAGCATTAGTTTCTGACGGTTCCATTGATAAAGATATTGACGTATTTAAATTAAAATTAAATCTTGAAATTAAAAAACCAATTAAAGAACAAAGATTCCCACTTTATTTGGCTCAAGTTGATTCGTTAAAATATTATATTGTTCCTCTCAGAGGATCAGGTTTATGGAATGCAATATGGGGATATATTGCACTTGAAGGTGATAAAAATACTATAAAGGGAGCTGTTTTTGATCATAAGGCAGAAACTGCTGGTTTGGGAGCGGAGATAACTCAAAAATGGTTCCAAGATAGGTTTACAGGAGAAAAGATCTTTAATGATAATGGAGAGTTAGTTGGAATAAATGTTTCTAAAACAAATAATGATCCTAACGGAATGGACAAAGATGATAATGAGGTTGATGCAATTTCGGGAGCAACTATTACTGGAGATGGAGTAACAGATATGATTAAGGAACGTTTACAAAATTATTTATCATATTTTAATAATAAAAATGAAACAATAGCTTACCAAAACTAAAAAAATGTCTAAGCAAAATAATAAGTCTGAAACGAAACCAATGATTTTATTCGTTAATGAAGAAAAAGAGCCATTGTTTTCAAAAAAAAATAGAGCTTTATTAACAGACCCAATGGATGATAATAATCCAATTACAGTTCAGGTACTTGGAATCTGTTCAGCTCTAGCCATTACAGTTCAATTAAAACCAGCTATAGTAATGAGTCTCTCAGTAGTGGTAGTTATGGCTGCAAGTAATGTTATAATTTCATTATTGAGAGATCTTATACCTAACCGAATCAGAATTATAGTTCAATTAGTTGTAGTAGCCTTTATGGTAGTTTTAGTTGATCAAATTTTAAGAGCTTATGCTTATGATGTAAGTAAAGAACTATCGATATTCATAGGTTTAATTATCACAAATTGTATTGTAATGGGAAGGCTAGAAGCATTTGCTCTTGGTAACGGTGTGTGGAAATCATTTTTAGATGGTATTGGAAATGCAGTTGGATATGGTTTTATTCTTATAGTTGTTGCATTTTTCAGAGAGTTATTGGGGTCAGGGAAGCTTTTAGGTTATCAGGTTATCCCTGACTTTGTATACGAAATGGGGTATGTCAACAATGGTCTAATGTTGTTGTCACCAATGGCATTAATAACAGTAGGCTTATATATTTGGGTTCAAAGGTCAAGAAATAGAAGTATAATTGAAAAAAACTAATAATTAATGGAAGCTTATTTAAATCTATTTGTAAAAAGTATTTTCATTGAAAATATGATTTTTGCCTATTTTTTAGGTATGTGTTCTTATTTGGCCGTTTCAAAAACAGTTAAAACAGCTGTTGGGCTTGGATTTGCAGTAATTTTCGTTTTAGTAATAACTGTTCCAATTAATTTTTTAATAGACAATTATATACTTAGACCTGGTGCATTAAAGTGGATTGGAGATGAATACGAAACTGTTAATTTAAGCTTTCTTACTTTTATAATGTTTATTGCTGTCATTGCCTCTATGGTCCAGTTGGTAGAAATGATAGTAGAAAGGTTTTCTCCTGAACTTTACGGTGCATTAGGTATTTTCTTGCCCTTAATAGCAGTTAATTGTGCCATTTTAGGTGGATCTTTATTTATGCAACAAAAAGATTTTTCTGGTATAGCAGAGTCAGCTGTTTATGGTTTAGGATCAGGAATTGGTTGGTTGTTAGCGATTGTAGCCATCGCTGCAATAAGAGAAAAAATAGCGTATTCAAATGTACCCGCTCCTCTTCGAGGTTTAGGAATAACATTTATCATTACAGGATTAATGGCTTTGGGCTTTATGAGTTTTATGGGAATTAAATTATAGTTGATGGATTATACAGTAATTATAGCAAGTATTGTTGTTGTTTTAACTCTTACTTTTTTGTTAGTAGGTATTTTATTGGGTGTTAAGGCAAAGCTATTGCCTTCTGGACTGGTTAATCTTCAGATTAATGGAGAAAATGATATAAAAGTTTCTTCTGGAGAAACCCTTTTATCAACTTTAGGAAATAATAAAATATTTTTACCCTCTGCATGTGGTGGTGGAGGAACTTGTATTCAGTGTAAATGTCAAATTTTAGATGGAGGAGGTGATATACTTCCAACTGAAAAACCTCACTTCACTAGGAAAGAAATAGCTGAAGGATGGCGCTTGGGATGCCAAGTTAAGGTGAAGCAAAATATGATTATAGAAGTTCCAGAGGAAGTGTTTGGTATAAAAAAATGTGAAGCTACTGTTGTTCGGAATTGGAATGTTGCTTCATTTATTAAAGAATTTGTAGTGGAATTACCTGAGGAAATGAATTATAAAGCAGGTGGATATATCCAAATTGAAATTCCAAAATGTGAAGTTAGGTATGATGAAGTTGATATTTCAGCACACCCAGAAGAACATCCAGACGAGGTTGAAAAATTTAAAATGGAATGGGATAAGTTCAATTTATGGCCACTAGTTATGAGAAATCCGGAGACTATTGAAAGAGCCTACTCTATGGCTTCATATCCAGCTGAAGGTAAAGAAGTAATGCTTAATGTTCGAATAGCAACACCACCTTGGGATCGTGCTAAAAATGGTTGGGCAGGTGTAAATCCTGGAGTTGCTTCATCTTATATTTTTTCTAAAAAAGCTGGTGATAAAGTAACTATTTCAGGACCATATGGTGAGTTTTTTATAAATGAATCAGAAGCAGAAATGCTTTATGTGGGAGGTGGTGCTGGAATGGCTCCCATGCGTTCTCATTTATACCAACTTTTTAGAACACTAAAAACAGGTAGAACTGTAACTTTTTGGTACGGTGGACGTTCTAAAAGAGAATTGTTTTATATGGACCATTTTAGAGCTTTGGAAGAAGACTTTCCTAATTTTAAATTTTATATAGCCTTATCAGAACCTCTTCCAGAAGATAATTGGAAAGAAAAGAAAGATTTAGATGGAGAAGGAGATGGATTCACTGGATTTGTTCACCAAGTAGTTATAGATAATTATTTATCTAATCATGAATCGCCTGAAGATATTGAGGTGTACTTTTGTGGACCACCCCTAATGAATCAAGCCATTGAGAAAATGGCTGATGATTTTGGAGTTCCTCCAGAGAATGTTCGTTTTGATGATTTTGGAGGATAAATATTAGTTAAGAAATATATTTTTAATGGCATCAGAGTGAGGCTTAGATAATTTGGCTATTAAAACAGTTGGAAAATTATTGAAAGAGAATGGATTTGAATACTTATCTGTTAATCTCAAGCCTAGAAAAGATTCTCAATTTTTATATTTAAAAACAAACTTCACTTTTTTCTCGTAAGAGCCCCTACCTACCCTGATAATCCAAAGTCTTATGATACTATTTTAGTAAACAAATTAAAAAAAAGTGCAGAAAATTTTGATACTGAAACTTATTTTGATGGAGTAGGTTTTGCTAATTCAACAAATTATGAAGGTTTTATTCAAAAAGACAAACCATATGTTATTAATTTTGATGGATGGATTCACATTGATTAATTTTATAATGTCATAAAAATTCAAAGACAATGCGATTTTTATTAGTTCTATTTTTTTTATTTTTATTTTTCTCATGTGATCTTGGTCCTAAATCAAACTCCCTAAGCGGTATTGCCCTTGGAACCCCATTCAATATAAAACATGATGCTAGGTTAGATAATGATACTATAAAAATGGGTATTGATAGCATATTAAAAAAAATCAACAAATCAATGTCCACATACCATTCAGATTCAGATATTTCTAAAATAAATTCTGGACAAGAAGTTCAAGTAGATTCTTTTTTTCAAGAGGTGTATTTAAAGGCCTCTGAAGTATGGAAATCAACTAACGGTGCTTTCGATCCGACAGTTGGAGCATTGGTAAATGCTTATGGTTTTGGACCGGATCAAAAATTTATTTATGAATTAACAGATAATCAATTAGATAGTTTGATAAATATTACTGGCTGGAATAAAATATACTTGAATGATGAAGGAGTTTTATCTAAGTCTAATAAAAATATAACTCTTGATTTTAATGCCTTAGCTAAAGGATATACAGTAGATGTGATTTCAAAATACTTAGAGTCAATTGGATCCAAAAACTATTTAGTAGAAATAGGTGGAGAAATTTCAGCAAAAGGATTAAGTCCAAGGAGTAATAAACCATGGGAAATAGGGATTGATTATCCTAAATCAAAATTATCTAAAAGAAATATTTTTACAACTTATTTTCTTAGCAATAGAGCTATAGCTACTTCAGGAAATTATCGACATTTTAGAATTGATAAAAAGACCGGTAAGAAATATGTTCACACAATAGATCCAAGAACGGGTAATCCAATCCAATCAGAAATTATAAGTACATCTGTAACAGCTAATGACTGTATGACAGCTGATGCATGGGCAACCAGTTTAATGGTTTTATCACTTAATGAAGGAAGAAAACTGATTGAAAATGACTTTGAACTAGAAGCACTGTGGATTGTGTCTACTGAAAATGGATTAGAGGCAATTTATTCTTCAGGCTGGAAAAAATAAAAATCATCTAATACTTTTTACAAACTCATTTATTTTTCCAACACCTTTTTTTTCTAAAAACTTAATAAATGCAGATCCGATGATTGCTCCATTAGAATACTTTACTGCTGACTTATAGGTCTCAGTATTACTTATACCAAAACCAACAATAGTAGGAGTGTTTAAATTCATAGACTTTATTCGTTTAAAATATTTTGTTTGAGTTTCATTAAAAATATTTTTCATACCAGTGATACTCGTGCTACTAACCATGTATATAAATCCATTAGAAACTTCATCTATATATCTTATTCTTTCAACTGAAGTCTGTGGAGTTATTAAAAACATATTATATAATCCATATTTATCAAATAAAGTCATATAATTTTCATAATAAACATCTACTGGAAGATCAGGAATAATTAAACCATCAATTCCAATTAATTTACATCGTTTACAAAAATTCTCAATTCCATATTGCATCATTGGATTAAAATATCCCATTATTATTAATGGAATATCAATCTCTTTTCTGACCCCCTTCAGTTGTTTAAAAAGTTTTTCGGTTGTCATTCCATTTTTTAATGCTTTAGAAGAACTTTCTTGAATAGTTGGTCCATCCGCTAATGGATCAGAGAATGGTAACCCTATTTCTATCATATCAACTCCAGATTTTTGAAGATTTTTTAAAACACTTAATGTATCATCAAGATTTGGATGACCTGCAGAAAAATAAATTGATAATATTTTTTTTTCATTTTTGAATATTTCATCAATTCTATTTTTCATAATTGAAAATAATCTATAAATGTTTCTAAATCTTTATCACCTCTTCCTGAACAATTGAAGACAATAATTTCATCAGGCTTAAATTTTTTTATATCCAAAACAGCAAATGCATGAGCAGTTTCAATTGCAGGAATTATTCCTTCCATTTGAGATAAGGTTAATCCCCAATTCATAGCTTCTTGATCAGAAATAGAAATAAACTCCGCACGTTTGGTTCGAAATAAGTGGGCATGCATGGGTCCAACCCCTGGATAGTCTAGACCAGCCGAAATTGAATAGGGCTCAGTGATTTGTCCGTCAGGTGTTTGCATTAATAAAGTTTTACTACCATGGATAATACCTTCCCGTCCTAGAGCAGATGTAGCGGCGCTTTTTCCTGAGTCAATTCCTTTTCCAGCAGCTTCCACAGCAATCATATTTACTCGGTCGTCATTTAAATAGTGATAGTATAGTCCAGCGGCATTACTTCCACCACCTACACAAGCGATTAAATAATCAGGATAGCTTCTCCCTTCGAGTTCTTGTAATTGACTTTTAACTTCTTCACTAATAACTGACTGAAAACGTGCTACCATATCTGGGTATGGATGAGGCCCAACAACAGATCCAATTATATAATGTGTATCTAAAGGATTATTGATCCAATCTCTGATGGCTTCATTTGTAGCGTCTTTGAGAGTTTTGCTTCCAGAAATTACTGGACGAACCTCTGCTCCAAGCATTTTCATTCTGGCTACGTTAGGAGCTTGACGTTTAATATCTAATTCTCCCATATATACAACACATTCAATACCCATTAGAGCACAAACAGTCGCTGTTGCTACACCGTGTTGTCCAGCTCCAGTTTCAGCAATTATTCGGTTTTTACCTAAACGTTCAGCTAAAATAATTTGACCGATGGTATTATTTACTTTATGAGCTCCAGTGTGACACAAGTCTTCTCGTTTCAGATAGATTTTAGTACTGTATTTTTCAGATAAGCGCTTTGCAAAATATAAAGGAGTTGGTCTTCCGACGTATGATTTTAATAGTTCATCAAATTCTTTTTTAAATTCTGAATCATCAGTTAATTTAAGATAATTTTCTCTTAACTCAGTTACATTAGGATATAACATCTCAGGTATGAATGCCCCTCCAAAATCACCATAATATCCTTTTTCATTTACATTATAACTCATACAATTCTTTTTTAAATTGTGTTAATACGTCTATTTTTTTTAATCCAGGTGCGCTTTCAAATTTACTATTTACATCAATAGCATAAATAGGTAAATTAGTCTTTAGTAAGCTGTGAATTTCTTTGATATGTTCTAACCCTATACCTCCACTTAAAAAGAAAGGTTTATTAGATTGATAGTTTTTTAAAATTTTCCAATCAAAACTATATCCATTTCCACCAGGAAGTTCACCTTTGGTGTCAAAGAGATAAAAATCACAATAGTTTTCATACAGTTTTAATTTTTTAAAATTAAAACTGTCTTGAATACTAAAAGCTTTGATTATTTCAACTTCAAATCTATTTACTAGATTGCAATATTCAGGTGTTTCGTTTCCATGAAGTTGTACAGCTTGTAGTTGATGTTCTGTGATAATATTCTCAATATAATCAAGAGAAGCATTTACAAAAACCCCAGTTTTTTTAATATAATTAGGTAATCTCGGAGTACCATTATCAACATATCTAGAAGAAACTGCCCAGAAAACAAAGCCCATATAATCTGGAGTCAAAACGGATATAGCTTTAATGTTTTCAGAATCACGCATTCCACAAATTTTAAATTTCATTTTCAATATTTTTTATAAATTCAGAGGCACTTTGTCCTGGGCTTTTAGTTTTCATGAAGTTTTCACCAATCAAGAAGCCCTCATAGCCAAAGGTTTTTAAGTCTATTATTGAATTAGTACCATTAATTCCACTTTCTGAAACCTTAACAAATTCGACAGGTATTTTTTCAGCTAATTTTCTACTTGTATCTAGATTCACTTCAAAAGTTTTAAGATTACGATTGTTTACTCCAAACAAGTCCAGAGAGGGCATAATTGATCCTTCTAATTCTTCTAAATTATGCACTTCTAGCAAAATTTCTAAATCTAAACTTTTAGCAAAAGTTGAAAGTTGCTTAATCTCATTTTGATTTAAAACTGCTGCGATTAGAAGAATAACATCAGCTCCATGCGCTTTGGCTTCCACAAGTTGATATTCATCAACGATAAATTCTTTTCTTAACAAAGGCAATTCGGTAGCAGCCCTTGCTAGATCCATATCTTCTAGGGATCCTCCAAAATATTTTCCATCAGTAAGAATTGACATTCCGCATACTCCTGCAGCTTCATAACCTTTTGCAACATCAATAATAGATAAAGAATTATTAATGTTTTGTTTTGAAGGAGAACGGCGTTTGTGTTCTGCTATAATCCCCGTATTACTTTTTCTTAAACACTGTGCTAAAGAAATAGTTTTTAGACCAAACAGAGGAGAAGTTTCCAAATAAGAAATAGGAAACAACTTCTTTCGCAATGCTACTTCAATTTTTTTATCTGCTATGATTTTATCTAAAATAGTCATTGTGAACTTAGTTTTTGAATAGTTCTTAGTGCTTGCATAGCTTTTCCAGAGACAAGAGATTCCTTAGCTTTTTCATAACCTTCTTTAGGTGATATGTTCATCTTTGTAGCTATTGCAATTCCTGAATTGGCACAAACAACTTGATTTTGGGCTTCAGTTCCTGTTCCAGAAAGAACAGATAGAAATATTTTTGCTGCTGATTCTATTGAATTACCTCCTTTTATTTCTTCTTTATTTAAAATTGATAAGCCAAAATCTTTCGGTTCAATAAGCTCTTCTTTTATGTTTGAAATTGTTTTAGTAGATCCAGTTAGTGATATTTCATCATAACCATCTAACGAATGAATTATATTAAAATTCTTATTTGAGTTTTGATATAAATAACCATAGATTCTTGCTAGTTCTAAACTAAAGACACCTATAATTTGATTTTTTGGAAATGAGGGATTCACCATAGGCCCTAACATATTAAAAAATGTTTTTACAGCTAATTCTTTTCTAATTGGTGCTACATTTTTCATTGCAGGATGAAATAAAGGAGCATGCAGAATACATATACCAGCCTTGTCAATACATTTTTTTAAAAAATCTTCATCATTAGAAAATTTAATTTCTAAATATTCCATAACATTACTTGATCCACAGGTTGAAGAAACTCCATAATTGCCATGCTTCGCTACAGGTATTCCTGCTCCAGCTGTAACAAATGAAGCCAAGGTGGAAATATTAAATGTATCTTTATTATCCCCTCCTGTTCCACAAAGATCAATAGGGTCAAATTCCTCAAGGTTTATATGAACACATAGATCTAACAATGCATCACGAAATCCTTCTAACTCTTTAATAGAGATACTTCGCATCATATATACAGTAAGAAATGCTGAAATTTGACTAGTATTATATTTTCCCTCAGCGATGTTATATAAAACCTCTTTCGATTCCTTTTTATTAAGAATTTCATGTTGAATTAAACGGTTTAGGATGTTCTTCATTTTTAATCTTATTAAGATATTAACCAATTATTTATAATTTGTTTTCCATGAGGTGTTAGAATAGATTCAGGATGAAATTGAACACCTTTAATGTCATATTTTTTGTGTTTAATAGCCATGATTTGATTATTAGAATCAAATGCGGTAGCTAAAAGATTATCAGGTAAAGGATTATCAATAATCCAAGAATGATATCTGCCAACTTCAATTTCAGAAGGGAGATTATTAAAAAGAGAGTCATTTTCAACTATATTTATAGTTGATGACACTCCATGATAAACATTAGATAGGTTTTTTAAGTTTGCTCCAAAAACCTCACCAATGGCTTGATGACCAAGACACACTCCTAATATCGATTTTGATTCAGCATATTTTTTTATAACTTCTTTGAGGTTGCCAGCTTCATCTGGAATGCCTGGACCAGGAGATAACAATATTTTATCATAGTTTGAAATATCATTCATTTCAAATTTATCATTTCTACAAACTTTAACTTCAATCCTAAATTCTCTTATGTAATGAACTAGATTATAGGTAAAAGAATCATAATTATCTACTACAAATACCTTATTCATAATCTATATATTTTCAGCAATTTCTAGAGCCCTATCTAAAGCGCCTAACTTATTATAAACTTCTTGTAATTCATTTTCTTCATTTGAAGCAGCAACTATTCCAGCTCCTGCTTGATAAAATAAATTATGATTTTTACTTAAAAAGGATCTAATTATTATAGCATGGTTAAAATTTCCTTTAAAATCCATAAAACCTATAGCTCCACCATAAAAACTTCTATTTTCTTTTTCATATTTTGTAATTAGTTCTAGAGCTTTATGCTTAGGGGCACCACTCAGAGTTCCTGCTGGGAAAGTATCTGCAACTAATTGAAAAGTAGGTGTTTCAGTTTTTTTCATTCCTGTAACTTTAGAAACTAAATGAATAACATGAGAAAAAAACTGAACCTCTCTATTTGTTTTAACTTTAACCAAAGATCCATTTCTACTTAAATCATTTCTTGCTAAGTCAACTAGCATTACATGTTCAGCATTTTCTTTTGGATCTTGACTAAGTTGAATTGCTAATTTTGCATCTTTTTCATCATTTCCTGTTCGTTTAAATGTTCCTGCAATTGGATGAATTTCAGCTTGATTATCTTTAACTATTAATTGAGCTTCAGGGGAACTGCCAAAAATTTTAAAATCACCATAATCAAAATAAAATAGATATGGAGATGGATTTACTGTTCGTAATGCTCGATATAAATTAAAATCATCACCTTTAAAACTTTGAGAAAACCTTCTAGATAAAACTAATTGAAAAACATCTCCTCTCTGGCAGTGTTTTTTTGCTTTGGTGACTAAATTTTTATATTCTTCATCAGAAATTGATGATTTTCTATTACCAGTTTTTGTAAACTGATAATTTGCAAAATTTTTGACCGTCAATAATTGCTCAATTTCTTCGAGATTATTTTCATTATTAAAACAATTACAAAATAGAAATGCTTCATTATTAAAATGATTGATAGCAACTATATTTTGATATACTGCATAAAAAAGTTCAGGTATCTCTATGTTTTTTATTTGTTTATCTTTTTTTAGTGATTCAAAAAATTTTATGGAATCATAGGAGATGTATCCAAATAAACCATTATTTATAAACTTATGATTATTCTTATTTGTTTTAAAGCATTTAATATAATCGTCAATTTTTTCTGGAATGGAAATTGATTCATTAATCGGAGTAACTCTTTCAGTTGCATCAGGAAAAGTTTCTATTAACTCATTGTTTTGAATTTTAATATCAGCAATAGGGTTGAAGCATATATACGAGAAGCTATTATCATTTGCATGATAATCACTGCTTTCAAGAAGTAAAGCATTAGGAAAATGGTCTCTTAGTTTCAAATAAACACTCACAGGAGTTAAAGTGTCTGCTAATATTTTTCTCTCAAATGTTTTTAAATTAAATTCTTTCATATTTTAGATTAATTATACAAAAAAAGACTTGTCGTGTCGACAAGCCTTTTTTTGTTTTATATATATTAAGGTAGAGTCTTCACTGCGTCATTGCATCTGAAGTGTCCACCAAAACATTTTATTTTTTAAAATCATATTTCAAATATAGTTCTATGTTATTATAAATCAAAAAATCTATTGAATTTTAATTAAATTTTGTAAAAACAAATAGACCCACTAACTTTAAAAAAAAATAAAATTATGGATCTGACACAAGAAGAATGGATCTCAAAACAAAATGAAATTCAAGACTATATAATTCTTGATGTTCGAACTCCTGAAGAGTTCAATGAAGAACGCATTCCAAACTCTAGATTACTTGATATAGCTTCTCCTCATGAATTTTTAGATGGTATAAAATCCATGGATAAAAATAAAACCTATTTTATTTATTGTAGATCAGGAAATAGAAGTTCTCGGGCATGCAATGTTATGTCAAGTATGGGATTTAATAAAGCCTATAACTTAGTTGGAGGAATCATTGAGTGGAAAGGAGTAACAGTATGATTCCGTTTAAAACAAATAGATTTGATAATTTGCGAATGTTTTTTGAGCAAAATGGATTTGAAGTTTGCTCTAAATTAGCTGACACCCTAGGTATGAGTGCGAAAAATGTAAGATTGTTTTTTATATATGCATCTTTCACAACAATCATTGGAGGTTTTTTAATTTATTTAATTATTGGATTTTGGATAAAATTAAAAGATATGATTTACACTAATCGAAGCTCTGTTTTTGATTTGTAATAAAGCTTATAAAAGTTAGACTGAATTTAATTTGAATTTTGCATTGTTTTTTTGGATATTGCCGGCTTATGTATAAAAACTAAACCATGCTTTCAAAACAAATAAAACTTAGTACTCTTATTATTTTTTTATTCATGCCTTTTTTATCTGTAGCTCAAGAAGCTAATAAACAAGGGCTTGATGATAAAATTAATGAGGCATTTACACCGATAGCTAACTGGTTTGAAGCTGTAATTTTACATGACTTTCCTTTTACAGCTTCTTTATTTGGTA